>VFSW01007875.1_pt1 | contig 15397 bp, 14 predicted proteins | sample 5358111 | NCBI WGS metagenome assembly VFSW01 (sample SAMN11554181, study PRJNA540505) | mine drainage metagenome | isolation source: sediment from site ElyBrook_90M | place: USA: Ely Copper Mine, Vershire, VT | collected 2017
GAGGCCGTCATCGACGGAGACCTGCGTCTCACCTACGAGCAGTTCTTCGACCGGTGCGACCGCTGGTCGACCGTGCTCCAGCGCAGGTTCGGCGTGAAGAAGGGCGAGCGCGTCGCGACCATCGCTCCCAACACGCACGCCCAGCTCGAATCGTTCTACGCGGTGCCGCAGATCGGCGGGGTGCTGGTCCCCATCAACTACCGCCTCATCGCCGACGACTTCGCCTACATCCTGGCCCACAGCGGCGCCAAGGTCGTGTGCGTGCACGCGGACTACCTGGAGATGGTCGACTCGATCCGCGACCGTCTCGGGTTCGTGACGCACTTCGTCGCGTTCGAGGGCGGGCCGCGCAAGGGGTGGCTCGACTACGAGACGCTGATCGCGGAGACATCGAGAGCTCACGTCGAGCGTCCCGCGATCGACGAGACGGACCTGCTGACGATCAACTACACGAGCGGCACGACGGCGCGCCCCAAGGGCGTCATGATCACGCACCGCAACGCGTACCTGAACGTCGTCGGCACGCTGGTGCACATCCACATGTCCCCGGCCGACCGGTACCTGTGGACGCTGCCGATGTTCCACGCGAACGGCTGGACGTTCGTGTGGACGGTGACGGCCGTGGGCGGGACGCACGTGTGCCTGCGTAGGGTCGAGCCGCCGCGCATCTTCGTCGAGCTGGCGCGCGAGGCGATCACGATGCTCTGCGCCGCGCCCACGGTGCTCATCGGGATCGCGAACGCATCGGAGGAGGTACGCCGAGGCGCCCGCGAGGGCGTGCGCGTGCTGACCGCGGGGGCCCCTCCGGCCGCCGCGACCATCGCGCGCGTCGAGGGCGAGCTGGGATGGGACATCACCCACGTCTACGGCCTGACCGAGACCGCACCGTTCATCACGGTGTGCGAGGTGCGGCCGGAGCACGAGGGGCTGTCGCCCCACGATCGCGCCGTCGTGAAGGCGCGGCAGGGCGTGGAGCTGGTGACCTCGGGCGAGTTGCTGGTCGTGGACGAGCACGGCAGAGAGGTCCCGCACGACGGCCACACGCCCGGCGAGATCGTCGTGCGCGGCAACGTCGTCATGAAGGGCTACTTCGAGGATCCCGAGGCCACCGCCACGGCCTTGCGCGGCGGCTACTTCCACTCGGGCGACGCCGCCGTCGTGCACCCCGACGGGTTCATCGAGGTGCGCGACCGCATCAAGGACGTCATCATCAGCGGCGGGGAGAACATCTCGTCGGTCGAGGTCGAGGGCACGCTGCTCGAGCACCCGTCGGTGCAGGAGGTCGCCGTGGTAGGGATGCCCGACGTGAAATGGGGCGAGTCGCCGCACGCCTTCGTGGTGCTGCGTCACGGCGCCGTCGCCACCGACGCCGAGCTCCGGCAGTTCGTCCGCGACCGCCTGGCCCACTTCAAGTGCCCCCAGGCCTTCCACTTCGTAACCGAGCTCCCGAAGACGGCCACCGGCAAGGTGCAGAAGTTCGTGCTGCGTGGACGGCGCGCGGGGATCGCGACGCAGTAGTCGGGCCTGTTGCGCGACGGCGCAAGCTCTGCGCGTCGGCGGGCGGAGGTAGATGTGCGAAAGGCGCGTCGCTCCGGGCTGGCATCCCCCGTGCTGGGCGATCGAGGCATGAACCCGAACAACGTCCTCGTCGTCTACTACTCCCGCTCGGGCACGACCCGTGTCCTCGGCGATCTCGTTGCCGCCGCGCTGGACGCCGACGTCGAAGAGCTGCACGACGTGCGCGAGCGCAAGGGTGTGCGCGGGTGGGTGCGCTCGATCGTGGAGGCCACGTTCGACCGCCCCGCCGCCATCCAGCCCCAGCGTCGCGATCCGCGCCACTACGATCTCGTCGTCGTCGGCACCCCCGTGTGGAATGCGCGCGTCAGCTCGCCCGTCCGCACCTGGATCGAGCAGAACGTCACGGGCCTTCCCTCCGTCGCTCTCTTCGCGACCATGGGCGGCCGTGGTGGCGATCGGGCGCTGTCGCAGATGACGTCGCTGCTGGGCAAGTCCCCGCACGCCATGCTCCTGGCGACCAACGACCAGGTCTGGGGGGGAACGACCGTGGAGCTGGTCGCCGGGTTCGTCCGAGCGATCGTGCAGTCCCCGCCGACACGGCCTCCGCCCCGCCCGAGCGTCTCGCCCCGGCCAGCGCACGCCTACTAGGATCCGCCGTTCCCGTCGTGTGGGTGAATGGACTGGCGGAGGCTCGGTGTCGACATCGGCCCGCGCCGACGCTAGGCATGCTCCTGGCGTGCCATGAGCGACGAGCCCGTGCCTCCCCCCGGCCGCAGCACCTGGGACCTCGTCGAGGCGATGGTCGCCGAGGAGGAGCGAGAGATTGACGGTCTGTCCCGCGAGCAGCTCATCGCGCGCTATGTCGAGGCCGGGATCGAGGCGACGGAGGTCGAGGCCCACGTCGACGGGATCATCCGCGAGCGGGAGCTGCGCAGGCAGAAAGCGGGCGGTGCGCCGGGCGTGGGCGTCCAGGATCTGACGCGCGAGGAGCTCGACGGGCAGCTCCTCGAGGCCGGCATCGAGCCCGAGAGCCTCCGGCGCATCGCGCGGCAGGTCTTCGCGCAGCTGGGTATCGACGGTCTGCCTCCGCCCGAGAGCGGGGAGGGAGGACCCGTGGAGGGGCCGTGACGGGACGCTGCGGCTAGTCGTCGCTCGTGTCGTCCGCCGCGTCGAGCAGATCGCTCATGAAGTGAACTAGCTCGAGGCGGTCTCCGACGCCCGTATCCCCCTCGAGCCCGACGTGCTCGATGGCACGCGTCACGAGCGACTCACGGAGCATCCCCGCCGGAACGTCGCGGGCGAGCCACTCGGCCTCGCTCGGTGGAATCAGGATGTCCCCTGCGCCGTGCAGCACGAAGGCCGGCACGCGCAGGTGCTCCAGGTGCGCGCCGGGGGAAACGGCTGCGAACTGTGGCTCGAGGCGCTCGATCTCCGTCAGCAGCTCCGGCGCGAGGGCGGCGGTGTCGTGGTCCAGGATGTGCTGCATCTTCGAAGCCGAGGCGGGCGAGAGCCGACTCGCCCCCCGGCGAGCGGTCTCCAGGTCCTCGTGCAGGACCGACCGCAGCGTGAGACGCGCCACCTCGACGTCGGCGGTGGGAAAGAAGTCCTCGACGTGCGAGTACTCGAGGACGACGGCGCCGTAGTCGTGGGCGTGGACCTGGAAGACGGTCCCGTCGGGGCGAGGCGCCCGATCGGTGACGAAGAAGCGCAGCACCCGCCCGAGATCGTCGTGAGCCCCGAGCGAGGCCACGAAGGCGAGCGAGCCCGCGAAGCGCGGATCGCTCGCCGCCACGAGCGACAGGCCCCCGGCGAAGCTCAATCCCATGACCCCGACACGCCGCCCGTCGAGGCGCGCCGACAGCCTCTTCGCGCTCTCGCCGATCGTGTCGATCGAGGCGGGGACGATGCGGTAGTCGCAGAGCTCGCGGAGCTCGGGCGTGAGCACGGCCACGCCGCTCGCCGCGACGGACCGCGCGAATGCCTGCAGGCGAGGCTCGTCGATCCCTTTCCAGTGCACCCCGTGGACCACGACGAGCCCGGGTGGATGCGCCACATCCGTCGGAAGGTAGAGCCTCCCGCGGCTGCCCATCACGGAGTCGTCTCGTTCATCGACGGGATGGCGCCCGGCGTCGGCCAGCCAGCCGTGACCATCGGGCTCCGCGATCCGGAGCAGCAGAGAAGCCGCGCGCACGTGCGCGCTCGCCGGCCTCCACAGCGCCAGGAGCGTCACCAGGACGGCGAGCAGCACCAGACCCCCGCGGCTGCGGGACGTCGCGTCGACCATGGCAAGAGGTCAACGCCCCGGGCGCGATGCCCTCTTCCGCCGGCGCTGCGGCACACGGCCCCCGTCCAATTCTTGGGGGGCGGCTCTCTCACTCGCGACGAGCGTGGGAGCAGGCCGCCCGCTCTCCAGGCTATCCTGCTGCCGGGTGGCTGCAGTCGATCGCGTGAAGTCGTGGATTGCCAGGCTCGCGCCGTTCGCTCTCGCGCTGCTCGCCGCGCGTCTGATCACGCCCTGGTGGTGCGGCCTCGACGCGCGGCGGTGGTACTCGGGGGACCCCGCGCTACAGACGCAGCTGGCGCGGGAGGTGATCGCGTTCGAAGCGAGCGATGATGCGGCTCGACCGGGTCCTGCGTACAACCGCTTCGCCGGGGAGTGGGCCCTCGTCACGCACCAGATGACGGCGCTGGGGCTCGCGCAGCTCTGCCTCGCGCACCCCGAGCTCCGAGAACAGCTCGCTCCGGAGATCACGCGCGCCGCCCTCAAGAGCTTCCGGCCCGAGATGCGGGCCTTCGGGACACGTGCCTGGAGCGGCGAGGATGCGATGGCGAGCCTGGCCTCCGGGCACGGCCACGCCTATCTGGCCTATCCGGCGCTCGCGCTCGGCATGGCGCGGATGCTCGATCCGGCATTTCCCCCCGCGGCCGCGAGGGAGCACGACGCGCTCATCGCGGCCTACGAACGCCGGCTCCTCGCGTCGCCGACGGGGCTCATCGAGACCTATCCCGGCGAGGCGTACCCGACGGACACGGCGGCGGTCGCGGGGGCCATCGCGGTACACGGGCGCGCGACCGGAGCGGACCATTCCCGGGTGCTCGCGCGGTGGGCGAGCCTCGTCGAGAAGGTCCAGATCGACCCGGCGAGTGGCCTGCTCGTGCAACGCATGGGCGCGTTCGACGGACGACACCACGACGCACCCCGTGGCTCGGGAACGGCGCTGGGAGCCTACTTCGCAGGCTTCGCCGATCGACGGATCGCCGGGCTGCTCGCGCAAGGGCTGTTCCGCCACGAGGCCGCCTTCTGCGGATTCGGCGCGATCCGGGAGTACGCGCCCGGTCACGCAGGGCAGGGCGACGTGGATAGCGGTCCAGTCTTGCTGGGCGTCTCGGTCTCCGCGACGGGCTTCGCACTCGCCGTGGCACGCGCCTCCGACCGTGCGGACTCCTTCGAGCGGCTCTATCGCACCACCGATCTGTTCGGCGCTCCGTGGTCGTCGTCGGATCGCACACGCTTTCTATCGGGCGGCCCCATAGGAAACGCACTGCTGCTCGCCCTGTTGACGTCCGGTCCGGAGGTCGCTCCTTGAGTGGTCAGTCCGCGCGGGCGTGGCGGCTGCCGGGCGTCGTGTGGGCGCTCGGCGGGATGGTCACGGCCTACCTCGCCCTCGGCTGGCTCTTCGCCTACGAGGCGCAGGCGCGCGGGCTGCTCGCGCCGGGTGGGTCGCCGAATCTCGACGTCGTGGCCATCGGCGGCGTCTACCTCGTGCTGCGCGTGGTCGTGCGGTTCGGCGCTCCGTCGATCGTCGTGCTCGCCATCACCCGCGTGCTCGTCGCGCGGCTCGCCGCCGGGCGACGCTGATCGCCGACCCGTCAATACGCGCAGACCACGCTGCCCGGCTCGCGCGTCTTCATCCGGACCAGCGTCGCCGCGATGACCTCCTGCACCTGCTCCTGGCCGATGGACTTCAGGAAGGTCGCGTACTCCGCAAGGCGTTTGCCCAGGACCTCGTCCAGCACCATCTGGTTGTCGTCGCCGATCTCGACTCGCGTCGCGTCTTCGTCGCTGAGATCGAAGTTGATGAACCCGCGGCAATGCTCCGCCCCGCAGCGGCAGGGATCGCGCTCTGGCTCGTTGTGGCTCACCCAGCCGTAGAAGATGGTGATTTCCTGGCCGGGGGAGATGGGTCGGGTGCACTGGATGCGACCCGCGCCGCTCGAGTAGAGCGTGGCGTTCGGGTTGCAGCTGTGGTTGCAAAGCCATCCCCCCGGCATGCTCGTGTCGGGGACGATCACCTCGCTGCCCGATAGGAGAGTCAGCTTCGTCTCCGCCTCGGCGGCGGCGCGCGGATCCTTCACGTCGAGCCTCCGCTGCCTGGGTGCATACGGAACGATGAAATCGCCCGGGGCGAAGTGACGCCGCGCGAACACGCCCCGCCCCTGTATCGCGCTGTTCCGGAACACGACCGGCGACAGACTGAACATCGGCTTCACGGCCGGTCGCCTGCTCACCTGCCGCCTCCTAGCCTCCGGTACGTCGCGTCCCTGTCGCGGTGGATCTCGTCCATGCAGCGCCGCAGCTCGTCGACGCCGACGCGCCGTGCGGTCTCGAGGTTGGCGCGGCACACGCGATCGCGGACGGACACCTCGGCTCCGGCTCCGCTCGCCGCCGCCTCGAGCAGATTCACGTCCACGAACTGCGTCCCCTCCGGCACCGTGCCGCGAACGCGATCGAGCACCGCGATGCGGATGACCTGGACGCACGGATCGGGCGTACGGCGCAGGAAGGGAATGAGGCGCTCGCCGTCCTCGAGCGAGGGCGATGCGTCGGGGTGAAACGCGACCATGGCGAAGGGGGCAGCGCCGAGAGCGTGACGCTTGGTGTTCGCCGCGCGGACCAGGGCGGTGAACCGGTCGAACTCGGCGCGGGCAACCGACAGCCGCGGGAAGAGGAGGAAGGCCACCTCCATGCCATCGTCGTGCGCCCAGCGGTCGAGGGCATCGAGCGAAGGCTCCAGCGACATGTCCTCGGTTTGCAGCGAGACCTCGACCCTGAGGCGCCCGCCGAGCCGTGCCCGCGTAGCCCACGGGCACAGGCCGAACTGTTCGACGATCTCGATGATGTAACGCTGATGCAGCCGCATCGCCTCGTGTACCCAGGTCTGGGCGACGACGTCCGCCGCGTCGAGCGGAGGCGCGAGCGCGACGTTCAAAGTCCCTTCTCTTCCCGGCTGTGGGCTCGCGCGACGGCGACCTGCGCGTCGGGCGAGAGCTGCGTGACGTCCACCACGATCTTGCCGTCGTGGACGGAGACCACGGCGCCGGCGGGGATCACGGCCTCTCCGGAGCCCTCGATGTCGACGATGAGCTCGTGCGGGCGGATCTGCCGGACCGCACCGAAGGCCTCGACGCCCTCGCCGCCGAACACCTGATCCCCGATCTCGACCGCCGCTCTCGTCATGACCCCGGCTCCCTCCGCCAGCGAAGCCGGAGCATAGCCGATGCCAGCTACCTCGTCAGAGCGGCTTGGTCTCGATCTCGACCGTGGTCGTGGTCATGAGCTTGTGTACGGGACAGCGCGAGACCACGTCGTGAAGCTTCTGCTTCTGGGCGTCGGACAGACCCCCGAAGAACGCCAGAGCCACGCGCAGGACGTAGGTGCCCTCGCGCTCGCGAGATGCGTCACGTTCGACGTGGACCTCGACGCGCTCCAGGGGGATCGCGTTCTTCTTGGCGTACCATGTGGCCGTCAGCGCCTTGCAGGTGGCCAGCGAGACGTCGAAGTACTCGTGCGGGCCGGGGGCCGAGTCCTGTCCGCCCGTCGCGGTCGACACGTCGGCGTGCAGCGTGTGGGCGTCGACCTGGACGACCTGCCGAAAGCCTCCGGATACCTCGGTCCTGCAGTCGACGGACACGTCACTCCCCGGCAGGCTCGCGGCCCTCGAGCATCACGGGAAGGCGACGGACGGCGGGCTGCGCTCGCCGGGGCGCTGGGATCACCCCGTGCACCGGCGGGCGGAGGCTGTTCTGGATCCGCCGACGCACGCGCTCGCGCACGTAGTGCCCGGCGAGGAGGACGCTCTCGACCGGATACTTCCAGTGCAGCGAGCTTCGCATGTAGCAGTACACCGTGCAGCCCTTGCAGAAGTCGTAGCGGCCTTCCATCTCCTTGAACTGCCGGACGACGGGCGAGAACTTGTACAGGTCGTAGAGCTTGTTCTCGATGGGGATCGCGTCGTTCTTGAAGTGGTAGCAGGGCAGCAGAAGCTGATTCTCGGGCGAGATGACGACCGTCGACGAGACCGCGCGACACACGGGGTCGCTCGGATCGTTGCCGCCGGACGTGATGAGCTCGAGCTGCGCCCGGTCGACGATGATGCCGGACTTGCCGAAGTACTTGAACAGCCCCTTGGCCTTCTCGGGATCGAGCCCCTCGTTGCCGAAGAACGAAAAGCACGGGTTCAGGTAGAGGATGGCGCCCTGGTCCTTCGCGAAGCGAATCATCTCGTCGACCTTGTCGTACGACTCGTTCGTCACCACGTGCGATACGTAGACGGTCTGGCGGAGCTTGCGGGCGACGGCGAGGGCCTCGAGGCAGAGGTGGAACGACTTCATCGCGCGGATGCGGTCGTGCTCGTCGGCGTCCGTCGAGTCGATCGAGAACAGCAGCGCGTCGACCTTGCCCTGCAGCTGCTCGGCGAACTTCGGGTAGAGCATCCCGTTGGTCGTGACGCTCGTCATGAAGCGCATCTTCTTGGCGAGGGCGAGCATGTCGACGAGGTTGCGGTACAGCAGCGGCTCGCCGCCGGTGACGTCGAGCACGAACACGCCGAGCCGCTTCAGATCGCGCAGGTTGGACTCGACCTGCTCCATCGTGGGCTCCCGCGACGGCGAACCGTTGTTCGTGTGCGGGATATTGCAGAACGTGCACCGCTGGTTGCAGCGGAGGGTCACGTAGTAGTTGCAAGTCGTCGGCATGATATGGGGGGGAACTTAGCAAGAACCCTGCCGTGTTGGGCAAGCTCCCATCACCGGCCCGATTCGTGCTTCGTGGTAATTTGAGGGCCCGGCGCTCTGGGTGTCCGACGTTCGATGCAAGTGCCCCCCCTCCGTCGCGACGAGCGCCGCTGGTTGCTCGGAATCCTCGTTCTGACCGCGTGTTCCTGGGCCCGGTGGGTGGCGACGGGGTCCCAGAAGGTCGACGAGAACTACCCCTCGGAGCTGGCTGGCGCCTTCCTCATGGGCGGGGTGGTCCTGGGCTGGGGCCTGATGATCTGGGGCTGGCGGGGTCTTCTGTTGCGACCTGTGGCAAACCCGAGACGGTTGGCTTTCACAGGTCTGGCCGTGGCCACACTAATGCTGCCCCTCCTGAGCAACGACTTCTTCAGCCTCCTGACCTACGGCTCCCTGGCTGCGAAGGGGCAGGATGTGTACACGACCGCAGCGAGCCTCCCCGACAGCGTCTGGTACTCCTGGGTCGGCCAGCGCTGGAACGACAAGGTCTGCGTCTACGGGCCCACGACGCTCGTCGCGAGCCTGCCTGCGGGACTCGTGGGTAGCAACCCGTGGCTGGCCCTGCTCGTCTTCCGGATGGTCTGGCTCGTGCCCGTGGTGGCCGTGATGGAGCTGTCCTTCCGCCGCATGCAGGACCGGCCGTTCTTTCACGCGATGGTGTGGCTCAACCCGCTCTGGGTCGTCGAGGGGCCCGGGCATCTGCACGCGGATCTGCTGGGGCTCGTGGCGATCGTGGCCGGGATCATCGTTCAGCAGCGAGGACGGCCGCTCGCCGGGTGGGCGTTCTGGGCCTTCGCCACGCTCGGGAAGTACAGCTTCGGGTTCACGGCCTTCTGGTTCTGGCTCTCCGGCGCGCGGACCGTGCGCGAGCGTCTCCTGCGGATCCCCGCCATGGCCGCGGTTCTCGTCGCGCTCGGCGTCGTGTTCTTCGCGCCCTTCTGGCGTGGCATGGCCACGCTCACCGAGCCGATTCGCGCCCTCTCGACCATGAACCCCGGAGGTTCGATCGCCGAGGTGACGGGGCACGTGGTCCACGTGCTGCGGGGCGGCGCGATGCCCAGCCCCGAGACGCCCGTCCGCGTCGCCCTCGAGATGGACCGGGCCACGAAGGGCTCGACCTGGTTCGTGGTGTCGCTCGTCATGCGCCTCGTCGCGCTCGGCGTCGGGGCGCGCGTCCTGCACGCGATGCTGAGCAAGCCACGGGACGAGGGCCGCATCGCCCTGGGCACGGGCGCGCTCGTCGTGGTGGTCATCACCCTGGTGAGCCATCGCTTCCAGAGCTGGTACCTGCTCACAGCGCTGCCCTTCTTCGGCCTCGAATGCCCGCCCGTGTGGCGTCGGTGGTGGGTCCTGATCACGGCCGTCTCGGTCGCCCCCGACTTCACCCACGTGCTGCCCAAGACGTCGATGCTGCTCCCCATCTGGTCGGCGACCACCACGGCGGCGGGCGTGATCCTGTTCTTGTGGTCCTTCCGTGGTCGCTACCTCACGCTGGGTCGCGAGGCCGCGGGCGCCGTCGCTCCACCACGAGCCACAGCGCCGGTAGCACCAGCACCGCAGCCAGCAGACAGCTGACCTCGCCCACCACGGCGATGGTCCCGAGGCTGCGGATGGCGCGGTTCAGCGAGCCGACGAGCGCCAGGTAACCGAGCATCGTCGTCAGGCTGCAGAGCACCACCGCTCCGCCCGTGGTCCGGAGCGCGGCGAGGATGTCGCGGCTTCCGTCGGCCCGGTAGCGCTGCGCGACGTTCACGGCGTAGTCCACGCCGATGCCGAACGTGATGGGCAGCGCTGCGAAGTTGAGGAAGTTGATCTTCACCTCGGCGAAGTAGAGGAACAGCGCCTCGCCGCCGACGCCCACGAGCAGCGCGAACAGCACGCTCAGCGCGTGCCAGCCCCCGCGCCGGAAGGTCACGAGCACCGCCAGGATGGTCAGGCCGAGCGACAGCGCCACCGCCCGCGGGACGTCGCGCACCACCTCCTGCAGGATGTCGGCGAAGATCACGTCGCGCCCCGAGCCGCGCACGACCTTGCCGTTGGGCAGGTGCGTCTCGCGGAACGAGTTGGAGTAGCGAAGCAGGTACCGCAGGTTGCCCGCTTTGCTCGGCTCGGACTCGACCACGACCAGACGACCGCGCGTGCCGTCCTTCTCGGAGAAGGGCCGCGCCAGGCTCTCCGGCAGATCGGCGATGCCGTACGGTTTCAGATCGTGCGGGGGGATGCCGTCCTTGATCTTCTTCCAGTCGGCGTCGTCGATGTAGTTCTTCTCGCGCGCTCGTTCGAGCTTGTCGCCGATCTGCCGGAGGATGGGGATCTTGGCCTCCTGGTCCTCGGCCACAATGTCCCAGAGCGAGTGGACGCCCGCGAATGGCTTGTCGTCCTTCGGCGCGGCGTCCCAGTCGGCCTTGAGCTTCTTCTCCAGGTCGCGCGCGTCGCCGGGCGTATCGGCCAGCACCACCATGCCCCCGTGGCCCGAGCCGAGGATGTCGATGACGCCGTCCCAGACGCGGTGAAGCTCGGCGTTCTTGTTCGGGTCGCTGTCGAGCTTGCCCATGTCGTACTCCATGGGATCGCGCTTCACGTAGGCCACGACGGCGACCGATCCGGCCGCCACGACCAGGACGCCGACGGCCAGCAGCAGGGCGGGCGCCTTGGGTACGATCCACGCGAAGATGCGCCCGTAACCCATTCCGAAGCGCCGGATCTTCGCCATGAGCCCCGAGTCCTTCGAGTCGTCGATGGGCCGACGGCGCTCGAGCAGGAGCAGCATGGGCGGCACCATCAACGTCTTGACGATCCAGCAGAAGATCATGCCACTGGCCGCGATGAAGCCGAACTGCCGGAAAGCGCTGAAGTCGGTCACCAGCAGCGACACGTACGAGGCGGCGGACGCGAGCGCGGCGATGACCGTCGGCTGCCAGGTCGCGAAGACCGACCTGCGCAGCGCCTCGACCATGTCGACGCCGCGCCTCCGCTCCTCGAAGTACCGCGACTGGTACAGGATGCCCACGTTGACGCCGTTGCCCGCGACGATGCTCACGAGGAAGCCCGTGGCCATGTTCAGGTAGCCGATGACCAGCTGCGTGACGCCGAAGGTCCAGATGAGACCCACCAGGATGGAGACGCCCATCACGAAGAGGGCGCGCAGGCGCATGAAGTAGACGAGCACCGCGGACAGGATGAGGCCGATGCCCATCCCACCGACGCTCAGCAGGTCCTTCTGGACGCGGTCGTACTCGATGAAGCCCGTAGGCATGTCGCCCGCGTAGCCCACGCGGATGGCCGCGAACTCGGGCCGCGAGGCCTGCACGCTCGCCACGGCGTCGCGCACGCCCTGCAGGGCCGGACCCGTGCGGCGCAGATCACCTCCCGGGATGGGCGAATGCGCCTGGACGACGAGCGCGGTGCCGTCCTTCTTCTCGTAGTAGCCGTCGGGGTATTTCTCCTCGGGCCCGTCCGACTTGTCGGACTTGTCGTCCTTCGACTCGCCGCCGCCGCTCTTCTTGCGAAATCGCTTCTCGATGTCGTCGACGGTGACCGGGGGCCCATCGTCCTCGAGGAGCAGGCCCTGCTCCTTGGTGACCTCGTAGTCCCAGCGGGCGTTGACGTCGTCGCGCAGCTGCAGGAGCTCCTTCTGCTCGAGGAAGAGCCCGGCCCTCGGCGCCAGGAACGCCCGCGCCTCCTGGATGCCGTCCTCCGCGCTCGAGATGACGTCGGGGCCCAGCGCCAGGAGCTTGGGGACGATCGCGTCGCCCATGGCGCGCAGGGCCGCATGGTCGGGACCCTGCAGCAGGATGAGCACGGACTGTGCACTGGCTGTGCGCTCCTGCACTCGCCGCAGCTCCTGCACGCTCGCCTGGCTCTCCGGCAGCAACGCATCGGGCTGGGTGCGCAGCTCGAGTCGCGACGCGCAGTACCCGAAGAAGAGGGTGATGACGCCCACCACCGCAAGGGGGACCCACGGGCTGCGGATCTGCAGCTCGTTCAGGCGCTCGATGAGCTTCTTCAGCACGCGCCGCCCTGTCTACCCAAGCTCGGCGCCGCTGGCTATCGGCTAGTCGCGGGAGGCGCGCTCCTCGGCGTCGACCGGGGAGGGGCGGCACGACTGCACGACGTAGTGCGCGACCTTGATCCCCGCTCGCTCGACGTCGACCTGGTCTGCCACCGTGCACGTGCGGCCCTGCAGCCCGGGGGGCAGCTCGGGGTGGATGTCGCTGGTGAGGGCGATGACCGTGGCGTTCGTCGGCGGATCGCGCCGCCCGAAGAAGTCGAACGCAGAGCGGCGCGCCGTGGGGCAATACACCGGCGGCCAGTCGCCCATCTCGTAGAGCATGCGTCCGCAGAGCGAGTAGTGATTGCTGGCGAGCACGACGTTGCCCGGGGCCGCGCTGGCCGCCTGCGCCAGGCTGCCGCGCACCTGATCCCAGCCGTTCAGCTCGTTGATCATGTCGGCGCGCGGATCGTACCGGTCGGCCGGGATGACTCGCAGCAGGGCCGTGCTGTGTGCGTGCACGTTGATGACGAGGAACGCCGCTGCGCTCAGGCCCACGCCGCCGAACGTCAGCCAGCGCACCGCGCGCACGCGTGTCCACGCCTCGTCGACGTAACGGCCAGCCAGGATGACCGCGGGCATCAGCGCCACCATGGTCCAGTGCTGCTCGGCGTCGCGCAGCTTGGTCATCGCAGCCAGCAGGGGCAGCAGCACAGGCCACGTGAAGGCCGACAGAAACAGGTCGCGGTCGTCGACGCGGGCGCGGCGCGTGGCGCGCACCAGCCCGAGCACCAGCAGCGGCACGAGCAGCGGCGAGTAGGCCATGAGCTGACCCACGAGCACGCGCGCGAAGCTCTGGAGCAGACCCGAGCCGCTCGACGACGAGATGGCCACCAGCTGGTTGACCGTGTTCTCGCCCGCGACGGGCACGCTGACGGCAGCGCGCTCGACCAGGTGAAGCTGCAACGACGGCCAGCCCCGCGTCTGGTTCCAGACGATGACGGGCATCGCCAGCAGGAGCGCGAGGGCGCCACCCGCGTAGAACGACGGGCGGCGCAGCCAGCGGCGCGAGGTGCTCGACGCAGCGAGGTAGATCACCGCCGCGGGAAAGAGCAGGAAGCCGGTGTACTTCGCGAGGAATGCGAAGCCGAGCAGCGCCCCCGCCACCACAGGCCGATGCCACTCGTCGTTCTTGCGCATTCGCTCGACGGCGAGCAGAAACCCCATCCAGAGCGGCGCCAGCGGGGCCTCGGGGTTCAGGATGAAGCTGGACGCGAGGAAGACGGGAACCGCGGTGACGAGGACCAGCGCGAAGAATGCCGCGCGCGGGCGGTACAGCCGCTCGGCCAGCTTGTAGAACAGGATGCCGAACGCGCCGGCCGCGAGCACCGGGCCGAGACGGACCGCCGCAGGCGACGAACCGAGGGCGGTCGTGAGCCGGACCATCCATGCGATGAGCGGCGGGTGGTCGTAGTAGCTCCAGGCGGGGAAGCGCGACCACGAGTAGTAGTAGGCCTCGCCGTTGCCGAGTGGCAGCGGCGCGAGCAGCACGAGCCGCACGAGCGTCGCGACCGCCACCCAGCCGAATGCGAGCGCGCGGTAATTGGTCTCCGACCGATCGACGACGATGCTGTCGTCGCCAAGCCCTGCCTCGACCTCGATCAGAGGCCGGGAGTCATCGGTCAGGGTCGACATGCTCACTTGATGTCAAGCTCGGTGGTGAAGTTGCGGCGCCACGTGGACGTGATGGTTCTGAAGTCGCTGCGATGCGGCCGGGTGGCCGAACGTGGCGAGAGCAACCCGCGAGCCATCGACGCGAGCGCCGTGTCTAGCACCGGTTGGCCTTCGCGCAGAAGTATTGAGAGGCTTTTTTCAGTGTGAAGTCGCGGGTTCCCAGCGTGTTTCAGTGTGCCCTCCGGGCACGGTGTGAATGAGAGTCACAGGGCCGGCCTCCGAGCATGAATCGATTCGAGGGCGAGTCGCGACGATCCCCGCGGCGCGGGCATCTCATGGGGAGGTTCGAGGGGGGCACGCCGTATGCTCCATCAGCCGACCGATGTACCTCTCTGCCCTTCGCTCGACCTCCCTTCTCGCTCTCGTGACCGTCACGGCGACGCTCGCCGTCACCACGCCTGCCCCGCTTGCCCGCGCGGACACCCCGGATCCCGAGGCCACGCGCCTCTCCGCCGCCGGCCATTCGGTCAAGTGGAACTGGACGCCGCCCGGCCGCAACGAGCGCTTCGGTCACGCCGAGACGCTGATCCACGCTTCGACGATCGACGTGAAGAGGCTCGTGCTCGACTACGCGCGCTACAAGGAGCTCGCGCCCAGCATCACCACCTCGCGCGTGGTCAACCATTGGCCCGACGGATCTTCGGACGTGTACCTGCAGATGGGTGTCCTCAACAACACCATCTCCTTCTGGAACGTGACTCGCTTCGAGCCGCCGAAGACGGCCGGCAACGACGAGGTGATCGAGGGCAAGATGGTGCCGGGCAAGGGCAACATCGACAACTCGGTGGTCATCTGGACGCTGCACCCCGCGGGCGAGGGCTGGACCGTGCTCAAGTTCGACGTGCTGCTCAACCCGGGCCTGCCGGCGCCGCAGTCGCTCATCGACGAGCAGCTGCGCGACTCGGCCATGGATGCGGTCAACTCCATCCACGACCGGGTGCAGGGCAGCAAGACGTTCGCGCCGTACTCGGGGTGAGCACGGCTGGCTAGGGGAGCAGCCGCGGTCGCCGGCTACGGCGCGCTGGCGGTCGGCGCGATCTTGGGCAGCCTCGGCCCGTAGTCGGGGTACGCCGGCGGCACAAAGGGATCGCCTCCTGGCAGGATCCGAGGGGTCACCACCACGCAGGAAAGGGGCTCTGCCAC
>VFSW01007876.1_pt1 | contig 15395 bp, 14 predicted proteins | sample 5358111 | NCBI WGS metagenome assembly VFSW01 (sample SAMN11554181, study PRJNA540505) | mine drainage metagenome | isolation source: sediment from site ElyBrook_90M | place: USA: Ely Copper Mine, Vershire, VT | collected 2017
AAACTGCACGGAATGGCAAACGGTTCCTCACCGGCGAGGCCCAAGCTCACCACTCCCCCGGGTTCCGAGTTGGCGACCAAAACCCGGCGGTTGCCGCCGGCAGCGGCGACCGCGACGGGGCGGGAGACGCCTTCCGCCTGGCCGCCGATCAGGGTGATCTCCGCCGCACCCTTCACGTCGCGCACCACGAAGATCTGGCTCGACGCGCCATCGCCAATCACGGCATCCAGACTGTTAGAGAGAAACGCCAGGCTCGGCGAACCCGCGACCAGGCGCAGAGGCCGGTACTCGACATCCGGCGCAAACAGGAGAATCGAAGACGGCTCGCCTGAAGTCGCCGCCAGAACCGCGGAGCCGCCGTCACTCACGACCAGCGCCGCCAGGCCGGCCCCCAGATCGGGCAGATCGAGGCGCCAGGCGACAGACGGTACATTCGGCAGACCGGTGAGCACCACGATTCCGCGCGCGTCGCGATAGTAAAGCGCCGCCGCGTCCCCGGCCGGACTCAGCACAATCCGGCTGGCGCCCGGCGGCACGTCGAGCAGAGCCGCGGCAGGAGAGGCGCTCAGGTTCCGCACAAGCACCAGCCGCTGTTCATTCTCGGTGAGCGCCAGCGCATAGTCTCCCCGCGGCGAGAGGACGACGCTGGCGAGGCCGGTGGCAGGCAAGACCGGCTGGCCCAGGGTGGCCGCCCCGGGGATGCCGAGGATGGGCCGGACTCCTTCCGTTCTATCCAGAACGAACCCCATTACCGGACCGCCGATCCGCTGCGGGTCCTGTGCCAGGGCGGGGCAAAGTGCCAGCAGCAACAATGCCGCCGCGCTTCCAATGCGAGAGATCTTTGTGATGGCCATGACGTGTCTCCTGGAGGATTAGTGGCCGACCGTCGGAGTACCGGCGCTGATGGTCGTCGGAGTCGGTGCCGGTGTCCCCCCGCCTCCTCCGCCTCGGGTCGCGACCACCGCGCCGACAACGGCGGCGCCGCCCAAGGCCGCCAGGATGCCGATGAGCTTGCCGGAGACGCCTCCGGCCGTCGCCGCCGTAATCACGGCGTTGGTCTGCGTGATGGTCGCGGCCGCGCTCAGTCCCATATAGGAAGCCTCCACCTGGATCTGGAACTTCCCTTTGACATTATTTACGCGCAAGCCTTGGGCCACCGCCCGTCCCTGGCTGTCGGTGGTGACCGACAGGCTCCTCGCGCCGTTAGCGAACGTGCCGCCGGGCCCGTTCTCAGGGAGCAGGAAGAGCACGGCCGCGCCAGCGACCGGACGGTGATTCTCGTCTTCCACCTGGACGATGGGCTCGCGCGCCGTGCGCTGCCGGATGTTATTGATGGCGCCCTCGCCCTCCACGATCACAATGTTGAGTTTGGCCGGCACAGGCGCCTGAGTCGCGGCGCGGGCGACATCGGGAATCGCCAGCAGCAACGATAGGCTCAGGGATACCAGACACCTCGTCGACGTAACCAAGACTCTGCGTGGCATGGATGCTCCTCGTAGCTGGAATCTATTATGAGGCATCAGGCCGGGAACCAGAAGGCCTTTTTTATGTGGCCCCTCGCTGCTATGCTGGAGGCACAAGGAGGCCTCCGATGCAACTCCGTGGAAGCCACGTTCTCCTGAGCCCTCTCCTGGTTGTTAGCATCCTGCCCGCCGGATTGGTTGCGGCCCAGGCCGGGAAGAGGCTGAGCGCGCGTGAGATATTCTACTCTGCGCCAACTGAGCCACCCCCAGTCAAAAAGACGGCTACCCGGCCGGTAGTCAAGGCTAAGAAGAAAGCGGCCACCGAGACCGCCTCCGCCAGGATCACGCCGCAAGCGTCGTCCCCCCAAACCAGCGTAGTTCCGGTGTCTTACACCACGGGCTCGACCTTCCCGCTCGGCGTTCGCTACAGCATCCTCAAAAGAGCAGGCGGCAAATCGGAAGAGGTTGCCCCCGATACCGTCTTCCGGAGCGGGGACCGGATCCGGTTGCGTGTCGAGACGAACGACAACGGCTACCTCTATATCATTAACCGCGGCTCGAGTGGAAACTGGAAGCCTCTGTTTCCCTCGCCGGAGATCGCGGGCGGCGACAATCGCGTCGAGAAGGGGAGGCCGCATGACATTCCGTCCGGCTACGTCTTCACTTTCGACGAGCAGCCGGGCGAGGAGAAGCTGTTCATCGTGTTCTCGCGCCAGCCGGTGTCGGACCTCGAGGGGCTGATCTACTCCCTAAGCGGCAACCAGAAGCCAGCGGAGCCAGCTTCCGCCAACGCTCCCAAGCAACTTCTGGCGCAGAACATGGTGAACATAGGGGATGGAACTATCGACGGGCTCCGCAACGTCTACGCGCGCGACCTGATCATCGAGAAGGTGGATGAGACGTCGCCACCGGCGGCGGCGGCGCCGGCCAAAGAGAAGGCAGTGTACGTGGTGAACCCTTCGTGGTCGGGTGAATCCCGCGTGGTTGCGGACGTGACGCTGAACCATAATTGACATGAAGCCCCTACTTGCTCTTCTCTGTTTCGCGGGCGGGGTGGCCGCCCAGGACGCTCCGGCGAAACCGCAACCGGCTCAGCGGATGGAGATAACCCTGGAACGGCAGCAGGGCAGCCAGTGGAAGGCTGTCGATCCAGGTTTCGTCTTCGACAAAGGCGACCGCGTCCGGTTCCGCTTTCGCGCCAACTTCGCCGGTTATCTCTACGGGATGGACTACGGGACAAGCGGCAGCTACAGCCTGCTGTTTCCCCGCGAAGAGACGGGGCGCGAGAACCGGATCCAGTCGGGCAAGGAATACCAGGTCCCCGCTACACAGGCGTGGTTCCGCATCGACGGGCCTCCCGGGCACGACATCGTCTACTGGCTGGCGAGCCCGCTGGCGCTGCCCAATAGCGCTGAGCTGCCTAGGACCAAGCAACCGCCGAAGATCCTTTTGCCGCGTTGCGACGACTCCATCTTTCGCGCCCGGGGACTGTGCATCGACTCGAGCGCCGGTCTGCGCGGCATTCCCGAAACCGAAGCGTTGCCCGAAAATCTGAAGGGCGTACCACGCGCGAACTCCCGGGAATTGGTCATCATGCGCAAGGAGGACAGCTCGCTGGTTTCCTCTCCGGTCCCCTTGACGGGGCCCGTGGTCTATCAGTTCCGGCTGGCTCACAAGTGACGTCATGGCACGAACCATCGCATTGCTCATCTCACTGACTGCCCTGCTGGGTTTCGCGCAACAGGCACAGCGGGATTTGAAAGTGGAGAAAGATGTCACTCCGGTGGCCCCCGCCAAGCCCGCCGTCCAGATCCCCCGCAGCTACGCCCTGGTGATCGGCATCGCCAAGTACAAGAACCTGCCCGCGCCACAGCAATTGCTGTACCCGGAGCGCGACGCCGAAGCCATCTACTCGATCCTCATCAGTCCCGAAGGCGGCAATTTCCGGGCGGAGAACGTCCACACGCTGATCGGAGCCAAGGCTACTCTGGCAGCCGTTCGCCGCGAACTGGAGGAGTGGCTGCCCTCGGTAGCGAAGGAGGAGGACCGGGTGCTGGTGTACTTCGCCGGCCACGGGTTCGTGGCGGCGGGCGAGCCGTACCTGGCGCCGTACGACATCGAACTGGGGCAGATTGCGAAGACGGCCTACCCCATGGCGACGCTGGGGGCGGATTTCGGCAAGATCAAGGCGAAATGGAAGGTGCTGCTGACGGATTCCTGCCACAGCGGGGCGGTGGCTCCCGAGAGCGACGTCCAGACCATCAACCGGTCGCTCATCGACGCGACCCGTTCGGTGTTCTCGCTGACCGCCAGCCGCGACCGGGAGCGTTCCTTCGAGAGCCCGGATTGGGGAGGCGGGCACGGCATCTTCACCTACTACGTCGTGCGCGGCCTGGAGGGCGAGGCCGACGCGAATCACGATGGCATCGTGACCGCCGACGAACTGGCCGAGTATGTGCGGAGCAACGTCCGGGAGGCGACCGAGGGCAAGCAGAATCCCACCTCCGACCGCAGCAGCTTCGACCCGAACATGCTGCTGGCTTACGTGCCCACCAGTGCCGCGGCCGGCACGCCGCCGGCGCCCAAGTTCGGAGCGCTGATCTTCGAGTCGAACATGGACGGCGTGGAGGTGTTCCTCGACGGCAAGTCGGTGGGCGTGCTGACCAAGAGCCAGCCGCTGCGGCTTCCGGGGCTGGAGCCGGGCAGCCACACCATCCAGGGCGTGAAGATGGGGTACGAACCGGACGGCCCGCGCGAGGAAATGGTGTACCCCGGCCAGGAGAAGACCGTCAGCATCAAGATCCTGATCCTCCGCCGGCGGAACAAGGCCGCCGTGGACTCCTTCGACAAAGGCCTCGAGTTCTACAACAAGGGTTACGAGGACAACTACCGCAAGGCCGCCGGGAACTTCGAAAAGGCGCTGGCGGCCGATCCCAAGTACAGCCAGGCGGCGTTGTATCTGGGTCGGACCTATAACGCGCTCTTCGATGAGCAGAAGGCGGAACAAGCCTTCCGGAAGGCCATTGCGATCGATCCCGACTATCTGGAGGCGCGCTCGAGTTTTGCCGGAATGCTGCTGGACATCGGGGACACGGACGAGGCTATCCGGCAGCTCACGGTGGTCGCCGGGCGCGACCCGCGGAACGCCATGGCGCAGTATCTGCTGGCGGAGGCCTTCCGGATGAAGGACCAGTACGCGCAGTCGATCGAGTCGGCGCGCACTGCGATCGGGCTGAATCCCAGCAACCCGGAGCCGCATTTCTGGCTGGCTGAGAGCCTGCGGCTGAGCGGGGCTTATGAGAAGGGCGCGGCCGAGTACTCGGAGTATCTGCGGCTGAGCGATTACGACAGCAAGCTGGCGGGCAAGCTGAACTACTACGTGCTCGGGTATCTGGCCGGCCTGGGGAAGAAGAAACGCGCGGCACAGCAGGACATCTGGAAGGATCTCCGCAGCCTGGCCTACTTCGGGATCTGCGACTGCCAGCGCAAGCTCTCCAACTACGACGCCGCCATCGCGAACTGCCAGCGGGCGCTTACCTACGACGCCGACGATCCGTATGTCCACTACGCGCTCGGGTTGGTCTACGCGCGGAAGGCGCAGGCCACCGGGAGCATCGAGACGCTGCCCGCCGCCCGCCAGCACTTCCTGGCCATGCTGAAGCTTAACAGCCAGATGTCGGAAGCCGAGTTCGCCCGTAAGAACATCGCCAGCATCGACGCCGCCCTCCAGGGGCGGTAGATCGCCGCGCAAGGGAGAGACTTAAGGCGACTTCCGATATGCGATTCCAACTCCCAGGACCCACACCAGGGCGCCGAGATAGCCAGCGAGCACGTCGCTGGGATAGTGAACTCCTAGATAGACCCGCGAGAAACCGATAGCCGCTACGAGAACGGCGGCGACGGCCCAAATTGCAATGCGGACCCAGCGCTTCTTCTGATCCGCGGAGAACAGGGCCGCTCCAGCGCCAAATAGGCAGAACGAAAGCAGCGCGTGGCCGCTGGGAAAACTATACGATGCCGGAAGCTGTGTATCAAAGAACGGCTGGGGGCGTGGACGATGGAAACCCATCTTAAGTACCCACATCAGCAGGCTGCCTCCGATGACAGTAATCGCCATCAGCAGGGCCTTGCGGCGACGGTCTGTAACCCATAGTGCGACGAAAACCGACGTCGCGGCTATGGACACAAATAGCGAGGAGCCCAGGAGCGTAATGAGCCGCATGGAGGCCGTAAACCCGACCGATGAGTGGGAGTGTACAAATTGTCGAACCGCGGTGTCGAACTGGCGCGTGTCGCCTTCGAGCATCTCCTCGGCAAGTCCGGCGAACAGCACTAGAGAAACCACGGCGCATACCAGGCTGACAAGCAGTGGTGCGGTAAGACGCGAAAGCACCGGTCTGCTCACCGTTGTTCAGCTCCGTCTTGCCCCATGAATAGAGTCTTGTCTCCGGTTCGAACCCAGCCGCTGGGCGATTGAGCAAAACGCTGAACCGAAGTGGGCTCAAACCCGGTGATCGCGGCGGAAAGTGTTCGTATTTCCATAAACGAATTATCCAGCCGAATGACGTTGTAAGAGTTGGGCTCTCCTCTCCCCCGTGTTGAGCAGGCGGTACCGGCCTGGACGAATATGGCCGCCCGTGACCCTGATCCTAGACGCACTGCTGTCGGACCGGAGAAGCTGGCGTGGAGATGCCCGGCCAGTAAAAGATCGAGGCCACATCGAAGATAGCGGGCCAGGGCTTTCCCTGCACGGCCGGCAAGGTGCGCCGGTTCATAGCCTGGCGGCAGATCGAAAGGGTGATGCGTTACGACGATTCTTTTGATGCGATCGGGAAGCCCGCGGAACTGTTCTTCCACCCGAAGCATCTGCCTGTCATTGATACGGCCGCCCTTGATGATGAGTCTCCTGGCCGTATTGACGCCGGCAAGCGCGATCTCATCATCGAGGTAGAAGGGCTCCAGGTCCTCGGTAACATATTGCTTATAGACGTCAAACGCGCCGCGAAACCTTGCGTAAATGTTGTACAGCGGAACGTCATGATTTCCCGGCACAACGATTTGCGGTGTTGGAAGTGCCCGCAAGAACGCACGGGCTCTCTCGAACTCGCGTGGCAGGGCACGCTGCGTAAGGTCGCCCGAAACGGCGACTACGTCTGGCTTGATTTGATGAACAGAATGAATCAGCTGCTCGACGACAGCGTCATCTGTTCGACCGAAGTGGACGTCGGAAAGATGGACTAGGGTTCGGATGCCATCTCCTTCTCAGGAACAATGACGCGCAAAGCGCCCGGGCGCGTACGATAGTGCAAGGGCGTTGCTAGTCGAGCGACCTCCCCATCCAGCGAGACCTTCATCCACTGTCGCCGCGTTTCGATCCATGCCTCAACCACGCATAAGGAATCAAAATCTTGAGCCTGACGAAGTCGCCCCACCAAGGCCAACAAGGACAAGTGTATTAGTTTGGTTCGCGTAGATGCATTCACAGCGTAGATGAAGCCGGCCAGCGTCCACACGGCGCCGCATGCCCGCATTAAAGCCCTCAATTTCATACTCGTTGTTGCCAACAAAGATCATGGGCGTCAGCATCGTCACGTTGGTGTCGGCCGCGGTCAACCGAAGCCGTAGGAAAGGCATGCTTCGCAAAGCCGCCAGGGCTGCCCAAACAAGCGCCGTCCATTTGGTCGACCCCAGGCGCCGATATTCTTTCCGCCATGCCACCATCTGCGGGTAGACGCCAATGCTCGAATTGTTGATGAACGCACGGCCATTGACCTCGCCGACATCGATTTTCGCAACGGCGCCATTCGCCAGAACACGGGCCGCATCCTCGATGTGTAAGGGAATCTGAAGATCCTTGGCAAAGTGATTGAGCGTTCCCATGGGAAGCACACCAAGGACAGCCTCAGAATCCAGAAGGGTGGAAGCGACGGCACTGATGGTGCCGTCTCCTCCCGCGACCACCAGCGTCTTTGCGCCGCGTCCTAGCGCATCGCGGGCGGCGTCGCCAGGGTCCGATCCCTTCTCAATCAGAATCGGCTCAGGCCGTAAGCCGTAGCGTTCCAGCGTAGCAATCAGTTCATTCACCGGTGGTGAAGTCTCGAGTCCGCCAGCTCGCTGGTTTAAGATTAGACTGATGGCAGAACCTCGGGCCGTCATGCATTCCTCCTCATGTTCCGCCTCAGTTGGAAGTGGAGAGAGCGTTCTACCGTTAAGATAACAGAGAGAACGCGTGAAGAAGCGGTTTCCACTATCCTAGTCAATGATGCACATTCCGAAGTGGCCTATTGCGACCGAGCGTGAGATGCGGCTGCTGCGCGAGGTCCTGGAGAGCAACCAGTGGGGAGGCTTTCACGAATTCGTGGACCGCTTCGAGAAGCTGTTCGCCGCCTTCCAGCATTGCCAGTACGGCGTTAGCTCGGCCAACGGCACCCTGGCCCTGGAGATGGCCATGGCAGCCGCCGGCCTCGGCCCGGGCGATGAAGTCATCGTGCCGTCTATCTCCTTCATCTCCACCGCCACCGCCGTGTCCCGCGCCGGAGCCACCCCGGTCTTCGCCGACATCGAGCCCTATAGCTTCAACCTGGACCCCGAGCGCGCCGAAGCCGCCATCTCGCCCCGCACCAGGGCCATCATGCCGGTTCACTTCGGGGGGCCGCTGGCGGACATGGACCGCCTGATGGCGCTGGCCGCCGCCCGCGGCCTGATCGTGATCGAGGACGCCGCGCACGCGCACGGTTCGGAATGGAACGGGAAACGCGCCGGGAGCTTCGGACTAGGGAGCATGTTCAGCTTCCAGAACTCGAAGGTGATGACCGCCGGCGAGGGCGGCATCCTGCTCAGCAATGACGCCGCCTTCGCCGAGCGCGCCCGCTCGTTCGCCAACCAAGGGCGCGAGACCGCCGGTCAGGGCTGGTTCTACCACTACACGATCGGCTCGAACTACCGCCTCACGGCGCTTCAGGCGGCCGTGCTCCTGGCGCAACTCGAGCGGCTGCCCGAGCAGATCCAGGTACGCAGACGGAACGCCGAACTGCTCGCCAAGGAACTGGCCGGCGTCGAGGGACTAATCTTCCAGCAGGTGCCGCCGCAGGTGAACGTTCACTCTCACTACCTCCTGCTCGGCCGCATTGATGCGCGGAAGTTCGGCATGTCCCGCGATGAGTTCCATAAGGCGCTGACCGGACAGGGAATCCCCTGCACCCCCTTCTACCCGCACCCGCTCTACGGTAACCCGTTGTATCAGAAGGGCGGCTGCCGCGTGGAACCCTGCCCCGTGGCCGAGGCCTGCGTCCGCGACGCCTTCTGGCTGCCCAACCGCGTGCTCATGGCGGAAGAGGAAACCACCCTGGAAATCGCTTCCACCATCCGCGGCCTCCGCAGCTAGCCGCAGGTGAAATCCCGGGCGTCGGCAAAGGGCAGGCTGGAATCGCGGAAATCGGGCCGATAGTAATCGGCTGCTTCCGCCTCCAGCGGCTGGATCCAGCCATTCTCGAATCCCAGCTCCTCCAGCCACCCGGCGGCCTCCTCGTATTCCCGCGGGCTGATTCTGCGGTCGAGCATCGGGAAGCGCTCCTCGCTCACTTTATTGGCGGGGTAGTACTGCGACATGACGCTGAGCGTCACCAGGGGCGAGAGGCTCTCCCGAATCCACTCCAGCGTCTTGCGCAACCCGGCCAGTCCGTTGGGCAGGATGAGCAGCCGGATAATGAGTCCGCGCCGCACCAGACCCCTCTCGTCAGTCACAAGTCCAGAACCTACCTGCCGGTACATTTCCGCGATCGCGGCCCGCGCGTGCCCCACGTATCCGGGAGCCCGTGAATACGCTTGGGCCGCTGCGTCGTCCGAATACCGCAGGTCGGGCAGGTAGATGTCGAAAACGCCCTCCAGGAGGCGCAGCACCTCGGCGCTGTCATAGGCGTTGGTATTATAGATTAGAGGGAGATGGAGCCCGTCCCGGGCGGCCAGCTCCACCGCTCGGACGATCTGGGGTACAAAGTGAGTTGGCGAAACAAAGCCAATATTGTGACAACCCCGGCCCTGTAACTCGAGCAGGATCCCCGCCAGCCGGTCGAAACTGGTCTCCGAGGAGGTTGGGGGGGGCCGGAAGTCCTGGCTTATCTGCCAGTTCTGGCAGTATACGCAGCGCATGTTGCAGTGTCCCAGGAAGACATTGCCCGCTCCTCGAGCCTCTCCCTGGGACAGGTGGGTGCCGCTAAGTGCCGGCTCTTCACCAAAATGCGCAGCCCAGGCGGAGACGAGCGGCAGGTAGGCCGAACCGCAGACTTTGGTCTCCCCCGCCTTGCGGTTGATCCGGCAGTTCCAGGGGCAGATGTCACATTGCGCCAGTCTGGCGTCCAACAGCGAGGCCCGGCGCTCGAGTTCTCCGCTCGCGAGGAGTTCCAGGTAGGAAGGCGGGCTCATCCTTGGGGCTTGAGCCCAGTCTAACAGAAGCGGGCGCTGGTCAGAGCGATATAGGTGAGTGCGCCCGCTTTGTCGTAACGGGGATTACATATAACAACGACGAAGCTATGCAAAGGGTTACTCGGCACCCGTTTTTTTTCTCTTGACCGGCACCGGCGGGGTGCGTTACACTAAAGGCGAAGAAAAAGCGAATAGGAGGTCGCATGCCACCTTCCCCGTCCCTCCGCGTAGGACCATCAGGTTGGGAATACCCCGGCTGGAAAGGAGTCGTCTATCCCGCCCGGCAGCCGGGCCGCGCTCATCCCCTCGAGTATCTGTCGCGCTCCGTCGACGTGGTTGAGATTGAGAGCACGTTCCGCCGGCCATTGCGCCCCGAGGTTGCGCGCCTCTGGCTATCGAAGGTCGCCCGGAACCCCAGCTTTCAGTTCACGGCGGTGCTGGGCAGGAGGTTCTCCTACGAGCGCTCGCTCGACCCTGTGGAAGTGGCCCGGTTCAAGGAGGGGCTTCGTCCTCTCCTCGGCGCCGGCCGCTTCGGTTGCCTGCTGCTCCAGTTCGCCTGGGCGTTCCGCTTCACGCCCGAGAATCGGGAGTTTCTGATTCAGCTCCGGCGCGCGTTCCACGAGTTCCCCATGGCGGTCGAGATGCGGCACGCAAGCTGGATGGCCGAAGAGGCGCTGGGAACGCTCATCGACTACCGGTTGGGATTCGCCAATATAGACCAGCCGCCCCAGGCCAGTGCGATGCCGGCATCGGCGCTGGTGACCTCCTCGATCGGATATGTCCGGCTGCACGGCGGCGACCGCGATTACTGGCGCCGCGAGTTCGAGTCCGCACCCGGGCTCGACAACTACCTCTACTCACCGGCCGAACTGGGCCAGTGGAAGCAGCGGATCGAGCACGTGCAGGCTCACGCGAGGACGACGTTCGTGATCCTGGCCAATCCGGCCGCGGGCCGGTCGGTAGTCAACGGCCTGCAGATGGCCGCCCTGCTGGGAGCGGAGCCGGACGCGCACACGCCCCGTCGCGCCGTAGCTTGAGCGCGGCTCGGTGGAGTCTGAACCTCTTGATTGGCCGCGGGGCTGCTATTGTCTTTGCGTCCCCCGGGAAGGGGGGGCTGAAATGCGAAGACTGACGTTCTCGATTCTGGTCATCAGCAGCGCCATGCCCCCCCATATCCAGATGTGTAACCTCGCGGCTCAAACCCAACAGCAGGTCCTCGTCTTCGTCCAGAAATCTCCGTGGGGAGGCGTCCAGGAGCAGCAGGCCGCTTCCATTGCGGACCAGCACCGCGATCAGGAGAACATCGAGGCACGCTGTGACCCATGACGGTGATCAATCCTACTCGAAGGATCCGGAACAGGCTGTAGAAGTCATGGGTGTGCGGGTGCTAGGGACGCCAACTGTAGCGGGGTCGGGGGATTCCGAGCTGATTTCGAGAACCTCTCTCAGACGCTTGAGGCACTCCTCTTGCGCCCTTGCCCGTTCGGCAGCAGTCTCTCTTTTCGTTCTTTTCAGCCAGAACATTTGCTTCTCTCCTAACCTTCTTGCCGTGGTGATACGCGACGCAACCCCAAGATCTTTGTCATCTCGGAACCGCTCCTCGTCCCACTGACTCCAACTCTTGAAACTCCACGCCTCCATTAGAAAGCCCCAGGACTGCTAAGGCAATATGTTCGAGTTAGGACTTCAATCCCGGTACCATCTAGTACTTCAGTTGGGGTAAGTGTTCGCGGCGCCACGGGTCGCTTGCATCCGCCCCGTCTGCGTCCCTGCTACCCGTAGAAGTACTGGACCTTCTTGCCCAACCGCCACTCGCGTACTCCAATCTGCGGCATAACGCATAAGCCGTGTCTTCTTCGTGCGTTGCACCATCCAATGCCGGGAGTTGCGTCGGTCCGGCGCACCGGGTGCGTCCGCCGAATGGATGAAAATACCAGTACAAACTCACATTACGGACTATATTCGAGCGGACAGCTGGGGACTAAGTTGACAACATGGCAGACGCGCAGAGAGAGTCGACGTCACAGCAGCAAGGTACTGACAAATGACCCCGGCAAGTCAGATGGTTCTCCCTCGTTGGGCTTGCGGGCCATGGAGTCCCCGGAATCCGCGGACTTTGGTGCGCAGGGGCTTGGTTTTTTCGGCTGTGTGGATTGTACTCGGCCTCGCCGGGACATGGCTTACAGGCGCTCTAGCGGACACCTGTCAGCGCCTTGTCAACCGGGGACTCAGTGCTTCCCAGCACATTCAATCCTCCCTGGCACTGAGCGAGTCCTGGATACGTTCGGAGGACACCCAATGGGCGGAGTACATATCTGAGACCCGGGGAGCGTCCGAGGCTTTGCAGGGTCGCCTCGCGGATGTGAGCTGGCTGCTGCCACAGCCCACTTCAGATGCCATTGCGGAGGTCGTTAGCGCGCATAGGGACTTCGCATCCTCCCTACCGGTGGGCGGCCCCCAATTCGTGGGTTCAGCACGCCAGCGACGAATCTTTCAGAACAAAGTGCACGAGCTTGCCGGCGCCTGGCTGCGTGTTTCGACGTCCCTGACAGCCAGTAAGTAATCACTTCAACGGATGTTCTTCTGTACGACGTTCGCGGCGTGCCTGCTGGTGTTGCTCTTGGCACTCACGGCAGTGCTGTACGCAGATTCAAACGTCAAGAGCGCCGCTTCAAACGTCAGGAGCGCCGCCCGTTTCCTGGAGGGTATGGCCGCGCAGATGTCGAATGGAGAGATCTACTCCTCCAAACCTCTGACAGGGCTTCAGAAACATGGTCCGCTCCCCGAGCAGTTGGCTGGCTTCTCGGAGAGCTTCGCCCTGCTGGCGCGATTGCTACAGGGACACTGTCAAGTTGCCGTTAAGGTGCTGGACTTTCTCTCCCCAGGCGTTACCATATTGTCTGGCAAGTTTCGGATTCTTGCCGCGAATCATTCGTTCTGCCGTCTGGTCGGGGGTGCGCCGGACTCTTTGCAGGGCAAGTTGCTCGGTGAAGTTTTCCCCGCCGCCATCCCCGCGCTCCTTCTCCAGGACTCCCCTGCCAACGCCAGGCGTGGGAAGGATTTCATGACCCTGATAAAGGAAGAGGCCTGCGGCAGCGTCTATCGGGCACGCCTCACCGAAATCCTTGACGGCGAAGGAGACGATGGCGTCTTTGTATTGATGCTGGCGGATGTCGCCGACGCCGAGCGCCACCCGGACCCTGGGGAATTCAGGAAGCTCTACAAGAGAATCCTCGAGAGTGTCTCGGAGGCAATCCTGTTAGTTGAGAAGGACGGCTCCGTGATCGATGTCAGCCCATTCACGACCAAGCTGGTTGGCCTCTCCCGCGAGGAGTTGGCTGGCACAAAGATTCAGTTGCTTCAGGAGACCACTTCGGACGACACGGAAGCTACTCTGACTTCCTACTTCGCGTCGTCGAACTGGCGGCTCGACGGCCGGGTGCTGAAGACTAGGGCGGTGAGAAAGGACGGTACTGCGTTCTCCGCCGAGTTCATGTTCAAGGAGCTAGGAGCGGGAGGACGGGCCGGTTATCTCGTCGAGGATGCCAGCGGCCTTTGTCGAGGCCCTAGGTGACTTTGCTTGCGACGCTGTCGTCACAGCCCACGCAGCCGCCTTTGCCGCGGGTAAGACGGTCCTGTTTGACGACATTGCCGGCCGCCCCGCCGGAGAGCCCTTACGGGATGAGGCTGTTCAGCGCGGCCTCCACTCGTCCTTGTCCGCCCCGGTTTTCTCCAGCGAGGGGCTCATGGTTGGCTTGATTACCGCGTTTCGGCCCGAGGCTGAGGGACCCAGCGGGGAGCATTCCGGTCTACTCCAACTGGCCAGCCAACTCGTATCCGTTTGCATCGAGCAGCGCGAACTCAACGGCCAGTTGGCCTACCGGGCCCAACACGACGCACTGACTGGGCTTCTAAACCGCCTCAGCTTTGAGGAGCGGCTCAGGCATGCCATCTCGCAGGCTGCCCGGTACAAGCGGCGGCTGGCCGTGCTGTCCGTGGATCTGGACCGCTTCAAACTCGTCAACGATACGTTAGGGCACGCGGCCGGAGACGAATTGCTCAAGCAGCTCGCGGCCCGCTTGATCGAGTGTCTCCGCGAGACCGATATCGTGGCGCGCTGGGGCGGTGACGAGTTCGTAATTGGTCTGATGGAGATCGGGGACCGTCGGGACGTCGGGGCGGTCGCGGAAAAGCTGCTGGACGCGCTCAGAACTCCATTCGACGTTTCGGGGCACCTCAGCACCGTAAGCGCGAGCATCGGGGTCAGTGTGTTTCCCGACGACGGTCGTGATCTGGACGCCCTTGTGAGGCACGCGGACACCGCCATGTACCGCGCCAAACAGGCTGGCCGAAACGGGTTCCACTGCTATGACCCGAAGTTGGGGGAGACCGACCGCCAACGCCTCGAAATGGAGACGCAACTGCGCAAGGCGCTGGATCGTGGCGAGCTGGCCCTCCATTACCAACCGCAGATCGACCTTGGCACTGGCTCGCTCGTGGGCGTGGAAGCGCTGCTGCGCTGGCAGAATCAGAAGTTTGGTTCGATTCCGCCGTCCACGTTCATCCCGATCGCCGAGGAGTGCGGCGCAATTGTGCCGATCGGGGAGTGGGTGATCCGTGAGGCTTGCAAGCAAGTTAAGGAATTCGGGCTGGCCGGCTTCGATGACCTCCGGGTCGCGGTGAACGTCTCGCGCGTCCAATTCGCTCGTCCTGATTTTGTAGAGATGGTGGCGATGATCGTCGAGGAGGCCGGGATTAAGCCCCGACTGCTCGAAATTGAGCTGACGGAGAGCCTGTTAATGGAGCCGGAAGACGAATCCGCGTGTCGGATGGCCAAGTTGAGGGCGCTCGGCATCAAGATGTCCATCGATGATTTCGGGACCGGGTACTCTTCTCTGAGTTACCTCCAGCGGCTCCCGATCGACCACCTCAAGATCGATCGGTCATTCGTGGAAAAACTTAACGAATCGTCCAGGACTCCCCTCCTGGTCGAGTCAATCATCGGGTTGTCCGCGAGCCTGGGAATGCTCTCAATTGCCGAGGGCGTGGAATTGCCGTCCCAACTGGATGTGCTCAGCGCCACCGGCTGCAATCTCGTGCAGGGCTACCTGTTCAGTGAACCGCTTCCCATCGAGGAGTTGCTTGCACGGATTCGCAGACATGGTGCGGACGGCACATGGCGGCCCAAGTCACTCGCTCGCCGCCGCCGCGGGCCTGGGATTCAGGAAGCGGTTCGGATACGCGGCACTGCTTTGGCTGAGCACGTCGCTGCGGGCTGACGGAAGTTCCGGTTAGACTAGATAGCGGCTCGCGTGACAGGAGTAGGAACGTGCGGTTCAAGCGCAAAACTGAAGAACGCAGGGTCGCGCCCCGGGTTGCGGCGACTGGTGGCGTGCTCGTTACCTGGGAAGCTGACGGCCAGCCTCGTCAGAGCCTGGGGCAATGCGCGGATCTGTCGGCAAGGGGCGTGCGGATGGTCGGGTTACAAGACTCGATCCCTGTCGATACCGA
>VFSW01007877.1_pt1 | contig 15394 bp, 12 predicted proteins | sample 5358111 | NCBI WGS metagenome assembly VFSW01 (sample SAMN11554181, study PRJNA540505) | mine drainage metagenome | isolation source: sediment from site ElyBrook_90M | place: USA: Ely Copper Mine, Vershire, VT | collected 2017
AGCATGCTGAAAAGGATCTCAAAAAATCTGTGCGTGTATGTTTCTATATTGGCAAGATATTCAGGGGTTAAAAGGGGAAGCTTTGTACTTTTTACCGGTGTTATCTTCTTTATTACATACCGCAGATAATAGAAAAAAGTCGCAAGGTCTGCATCCGAACTGTCGACATGATACCAGCTATGGGGAAGTTTCTTTGCAGACAGGTAACTTGCAGCAAGGGTTGTTTTGCCCGAGCCCGGCAGGCCGGTAATCCAAACGGCCTTTTTCTTCCTCGCATGATCAAGCGTTTGAAACAACCTTTCCCGGAAAAGAACATTGTCAACAACAGGACTATTGACCTTTGCAATGGAATTATTCTGCAAACGAATCCCCCTCCCGTTTTAACGTATCAAGACAGTTATTTTTATCGTATGTCCTCGAGAAAGTCAATGCAGATCGGATTAAATGCATTGCGGGGCTTTCTATCGGATAACCTCTTGAGAGCTTTCATACCCGTTTCCCTGGGTTAATGATGCTTAGATACAGCTCTTTTGTTTTATCCGAAGGTTCTATACTAAATGCTTGAGATAGGATCGCTTTACAGCGTTTATACGTTGCGGCGGCCTCGGCATAGCGGCCCAGAAATTTATAAATTAGCATCAGACGCTGGTAAAAAAGCTCCCCATGGTTATCCGCTTCTAAACCCTTTTTATATGTTAGGATCGCTTTGCGCATGTCGCCGGTGCCCTCATAATATATCCCCAATCGCTCTATGAACCGTGTAAACCTGTCGAGCAACTTTTCTCGAAAACTAATACCCCATGATGGTATTGTATCCTGGGCAAAAAAATCTCCTGAATATATATTGAGAATGCGTTTTTCTAAGTCTTTAATCTCCTCGTGTTTATCGGATAACTTTGAGGATTCACCATTGCCGGTCAAAAGTGGCGAAATGCTGTTTAAAAGATATTCAAATACAATAACATCCATCCAGCATTTTTTCGTATTCAGCATTAGCCTGCCTGCCTCTGAAATTACGGCATCATGGGAGCCGAGAAGTTTTCTTAACCTGTGGATGGTCGTGTCCAATGCCTGGTGTGCATAATCACCCTGTGCTTCGGGCCACAAAGAATTGCTGATTTGATCAAGCTCGACTGCTCTTCCATGATTAACGATCAGGAATTGCAGCAGCTCGATGGGTTTAAGATGTGCTTTTCTGGATAACTCAACACGCTTACCGTCCTTAAAAATCTTAAAACTACCGAGGGTACAAAACTTGAACGCCCATGGCCAGTCCTCGCATCCAAGGGGAAGCGTGTCTGGAAACAGCTCGAGTTTTTGTATAAGCTGTTGTACATACTTCACCTCAATTCCGTTTTCCAATGCCTTGAGACACAAATATGCCATTTTATGTCCCCATGCATAGTATACATTGACCATGCCATATTTTTTACCCAATGCCATAGCCTTTTTTAGTATCCTTAGTCCTTTGTGCTCTGACGCTGAAGAATGAGACGTATTTTTTTTATCGAAAAGCCAGTAAGCTTGTATACAGTAAGATGCAAATGTAAGCGATTTGCTTTTCATCCGCCTGCCGATAAAAAGTCCTTGCTTGTAATGTTCTTCAGCCTTTTTAAAAGTTCCTTGTTCATAGAATGCCTGAGCTAATCCAAGGTGGCAGAAGCCCTGTGCAAAAGGAATGTGTGCTTTTATAGATAAGGCAAGGCTCCTCTCGATCTTTTCAATGGCGAGTGATATATTCCCCTGCAGGTGATCCAACCATCCGGACAATGTGCCGTACTGACTTACCTGTAAGGCGTTGGACTGATTTACTGTCGATCCCATCTTTTTTAAGAATTCTTCAGCGCTCTTGAGATCATTAATACTAAACGAAAGATAAACAGCCTGCGAAATAATCATTTGATCAAGGAAACGCACTCCATAGTTATGAGCTATCTCCATGCCTTCGGATACAAGACGAAGGCACTCTTCTTTCGAGACAATCTGCCTGGCATAACCGGCACTGTACATTTTTTGAAGCAATTGGTTTTTTATAGATAAGGATTGAGGAATCTTTTGCATTAATTCAACAAGTATCCGAAATTTAGAAACGTCCCCTGTCCATGAATAGTAGTGTGATATGGAGAATGAATAATATACTCGCTGATCAGGGTTCCTTATATATTTTAAAAGCTGCAACGTGCGATCCGCCCATATTTCAATTTTAGCATGATATGGGTTATAATGTGTTAAGGCAAAAACCAATAAACTCAATACGCGTTCTTCGAGATCCCTCGATGGAAATTTATGATAGGTACGGATTATTTTTTCCATTGCCACAACCCATTTGTTGATAAGCGCAATATTACCATACTCGTATATAAATGTTTCAATAATCCCACACCATGCCAGGTACACTCCGTCAGAAAGGTACTTCCGAACGGGGTACCCCCCCTCAGCATCCCGTGCGTTCCCTAAAAAAACCTTAAATGCCTTTTCAAAATATACCCTGCCTTCGACCGGGTTAAATACAGCACGAGCCTCACCAAGCCAGTATAAAAGCCATGGGTCTTGATGTAGATCCTCTTCAGACAGGTCTTTTATCCATGATTCAAGAACATTGTTCCTTCCCTGTGATATTAAGTTCTGGGCATTTGCTATGATAATTTGTTTCATGTTCTCCCGATCACCGGCCTTTTGAAACAGTCCCATAGCATCCTCAATTTTCTTGTTTTCCTTGAGAATCATTGCTGCAAGGTTAAGGATTTGCTGAACCTCCACTGCATGAAAGTAAATCTTCGTGCGCGTCTGCAGGAATTCTTTGAACAGGTCATGATACTGATACGTATTATTCTGATGTTTAATGGTAAAGTAATGAGACTTCTCAAGTTCATTCAGTATTCTCTCTGAAGCATTACTGCCGGTCATCCTGTTCGCCATCTCAATTGTCATAGAAGGGAAAAAGGATGTCCGCAGAAGGAAATCCTGTGTTGATGGTTCCATCTTATCAAAAATCTCGGCTGAAAAATAATCAAAGATCGATTGATAGTCTTTCAAGCCGCCCTTCTCCACAGCCTCTAACTCCAAGTTATTCTGCTCAAGCATAAGAACGATCCCAGCTGCCCAACCATCTGCTAAATTATGAAGCCTTTCTATAACTTCGCTCCCCAGTTTTTTACCTGAACGGATCTGCACAATGCCGTTCGTTTCTTCAGGTGTAAATTTCATAAGTTCATTGTCTATAATTTCCATCATGCTGTTTGCACGAAGACGCGAGAATATACCCGGAGGTTCTGTACGGCTGATCACTATGACATTGCCGTGCTCCGGGACCCTCGACAAAACCTCGTTTACAACATTATGAAACACAGGATTGCCGTTGATCTCATGGTAATTGTCAAACACAAGGACAAAACCTTCGGGCAGCATGCTGAAAAGGATCTCAAAAAATCTGTGCGTGTATGTTTCTATATTGGCAATATATTCAGGGGTTAAAAGGGGAAGCTTTGAACTTTTTACCGGTGTTATCTTTTTTACTACATACCGCAGATAATAGAAAAAAGTCGAAAGATCTTCATCCGAACTGTCGATATGATACCATCCATGGGAAAGTTTCTTTGCAGACAGGTAGCTTGCAACAAGGGTTGTTTTACCTGAGCCCGGCAGACCGGTAATCCAAACGGCCTTTTTTTTTCTTGCTTGATCAAGAGATTGAAACAACCTTTCCCGGAAAAGAACATTGTTAACTACAGGACTATTGACCTTTGCAATGGAATTATTCCGCAAACTTATCGTCCTCCAGCTTTAACAGCACCATAAAGATATTTCTAAAACGTATACGTTAAAAAAGTCAATCGCCCCCAAAAGGAATGCATTTGAAAACAGGCAAAGAGTTACTGTATCAGGGTTGGATACAGACGCCTGGCCGTCAGGAGAAAAACGATAAAAACGGATACCATGACAACGAGATCAAAACCAAAGCTGTGAACGCTATGCCCGCCTTGAATCATGAGGCTGCGAAGGGCATCTACAAGATAGGTCAATGGATTAAATCTCGCAAACCACCTCAGCCATGGAGGCATGAGTTCCAGGGGATAAATTGCATTGCTCGCAAAGAAAAGAGGCATGGTCAGAATCTGCCCTATACCCATAAAGCGCTCACGCGTTTTCACGATGCACGCAATAACCAATGAAAAGGTAGAAAAAATTGCCGATCCCAGGACAACGCTCAATAAAACACCGCCGATTGCCCAGGGCTCCCAGCGGAGCGAAATGCCCATGACAAGCGCCAGAACATAAATAATCACTACCTGGACCAATCCCCTGAATCCTGATGAAACTGCCTTCCCCAGGACGAGTGAGGTGCGGTGCGCAGGACTTACCATAAGCTTGTGGATAATACCGAGGTCCCTTTCCCAAATAACGGCGATCCCATAAAATATGGCACTGAACAAAACACTCTGCGCAAGGATCCCGGGGGTCAAGAAGGCAAGATATGTCACCCGGCCTGTCGGTATGCCCCGGACACGGCTGAATACCTGACCGAATATCACCAGCCACAGCACAGGCTGGACCGCACGCGTAAAGAGCTCGGTAGGATCACGGAGAAGCTTCTTTATTTCAACCTCGGAGATGGCCAGGCTTTCCCGGAAAAACTCAACAAGAAAAAAAGAACTAAGCCAGCCGGTTTGCCGTTCTGCGTGTTTTTCTGACATCACGATAATTCCCTCCTTCCTCTATAACGCCTCCGCTGTAATGGACAAATACATCGTCCAGATTGGCATCGGTTCCTACAGAAGTTTTCAGATCAGCGGGACTCCCGGAAATTGTTATTTTGCCCCGGTGCATGAGGGCTATCTCATCGCAAAGCCTGTCAGCCTCTTCCATGTCATGCGTGGTTATCAGTATGGTCATTCCGTACTCTTTCCTCAATGCGATAAGCCGTTCCCAGACCACCCGGCGGGCAACAGGATCCAATCCTATGGTAGGCTCATCCAGAAACAAAACGGACGGCATATGGAGCATTGCCTGGGCAAGTTCGAGTCTCCGGATCATACCGCCTGAATACGCCTTTACAAGCTTATTCGAAGATTCGCTGAGATTCATAAAATTCAGTGCATCCTCAACTCTCGCTTTTCGATCAGACCGTTTCATGCCGTAAAGCTTCGCCGAGAGCATAAGGTTTTCGTAAGCGGTGAGTCCACCGTCTGCGGAAAGCATCTGGGGTACATATCCGATCCTTTTTCTCACTTCTTTTGAGGAAGAATGCACATCGAAACCTGCAACCTTTGCAGTCCCCGACGTAGGCTCCAGAAGGGTCGTCAGCATTTTTATCGTGGTAGTTTTTCCGGCCCCGTTCGGACCGATTAAGCCGAAGATCCTACCCGATGGAACATGAAGATTAATCGAATCTACCGCAGTAAAGTCTCCAAATTTCCGGGTGAGTTCATGTGTTTCGATTGCCGATGAATAACCCGCGGGCATCTTTGTATCGTCCGGATTTGATATCCCGGCAGTATACGTTTTCATATTCTTCTTCCTTTGCGGGGGGGAGCAACCAGTCCGATATTCATGGAAAATAGTTTTTCAAGTTCGTCCAATCCCTGTAAGAGTGCATTGCGGCTTTTCGAATCCAGTATTAAAATTCTCCTGCTCAGTCTTCTTTCCGTTGCAGTTTTTATCTTACGAAAAAGTCCGGAACCTTTTTTTGTCAGCCGGAGAGGTGTCTGTCTGCGATCCTCGGACTCATGGCTTCTCTCTATCAGCCCTCGCTTTACCAGGCTGTCTACACTCCTGGACATGGAGGGCTGGCTGACGCCGTGGTGCTGTGCAATCTCGTTAACGAGTGTTTTTCCCCGCATGATACTGCCCAGTATTCTGAAATGAGGGACACTCAAATTCGCAGGAATACAGGAGCGCATCTCGGCGCGCACTCGTGCCATGGAGAGCGGTATTATTTCCAAAAGCCTTTTTGCCGTTTTCAATTCATTATGCATAGATAATATTGTTAATAGATGATAATGTTATGTAATTGTCAAGAAGAATCTACCGGGAAGTCCTGCCGGACAGCATGACCGATTGTCCGGAATTCGTGATAATCTTTGTAAACATGTCCAGCGGCACGATCTCGAAGTATCTGTTGATGACCGCAGCAAATTTATTTTTAAATTCCGTCAAATCTTTCGCAGGCCTATCCAAAACAACAAACCTGTTATACAACTGCTCCGGTATGATCTTTTCGGTCCCGCACAAGCCGTACAAATGCACTCCCTTTTTATTACAGAGTTCGGCTATTGCGCGTGAGCCTGTCTTGCAGACAAATCCGTTCCCATACATGGCATCACCGCCGATAAGCACGGCATCGATATCTTCCGATGCAAGCATGCTCATACCGGCCGCGTCCGTCACATAGGTAACGGGTATCAATGCCTTTACAAGATGCAGCATCATGTCCCTGCCTTCATTCATCGGTCTTGATTCAAGGACTACTACCCTGAACTTTGAGCCATGCATGTATGCGTATTTAAAACTTTCAAGCACGGTAGAGCTTGAGGAATAGGTCATCACCACGTTCACTTTTTTCAGCAGGCCAGATACTTTTACCGCGATAATACGGGCGTGTTCCTGCATTGCCGTTTCAAATCCGTCAAGATAGAGTACTATGTCCTTTCGTTGTGCAGTACCGGCCATCTTCCCGATACCGTACGCAAGGTTCAGCATAATACCCATGGAAGGCTGGGCAGAGATGAGCTGTTCGGATATGAGTTTGCAGAAACCGGGGGATACCCTCGTATCCGTACGTTTGACCATTCTCCGGATTAGTTTGATAGCAAACAAAGCTATTTGTGCAGACCCCGACGTATTATCGTTGCTGAGCGGCTTTAATAATCTTTCTATGTCATGAACCATACTCACACGCCCCCCAAGAGAAAAATCAGGGGTTCAATGAATTGAACCCCTGAAGACATAAACAAACAAAATCTATTCTGTATACTTACAACGAGTAACTTTCTTTTTCAATGATATGCAGAGCTATCTTATCCTTTATACCCGATACATTCAAGGGATAGGTAAACACAAGTCCTGATAACGCCTTTTCATAACCTGCAAATTCCGCCGCATTATCCTCAGCCACATCGCCAAGTACCTGCCGTGCCGTAAGAGTTACCCTGTTCAGAGTCTCATAAACAAGGGCGCGGGTTAGGAGTACCGGTATCGACACTGCCGGCTCGCCTTTCATATCTTTTAACTTGAGTGTTCTCATTACTACGGAATCCATGGCATAAACATCTATGATCATATTGGCCAGCTGTTCAAATATGTACTCGCCTCTCCCGAACTGAAACGCCCTGTCCATCAGAGCAGCCATGTATTTCTGGACAGCTACACCGGTGGTATAAACAGTTATTTTCTTGGCTATATCTGTTGCCAGTTTTTCAAGACCGAGGAAACCGGATTCCGGTTTCTTATTGACCTTGCCGGATTCTGTTTCAGCGCTGATTTCACTGAATTTGCCCATAAAATCAAGCTCACCCTTCATGGACTTCTTTGCAATGGCCCCTGGTATGAGCAAGCGGTTAATTTCATTCGTACCTTCGAAGATCCTGTTGATTCTCGCATCCCGGTACGCTCTTGCTACTTTATATTCTTCTATGTATCCGTAGCCGCCGAGGCTCTGAACACCTTCGTCAACGACGAACCCGAGTATCTCTGAACCGTACACCTTCATGATCGATGCCTCAATATCATAATCCTCGAATATCTTTGCGGCCATCTTACTGTAGTCAGGTGCCTTATGGTCGAGTGCATGGACTGCATTATCGATCATGCCTGATGTCCTGTATGACATACTTTCGGAGGCATATACCTTAATCATCATGTCTGCGAGTTTCCTCCGGATCATGCCGAAGCTCGAAATGGGCTGTCCGAACTGTATTCTCTGGTTCGTGTACTGGGCTACCTGCTTTATCACTTCCTTTGAACCGCCTGTTGATGCGACACCGAGCTTTAAACGTCCTATATCCAGTACTCCCAGAGCGGACTGATGTCCTTTGCCAATCTCTCCAAGAACGTTTTCTACAGGTACCTTAACATCGTTCAATATGACAGGCCTTGTAGAAGAACCCTTGATTCCCATTTTATTTTCTTCCTTACCTGTTGACAAACCTTCAAAGGTTTTTTCAACGATAAAGGCAGTAAACTTCTCGCCGTCTATCTTTGCATATACAATAAAGACATCGGCAAAGCCTGCATTCGTTATAAATTGTTTTTCACCGTTCAGTGTATAATACTTTCCGTCCTTGCTCAAAACAGCCTTGGTTTTGGCACTGAGCGCATCTGACCCATATCCTGTTTCCGTAAGACCATAGGCAGCTATCATTTCTCCGCTTGCCAGTTTCGGAAGGTATTTCTTTTTCTGCTCTTCATTCCCGAAATAGACGATGGGTAATGTACCGATACCGTTGTGTGCGAGGATTGATCCGGCAAAGGCACCCGACTTCGCTATCGCCTCCGAGACCCTTAATGCTGTGGACAGATTCATTCCAAGACCGCCGAATTCCTCGGGGATCTCGATCATCAAAAGACCGAGTTCTCCGGCTTTTTTCATCAGTTTGGTGTTTAATTCTATCTTCTTGTCGTGATCCTCCAATTGATCCTCCAGAGGAAGAACTTCTTTCACCATAAAATCATCGGCAGTATCCGCAAAACTTAATTGCTCTTCGGTAAACTCTTCCGGAACAAAGATGTCCTTTGCTGTTGTCGGTTCGAGCAAAAAACCACCGCCAATGGGTTTTGCTATAGCTTCTTTACTCATTTTTCTTCTCCTTTGAATGAATATTCATTCATTGTATACCACACCCGTAAAAATGAATGCAAGCAAAATATGAAGCATGGTATTGCTGTATTTCAACAGTATTTCGATGTGCAAGATAACCGAAAATGTTACGGATTTATGAATTCATCTTGATTGTAATCATTACAATGAACATTATTATTACACCATGATGAAGACATTTATTGCAGTTATAGCAGGTTCTCTCATTGCTTTCGGTGCAGCTTACTTCCGCGAATCAAAGAGTGCCGATTCAGAAACAAAGGAATTAACCCGGGAGAAGGGATTGAAAACCGCTACCTTTGCAGGGGGGTGTTTCTGGTGTATGGTTTCACCGTTTGAACACGTCAACGGCGTGGTAAAGGTTGTATCGGGATATACAGGGGGAAAAACAATAAATCCGACTTACGAGGAGGTTTCCTCCGGAACGACAGGACATTATGAGGCAATACAGGTGACTTATGACCCGTCAAAGATTACGTATCGTCAGATCCTCGACGTATACTGGAGGCAGATAGACCCGACCGACAGCGGCGGGCAGTTCGTTGACCGTGGCTCTCAGTACAAAACTGCAATCTTCTATCAAACGGATGAAGAGCAACAGCTCGCGGAAAAATCAAAAGAAGAGACTGCAAAGCTATGGCATTTTGACAAACCGATAGTGACAAAGATCATAAAGTTCACACAATTCTATCCTGCGGAGAACTACCATCAGGACTATTACAAAAAGGATCCGATACGGTACAAGCTTTACAGGATTGGTTCCGGACGTGATGCATATCTTGAAAAACAGTGGGGTAATGAAAAGCCCTCAAACGAAGAGCTGAAAAAGAAGCTCACCCCTCTGCAATACAAGGTCACGCAGGAGTGCGGTACTGAAAAGCCGTTTGACAACGCATACTGGAACAACCACCGTGAAGGCATATATGTGGACATCGTTTCAGGAGAGCCCTTGTTCAGTTCCAATGACAAGTTTGATTCCGGAACAGGCTGGCCGAGCTTCACAAAACCGCTGGTGCCGGGCAATATCATCGAGAAGAAAGATACCAGCCACTTCATGGTCAGGACAGAGGTAGAGAGTACGGCAGGCTCCCACCTGGGTCATGTGTTCGACGACGGCCCGAAACCGGCAGGACTGCGGTATTGCATAAACTCTGCTTCCCTGCGGTTCATCCCCAAAGAAGACCTGGACAAGGAAGGCTACGGCCAGTACAAAAAATTATTTGAGAAAAAATAATTTACTCTTAAAAAGACAATACTGTTATCTAGTTCTTTTCTCCAATAACTTCTCATGACACGAAGAACCTTCCCTCATCATCCTTGACCCGCACTTTGGGCATTTTTCTTCTTTGCACGGCATACCGGCCTTGTGCGGTATCTTTTCATTACATTTTGGACATATGCAAAACCCACCGCCACCCATGCCGCGTGCAGCGCCCTTCAATTCACCCATTTCGATATTGCCTCCCTCGATCTTTAATGCCTTGCCGTTTACCAATGCGTCCGCTATTTTCCTGTGCGCCGATTCTACTATCCTTCCGAAGGTCGGCCTGGAGATCCGCATCTTTTCCGCTGCCTGCTCCTGGTAAAGCCCTTCATAATCGGCAAGCCGAACAGCTTCGAGTTCGTCTATATTCAAAACAACATCTTCAAGCACATGCAGGGGTATGCCTCCCGGCTTGAAATACCTTATACCGGGTATAAACCCTACCCTTCTGCAGCATACTGGTCTTGGCATAGAATCACCTCTGAAATAATTATAAGCGTATGTTTATAACATGTCAACGCGAGCGTGGCTAAAAGCTACGCTTGTCCCGGTAGACTAATGATCTGTTTCTGCTTTCTTGTATCCAAGGGGTTTACCCCGTTAGAAAGTTTACGATCTATCTAATAATATCGGTCACAATAATTTATAAATTATACTTCATAGAAAGAGCATGCCTGCTCGCCGTCGTGATTTAAAGCTACGCTTGTCCCGGTAGACTAATGATCTTTGGCTGCTTTCTTGTATCTAAGGGGTTTACCCCGTTAGAAAGCTTATGATCTATCTAATAATATCGGTCACAATAATTTATAATTTAAACTTCATAGAAAGAGCATACCTGCTCGCAGTCGTGATTTAAAGCTACGCTTGTCCCGGTAGACTAATGATCTGTTTCAGCTTTCTAACGGGGTTTACTCCCGGCAGGTTGAGCTTATATTTTATCTTAGAGGAGGATTCTTATGGAGAAACGTACGCTTGGTAAATCAGGGCTGACAGTATCAGCAATCGGTCTCGGGTGTATGGGCATGTCGGAATTCTACGGGAAAAGGGACGATGAAGAGTCCATTGCCACAATCCACCGTGCGATTGATCTCGGCATTAATTTTTTCGACACCGCAGACATGTACGGCGTAGGAGATAACGAAGAACTCGTCGGAAAGGCATTAAAGCCCTTCCGCAACAAGGTGGTCATCGCAACAAAGTTCGGGAATGTACGCGGAAAGGACGGTGCACGGCTGGGCATCAACGGGAAACCGGAATACGTTGCCCGGGCATGCGAGGCAAGCCTCAAGAGACTCGGCATCGAGACGATCGACCTTTACTACCAGCACCGGGTTGATCCCCAGACGCCTATTGAAGAAACAGTCGGCGCTATGTCAAGGCTCGTCGAACAGGGTAAAGTACGGTTCCTCGGACTGTCCGAGGCTTCGATTGAGACGATCCGCCGGGCAAACGCAGTCCACCGGATCACCGCACTCCAGACGGAATACTCGCTCTGGACCCGGGACGTCGAGAGCGGCATTTTGAAGACATGCCGGGAACTCGGCATAGGCTTTGTTGCTTACAGTCCCCTCGGCCGGGGGTTCCTCACCGGCAGTCTCAAGAGTACCGACAGACTATCCGCAGACGATTTCAGACGCAATCATCCGCGGTTCCAGGAAGATAATCTGAAGAAAAACGTGCGTTTCCTCGAGCGCATCGAAGAGATTGCCTCCGAAAAGAAGTGCACACCGGCACAGCTTGCTCTCGCATGGGTGCTTGCTCAGGGTAAAGATATCGTACCCATACCGGGTACGAAACACCGTCAGTACCTCGAAGAGAATATCGCTGCCGTTGGAATCACCCTGACGAAGGACGACATCGAGCGGATCGGAAATGCGGTACCGCCGGGCTCTGCGGCAGGCACGCGCTACAATGAATCCGGGATGCAGGCAGTGAACCGGTAAAGCACGTTCCTGCCCATTACCCTATAAAAAGCATCTGCAAAACCTGACCTCGTGATAACTTTGCAACTTATTTTATCTATCTTTTTATAATTTCCGGCAGGATGTACGGGTACTGTCCCATGAATATCTTCGTTTTCAAGAACCGGTCGAACCTTCTCAATTTCTGGAACAGTTTCCATATAAAGGCGTCATTCTTGTAATAAGCCTCTATCTCCTTCAATGCTATGGGTGTTAACCTGTACTGCTTTGCTTCTCCATCGAAGAACCCGTTTGCACGCTCGATAAGCTGCGGGATCAGGTCGGGCCTGCCTTCTTTATAAAAGTTAGCGATAAGGTCGATAACAACGAGTCTGAAATCATAATACCTGTCCAGCACCTCTTGAAGAAAAAACCACTTTACAACCCACCGCAGAAAAGACGGTGTGCTTTTCAGCAGGAGTTCCGATTCAAGCATTTCCCTGCCCTGTTTCCGCAGAAGGGGCGTGCTTGTGTCTATGTACAGGAGTTCCGTTCCTTCAGTTATTACCGGCCTTTCGGGATTGAAATTTTTGACAGCCCAGTTTGAAATCTGCCCGTCGATACCGATTTTGATGCCGCTGTCCCTGCCGTTGAAATCCCATATCCTCTTCAGATTCTTCAGTACATTCAGGACCAATTGGTTTATGCTGTCATCGGCAGCGATATGGATGATCTTGTTGCCGAGGGATTCCGGCACGAGCTTTTTCTGGACGACAAAAAACACGATATCGCCTTTGTCCGTAACAATACTTGCAGATCCGTATTCAGGGACATCGATGCCGGTAGTGAGCAGGATTTCGTTGTATTCGTTGTATATGACGGTGTAATGTTCGACCTGCGGGCGGTTATCAAATATAGGCATACGTTTATAGGCAATGCCTTCCTGGCCCGCATAGTTGAGCTCGAATACCGTACTGATCTCCCCATAGCCGAGTATGCGGGCAGGGATAACGGACTTTTCAGGATGTGCAGGATCAATGCCTGCTTCGAACTTTTTCAAGAGTGCCGTATCGATGTTCAGTGTCATGGATACCCTCCTTCTTTCTGCGAATATACCCTGTTGCATCTGTCTCGACGACCTTTATTTTACCAGTAGCTCATTCCGGCCGACAAATGAAAACAGGTATAACGTGGTTTATAAATCGAGCAATGTGTTCGCCTGCTCAAACGCCTTCTCGAGCCTTTTCAAGACCTCTCCGGTCTCCTGTTCCGATATGATCAACGGCGGCAAGATCTGGCTTACCGAGGTGTCGTTGTTCGCATAGATACTGAGGATACCGTTATCATAGCATGACTTTGTCATGACAGGTCCGCACAGCTCGTTCGCCATTTTTATCCCCATCATCAGGCCGAGCTGCCGTGCCGAAATAATAAGCTTCGGATATTTTTCTTTTAACCGGGCAAATCCGTGCTCGAACAGTAACTGGATTGTACGGACATGCTGCAAAAATGACGGGTCTGAAGAAATCTCGAGCACCTTTAACGCAACAGGACACCCGACCTCCGCACCCCCGAACGTGGAGACGTGGATAAAGGGATCGTCTTTAAAGACGGTCTCAAGCTTCTCTTTGAAACAGGTGGCTGTCATTGGATACATGCCCCCGCTCAGGCCCTTGCCGATGACAATGATGTCCGGAACGACACCGAAGTGCTCGATGCCCCAGAGCTTCCCTGTCCTGCCAAGCCCTGTCTGCACCTCGTCGATGATCATGAGACTCCCGTTTTTATCGCACAACTCCCTCACCTGTTTAAAATATGCCGTATCAGGTACGTATATACCGAGCGTTGCAGGTATGGTTTCGAACAGGACGGCAGCGGTTTGATTGTCCATTGCCCTTTCGAGTGCGGCAATATCGTTGAACACCGTCTGGGAAAAACCCGGGGGCATGGGTCCGAACGGTTTGCGGTATTTTTCATCTCCCGCGGCAAGCGCAAAACCCGTGTGCCCGTGATAGCCGCCGGCCGCGGAAACAATGCCGGGCCTTTTCGTATATGCCCTCGCTATCTTTATAGCAGCATCGATGGCCTCACCACCGCTCACCCCGAATACGGTATACGTGATATCACCGGGCATGAGCTGTGCGAGCTTTCTTGCAAGCAATGCCCTCTGCTCGCTGATTAAGTGATGGTTGCCGATGTCCAGCTCATCCATTGCGGATTTGAGCGTTTTTATGATTTCAGGATTGCGATGACCGAGATTAAACACGCCGCCGTTGCTGTGACAGTTGATGAGACTTTTTCTACCGCCGGCATCCTCTATATAAATGCCCTCCCTTTTGCCGAACACAAAGTCCATGCCGTTAGAAACAAAGGTGTCCACCTTGCCCGAGGAAACATGGTCGTGGAAAAGCTTGATGCTCTCCAGCTTTGAAATTTGATCAATATAGGTCATATTGTTCTCCTCTGAATATCGTTGTACGACCTTCTCCTTACAAAATCAATGAAACCGGCCGGGATCTAAAATTCAGTTTTTATACCTCCAGAAATAAATCAGTGGTTTACAAAATCCGGAAACTCAGGTTATATGGTCGATTAAATTCTTTCAAAAGGAAAACTATGAAAAAAGCTGGGATGACGTTGATGATATCTTTGATAGTGCTTGGAGTAGCTGTTATTGCACATGCAGCAGATTCCGTGGAAAGTTCAATGCCCGGGAACGGGCAAACATACCGGGCGGACGATAAAGGCACCGGCACATCTCTGTGGCGTTCTATCAAGGTAGGAGTAGGATTTAACGAACAGATATATGCCATTCCTGCCCTGCCGGTACCTCTCAAGACACCCGGAGGGACGACTTTAAATACCACTGCCCCGGCTGATATCTCCGTGGTAGTTCTCATAGGACGCTTCGGCAGGGAGTTTGATATCGGAGCAAACCAGTATGCTGTCAAAGGTGCCGGTGATATTAATACGTTTGATGTCGGGTTAAAAACGTTTTACCAGGTCATCTCCAGGCCGCAGGTAAAATTCGATGCAGGTATCGCCATAATGTACAGTGATGTAGATGGCGAAGGTATAGGGACACTGACAGGTACAGGCGTTGATGCGATCGCCGGACCGGAATTTTTTATACCCCGGTTACCGGAACTCGGGTTCAATATAGAGTTTGGATTCGGCTATCACTCCTACTCATACAACGGGAATCACTTTGCCGGTGATGACCTTGGTCTCCGGAGCGCCGACTTCCTGCGAGCAGGCATGCATTATTACTTCTGACATACGAATCCGTTTCGGGCATTGTGGCATAATTATTTATGGTGAAGGGTCAGGGCTTGAGATTTCTTAAGAGTCCCTCTTAAGATAAGAGGGACGAAAGGGAGTTATGATTTTGCCCTTCTCCTCCCTATCAGATAA
>VFSW01007878.1_pt1 | contig 15394 bp, 14 predicted proteins | sample 5358111 | NCBI WGS metagenome assembly VFSW01 (sample SAMN11554181, study PRJNA540505) | mine drainage metagenome | isolation source: sediment from site ElyBrook_90M | place: USA: Ely Copper Mine, Vershire, VT | collected 2017
CCGCGCGGGTGAAGGCGCGACGTTGATCCGCCAGGGTATAGCCGGCCTGGCCGAGTTAGGAAGCAGGCTGTTTATCACAGATAACCTGACGCATCTGGCCGAGGCTCAAGCCCTCGACGGCAAGATCGACGACGCCCTCATCACCATCGACGAGGCGTTGCAGGCGAGTCCCGAGGAACTCTTCTACCGGCCCAATGCGCTGATCTGTCGCGGAGACCTGCGGTTTAAACTTGGGCAGACCGGACTGGCTGAGGCCGACTTCCGCGAGGCGATTGCACTCGCGAAGAAGATGCAGGCCAAGGCCTGGGAATTGCGCGCGACGATTAGTCTGGCACGACTGCTCGCGTCGCAAGGCAGTCGCAACGAGGCGCGTGCGATGCTCGGAGAGATATACAACTGGTTCACTGAGGGCTTCGACACCGCCGACCTCATCGACGCCAAGGCGCTGCTCGATGAGTTGAGCGCTTAGCCGAGGAAAAATGACAAGGAACGATCGTGAAATGAGCCGGGAGATAAGAGCATGAAGTACACAAGGATTTATGCGGATGCGTCCGGCGAAACGCATTTGCAGGACGTCGGGCCGGAGATGAAGCCGGCGGATCACTCGTCAATGATGTCGGAGCTGATTGCGGCGAGGGGCATAATCTTTCGCGAGACCAACGGCGCGCAATACTTCGTCGATTGGCATAACGCGCCGCGGCGTCAGTTCGTCGTCAACCTGAGCGGCGAAGTGGAAATCACAGTCAGCGACGGTGAGACGCGGCGTTTCGGACCGGGCACGATTCTGCTCGCGGAAGATGTCATGGGTAAGGGACACATTTCCCGCGGAGTGGGAAATTCCGAGCGCCTGTCGATTTTTGTGCCGCTGGCGGACCGGTAGCCGCGTGCGCCGCGGCTCGCGGCCGGTCACTTCGCAAACGTTAATCGGCTCGCTGACGCCTTGATCCGCGCCGGCCCCAATCGACTTCAAGAGGAAAAGCAGCGGGACTGCCCGACGCACGTCCCCGACGGGTCGGAAATCCAACGGATGGTGATGCGCGGGCCAATTGCGGACGGCAAATGACCGAGGTCCGCATCGAAGAGGGAAGCTACTACTTCACCTGATTTTCCTTTTTCATCCACTCCTCAATCGCTTCGAGATTGAACCGCCAGTCAGAGCCGACGCGGAAAGCCGGCAGCTTCTGGGTCTTCAGGAGGCGATAGATCGTCGTCTGGTGCACGCGGAGGTATTTCGCGACTTCGCCAACCGTGAGGACGCGCGGCTCGCCTTCCATTTTCCGGTACTTCTTCATTATGAAACCCCTTGCAATAAATCGTGATACATAAGACCGCTTTTACGGAAGGTGCGGTTCACGCTCATATCTTTAGACGGCGTAGGCGCACAATCGATTCACCGCAGCCGCTCAGCCACGGCGCCGGAGCCCATCGCCTCTTGGTGATGGCAATACCTTCATAACACTGTATGTGAGCATCGAACAGGATACTAGGGGTCGATTGAGCCATTCAACGCCTCAACGCACGGACGGCATCTTTTGTGCCCGACAGCACAACCTCAGCAATTTAATCGCGCAAAAATTTTGCGCGCGCAGGGGAAGGCGTTGCGAACCATCCGGCCACGATCGACGGGATCCACGGCGCCGGTCAGGTAATAAGCGGCCGGGAGGCAGAGGCCGAAGGTGATGTGCGCGACCTCTTCAGGGAAGCCGTAGCGTTTCAGCGCGGTGCGGCGTTTGGCGAAAATCTCCTTGTGCTCCTCCGCGATCGACGCCGTCAGGCCGGTGCGAATCGGGCCGGGGCAGATGCAATTGACGGTGATGCCTTCGGGGCCGAGGTCAACGGCGAGGGCACGGGTCAGTCCGATGACGCCGGTTTTGGCGACAGCGTAAGGGGCGTCGCCGGGGGTGGCGCCGAGGCCCTCGGTGGAGGCGATGTTGACGATGCGCGCGGCGTCGGATTTGCGGAGGTGGGGCAGGGCGGCGCGCACCAGGCGTTGTTGCGCGGTGAGCAGGCCGGCGAGCGCTTTGTCCCAAACGGCGTCGAAGCCGTCGTCGTCGAGGCGGCGAAAGGCCATGAAGCCGGCGTTGTTGATGAGGATGTCGAGGCGGCCGAAGCGGGCGGCGACTTCGGTCACCACGCGCTTGATGGCATCGCCGTCGAGGACGTCGAGGCGCCAGGCTTCGACGGTTCCGCCCGCGGCCTTGATTTCGGCGGCGACCTCGCGGAGGCCCGCTTCGTTGACGTCGGTGACGGCGACGAGGGCGCCTTCCTGGGCGAAGAGGTGAGCGGTCGCGCGGCCCATCCCGCTCGCCGCGCCGGTAACGAGCACTGCGCGATCCTTGACCGAGCGGCTGAGCTGCTTAATCGGGTCCATCGATAACCTCCTGCGGGCAAATTGCGAAAATATAGTGAATAGTCAATTCGGTTCCAAACGAATAGTCAGTCGGCAAAGAATTCGAGTAGTGCGGCGAGCGTTTCGGCGGGGGCCTCTTCGGGCAGAAAATGGCCGCTGGCGACGCCGCGACCGCTGACGTCAACGGCATAATCGCGCCAGACCGCAATCGGATCGTAAATGCGGCCGATCAACCCCTTTTGGCCCCAGAGGACCATCAGCGGACAGTTGATTTTTCGATCGGCGTCCGCGGTGTGGTGTTCCAGATCGATCGACGCCGCGGCGCGATAGTCCTCGCAGGTCGCGTGGATGCACGCCGGATTACTGAAACATCGCAAGTACTCGGCAAACGCCTCGGGCGTGAAGGCATCGGCGCGCCCCCAGGCGCCGATATTGCGCAAGTAGTATTCGGGATTGCCGCCGATCAGCGTCTCGGGCAGGCCGCGCGGCTGAATCAGGAAGAACCAATGATAGTAGGCAGTCGCGACGAGTTTATTGAGGCGCTTGAAGACCTCGGGGGTAGGAATGATATCCAGCACGGCAGCGCGGATGACGCGATCGGGATGATCGAGGCAGAGGCGATGCGTGACGCGACCACCACGGTCGTGGCCGGCGATGCGAAAGCGCTCGAAGCCGAGCGCGGCCATCACGGCGACCTGATCGGCGGCCATCGTACGCTTGGAGTATGTCAGATGCTGATCGTCGCCCTCGGGCTTGCTGCTGTCGCCATAGCCACGCAGATCGGGGGCGACCACCGTGTAACGTTCGGCGAGCGCAGGAGCGATCTTGTGCCACATCACATGGGTTTGCGGATATCCATGCAGCAGCAGCAAGGGCGGCCCGCTGCCCTTCATTACTAAGTTGATAGTCACACCATTGACGGCGAGACTTCTGGTTTCGAAATTCTCGAACATCACGACTTAGTATCTCCCGACTTAGTATCCCGCGAAGCCCATATCGGTAGTGGCCTGCGCATCGGGATCGGTACATACATTGACTAGTGCGGGCTGACCGCTTTTGATGGCGCGTTCGATTGCCGGTCTAATGTCTTTCGGCTGTTCAACAAATTCACCATAACCGCCGAGTGCCTCGACCAACTTGTCGTAGCGCTGATAGCCGAGGTCGCGGCCAACGTTGCCGCCGGTTTGCCGCGAAGTGAAGCCGGCATTATTGGAGAGCACGACGACGATCGGCAGTTTGTGACGAATCGCCGTGTCCATCTCCATCCCGTTCCAGCCGAATGCGCCATCGCCGCTGAGCACGACCACAGGCTTATCCGGGGCCGCGGCCTTCGCGCCGATGCCGAAGGGAATACCAACCCCCATGCATCCGTGCGGCCCCGCATTGAGGCTGCTGCCGGACTCGTAAATCGGAATCGATTGGCGCGCGAAGTTCAGGATTTCGTGGCCGTCAACCACGAGGATAGTGGCGCGCGAAATGACGTCCTTGACCTCATTGCACAGGCGCAGCGGATGAATCGGGACCTTATTCGAATGCAGCAGCGGCGCGTTGCGCTCGAGGTTCGAGCGATGTTTCGCCGCGAGTTGTGAGACCCAGGGCGTTTCGGCACCGCCGTTGAATCGGCCTTTGGCGTCCGCGGTGAGTTGTTCCAGGACCAGCCGGGCATCGCCGATGATACCCACTTCGACCTCGCGGTTATGGCCGATTTCCTTGCCGTCGAGATTAACGTTGATGAATTTCGCGTCGGGCGAGAAGCGTGGTGCGCGCAGGAATGAAAGCATCGAATTGGCGCGCGCGCCAATCACCATTACTACATCGGCTTCGCGAAACGCGGTCGAGCGGGCGGCGGGAAACGATCGCGCGTGGTCTTCGGGAATGACGCCGCGGCCTTGAGGGGTAGTGAAGAACGGGATGCCGGTGGCGTCGATAAATTTGCGCAATGCCGATTCGGCGCGCGACCAGATTACGCCGCTACCGGTGATGATCAGGGGCTTGCGCGCGTTGGCGAGGAGTTCGACGGCCTTGTGCACCATCGCGGGGTCGCCCGCGGGTCGAGTATCGACGCGATAGTTTTCGACCCAATGAATTTTGTCTTCGTCAACTTTCCCAGCGAGAATCTCGCCGGGCAGGTCGAGGTACACCGGACCGCGCTTGCCGTCGAGCGCCGCGCGGAAAGCGATACTGATGTATTCGGGAATGCGATAGCCGAGATCGATTCGATAGGCGGCTTTGACGATTGGCCGCATCATCGGAATCTGATCCATCTCCTGAAAGGTATCGAGCGTGGTCCCGCGCATCGGGGAGGCTCCGCCGATCGCAATTACCGGCGCCGCATCAGCCCATGCGTTCGCGAGTCCGGTGACCAGGTTGGCAACGCCGGGGCCCATCGGCGCGATGCAGATGCCGGGCTTTCCGGTAATGCGCGAGTAGGCGTGCGCCATCATCGCGGCCGCTTGCTCATGGCGAACGTAGATCCCCTTCATGCCCAGACTGAGACATGCGCCGGCGGTGCCGCCGGTGGGTCCGCCCATCATGAAAAAGATCGTGTCAACGCCTTCGCGCTTGAAACAATGCGCGATTATTTCCTCGCCTCGTAAGGTTCCCATCGGTTTCACGCCTCCGCTTTAATCCTTTGATACCAATTCCGGTCAGTCGTTGCCATTCGGCCTTTCGAATGCACTTTTGCTTTAGCGCCAGACCTCCGCGGCCGTTTCGACGATCAGGCGCATCTTCTTTTGCTCGTCTTCGATCGAGATCTGGTTGCCGCCCACCGTGCTCGCAAATCCACATTGCGGACTAATCGCAATGCGCTCCATGGGAAAGTACCGTGCCGCTTCGTCGATCCGTCGTTTGAGCGAGTCCTTACTTTCGAGCACGGGCGTTTTGGTGCTGATAATTCCGAGCACCGCGAATTTATGTTTGGGCATGAAGCGCAGGGGCGAGAAGTCGCCGGCGCGCGGCGTATCGTATTCGAGGAAGAACCCGTCCACCTCGGTTTCGTTGAACAGGCGCTCGGCGACTGCCTCGTAGCTGCCGGCGGCAAGCCAGCGCGAACGGAAGTTGCCGCGGCACAGATGCATCCCGACGGTCATACCGGACGGCCGCGCCCGCATGATACGGTTCACCGCCGCGATGTACCTGGCGGTCAGTCGATCCGGATCCTCGCCGAGAGCGCGCGTCTGTTCGCGAATCTTCGGATCGCAGAGCATCGCCTGCGGCACTTCGTCGATCTGCACATACGTCGCACCAATGCTTCCGAGTGCCGCCAGTTCCTCTTCATAGATCTTGAGCAGGTCGTCCCAGAACTCGTCGGCGTTCTTGTAAGCCGCGATGTCGGCGCAATGCGCGCCCTGCATGAAGTGCATGAAGCTGGGCGACGGCATCGTGATTTTCGGCGTGCGTTGCGTATGCCGGCGGACGAACTCGAATTCCGGCGTCGCGATGCCACGCGTGCGTCTGAGCTTCCTGGCCGCGTAGCAGGTTTCAATCGGATATTCGCGGCCGTCTTCATCATGGAAGCTCCACGGGGACGGCCGGTTCTCGAAGCCCTCGAGCGCTTCGACGAAGCCATACGCCCACGAACTGCGGCGGAATTCCCCGTCGGAAATCGAATTGAGCCCGGCCGCTTCCTGCATCCGAATCGCCTCGATGATCAAGCGGTCCTGGATTTCGGCGAAGGCCTGGTCGGTAAGCTGGCGATGCGCGCGGGCTTTAAAGGCCGCAATCAATTCGGGCGGCCGCAGCATGCTGCCGATATGTTCGGCGCGAAATGGTGGATCGATCTTCGCTTCATCCGTCATCGCCCATGCTCCCGTCTGTCGCTTGTCTCCGGCGTGGCCAATGCCTACGCGGTCGGTGTGGTCGGACCATTCACTGTCATGCGACAACCCGCAGCGCAAACGCAACCCGCCGCCGGTCCTTATACCCCCGTGATGTGAGCCGGATGCGTGCTTCGTGGTAGTCATCAAGGCATGAAGTTCGGACTATTCGGGATGAACATGCGGCCTTGCATAACGCCTGAGGCCATTGCCGCGGTGGCGCGGGCCGCCGAGAACGCGGGCTTCGAGAGCTTCTGGGGTGGCGAGCATCTGGCGCTCGCCGATCCGCAGACGCCAGCTTCCCCGATGCCGCCGCGTATCGATTTCGTCGATCTCAACGTCGCGATGGCGTTCGCCGCGGCGCACACGCGTACGCTGCGCTTCGGCACCGGGATCATGATCCTGCCGCTGCGCAATCCGGTGGTACTCGCCAAGCAACTCGCCTCGGTGGACGTGATGTCGGGCGGCCGCCTGATCTTCGGCATCGGCATCGGCAATCTCGAATTCGAGTTCAACGCGGTGGGGATGCCATTCGATCACAAGGGGAGGCGCGCAGAAGAAGCGCTCGCCGCGATGAAGGCTCTGTGGACGATGGACCGTGCAGAATTTCACGGCCGTTACTTTTCGTTTGCCGGCGTGCGCGCCGAGCCGCGCCCGGTTCAAAGACCGCACCCCGAAATCGTCTTTGGCGGAAAGACGCCTTATGCGTTCAGCCGTACGGCGCGACTGGGTAATGGGTGGTACGGCTATGCGCTCGATCTCGCGGCGACGCGCAACTGCATCGAGGGAATTCGCGCGGCCTGCGCAGATGCAGGGCGGCGTTTCGAGGAAATCGAAGTGAGTATCACGCCAAAGGGCGATCTCGATCGCGATCTCGCGCGACGCTACGCCGATATCGGAGTCGCGCGATTGATTTTGCCGCCGCGCGGCCGCGACGTCGGCGAGGCGCTACAAGCTATCTCGGCCGCGGAACGAAATCTCGTCGGCAAAGTGTGACTATAGCTGCGCGGCGCGAGTGACTAATGGCGCGAGCTCGCGAACGAGCTTGACGCCATCCGAATCGGCTGATGCGCCTGGCAGTACGACCACTCGCGTGACGCCGGCGTCACGATATTGCGCGAGTATTTCGGCCGTGGGGCCGGCGGTGTCTGCGGCCATTTGCAGCACCGAGAATTGAAGCTGGTCCGGGTCGCGCCCGAACTCGCGGGCCATCGCGCGAATCTGGGGAATACATTCGCGGGCCTTTTCGGGCGTCAATCCGCCGGGACACCAGCCGTCGGCATAACGGGCGACGCGGCGCATCGCGTGCTTCGGGTCGTGCGCTCCTAGAATTATCGGCGGACCGGGCTTCTGCACTGGTTTGGGATACAGCTTGACCGGTGGAAATTTGATGATCTCGCCGTTGTAACTGGCCTCATCCTTCGACCATAGCTCGCGCAACGCCTCGATCGATTCGCGCAAATGGAGCCATCGGCGCTTGAAATCAACGCCCATGATGGCGGCCTCCTCGGGGAACCAGCCGGCGCCGACGCCGAAGATAAACCGGCCGCCGGAGTAGAGGTCGAGTGAGGCGACCGCCTTCGCGGTTTCGATTACGTTGCGCTCCGGCAGCAGGCAAATCGCAGTGCCGAGCTTGATCGTACTGGTCGTCGCGGCGGCCGTCGCCAGAGCGACGAATGGGTCGGTCAGCGCCGCGTAGAATTCCGGCACCTTGCCGTCTTTGCCGCGCGGATACCAGGTCGAATAGGTCGCAGGCATCACCAGATGCTCGGCGACCCAAAACGATTCGAAGCCGAGCTGCTCGGCCTCGCGCGCGATCGCGCCCGGATTGCCGGGCTTCTCGGTCAGGAACATCGAGACGCCGATTTTCATTTCGAGCCTCCGCGCGAACTGAGTATCCGGTCAACTGACTAATCGACGAACTGAGTGATTCACGACGCGCGCCATTCACCTTCAGCTCAGCGCATGATCTGATTAAGCCCCGGCGCCGACGAGTAACGTGTCAAATCGAGATACTCACTCGGCGCCTGCTCATTAACATAGAAGGCGTGGCCTGGAGCGGGATCGATGAAGAAGGTCGCATGGGAATTCTGCACGTCCCAGAAGGCCCAGACCATCGAGCCTGAAGCGGTCACTGGACCGATACCCGGCACGTCGACGGTGTGCATGAACATCCCGAAAAAGCGCCACGGCTGCATCTTCGAGTCGTAGAGATCCTCCCACACCGGTGCATAGGTCGCCTTGTCAACGTACATCACGCGCTTGCCGTAACAATATCCAGCCGCCTTCGACGGAATCTTGCTGACGCTGATCTCATAGACGTCGCGCAACTGCCATTTGCCCCACGAGGGCAGCGGCCAGGCGAGTGGCATATCGAAATTCTTGGGAAACTCACCGGCGGGGAGAGTCGAGTCCACCAACGCGAGAATTTTCTTCTCGGCGACCACCTCGGCCTTGAGTTGCGTGAGGTTCGAATTGAAGCCGAAACGATAATCTTCCTGCGTCGAATCGGTGCCCTGGTTGGGGCTGCATCGCGCGGCGGAAGAGACCGGCTGGTAGCGGCGCAACGAGGGTAGGAAAATGTAGCCATCCTCCGGTTTCGCCAGATCCGTGTACGAGATCGTAAGTTGGGCGGTGTAACGCTGCTGTTCCGGCTCCAGCACCATCAACCATTCGCTGGAGAATTTCTCTCCGGCGCCCCCAAAATTGGCCGGCGTATTGGGGTCGGTGTTAAACGCAAGCTGCCGGTTTACGATCTGCGCCGCCTGGCAGTTGACGCTCCCGGTGCGGTCGATCGAGCAGCCGTTGCCGTAGCTATCGACGATGAGATGCGGCAGATAGCGATACCAGACGTTGGCGAGCACCTTCCATCCCTGATGCGGCTCGGCAGGATTCGGAAACGGCATCCCACCCTGATAGCCCGATAAAGTGAGGGCGCCGTCGGGCAGATCGACCAGCTTTACCTGGCCGGAATATTTCTCGGTCGCCTCCATGTAGGTTTTCGGCAGCGGATGTATGATCGTGGGGCCGACCTCCATCTTCACGTCAGCCGGCATTTTCCAATAATATTTGCCTTGGAAAAGCATTACCATGCCGTCCGGCATGTATTGCTGAAACTGCTGCCAGTTTTGCATCGTGATGGTGGTGCCGGGTGGAATCGAATCACTAGCCGCATGCGTGGCAGGCGTCGTCGGTTGATTTCCCGGAGCGGTCGATTGCGCCTGCGGAGGTGGGGTTTGCGCGCGCACAAAACCCCAGCCAATCACTAGCATCAGCAAAATCGACGCGAGAACGGTGATGATCCGGCTAATCCGTCGCGCGACAAATTCTTCAGTCATTTTCTCTCCGATGGTGTTGCGGCGCGATTACGAACTGATGAAGGCAGAACAAACAGAACGTCGGCCGCAGGTAAAATCGTGAAGCGGTTCACAGTGCGCGGCGATAGTGCCGCACTTCCGCGAAAACGGCAAGCGAATTTGTAGGTGGCTACTACAGGATGTGCGCGGGATGTCTGACCACGCAGTGTCAGCTTCGATAGGACCAACTCGTTATGACCGCGGCGCTGGACGCGATCCCGGCACGATGTCGTAAACGATTCTTTCGGTCCCGCGGATGATCGCGACTTCGGATTTTTTGCCGACCTGATCTCCCGTGAGCAGCCGCTGCAGGTCGTCGCTGCCGGCGACCGGCTGGCCGCCGAAGCCAACGATCACGTCGCCGCGCTTGAGTCCTGCGCGATCGGCCGGGCTGTCGATTTCGATCGACGCCGCCATCACCCCGCTCTGCGTCTTGAGCTCGTGAAAGCGCACCACGCGGCGATGAAGATCGACGTTCTGACCGGCGATTCCCAGCCACGCGCGCTCGACGCGACCGTCGCGGATCAGTTGCGCCGCGACGAATTTCGCAGTGTTGATCGCGATCGCGAAGCAAATCCCTTGCGCCGGCAGAATCGACGCGGTGTTCACGCCGATGACCTCGGCCCGCGAACTGACCAGCGGCCCGCCGGAGTTGCCCGGATTGAGCGCCGCGTCGGTCTGCAGCACGTTGTCGATGAGCCGGCCGGATTGCGATCGCAGCGAGCGGCCGAGCGCGCTCACCACGCCCGCCGTCACCGAGTACTGGAAGCCGTACGGATTGCCGATTGCGATCGCGAGTTGACCGACGCGAATCGAATGGGAGTCGCCCAGTCGCGCCGCGATCAGATCGTTGGCGCCGATCCGAATCACCGCGAGATCCGTATCGGGATCGTCGCCGACCAGATCGGCGCGCGTGCGACGCCCGTCGCTCAGGGCGACATCGATGCGCGCGGCGCTCCGGACGACGTGGCTGTTCGTGAGCACATAGCCGTCGGGCGTGAAGATGAAGCCCGAGCCCGTCGCATGTGGTCCCGGACGCTGCCGCTCGGGAGCCGTCCCCGCCGCTGTGCGAGGGTCGCGTTGAGCCGCCGCCGGACGATGCGTCACCTCGATATAGACCACCGACGGGCTGACGACCTCTGCGGCATGAATCACCGCCTGTGAATACGCGTCGAGCAGGGCGCCATCGGATAGCGGTTCAGGCACGGCCGATTCATCGCGCGCAGAACCGACGTGCGACAGTGCTCGTGCCTTCAATCTCATCCAATAGTCCTCCTGACTTTCATTGTAACCATTCTGTCAAGTGCCCGACGAATTCGCGTAACAATAGCCGGATCGTTATCGCGGGTCATCCATTGCTCTCGGAGTGAATTATTTGGTTGCTGCATCCGGCGGAGACAAATCGATGGGCAAAGCGACGCGATTGGTGTAAGCGACGGGAAGCAACAGGGGACATCGCGATGAAACGATCGGAAAAGCGCATTCTGACGACCCATGCGGGGAGCTTGCTGCGGCCCAAAGCGCTCGGCGAGATGTTGGGGCGTCACAGCCGTCACGAGGCCGTTGATGCGGCCGCGATGGATCGCGCGATCCTCGACGCCACGCGCCATATCGTGAAGCTGCAGGCCGATTGCGGCATCGACGTCGCCAATAACGGCGAGCAGGCGCGCGAGAGTTTCTTCACCTACGTGCAGCACCGGATGAGCGGTTTCGGTGGGCAGAGCGATCGCCCCGGCTTCGCGGACATGCGCGCGTATCCGAGCTTCCTCGAAATGATCATGTCGCAAATTCGTGGGCGCGTGCAGGTCGATTTGCTGCATGCACCCAAGGCTATCGGCGCCGTCCAGTACACCGACCGCGCACCGCTCGATCGCGAATGCGACGACTTCGCGAAAGTCCTCGCCGAACTCAAGCCCGCCTTTGTCGAGACCTTCATGACCGCGCCATCGCCGGGAATCATCGCCGCCGCGATGCTCAACGAGCACTATCCGTGTCTCGAGGATTACGTGACCGCGCTCGCCGATGCGTTGCGGGTCGAATACGAGACCATCGTCACGCGGGGTTTCCTGCTGCAAATCGATGCGCCCGACCTCGCGATGGAGCGACACGTTACGTACGCGCAGCGCCCACTCAAAGAGTTTGTCGGCTTCGTCGATCTGGTGATTTCAGCGATCAATCGCGCGATCGAAAAAATCCCGCCCGGCCGCGTACGGCTGCACGTGTGCTGGGGCAATTACGAGGGCCCGCACAATCACGACGTCGCGCTCGAAGCGATTCTGCCGCAACTGTACAAGGCTCACGTTGGTGCGCTGATGATCTCGATGGCGAATCCCCGCCACGAGCATGAATACCGTTACTTCGAGCGCCATCGCCTGCCCGCCGACATGAATCTCATCGCCGGCGTCATCGATACCACGACTAACTACGTCGAACATCCCGAGGTTGTCGCAGATCGCATAATGCGGGTGGCGCAAGCGATTGGCGATCCCCGCCGCGTCCTTGCGGGCACCGATTGCGGGTTCGAAACGACTACCGGATTGGCGCCGGTGGCCGAGGAAGTGGTGTGGGAAAAGTTGCGCGCGATGCGCGACGGCGCCGCGATCGCGAGCAAGCATCTGCTCGGCTAGTCGCGCTCGCGGATTCAGACGCGCGCTACTCGCGCTCCCATCCAATCACCGCCTGAATCGTCACGCCAAAGCGCGCGGCGAGCTTGCTACCGTCCTCACGCATAGCGCGCCACTGCGCCGTTTCGGTCGCGCGATGAAACGCTTCGGGATTGTCGAAATGCAGTTCCGCCACGCGATGGAATGGCGCCGCCCCGCCTTCGAGGCCGGACTCGGCGCGCGTCAGCACCAACTTGCGCAAATGCGGAACTTTGCGCGCCAGCGGCACGTGAACCTCAAGATAATGCTTCTCGAACGCCTCGACATCGGACGGTTTGGGCGATCCCCACAGGCCGACAACCTTGTACATCTAATAGTGTCCTCTTCGTTCAGCTTGCTTGAGGGCGCATAACGTCGCAAGCGCGTCCGTCACAAAACCTGTGGACACCGTTAGCGCCGACCTGTGATGCCTGGAATTCAGCGGAGGTAATCGAGCGCGGGCGGAGTAGCGGCGAACTCCTGGCGCACTGCCTCATAGCCGGAGAGGTCGTCCACCGTGCGAAAGAAGCCGCGATGCACGAAGCCGTAGAGCGGCACTCCGCGCGCCGCGATCGGCGCGAACACATCGCCCATCAACGAGAACGGCGGTGTCGCCGGCGTCATCGCGAAAACCTCCGGCTCGCACACCATCACGCCGCAGTACATGTAGGGCGTCAGCGCCGCAGCGACGTTTGCGTCGAGTTCGCGAGGGTAATCGATGAAATTGCCGCGCGCGCGTCCGGCCATCAGGCGCATCCGATGGATGCGGCCGTGCGCGTCGCATTCGATTCGGCTGTAAGCGTCGGGATCGCCGCCAGCACGCAGCACGAACGTCGCCAACCCGCCGCGCTCGCGATGGAACTCGATCAGGCGCGCGAGATCGAGATCGAGAATCGTGTCGCAGTTCAGCAGAACGAACCGCTCCTTGCCGAAATAGTCCCGCAGCACCGCCAAGGGTCCGCCGGTTCCGGTCAGCACCCGCTCCGGCGAATAGGTAATCCGCAGGCCGAGCGACGAGCCGTCGCCGAGCGCGCGTTCGACCTCCGCGGCGAGGTGATGAACGTTGATCGCGACGTCGGTAATTCCCGCGCGCTTCAGCATCAGCAATGGGTAATGGATCAACGGACGGCCGCCGACTTCGAGGATCGGCTTCGGAATTGTTTCGGTGAGCGGCCGCAAACGCTCGCCGTAGCCGGCCGAAAGTACGAGCCCCTTCACGATGCCGCTGCCATCGAAATTGCCTTGGTGTTCATCCTGTGCAATGACGCGATCGCCTATGTGCCCAACGCCGCGCGCAGGTTGGCGAAGTCGCTGCGATTCGCGAGCACGCGGCGCGCCTGCTCGATTGCGCACGGTATGTACGCGGCGTAACCATGCTTGCCGTTGTGTTCCAGCCAGATGAAGCGGCCGATCACTTTGAGCGCGTGTTGCAGCACGCAGAGGCGGTAGCTCTCGTTGAACTCGTCGAGCGTCAACGCCATCGGCGTGCCGCGCCGCAGGTGCGCGGCGAAATAATAGTCGAGCATCCGCCGCTCGATCGTCGGCGTAATGATTCGCGCCACATCGCGCGTGGTCAGCAGTACCGCGAGGTCCTGTGCCGCCGGCGCCATCAGCGCATCCTGAAAATCGATCACGCGCAATCGATGCCCACCGCCGCTGGTCGATTGCAGGAACAGGTTGTTGCCGTGGTAGTCGCGATGCGACAGCACGCGCGGATAGCGGCCAAGGCGCGCGGCGAGGTCGTCGAGTTCGGGCGCGATCGCGGTCGAATCTGCCGCCGCCGAAACTTCCGCGACACCGACGTCCATGAATTGCGCTAGTTCCCAACGAAAGAGCCGTTCATCGTATGCGACCCGCGCCGCGATGCACCGCTCGTCGAGCCGCCGCGTGCCTTCCAGATGAAGTACCAGGAGTTCGTCGGCGGCGAGCCGGTATAGGTCGCCCGCATCGCCGTGCAACGCCGCCTCGAACAGCGGCAGTTCGCCGACGTCCTCGACCAACAACATTCTCGCGTGCGTATCGACCGCGAAAACTTCAGGCACCGCCGCGCCGATCGATTTGAGAAACCGATGCACGTTGATCCAGGGCGGCTCCGCCAACGGCTCCGGAATAAGCTTCAGCGCGCGCGCATATAAGGGTAGATCGTCGGGACCAAGATCGATCGCGATTGCAGTGGGAGGCGGCGTGGGATTTTCATGCTCGATCGCGATGCGCCAGAAGCGCCGCGCCGACGCATCACCCTTTAGCGCGACCGTTGCCGTCACCCGCGCGCCGGGAAAGCGCACGCCGACCGCGTCGTGCAGCCATCGTTGGAGTTCCGCTGATTCGTGCGCGCTCACGCGCTCGATTTTAGCCGTCGCATTCGATGACGCGCGAGTACCCCCGCGCCCGTCAGTTCGCCGCGTTCGAATCCTCGATCCCCACGAGGTCTTCGTAGAGCTTGTCGATTTCACGCCCGAGCAGTTCGTAGCGCGCGATCATTTCCTTGGCGTCCTTGCGCGCGAGGTAGAAGTTCGGGTCGTTCATCTCGCTCGCCAACCCGGCGCGTTCAGTTTCCTTCTTTTTGATCGTCGCTTCGATTTCGCCGCGCTTGCGCGCGTTTTGCGATCGCCGCCGATCCCCATCGCGATCGATCGGGCCAGCCGGCTTGTGACGGCCGTTGCGCTGCGCGCTCAAAGCTGTCGCCGAGTGCGCCACGCTCACCGGATTTCCATTGACCGCGACCGCCCCCGGCGCCGTGCCATTCGCCGACGTCTCCGGCGCGACCGAACTGCCGACCTGGGTCAGCCGGCTACGCGCGCCATCGTTGCGAGCGGCCGCGACGCCCTGCGCAGCGCGCGCGTCCTCCTGCGCCTTCTTCGCGAGGTAGTCGTCGTAATTACCGAGATAACGCACCGCATGGCCGTGGCCGACTTCGATAACCTGCGTCACCAGTTGGTTCAGGATGTGCCGATCGTGACTCACGATCAGCACCGTCCCCGGAAAGCGCCGCAGCGCTTCGAGCAGGGTCTCCTTCGCCACGATATCCAGATTGTTGGTCGGCTCGTCGAGCAGCAGGCAGTTGTTGCGCCGCGCGATCACTTTCGCTAGCGCCAGCCGCGCGCGCTCACCGCCTGAGAGCACTCCCACCCGCTTCTGCACTTCATCGCCCGAGAACAGCATCGCGCCCAGCAGGTTGCGGATTTCGGTCGAGGTCATCCCCTGCGCGCTGCGGCTCAGTTCGTCGAG
>VFSW01007879.1_pt1 | contig 15393 bp, 10 predicted proteins | sample 5358111 | NCBI WGS metagenome assembly VFSW01 (sample SAMN11554181, study PRJNA540505) | mine drainage metagenome | isolation source: sediment from site ElyBrook_90M | place: USA: Ely Copper Mine, Vershire, VT | collected 2017
CTGCCGCCAGGGCCACCTCCGCCGCCGCCCAGCCCGCCGGGACCAAGTCCGCCTCCCGGAGGGCCACCACGCCGGCCGCCGCCACCGCCGGGTCCACCGCCTGGAGGCGGGCCGCCTCCGGTCTGGCTGTTGGCTGTGCCGAGTTTAGGCCCGATGCCGAAGGAACGGCTGATGCGCAGGTTGACGGCCACGGCTGCTGGGCCGGTGCCGAGGTTGGCTGGAAGCAAAGTCTCGCCCGGCAATGCGGCGCTGTCGAGTTGTCCGAAGGGCGTGGATACAATGTCGGCCGCGGGCGTTGCGGCGGTTGCATAGGTAGGCCGCTGATTGAAGAAGTTGTTGAGCGGGTCGCTTGCCAGAGTAATGTTGAACGGGCGGCCCGCCTGGGCGAGCATGAACGGGTTGAAGCGAATTCCCCAGGGGCCGTTGTAGCCAGCCATGAAGAAGATGGAGTTGCGGGTGACGAAGTTGGAGCGGCCGTAGTCCTGGTTCAGGTTGTAAGCATTCGAAGCATTGCCATTGCCGTTGCCGTTGGCAGAGGAAAAGGTGTAGAAGCCGGCCAGGTTGAGGTTTTTGCCGATTTTTGAATTCACGCTGACGATGGCCTGATTCTGCTTGAACACCGCTTCGGGGTAATACTCATACAAGTAGCCGCCGGAGTTGGTCTGCGGAGTGCCGCCGGTGGCCTGGTTGGCGTTGCGCGTGACCATCTGGTGAACTCCGAAGGAACGCAGGTAGGTGAGGGTCACGCTGGTGCCAGGAAAGAGCTGACGCTCAAGGCTGGCGCCAAGTTGCTCTGTGGTTGGAGCGTGATAGCCGGGAGCCACTTCGTACTTCACGGGGGCAGCTACGCTTGTGGTGGAACCATTACTGGAGCACGTGGTCAGGTCGATCGCATTCAGCGAGGCTGCTGTCGAGGTGCAGGTCGGGTTGGTGAGCACAACTTGCTGCTGAATGTTGGCGCGGTTGATGGTGATCAGGTTGTTGGTTCCAAGGCGGTCGAAGAAGAATCCATACCCCCCGCGCACCACTGTCTTTGTCTTCTTATCCTTGCCGTTTCCGTCGAGCCCGTAGGCGAAGGAGACTCTTGGTCCCAAGTCGTTGTGGTCGGCGATATGGTTCTGGGCCTCCCAGCGGACGCCGCTGTTGAGGGTGAGTTTGGGGCTGACCTTCCAGTCGTCCTGGGCGAACAGGGCAATGTCGAACATGTTGGCAAGGGCGGATTGCGGTCCGGTGGCAAAGCTTACCGTAATGGGGCCATAGCTTGGCTGAAGCTGGCTGTAGGTCTGAGTTTGCAATCCATTGGCCATGCCCAGGTAGTCCTGGTAGCTGGCGAATGTGAATGCGCCATTGAAGTTTGAGTTGGTCAGATTTGCATCGCGGCTATCGCGCATGCGGGTGCCGAACTTGATGCCGTGCGTTCCGTGGCTGAGAGTTGTAATGTTCCAGAACTCAAGGCGAGTGGCGTGATCCCGATACTGCTGGCCGGGATAGCCACCGCCGGTGAAATCGCCCTGGACATTGATGGTGCGATCGGTTGAGTCAGGAAAGTGATTCTCATTCTGACGCTCGAACTGGAAGCGCGTCTCATTTACGGCGTGATCGTTGATGACGAATGCATCGCTCATCTGCACGGTATGGTCGGTATTTCCCTCGTGCGTTGAGGCGCTGGGCAGCGATCCTGAAGTCAGGTCGCCGTGCTCGGACTCCAGCCAGAAGCCGTAGCGCACGGTGAGCGTGTTTCTTGCGCCCAACTGCCAGTCGATGCGGGCGGAGATGTTGTCGCGAATGCGGCGGTTCAAGAGGCTCACGCCGTAGTTGGGATCGTTGATGAAAAGGCCCGAGCCATCCTGGAGGACCGCGTCGGGAATGAGCCAGGAGTTGACGTTCTCAGTGTTGCGCTGTTCGCCGCTGACAAAGAAGGAGGCGGTTTTGGAGATTGCGCCGCTGACAGTACCGTTGAACTGGTAGCTATAGTAGGAGGGGATGGTCGAGGTGAACGGGTTGCCGGTGTTGAAGTTCTTGTCGTTGCCCTGGATGAATCCCTGCCCGTGCAGCTTGTCGGTGCCGGGCTTGGTGAAGATTTCGATGCGCCCGTACCCCAGGCGATCGAACTCCGAGGAGAAGGGATTCTGATTGATGCGGATTTCGCGGATGGCCGACTTGGGTGGAAGCTGCCCGCCGCTGAAACCGTCGATATAGATCTGCCCGCCGTTCGGACCCGCCGAAGGACCGGCCAGAGCGCTGAGTTCGCTGGAAAGCTCGTCGGGATCGTCGGAGAGAGCGTCGAGATCTTTGCCCTTGAGTACGACAGCATTGGCGTTTCCGGCGCTTTCGGTGTTCACGGTGGACGATTCGTCGGTGACGGTCACGTTCTGCTGCGCCACCTCGATGGCCATGGAGACATCGACACGCTTGGATTGGCCCGCCGCCAACTGAATGGTAGGAGAACTGAAGGGAGCAAACCCATCGTAGGTGGCGTTGATGATGTATCCGCCGGGAGGGAGGCCGGTGACCGAATACGCCCCGGCGGAATCCGCGGTTGTAGTCTTCACCACGCCGCCCGCCGAAGTGAGGATGGAGATGGAGGCTCCGGGGATGAGCGCGCCGGTGGGGTCGGCAATGTGGCCTCGCAAAGTGCCCGTGGTTGCCGACTGAACGGCTGAGGGCGCGGGCGTGTCGACAGCCTGCACGGGCGCCTGTGCCCGCGCTGCGAGCACGGTGGCGACGGTGAGTGTCAGAACAATCGAAGTTCGATGAATGCCATGCATGAATGAATACAAGAGTCCCTCGCTATTTCCTATCGATGAATGCGTAGAGCTACTGTGCGCCCGCATCGGGTGAGCTGGAGCCCATGCTCCAGTTGTTCAGCAAACTCTGGCTGGCGGCTGGAGCTTCAAGCAGCGGCTCAACGCCTGAGACCAGCGTGATGGCCGTAACGTCGGCGGCTCCGTCGGTGGAAACCACCATAATGGCGTCGCCTTTTTTTAGATCGGCAAATTGGATGACCGGCGCGCGACTGAGTATCTGCTGCGAATCGCCGGATCCCGTGCCTCCGCCGGCTTGGCCGCTGCCCTGGCTGGACCATTGAGAATGACCACCCCCTCCTGCGCCGGCAGGCGGCGCGCCCTGGGGTGGGGCTTGAGCACCGCCGGCGGGCCTGGCGCCGCCATTTGATCCACCTGCGCTGCCGCCAGAGCCGCTGCCTGCTGTTCCTTTCAAGCGCGCCGCCAGCATGGCCGCCAAGTTGGCGGGCAGGCTGCGCATCTGCGCATCAGCGGTGATGTGAATGGTGACGGGTTTCTTTGTGGCCAGATCTTTCAGCGTGAGCGTGGATGCGGCGGCATCGAGGGAGGAGATGATTCCGGAGATATAACGAAATGTGCCTGAGACCACTTCTTCGGCCTGGATGCTGGAGCCATCGGCGCTTTTGGTTCCGCGCGCGCGAAGCTGATCGCCGGCGTGAATGGCGTCGATGGGCGCAACGACGGCCGCATCGAAGCTGACCGAAGCAGGAGAGTAGCGCTTGAGGATGGTCTCCTTGCCAATATTGACGACGATGGCTTTTGCCGTGGGTCCCGCGCCGCTGGTGAGGACGATGACGCCGCCTGGCGCATCGACGCTCTTGACCAATCCTCCCACGCCGCGCCGCTGCCAGTCTTCCCGGTCTTTCTGGTGCTTTGCGGCAAGGTCGGACCGCTTGACAGCGACGATCTGCAGCGCCTGCATTGCGCCGGCGGGCGCGTCGGGGTCAAGTTTGACGAGCACGCGATCGGCAACAGCCAGATCGCTGAACTGCATGGGCTGCGCGGTGCTGAGGTCCTTCTGGCCGGGCTCGACGCGCTTGATGAGAGCCTCGGCGGGAACCACAACCTGCCAGGACTGGCCCGCGTCGGTCTTCACCGTGAGCGTGGTTCCGCTGATGGCCGTGACGGCGCCGACAAAACGCGAAGGCGCCTGCGCGTTGGCGAATGTCGCGAGCAACGTTGTGGCCGCAAGCAGAGCGAAGGTGAGCGCCGCGCAGATCAGCGAGGCTGATTTTGGAATCCTCATATGAGCCATTTCTCCGCGGTCCGAGTCTTGTCTGTGACCGAGATTCTGAAGCTGTTCCTACTCCGGTAGACGAGTTACCGCACCAAAAGGTTGAGTGTTCCGTGCCATAGTGTGCGGTGTTGTGAAGAAAATATTGAAGATATTTCTACATTGTTCTGATTGTTGAGGTTTCGAGCGAATGAACCTTAAGAAAAGCTTAAGACTCTAGTGCTGTTTTGAGGACATCGAGAGCAGTTGCGACAAGGGCCATTTGATGGCCGAAGATTGCCGGCTTAAATGTGTGGGCTCGATTAAGTTGGTCAGCTCGGCCGTCTCAAGAAATGTGTAACTGCCCGAGGGCGAGGGCGTGACGTGAGTGAGCCTGCGGTTGTGGACGAGGACCGTATCGCGATACCAGAGATTGATGGCGGGCAGGTCGCGGGCGAGGATTTGCTGAGCTTCGGCGTATTCGACGCGGCGGCGGGCTGGGTCAGGGCTCTGGGATGCGTCATCGAGCAGCGCATCGAAGCGGGCATTGGAGTAGTGGCCGCGGTTTGCGCCCTTGGGAGGAAAGCGGGTGCTCGAAAAAGCGTAGGCGAAGATGGCTGGCTGCTCATTTCCGCCGATCCACTGCAGCGAATACATCTGGAAAGCGCCACGCAGGACGTCGGAGTAAAAGGTGGCGGTCTCGAAGCTGCGGATATCGAGAGCGATGCCGACGGTGGCGAGTTCCTGCAGCAGCACGGCGGCAAGCAGGCGGGTTCCCTCGTTGCTGCTGGTCTTCATGGTGAGGTGAAAGCGGATGCCGTTGGCGGCGCGCGGATGGCCGGCTGCGTCGAGGAGTTGCGCAGCGCGGGCTGGGTCGAAGTCGAAGCGAGGACCGTCGGCGTTGAAGGCCCAGTGTGTTTGCGGCAGAAGGCTTTGCGCGGGGCGGGCGTGATTACCGAGCAGGGTGCGAATGATGAGACCGCGGTCGATGGAGCAGGCGATGGCCTGGCGCACGCGCGCGTCGCTGAGCAGCGGATCGCGCAGATTGAAGCCGATGTATTGAATTTCGGTTCCGCCGGTCTCTTCGATTTTGAGGTTGGGGCGCGCGGCGAGGACGGAGAGCGAATCCATGGGAAGGGAATTGACAGCCACATCGCCGGAACCTTTTTCGAGTTCGAGCGATTCGGTGATGGCGTCTGGGACGACGGCGAAACGGACGCGTTCGAGTTTGGGAACGACGGACCAACTGAGCGGATTGCGCTCGACGATGACGTCCTGATCGATCTGCTGGGAGGCGAAGCGGAAGGGGCCGGTGCCGATAGGGTGCTGCCAGAAGTCGCGGCCGCTGCCCTGGGGAACGATGCCGATGGCGCCGGTGGAGAGGTTGGCGAGGAGGAAATTGTCGGGACGCTTGAGGTGCATCACGACTGTGTGTTCGTCGGGCGCTTCGGCCGTGTCGATGGCGGCGTAGGACGCGGCCCTGGGCGTGATCACCGAGCCTGGGTGTTTGGGATCGAGCATGGATTCGAGGGTCCAGACAACATCGCGCGCGGCGAGCGGGCGGCCATCGTGAAAGCGGACGCCGCTGCGCAGATGGAAGACAAGTGTGAGCGGGTCGGGCTGCTCCCAGCGCTCGGCGAGTGCGGGCGTGAACTGGAAGCTGGCGTCGCGCGCGACCAGGCCGTCGAAGAGAAGCGTGTCGATGCGCTCCGATTGCGCGTCGGTTCCTATGCGCGGGTCGAGGTTGGCGGGGCTGCTCTCTATGAGGAAGACGACAGTGCGCGGATCGCGCGGAGCGGCGCGGCAACCGGTGAGCGCGAGCATGATGGCGAGAACGAGGAGGCCGGGCCAGCGCCTAGACATACGTCACCTGGCCGAGGATTGCAAGGCGCGCTGCGCCGGTGGCCGCGGGCACGTTGCCGGGCTGGCGATGCCAGGTGTGCCAGGCCAGCAGCGCGAAGGCCGCGGCCTCCTTGGCTTCGGCGGGAAGGCCGAAGTCTTCGCTGGCGGCGAGTTCGCAGCCGAGCGGCGAAAGGCGCCGCGCGAGCATGGCCATGAGCGTGTGGTTGCGCGCGCCGCCGCCGGAGACGATGTAGTCGATGCCGGTCTGCTTTGCACCGCCGCGCATCTTTTTGTGGACATATTGCTTGTAGCTTGCGGCGATGGTTTCGGCGGTGAGCGCGGTGGCGGTGGCGATTGCATCGCTCGGATTGGTGCTGTGCTTGCGGCAGGCTGCGAGGAACTGTGCGGCATACTCGCGGCCGAATTGCTCGCGGCCTGCGGTCCGCGGCGGCTTGAGCTGGAAGTACGGATTGCGCAGGGCGGCGGCGAGGACCGGGCGAATGACCTTGCCCGCGGCCGCGATGTCGCCGTTGCGGTCGAAGCTCTTGCCGAAGAGCTCCTGTGTCAGCGCGTCGATGACCATGTTGCCGGGGCCATTGTCGAAGGCGATGACGGCGGCGGGCGCGGCGGCGGGGATGGCGGTGAGATTGGCGATGCCGCCGATGTTTTGAAGGACCCTGCCGCGAGTGGGATGCGCGAAGAGAGCGTAGTCGAGCAGCGGCACGAGCGGCGCGCCCTGGCCGGCGGCAAGCATGTCGGCGGGGCGGAAGTGTGAGACAACGGGGCCGCCGAGGGCGGCGGGGATGACCTGTGCTTCGCCGGCTTGCCAGGTGCAGGCACAGTTGCGGCCGGCATAGGTTGCGGCGCGGGCCTGGTGGTAGAGGGTCTGGCCATGGCAGCCAATGAGGTCGAGTGAGACTGGGTGGCGTTTGAGGGTCTCCTGCACGGCTTCAGCGTAGGCGATGCCGAGACGCCAATTAAGTTTTGCCAACTCCGCCGTCGATGTCGAGGAGGCGTTCATGGCGGCGAGCACGCCGCGGCGCAGGGGAGCGGGGAAGGGGAATCCTTCGTGCGCGATGAGCGTGAGTGTGGGGCGCAGCTTGCCGGGAGCGATGCGGGTGAGGGTTACGTCGATGCCGTCAGCGGAGGTGCCGCTCATGATGCCGGCCACGGTCATGGTGTTTGCGCTCATGCGGGTTGCTCCTGCTGTGCGCTTTGGGCTTTTTCAATGGCTTCGCTGAAGCGATGGATGCGCGTGCGAAGTGCTTCGAACTGGCGCGGTGAGAGCGCGGCGGAAGGCTTGGCGGAGAACAGCGCGTTGCGCTTTATTGCGGTCTGACCTGCGCGGGCGAGGAGCAGATTGCGGAACGATGCGGAACGCTCGGCTTCCGACAGCAGAGCTTCGTATGCGCGCAGGATCAGCTCGGGGCTGTGGCAGATTTCCATGAGGTCCATCCCCGCGCGGATGGCGGCGATGACGGCCTCTTCGATGGGCATGATTTTCAGGATGCCGCCCATTTCGAGGTCGTCGGAGAAGATGAGGCCGCGATAGCCGATCTGCTTGCGGAGGACGGTGCTGATCCAGTATGGAGATGCGGATGCGGGGCGATTGCCTCCGGGCGTATCGGGATAGGCGGCGTGGTTCACCATGATCATGGGAAGCTGGTCGCACAGCGCGCGGTAGGGTGCAAGGTCTTCGCCTTGAAGTTCGCGCAGGGAGCGGGGAATGGAGGGAGTGTCTAGATGCGAGTCGAGCGTTCCGCCGCCAAGGCCGGGGAAGTGCTTGCCGCACCCGACTTCGCCATGCGCCGCGAGGCCGGCGAGGAAGTTGCGGCCGTATTCGACCACGCCTTCAACGGTTGCGGCGGCGGTGCGCGTGCCCATGACCTTTGCGGAGGCAGGCAGAGCGAGATCAAGGACGGGGGCGAGGGTTGTGTTGAAGCCGAAGGCCTTGACCGCACGTGCGACCAGTTCGCCCTGTTCTCGGATGAGGGCGGGTTTTGCAGTGGCTTGTGCGGCGAGGGCGACGGCTTGTGCCGAGGGCACGGGGGCGAGGGCGTCGCGCAGGCGGTCTACTGTGCCGCCTTCAACGTCGACGCAACGGAGGCTGTGAGGCACGCAGCACTGAGTTGTTTCATTGAGCAGCGCGCGAGTTTGAGTTGCGTCGGCAATGTTGCGGCGGAAGAGGATGATGCCGGCGGGGCGGACGAGCTGGAGCCATGCGCGTTCCAGGGCGGTCAGCTCCGGGCCGGAAAGGCCGACGACGAGCAGGCTTCCGGCGGCGTGGCGCAGATTCGTCGTCATCCCTTCTCCTTCAATTCTTGCTGCAACTCTTCCAGCAGATTGAGCGCCTGTAATGGCGTGAGCGAGTTGACGTCGGTGGCTTCAATGCGGTCGACGATGCGCTGCGAGAGCGGGGTGAAGATGGTGAGCTGCACGGGCTCGGCGGTTTCGACTTGCACGCTCTGGCGCTCCTGCTTCTCATGCTGGCGAAGGACGCGCTTGGCGCGTTCGATGACCTGGGCGGGCAGGCCGGCGAGGCGGGCAACTTCAATGCCGTAACTCTTGCTGGCTGCGCCGGGCTCGATGTTGTGCAGGAAGACGATGCCGCCGGCTGCTTCCTTGACGCCGACGCGAAGATTGCGCACGCGGGGCAGTTTCTCGGCCAGCATGGTTAGCTCATGGTAGTGGGTAGCGAAGAGGGTGCGCGCGCCGGTTTCGGCGTGGAGATACTCGACGGTGGCCCAGGCCAGCGAGAGGCCGTCGAAGGTGGCGGTGCCGCGGCCCATCTCGTCAAGCAGAATGAGGGACTGGCGCGTGGCGGTGTTGAGGATGGTGGCCGTCTCGGTCATCTCGACCATGAAGGTGGAGCGGCCACGGGCCACATTGTCGCTGGCGCCGATGCGGGTGTAGATGCGATCGACGAGACCGAAGCGCAGGCTCTCGGCGGGGACGAAGCTGCCCATCTGCGCGAGCAGGACCAGCATGGCCGCCTGGCGGAGATAGGTGCTTTTGCCGCCCATGTTGGGACCGGTGATGAGCAGCAGGCTGGGGCCTTCGCCCGCGGCGCTGAGATAGAGATCGTTGGCGATGAAGCGGCCTTCGCGGGTCTCTTCCATCCACTGCTCGATAACAGGATGGCGGCCGGCGACGGACTCAAGCACGGGCTCGGTGACGATGGTGGGGCGCACGTAGCGGCGCAGCGCGGCGAGGTGTGCGAAGTTGATGAGCAGGTCGGCCTCGGCCACAGCGGAGGAGCTACGGCGGATGCGGCCGGCGGCTTCGAGGACTGTCTTGCGCAGGTCGACGAAGATGCGCTTCTCGATTTCAATCGACCGGTCGTGGGCGGTGAGAATTTTGCGCTCGTAGTCCTTGAGCTCGGGAGTGGTGAAGCGCTCGGCGTTGACCAGGGTCTGCTTGCGTTCGTAGTCGGCGGGGGCGAGGGCGAGGTTGGCTTTGGTGATTTCGATGTAGTAGCCGAAGACGGTGTTGTAGCGGACCTTGAGCGAGCCGATACCGGTGCGCTGGCGCTCGCGCTCTTCGATGGCGGCGATGGATTGGCGACCGGTGGAGGAGATGGCGCGAAGGTCGTCGAGTTCCGCGTCCACGCCGGGAGCGATTGCGCCGCCATCGACGAGGGTGAGCGGAGGGTCAGGAACGAGGGTGGTTTCAATGAGTACGGTTGCGTCTTCGAGCGGATCGAGGCGGGCAGTAAGGGCGCGCCAGAGCGGGGCCTGCATGGCTTGGACGGCAATCTTCAGGCCGGGAAGTTTGGAGAGGCTGGCGGCAAGGGCGCGGACGTCGCGGGGGCCGGCGGAGTCGAGCGAGAGGCGGGCGAGCAGGCGCTCGAGGTCGAGGATGCCGCTGAAGGCGCGGCGGGTCTCTTCGCGCTTGAGCAGATCGGCGTGGGCTTCGGCGACGGCTTGGTAGCGGGCTTCGAGGGCCTGGGCATCGACGAGCGGGAGACCTGGCCGGCGAAAAGAGGCTCGACCAGTTCGAGGTTGCGCACGGTGACCTGGTCGAGTTCGAGGGCGGTGGAGTGCTCCTGGAACCTGAGGCTGTCGATGTGCAGGGCCTCGATCTTCTGCGTGGTGCGAACGTAGTGGAGGACGGCGCCGGCGGCGATGGCGGCGGCGGGATGGGTGTCAAGGCCGTAGCCCTCCAGGGTGCGGACGTTGAGTTGGCGCTCGACCAGGGGCACGGCGAAGTCGCGGGTCCAGACCCAGTCTTCCAAGCGGGTTCGGGCGGCGATCGGCTCCAGGCCGCGTTCGAGTTCGGCGGGCAACTGGGCGCTGGCCGGGAGGAGGAGTTCGCTAGGGGTGGCCTTGACGATCTCGTCGACGGCCTGCTGACGGGCGGAGGGGCCCTGGAACTCGGCGGTGCGGAACTCGCCGGTGGAGACGTCGAGCAGCGCGATGGCGCAGACTGGGTCTTTGGCGGGGCCGGTTTCGAACAGCGCGGCGAGAAAGTTGTTCTGCTCCTGGCCGAGGGCGTTGTCGAGAGCGGTGCCGGGGGTAAGGACGCGGGTGACTTCGCGGCGGACGATCTTCTTGGTGAGCTTGGGGTCCTCCATCTGGTCGCAGATGGCGATGCGGTAGCCTTTGCGCAGGAGCTTGGTGAGGTAGCCATCGACCGCATGATAGGGGACGCCGCACATGGGCTGGGAGCGCTCCCGGTCGCGCGCGGTGAGGGTGAGTTGCAGTTCGCGGCTCACGGTGACGGCGTCGTCGTAGAAGCGCTCGTAGAAGTCGCACATGCGGAAGAAGCGCAGCCCGTAGGGCTTCCCGCGCTTGGCGGCGGTCCACTGGCGCATGAAGGGGGTCAGGTCGGCGAGAGCCTGGTCCGAAGGGGCAGACGACGGGGTCGCGACGGGCTGTTGGTCTTCCTTGATCATGCTGGCTTTAAGAATAACTGCACGCGGCGGTTGGCCTGGAGCGGAAACAGACGCTTGCGGGCCGGGTCGCCCCAGAACTGCGCCGGCGGGATAGACTACAACCGAAATGCAAGCGGCTGTGAACGGCCGCGGAAGGGGATGGAATGAAGAAAACGATCATTGGGTGCGGATTGATTCTTGCGGCGGGAATGGCGATGAACGCGGCGGCAGCCGGCGGACCCAAGCCGGTGAGCGGGAAAAAGTTTGACGCGCTGGCGACGGCGGCTTTGGAGAGGATGAAGCAGAAGGCGGCCGAGCTTAAGATTGGCGGCGTGGCCGTGGTGAATTACGCTCCGGGCAGCGCCGTGGCAGGGTGGAGTTCGAAGATGGCCGTGGTGGATCGCATGACCGATCCAGCGGCTGCCGACGGAAAGGGCAATAACCTGTTGGCGATTGCGTACGCGAAATCGGCGGAGATGGGGCGGACGCTGGTGAACAGCGGGACGGCAACCGGGGCGACGATGACCGGCGAGTTCGGATGGCAGGGCGGGGTGGTGGAGCAGGTAAAGGGCGGCTGGGTAATTGTGTCGTTCAGCGGGGGGAAGTCGGAGGACGACGTGCAAGTCTCGAAGGCGGGGCTGGCGGTGATAAAGGCCGGGCTTTAGGCCTGCCTCGGTGAGCCGGGCTTCGGTCAAGATGCCCCGTTTGGTGATTTGCATCACAGTATACTGAGCAGTTGCGCCTTTAAGGTGGAAATCGATATGTACCTGCTCTGGCTTCGAGTTGCGGCTATCTTGTATGCGGCGGCAGGCGTCGCTGTCTTCCCGGCCGTGCTCTACAAAGGGGATCGGTGGCGACGGTGGTGTGTGCACCTGGGCGGAATGGCGTGGTTTTTCCACTTTGTCTCCGTAGTCGAGATGCTGATCCAGGCGCACCACTGGGTGCCCGTCAGCGCCCGGGAAGTGCAGTCGCTGCTGGGGCTGGCCGTGGTTTCGGTGTTTTTTCTGGTGTGGTGGCTTTATGAAGCCATCTCTCTTGGTTTGTTCGCCCTGCCGGTCACGTTCTTCTTGGTTTTGATCCCGGCGCTGGGTCCGGACCGCTATACCTTCGCATCGCAGGGTGTGCGGGTGAGCTGGCTGATTGCCCACATCACGGCGCTGTTGCTGGCATATGTGGCGCTGGGTTTCAGTTTGTTGTCGTCGATTCTCTATCTGGTGCAGGAGCGCCGGCTGAAGGCCAAGCCAAAGGCCCGCCCGGTTACCGGAGGGGATTCGCTGTGGGCGCCGCTGGACTGGCTGCCGCCGCTCGACACCCTGGAGCGGATGTCCGAGGCGATGGTGGAATTCGGTTTCCCGTGCATGACGGTGGGCCTTGTGATTGGGATTTTTCTGGTCCAGGAGACCAGTCTAGGCGCGGCGTACTTCCTTGATCCTAAAATCATTGCGGCGTTTGTCAGCTGGGCAATCTATGTGTCGCTCCTTCTGGTGAGGCGCACTGCTGGTCTGCGGGGCCGCAGGGCGGCATATCTTTCCGGGGCGGTGTTTGTGGTGATGGTTGTGGTGTGGACCGCCAACCTGTTCAGCCACGTCCACAGGTTCGGTGCCCAATGACGCTTTGCCTCATTGGAGTGAACTACAAGACGGCGCCGATTGCGCTACGTGAGCAGATTGCCATCAGCCGCGAGGAACTGCCGGAGACGACCCGGGCACTGGCCGCGGTGGAAGGCGTGACGGAGTGCATGATCGTCTCCACCTGCAACCGGGTAGAGCTGCTGGCGGCGGTGGAGGGGCCGGATGCGGACCTGACCGGGTTTCTGCACCGGCACTTTGGGCTGGACAGGGCCTTGCTGGAGCCGCATATCTACAAACAGACGGACCGCGATGCGGTGCGGCACCTGTTTCGCGTGGCCGCCAGCCTGGACTCTATGGTGGTGGGCGAGCCGCAGATTCTGGGACAGGTGAAAGAGGCTTTTGCGGTGGCGCGGGCGGCGGGGACGGTTTCCGGGCAACTGGAGCACCTGCTGCAGAGTGCGTTTTCGGCGGCCAAGAAGGTGCGGTCGGAGACCGAGATTGGGTCGAGCTCGGTTTCGATTGCCTCGGTGGCCGTGGATCTGGCGAAGAAGATATTCGGCTCGTTGCAAGGGCGGACGGTGTTCCTGGTGGGCGCGGGCAAGATGAGCGAACTGGCGGCGCGGCACCTGGTGCAGCAGGGTGCGGGCGCCATCCTGGTAAGCAACCGGACGCAGGAGCGGGCGCACCGCATGGCCGAGCAGTTTGCGGGCCGCGTGATTCCTTACGAGCAGTTGTACGAGGCGGCCAGCGACGCGGACATTGTGATCAGCTCGACGGGCGCGCCGCATCCGATCTTCCGCCGGGAGCACGGACAGAAGTTCATGCAGCGCCGGCGCAACCGGCCCATGTTCTTCATCGATATTGCGGTGCCGCGCGATGTTGACCCGGAGATGGGGAAGCTGGAAGGCCTGTTTGTTTACGACATTGACGATCTGCAGGCGGTGGCTGCGGCGCACCTGGAAGAGCGGAGCCGGGAGGCCAGCGATGCCGAGACGCTGATTGCCGGCGAGGTGGAGCGGTTCCATGCACGGCAGCGGACGGTGAACGTCGCTCCGGCAATTGTGGCCTTGCAGCGGCATGCGGAGGAGATTCGCCAGGCGGAGCTGAAGCGGATACAGGCCCGGCTGGGCGGGCTGACGGCGGAGCAGGCCGCCGCGGTGGAAGCACTGACGCGCGGGCTGGTGAACAAGTTTCTGCATCCACCCATGCAGGCGCTGAAGCAGGCGGCGCGGGAGAATGACCAGGTTCGGCTGGCCACCGTGTGCGAAGAGTGGTCGGTTTCGATTGGATCGGATCGAGAGACGGAGTCTGGCTCGGCTCATGCGGGGACGGGCGGAAGTGAAGAGAAGGATACAGCTGCGGGCGCGGTCGAAAGCGCAACCGGCGTGGAGACCCACCGATGAAGCTGCGTATTGGAAGCCGTGGTTCGCAACTGGCGCTTTGGCAGGCCAACCATATTGCCGGGTTGCTGCGCGGGCAGGGGCACGAGGCAGAGATCGAGATCATCAAGACCACCGGCGACCGTCTGCAGGAGGTGACCTTCGCGCAGGTCGGGTCGAAGGGGATGTTTACCAAGGAGATTGAGGACGCGCTGGCGGAAGGGCGTGTTGATTTGGCCGTGCACTCGCTGAAGGACCTGCCCACAGAACTGCCGGAGCCCTTTACGCTGGCGGCGACGCCCAAGCGCGTAGACCCGCGGGATGTGTTTGTGTCAGTGAAGTACGAGACCCTGGCGGCGCTGCCGCAGGGGGCGCGCGTGGGCACCAGCAGCCAGCGGCGCAGGGCGCAGTTGAAGGCGCTCAGGCCGGATATTGAAGCGGTTGAGTTCCGCGGCAACGTGGACACGCGGCTGCGCAAGCTGGCCGAGGGGCAAGTGGATGCGATTCTGCTAGCCGCGGCGGGACTGGATCGGCTGGAAAAGACAGAGTGGGTGCGGGAGCGGCTGGAGCCGAAGGAGTTTTGCCCGGCGGCCGGGCAGGGATCGCTGGGAATCGAGACGCGCAAGGGCGATGTGGCCACGATTGCGGCGGTTGCGTTCCTTGACGATGTGGCGACGCGGTTTGCGGTGACGGCGGAGCGGGCGGCGCTGGCGGAGCTGGGCGGCGGGTGCCAGGTGCCGATCGGGATTCACTGCCGGGTTCAGGCGGAGGCCGGGGCCGAGCCGTTGGACGAGATTTTTGGCGTGGTGGCGGCTCCGGAGAGCGGAGCAGCGGTGCGCATCTACCATCGGGCTCCGCGGGGCGCATCCGATCCGGCGGCGCTGGGGCGGCTGGCGGCGAAGATGCTGATCGAAGCGGGGGCAGGTCCACTGCTTGCGGCCGCGGCGGGCGAGGCGGCGCGGTGAGCTCGCTGCCGCTGGCCGGGCGGCGGGTGCTTGTGACTCGTGCCGCGCACCAGGCGGGGAAGCTGAGCGCCGGGTTGCGTGCGCTGGGAGCGGAGCCGGTGGAGGTTCCGGTGCTGGAGATTCGGCCGCCGGAGAGCTTGGAACCACTGGACGCCGCACTCAAGAGACTCGATTCTTACGATTGGCTGATTCTGACCAGCGCTAACACGGTTCGTGCGATGGCGGAGCGAGGCGCTGAGCTGAGCGTTGACCTGGGCGGGTTCGCCTCACTGCGCGTGGCAGCGGTGGGGGAAGGGACTGCGGAGGCGGCGCGGAAGGCCGGTTTTGGCTTTGCTTTTGTTCCGGAGTCCTACGTGGCCGAAAGTTTGGTTGAGGCGCTGGCTGCGCAGGCGGCTGGGCAGAAGATCCTGCTGGCGCGGGCGGCGGTGGCGCGGGATGTGATTCCGGATGCGCTGCGGGCAGCGGGTGCGGTGGTGAATGTGGTGGATGCCTACCGGAATGTGCTGCCCGAGGGCACGCCGGAGCTGCTGCGCAGGGCGCTGGCCGAGGGGATCGATGCAGCGACATTTACCAGCTCGTCGAGCGTGACGCACCTGGCGGAGGCGGCTCGCGCGGCTGGGGTTGCTTGGCCGTTTCCGGGGGTGAAGGCAATTTCCATCGGTCCGATCCCCCGCGCGACGTTGAGGGAGGCAGGATGGGCGCCGGCGGTTGCGGCCAATCTTTCCGACATTCCGGGACTGCTCGCG
>VFSW01007880.1_pt1 | contig 15392 bp, 17 predicted proteins | sample 5358111 | NCBI WGS metagenome assembly VFSW01 (sample SAMN11554181, study PRJNA540505) | mine drainage metagenome | isolation source: sediment from site ElyBrook_90M | place: USA: Ely Copper Mine, Vershire, VT | collected 2017
AACAAGTATAGTACAATATAACTATTCGACTAGTTGCCATGCTGCATTAGGATATATATGTCAAAATCTTTCTCTGAATACTATGGGCGTACTGAAATTCTTATTTAAACAGAACACTGGGCTTACATTGTATAATCTCCAAATCGCATGTGCTGCTAAGTTTAATACAGAGGGATTGCCAATCCCATTATCCGCTTTTAGAAATATTACAATTGTATTATATAACAGCAACGCACTCAATGTTACTTTGGTACCCTGTTATGGTGCAAATGGTACATTATTAGGTCAGCAATCGGTAGGTGCAGTATTCGATGGTACTCTTTGGGCAAATTACACTGTTTCACCGGGGGCTACATCAAATATTAACAAATGGCAAACCGTTAAAATTGCTACCGTAACTACAAAAGTAGTTTAACCGAATCCATGGAACTTTTCCCCCAATTTTTCCACATTATTCTAAAACTTCATTGGAACTGTATACACACCCCCTCCCCCGCCCTGTGTATATTATAATGTACCTTGTCGGGAGAAGAGAAAGACTACACAGGGGTTGGGAACATATATACGGTGTGTATATTTTATTGCATAAATATGGAAATAACATTACGAGGATTCATGCTGATAAAATGCACATATTGTAGACATTACTGCTCCGTCTCCTCTCGACCCAAGCTAGAGCTTTAGAGATTCGGAGCCTCCCGGTGGTGGCATTGTTCAACAGGATGATGTTCTTTTTGGCGAAGTCCATGCATACAGTTAATCTTCCGTTGTTTAATGAATTCTGTCAGCCCCAAACGATGTCTATGCTTGGCTTTGTGACGGTAGACCTTTCGGCCCGTGCCGACTTTGATGCGGACTCCTTCTCAATGGTGACCTCGGCGCCAAACCTGTCCTTGATGTAGTCCCTCGATCCTACAAAAGCGGTATACGCCTCGTCGCTTATTATCTCGGGGAGCCTTTGCAGCGTCTGGAGCTTGCCCATGAACTGGGACAGGAACTTCGACATTGTCTGTATGTTGTAATCATTGAGCTCCTTGTCCCTCACTACCTGGTCTATGCTCTTCCTCTCAAGCAGCATGTTGTAAGCCATCCTTTTCCAGTCCTCCGCGATTATGATCCTTATCTCCTTCAATTTTTTGCCCCTGTTTGCGGTTATTTTTGAGGTCAGTGCGATGGCGCGGTTTGTGTCCTCCATTGTTTCAGAGATGATGGCCTCTATCCTCTCCACCTTCTCGTTTATCATGCCTTCACCCACCGTAGGCCACTGCTGCTGCGCGGCAAGGGTGGTGTTGCCCAGCCTGTGCCAGAGCTCCTCGGCAAAATGAGGCATTATAGGGGTTAGCATCAGCGCCGTGGCCTCCATAATGTCGCGCATGGCGAGCTGGTTCTTGCCACCCCTCTCTATATACCAACGCATCTCCGCTATCGAGTTATAGTATATCTCCGTGTATGCCTGCCTGAACTCAAGCCTGTCCATCGCCTCGGTTGCAATCTTTACCTTCTTGTTGAGCTTCGAGTAGAGCCAATAGTCAATGTGCTCTAGCTCGACCCCTTTCATCGTGTTCAGCGCGTCTATGAGGTCGACAAGGTATTCATTCTTCGATGCTATGCTGCTTGCGGAGTCCGTCCTGAACTCGGTTTCCGTGTCAAGGTCGCCTCCAGCTATCTCTATCATCCTTATTACATCGGCGCCAAACCTGTCAACGGCGTCACCCGCGGGTATTATGTTGCCGAGGCTCTTGCTCATCTTTTCGCCCTCGTAGTTGACGAAGCCATTGACGACTATCTGCTTTGGCCAGAATTTCTCCGGGAAGAGGGCGACGTGATTGTAGATATACATGAGATAGTGGTTTGGTATCAGGTCAGGACCGGAATGCCTGGACGTATTGGTGTACCAGTATTCGAGAGATTCCTTGCATTTCTTGATCGTGGCCTCGTCTATTCCGGTCGCAGCGGACACCGAAGTGGGGTCTCCAACCGTATTTATCAGGTATTCGAAGAACTCCGGCTTGAGCTGTTCGGGGGAGACGTTTGCAGCCCTCAGTATCTGGACGTAGGTGTAGAACGTCATGTATATGGTTGAATCGGAGAGGGACTCGATTATGTGCTCAGGATTGTACGGAAATCTTGTCCCGAGCCCCTGCGCGCGCTCCGTGGCCCTCTCGTCTATCCAGTCTATCAGCGCCTCAAACGTCTTCCTGTACTTTTCAGGGTACACTTTTATCGTCTTGAACGCGGCCCTCACTTCCGCCTTCCATTTTTCATCCCCGTAGTTTATGAACCACTGGTTCCTCACCATGTTGACTATGACCTTCGTGCCATCCCTGCAGAAAACAGGCTCCGGGTTTGCGAGGGTGTACATCTGGAATGCGTTTTTCTCGGCCACGAGGTCCTTTTTCAGGGCCTCCCTCGCCTCAGCCTCCGGCCTGCCGCTGTATTTTCCGGCCAGCATCACACCGTAGCGGGACTCCTCCCTATATATCGCCTTCGTGGCGCGTTCGAGCACATCGTCCAGCGCGTTTGGATCGGCGTTCATCAGTTCCAGGTATGCAAGCGCAGGTATCTCTGGATGCGAAATGGGGCCTTTTTTGCCTGACGCTGGATCTTCCTCAAGAGATTCCCCCATTCTGCTTCCACTGATGTCTATTATCTTCTTATACTGCATCTGCGGCAACTGGTATCCACTGACCTTGAGCCTTTCGAGCGCCGCGTAATCGAATGGAGCGTGCGAGGGCACGCTCATTACGACACCTGTACCAACATCAGGCTTGACAAAAAATCCAGGAAGGACGGGAATCTCTTCCATCGTCACCGGATTCACCGCTTTTTTCTTCAGGAGGTCCTTGGATTCGATCTCGCCGCCTATCTCGATCTCAAACTGATGGCTTAGCATGAACGCGGCGTCCTTTGAAAGATAATATTTCTCGCCCTCTATAGTGACTATCACATACGTCGACTCGTCCTTTATGAAGATATTGGTCACGCCGTACACCGTTTCCGGCCTGTAAGTCGCACAAGGGAATATGATGCCGGACGCATCCCTGAATTTTATAACGGTCATCTCCTCTATCTTTGGCTGAACGTCTCCTTTTGTATCGTGCTGGCCCACCGCCTGGTTCTCGCTGAGGCACCACCCTACCGGGTGGGTGCCTTTTGTCAGATACCCTTTTTCCTTCAGCTTGGCGAACTGCCATTCGACAAGCTTGCTGAAAAGCGGCTCTGTAGAAATGAACTTCCTTCTCCAGTCTATGCCGAGGCCCACCTTGCGCCACTCGCGCTCCTGCTGCCGTATAAAATAATCCGCGATGTACTGCGGGCTGGTCATCTTTTGTACATCGGCGTCAGATACATGGAATACCTTTAGCTCCTCCATTATCTCCTTCTCGCCGCGCGCAATCCTCTTTGCGAATGCCAGTATGGGCGTGCCGGTGGCATGGAACCCGAACGGGTAAAGCACGTTGAAGCCCCTCATGCGCATATATCTTGCGTATGTGTCGGCCGTGCCGTACGTCCTGACGTGCCCCATGTGAGGGGGCGCATTCACATAAGGGAACGCCGCTGTGACCAGGAGATTCTTCCTGTCGCTCGGCTCCGCCTCGAAGAGCTTTGCGGCGGCCCAGGCATCCTGCCATTTTTTTTCAATGTCACCGTAATTTATCATCAATACCATCGAGGAGCGATAGCAATATATTATGCCAACGATACGAATAACCGATGTAATTATTTAAACCTTGCACGTTATAACGTTTATGGTGATTTTATGAAAGGATTGGGACTGTTCGGCAGGGGCATTTTGAAAAACTTTGACAGGGCCTTTGGATTTGACGTCGCATACGCGCACTGCGACATACCTTGCGGCATCTACGACCCGCACATGGCGCAGGTGGCTGCGCATACAGTGATAAGGATGGACATGCTGATCGCAGCGCTCCCGAAGGATAACCCGATGGCGGAGGATACCAGGGAGAAATTTGTAAGGTATACCATCGTCAAGGAGCAGCACGCGGAGATCTGCAAGAATGAGGTCAGGGTCCTCTGGGGAGACTATTTCAAGCCGGAACATGCCCAGGCAAACCCGGAGCTACACGGATTGGTATTTGACACGCTTAAGCTTGCGTCAAAGGCAAGGCAGGGCACCAACTTGGCGGACGCGGAGGCCTTGCTCGGGAGCGTGCAGAAGATAGCCGAGATATTCTGGAAAACCAAGAACGTGCAGACGAAAAGGGTAAAATCGCCCTACCCATCAGAGCATGAGATGGTCTATCCATTAGTGTAGCCATGGATTTCCCGATAAGGATATTCAGGGTGGCGGACAGGAGCATGGAGCCCGGCCTGCGGCCCGGCGATTACATCTTTGTGAACGGCCTTTCGAAGAGGGTGCGCATGAACGACATAGTCGTCATGCGGCATCCAAGCAGAAAGATATACATAGTCAAGAGGGTAGGGAGGATTGATGGTAGAAGGATCTACCTTCTGGGCGACAACGCAAGGGAGAGCGAGGATAGCAGGAAATTCGGCGCCTTGAAGGCGGGCGACCTTATAGGGAAGCTCATTTTCAAGCTCTGAATCCAAAAGTTTTAAAGCTGGACTGCAAATAATACCTGATCTGATGGACATAATCACGCTAAGAATTGGGGTGCTTTTGCTGATAGCACTAATATACATGCTATTTGACATCTTCAACAACAGAAACGTGCCGACCTACTTCGCTTACGCAACGCTGGTCATAGGGGTGCTGGCGCTCGCAAGCTATTATCCAGATTTCCAGACCATGGAGATCGGCGCGCTGGTGGCAATAATAATAGGAAGCATAGGCTATGTGTTCTATAGGGCGGGACAGATAGGCGCGGCTGACGTGATAGAGCTAGCGGTTATCTCCCTGATACTGCCAATACAGCAGCTCCCATACCTGGCCAGCGGCGCGCAGCACAGCATACCATTCATAATCTCGGTCTTCATTGCAACGGGCTTGGTTGCGTTGCTGATAATACCTATATATTATTTGCCGAGGGCAAGGCGCCTGCTGAACAAAAGATTATTCTCCATGGTATCCAGGAAGGACATGTTCAAGGGATTGATGCTGCTGGTGGCGTATTTGGCTTTTGGGGTCTTTGTGGCGTATGAACTGAGGCCGGCTCCAATCGGGCTTTTCATACTTTCTCTTATAGGGTTGGGTTCGCTGGCCACGGCGATATTTGAGACGCCCATAACGGATTCGATGGTGGAATACATTTCTGTGGAGAAGTTCGAGGACGGCGACATAATCGCACTGAACCTGATGAAAAAGGGCGAGATAGCCGCCGCAAAGCGCAAAATAAGGGGTTTTGACAGGCTTGTGACGCCAGGGATAATTGGACTGATGAAAAAAAAAGGGGTGAGGACGAAGTTTCCGGTCTACAGGAAGGCGATGCCGCTCGCCCTCCCAATATTTGCAGGGGTAATAATATCCCTGCTAATAGGCAACATAATATTTCTCATAATTTGATTACTTTTTCCTTGACGAGATCAGGTCTATGAGCTCTTTCTCATCCTTCACCTTCTTCAGCTCGGGGGTTGTCAACACAGGTATGCCATCGAAAGCCTCCCTAATGCTCCTTTCCCCTGCCATGAAAAACGGGTAGTCCTGCTCCAGTATCCTTGAAAGGCCTGCATAGAATGCAGCGACCTTTTTCATGGTCCTGACATCGACGACATTGCTGATCTCATACCTTGAGTGCTTTTTCCCCAATACATGGAACGGGGCCGCCCCCAAATCAGTAAAGTTGACATCCAGGTCTGGATTTATCTGGTGATACTTCAGTTTGATGTGCGGTTTTGAAAGACCGTCTGGCTCGGCCATTTCCGTCTTGAAGAAACTCTCTATTTTCTTCAGCGTGGGCTCTGTGGCGAACGCACTTCCGTGCTCGTACCTGTATATCGTATCCTTTGAAATGTCTAGTGCGGCGGAGAGCCTTCTCATGCTCATGTTTTGCATCTTCCTCAGTCTCTTGAGCTCGATGGGGTTTACCCTGTACTTGGTTTTTATAAACTTCTGCGCGCGGGGGACTTCGCTGCCGTTCAGTAGGGATTCTAAGCATTCCTGCGACACGCAGTCCACGCCGTGCCTGTTGAAGATGGACCCGCCCTTGGCCGTATCGCCCTTATAGCTCTTGAAAACAACAAATACGTCCGCATCAAAGAAACTGTTGAGTTTCCTCAGTGTTTCCGCCTCCCTCTTTGCAAGCGAGTCTATGTTGTCAACAAACTTCAGTATTGTGACTTTCCCCTTCTTTTCAGATATTATGTCAAAGCTCGAGCGCATGCCAAACGCGCTCATTCCGCTAAAGCCATAATAATCAAGGAGCCTTGAGTACTTCCTTATGAGAGCTTCCTTATCCATGATATGGATGCCGCCTTCTGATTATTATGCCTTTTGACGAGGATAAACCCATAAAATTGGGCCTCCCTGACGAAGTGGCATCAAGGTTTATAAAGCATGGGATAGAAAGAACTGTGGATTATATGGTGAGCGAGAACAGTACTGAAAATCCAATGACATTCAAGGAGTTTGCGGAAAAGCACAGGAATGCGATCTACAAAAAGATATGCGAATATGTGCCTATCAAGGAGCCGCTCGGGCATTACAAGATAATGCGCGATTACATAGACAGACAGGGAAAGTACAGGAGGCCGGCATTGCTCCTGCTGACGGCACACATGTACGGTGCAACGATGAAGGAGGCGATACTGCCGGCTGCGGCGCAGCAGCTTTCAGAAGACTGGATACTGATGCAGGACGACATTGAGGACGATTCGGAGCTAAGGAGGGGAAAACCGGCCGCACAAAAAATTTACGGATGGATACATTCCCTTAATTCGACAAACACAGGCCAGATGGCAATGTGGAAGATGCTTAAGGATTATGTGGTTCAGGTGGGGCCAGAAAGGGGGAACCGTCTTTATGAAAAGTTTTACAACATGCTGGAATACACCGTGGAGGGCCAATACATAGAAAACGTGTTCATCCACGATACAAAAGACCTCAGCAGGGCAAACGAGGACATGTATTTCAGGATAGTGGACAGCAAGACATGCTTTTATACCGTATACGGGCCAATGCAGCTGGGCGCTTTGGTCGGAGACGCCGGCGAAAAGGACCTCGAGATGTTGAAGGATATAGGCCAGAAGGCGGGCATAGCATTTCAGATTGTTGATGATATACTCGACATGACAGCTGATGAAAAAGAATTTGGCAAGAAAAGATTTGGCGATCTATACGAAGGCAAGCTAACGCTCATGATATTGCATGCGTATAAAAATGCAACTCCGGAGGAAAAGAAAAAGACGGATGCAATATTCAAGAAAAAGCGTCAGGACAAGACCGAGAAGGAGATCGGCTTCCTTGTGGATATGATAGAAAAGTACAAGGGCTTGGATTATGCCAGATCCGTTGCAGAGAAATACGGAAACGAAGCGAAAGAATACGTAAAGACATACATAAACAGGATGCCGAACAACGAATACCGCAGGATCGTGCTATCAGCTGTGGAGGAAATGTACATAAGGAAAAAGTAATCAGGCCTGTATTACGGTTCCGAGCGTTTTCTCATCAAGTATCGCAGAGCGGAGTCTTCCGGGAACATCGATGTTCACAATCTGGCATCTTATATTGTACAATTTTGAAATGTTGTAGGCGTATTCAAGTTTGCTTCTCATTCCTCCAGTGACATCGACCTTTGTTGACTCTCCGGCACCGCTTAATGCAGCCTCTATGTTGCTGCCATTTATCTCCTCTATCAGCCTTGCATCCTTCACCAGTTTTGGATTTGCGGTAAATACCCCATCCGTATCGCCGCCCAATATTATTTTTTCTGGCTTCAGCTTCTTTGCCAGATAACTGAATGCTTCTTCAGTAGATGCAATTGTGACACCGAGTTCGGAGTCCAGGACCACATCGCCGCAGGTTACTGGCAAAAAGCCATTCCTTAATGCATGCTTAATCGGCTTCATGTTCCAGTGAGTTATTTTCCTATTCTTGGTTATGGCATTAGAGGATGGAGGGAAGGAGAGGGCGTTGATTCCTGCATTGCAGAATTCGTCAAGCACTATCCTGTGCAGCTGCGCGGCCACATTCTGGGTCAAGGCTGCGCCTTGGAGGCTATCTTCGTTAATAAGCCCTTCATGGGTCCGGTACTTCTTGGCAAGGACATGGCCGAATGATCCGCTTCCATGACCCAATATTATCTTTCTGTTTTGGGAGGCTGATTTTACCTCGTTTGCGAGGCGTTTTATGACATCGTGCCTGGCCACGTTCGGCTTCTCTATGTCTGTGATGGAGCTGCCACCGAGTTTTGCCAGAATCAATCCTTTCATGATATTACGACTATTGCGAACTTTCAATCCATGATATTCTCATAGAACCTGTCCTCGATTTCCTTTGCCCTCGCAAAGTAGAGGTTTTGGGGATCCAAAACCATGACACCATTTGTTTTGCCTACAAATGCGCTTTGGGTACCGCACCTGACTTCCGGAATGTTTTTTGTAATAAAGCCCATTAGATCTGCAAGGGACCTTTCGTCCATTGCTATTGCGCCGTCCGTCGGCTTGGTGCTCATTATGCATGGGATATGCCTTTCCCTGCCGTTTACGGATATCTCCAACTTTTCATTCACCGTTATCCTGGCTGGATAGGGTCCGGTTTCCCATAAGGAAATGGATTTTTCGGTTCTAACCAGACCGGCCAATTGGTTTCTTTCAGCAGTTCTCGTCATTTAAAACACTCGTTTATCTTAACCTAGTTTATGATATTTAAGCATATTGATATGGGTTCAACCGATGGATCTCGAAGGAATCCTGCCCCTTTCACGGGATTCCGCCCTGGCCATGCCTGATAACATTGCCATTCTCCTTACTATGTCATCTATCGCATCCGCGTATTGGAGCAGCACGTTTACGTCGGGCCACTTTATCGGTATGGCGTGCCCCTTCTTGAATTCATGCAGGAATGCGCCGGTGCTTTCAAAGGAATATTTTGCCGGCTGCTCGTGGTTCTTTTCTGGTATTGGCTCGAAGTCCTTCTGCAGCACTGCAATGAACACGTCGCCTGCCAACGTCTTGCCGTCGACCAATTGCGAGGTTCCCCCAAGTCTTATCAGACGGGTCACATCCCCGTATTTTGCGCCTATTTCCTCCCTAAGCTCCCTGTATAGTGCTTTCTCCATGGTTTCGCTGGCCCTTACGTGCCCAGTGACGACTTCGTACTCCCCGGGGAACACTGTCTCATGAACATGCGCCCTCCGGCCGATGATGATTTCCTGCTTTTCGGGTGTAAGCACCATCGGGATGCACCAAACGATAGGGATGTCTGCCATGGAAAAACTCTTTTTTAAGATATTTAGATGTAAGTATAAATTGGTCTACAGTAGATTCATATCGCCCAGCAACGATTCGCTAGAAGGAAGGGGCCTTGGCCCATGTCCTTGTCCCACTACCAGGATCCTGTCTTTGCTTATTATCTCACCTATTGCGTCTATGACCTTGTTCTTATGCTTCTTTAATGTTATTATCTGTGCGTTCGGACCGGCATCGAATGTGTACGCCGCAATTGTGGCGCCCTCGTGTTGGTTCAGCTCATGTATTCTCTGTATTACCGCCTTGGATGTGTCGTTCAGGTACAGTATAGGGGGGAAAGAGTCCAGAGCCGTGGCGTGGAGGCTGTTGCTATCCTTCATGGTAATTTCGGCAAGCGCCTCGAAATCCCTTTGCTCTATTGCCTTTTCCATACTTTCAACCCTGCGGTCTGCAATCTTTGGCCTGATCTGGTACAATTCACTGGTTTCTGTGGCGCGCCTATGGCCCTCGCTGCTGGACACCTTCTTCTTTTTGTCCTCTATCAACGTTATAATGTCTATGACTTCCGGCCAATGTTCTTCGTTGGCTATCGATTCTGCATATGAATCTGATCCGTCAGCCGCGCTGCCTTTTCGCCATTCCACAAAGCCGCCGCTTATGCTCCTGCATGCGCTGCCACTTATCCTTCTGGCGACTATCGAGAGTTCCTTCGGCGCCAGCCTAAGCTCAAGTGCCTCTGAAACTGCGTAACAGAGGGTAGCGGCGCCGGATGCGCTCGATGCAAGGCCGCCAGCGGTGGGAAAGGAGTTCTTGGAGACTATCAATGCGCCGGCTTCTGTCCCGGCAAGCCCCCGCATATGCTCCAATACTTTCGCCGTGAAGGCGGTCTTCTCGTTTTTTGTGTCCTTAAGGTCGTACGCCTCACCATTTATGAATAACCTATCTCCCTTGAAACAGTCTGAAAATAGGACGCTGGTTTTTGTATTGAGTGTTTCATCCAGGGTTATGCTTATTGAGGAATTTGTCGGAAGGTTTAGTTCGGGATCCCGCTTTCCCCAGTACTTTATGAGAGCTATGTTCGGGGTACCGATGGCAGTTACTGCTTCTTCTAACATCTTATCCATCTTGTTTGGGGATAATCAGTCCAATCCTCTGATCCACCTTAAATGTATCCTGATCTGCTCTGTTGATATTTTAATAGCTTTTCCCTATGATAGTCCAGAAATGCCTTGTCATTTTTTCTGACGTCGAAGCCTGGGTCTATGATCCATACCTTGCCAGAAGCCTCATTTATCAAAATATTGTCACTGTGCAGGTCTTGGTGCTCAAAGCCCGCAGCCTTAAACTTTGCGGAAATCGAATCTAGCTGGAATATTATAGACGGAACCAGAGCGCGGTTTCCGGATTCTAAAAACTTTGATAGCGTTATGCCATCTACCCTTTCCACAGCATAAGTAACGAACTTTCCACCGCTTTCCCTCACCGGTCCGTACAGCTTCGGGGTATTCTCAGGAATTATCTTGCGCATGGCTAGCATTTTTTTAAATCCGTGTTCTGAAACCTCGCTTTCGCGCAGGAAAGGCTTTGCCAGGATTCTGTTTGTAATTGAATAATCTATAGGTCCGCCGATTAGCTCATGCACAGACCATCGTGTGCTGATCGTAAACCTGCTGCCGCTTTTACGTATTAGCGAGCTGATCCTAACTGGAGCTTCTGTTCCTGTAGCATGATGGACACTGTGCTCCAAACTAGAAGGGATAGCCCTCGCGCTGTATGCCATTTTTATCAATAAAGTTCGTGATTTCTATGGTATTTAAGCCTTGCAAGGCTCACGTCTATGGACGTTTTGGAAGGTATTTTTAATCTAAAATGTATCATATTTATAGGGTAATATGAAGGAGGGCATAGGGATAATGGCTGTATCGTGTGCGCCGTTGGAGGAAAAAAAGACCCGTCTAGTGGGAGTGGTCTCCAGGAAAGGCTATATAGAGGGATTCCTGTCCGCTCACGTGACTGTCGATGGTACAGATTCTGCTGGTGTCATAGCAAAAATGCTCAATGACTCCAGATTCAGGGACCAGGTGCGACTTATCGTAGTAAACGGAATAGGAGTGGCAGGGCTGAACATACTGGATGTAGGGAGGATCGAAAAGGAAACAAAAACAAAGGTATTGTCGATAACGAAAGGAAAACCGCATCCGAATGAACTGATTAAAGCACTCGAGACATATTCGAAATTAGAGAAAGTCAATGTTAAAAACAGAATACAGCTGGTGAGGAACTTGAAGAATCTAAATGGGTTCAAGCTGGAGGGCTTTTATTCCCAAACATCATTGAATAAAACAGATGCAAAGCGGTTCGTTCAAGATGCATTCGAGCTTCTTAGGATTGCGCACCTGATAGCGAGCGGCATTTCGAAAGGGGAGTCCAGGGGCAGAATTTAGCTAATCCTTCATCATTTTGAAGGCATGGGTAAGTATGTGATTTATCATGAGATGGAAGTCCTCTACCCTCTGCATAGAGTCATCCTCGATCACGAGCGATAGCTTGGCCATGTCCTTGAGCTTCCCTCCGCCTATGCCCGTAAGCCCTATCGTGAGGTTGCCCTTGCTGTTGGCGTATTCTATTGCCCTGAGCACATTGGGGGAATTCCCGCTCCCGCTTATCCCTATGACCACATCGCCTTTGTTAAGAAAGCCCTTGAGCTGCTCTATGAAAATGGAATCGTATGACTCATCATTGGCCCAGGCAAGGACAACGGGCACATTGTCTGTAAGCGATATCACCCTGAACTTCTTCTCCATGTTCATGCACGCGGTCTTGTTCATGTCGTTGGCCATGTGCGAGGCCGTTGACGCGCTGCCACCGTTGCCCATTACATAGATGTTTGCGCCCTTGAGCCTTGCCTCGTCGAGTGCCTTGGCCATCCGTGTTATTACCCCGCTCTGTGCCCTGAAGGACTTCATCAATTGCATACTCCTGTCTATGTAGGCCTCTGTCTCTGCCAAAAAGCTCTTTTCGTCCATGGAAACAACCTAATCAACACCGGTAATATTCTCCTTTGCGCCTTTATTTGTTATCCTTATTGTGTATGCATCGAACCCAAGTTCCTTCATCCTCTCTATTATGGCCTGCGAGTCACCGATCGCTATCGCTATCCCCCCGCCTCCACCGCCGCTGAGCTTGACGCCATAGGCGCCCGCTTTCCTTCCGGCTTCCACCGCCCTGTTCAGGTTCATGCTCGAAACGCCAAGCTGCTTGAGCAGGTCGTGGTTCTTGTACATTAGCCTCCCTATGTTCCTGAAATCGTTGTATTCGAGGCTCCTGAGGCCCTCTATGCTGCACTTGTTTATCTCTTCCAATATGACTTCGGTATACGCGATGTCGTGCTTATGCAGCTTGGCGACGGTGGCCACGGTCTCGGCTGTGCTCTTTTTTGGCCCAGTGTCAATCACGACAAGCTCGAAGTCGGTGTCAATCGGTTCCTTCCTTGCTCCATTCTCCTTGCTAAAGCTGACAATGCCACCATAATAGGTAGGGCCAACATCGATCGCGCCGGCGTTTTCGTTCCTGTGTATGACCCTGTCCCCGTCCCTTATAACGTCCGTGATCTGCACATCCGACATGCTCCTGTTCCCGTTCAGGAGAGCTACAGTGAATGCGGCGGAGCATGCGGCGCTGCTCGCAAATCCCTTTTGGACGGGTATTCCGGACTTTATGGTGATTTTTTTATTTGCAAAAATGTTGTACTCGGCGTGCAGCCTCGCTGCTATTGTCGCGTATGGCAGAAGGGTTGGAGCTATCCCGGACTCCTTTATGTAATGGTTGATGTCGGGTTTTTCCCTATATTTCTCGTAAAGTTCTAAGAGTTGCTCGTCGCCCAAGGTCAGGGATTTGTTGAAGTCCTTGAGAAGTACCTCAAACTTTTTGTGCTTTTGGGAAACTGCGGTCGCATACATGTCTATTGCGGCGGAGACGCCCAACCTTCCATATACGACTGCGTGTTCGCCGAAAAGTTTTATGACGCCCGGGGCCCTAACTTCCATATATTCACTAAAATAGCCGCTGTTGCTATTGCTTCAGATTCCTTATTGCCTCTGTTCCCCCGGAGAGGCTGTAGCCTTTTATGTTGTTGTTTGATAGCTCCTTCACAAGCTCGTAAGAGGAAATGCCGTGGTGGCACACGAAGATCGGTCTGTCGTACTGCTTTAATTCTTTTGGATAGCTCTCCTTTTCCATCAGCTCATAGGGATTGGCGTCAACCACTTTGTCTTTGCCTATCTCAAGCAAATCGCTAAGCGGCGTGCTCGTCCATCCGCCTATCCAGACAAAAATAGATTTATTCGTATTAACCAGATTGAGCGCATCCTTCAATCCAATCTCATCCGCGTCAAGTTCCATGCAGATAACATGGCATGCAAAGTTTTTATTTTGTTTGTTTAAACGTTGTAGATCAATGTTCGGGGTGCTTGAGCATTCTTCTGAGCGCATTGTCGGAGTTCCTTGTATCCTGCAGGAACACCGCTCTCTTCCTGCCCCTCGTGTCCGCGTCTTCAACCGGACCATCGCAGGAGACCGCGCACTTGAGCAGCCGGTCGGCCCTTGATTCTGCTGGTCTCTGTAAACCTTTTGTCGCCATGTATTCAACCGCGAAATGATTCCAAAGAATCCTTTATAAACCATTCAACTGCAACGTCAATTGATGAACTGCGATAGTTATATAAAACTATAAAGGGACTAGAGAAATAGAACCAGAGTAGGCAGATGATATAATGGCTATCCAAACACTTAACAGGAGATTGGCTGCAGAATTATTTGGTACCGCATTCTTCGTATTCCTGGGCGCTGGCTCAGTAGTGGCAGCACAGGCGTACGCGCTTCCCGGCTATTTCGCTCTGCTCGTGATAGCGCTCGCGAACGGGCTTGGCCTCGGACTGGCAATATCGGCTACCATGGGAGTATCTGGAGGCTTCCTCAACCCGGCAGTGGCCCTCGGCGCTCTGGTGGCAAAAAAAATAAAAAGCAGGGAGGCAGTGTACTACATAATAGCCGAGGTTGTTGGCGCGGCAATCGGCGCGGGGCTGCTATTTGGCTTTTTCCCGACAGCGGTGGGGCAGGCGGTATCGTGGGGAACCCCATCAGTGCTTGGCTCGATCGGCGTTGTACAGGCAATTTTCATAGAAGCGGTCATGACATTCCTGCTCGTCTTCGCGGTGTTCGGCACTGCAATGGATAAGAATGCGCCAAAGATCGGCGGTTTCGGCGTCGGGCTTACAGTATTCCTCGCCGCGCTTATCGGAGGACCGCTCACCGGGGCTGCAATGAATCCGGCGAGGGCTCTCGGGCCTGCCATTGTGGCGCTCAATTTCACAAACTGGTATGTCTATTGGATAGGTCCAATACTCGGTGGCGTGATTGCCGCATACATTTACGGCAGATTCATCATGAGCAAATGAGTTTTGGCGCGAGGGATTTCCTACACGGAGGACATAGCAAGATATAAATATATTCTCGTGGCAAATTCCTTTTACCTATTTATGTTTCCTTGTCGCCGCGGCGCCAGGGGTGAACAGAAAGATAGTGGACCTTTTACCGCTAGGTAAAGGATTTCATGAAAATTCCTGTTTGGGATTGGATGTAGTCTTGAGCAGTGCAAAGAGGAAAAGTAACAACGCACAATGCTTTAAATTACGGCTGATTCAGCATATCGACTCCAGTCGATGCTGCTGGAGGACACAGCTATCAGATTTCGACAGCCATGCAAGTCAGCTCGTACACTTGTACGGGCGGCGTACGGCTCAGTAACACGTAGTCAACATACCGTAAAGTGGCGAATAACCGCGGGAAACTGCGGCTAATACACCATAGGCAAAGACATCTGGAAGGAGTTTTTGCTTAAAGGACCCGAATTGGAGGGTATCCGCTCTACGATTGGACTGCGCCTGATCAGGCAGATGGCGGGGTAACGGCCCACCATACCTATTACCAGTAGGGGTTGTGAGAGCAAGAGCCCCGAGAAGGGCACTGAGACAAGGGCCCTAGCGCTACGGCGTGCAGCAGGC
>VFSW01007881.1_pt1 | contig 15392 bp, 16 predicted proteins | sample 5358111 | NCBI WGS metagenome assembly VFSW01 (sample SAMN11554181, study PRJNA540505) | mine drainage metagenome | isolation source: sediment from site ElyBrook_90M | place: USA: Ely Copper Mine, Vershire, VT | collected 2017
CCTTCTACTCGCGCGCCGCCCGGCGCTGTTTCCCCGCCCCCCGCGCGGGGCGGCCCCCCCCAGGCCCTGAGTGACATTGACGGTCACCCAAGCGGGGCTCGAAGTCCGCATGGACGCCCCCTGCGCGTAGACCTTGAGGGTGGTATAGCCGTCCGGAAGCGCCACGGTGTAGGTCACCGCGCTAGTGGTGCCGATCGGAACGTCGCGATTCGACACCACGTAGCTGACGGGGGCCGTTGCTGGCGCTGGCGGATAACAGGTCTCGGTGACCGCCTGCCAGTCCAAGACCACGCCTCCCGCAGTCGGCGAAGCGGTGAGGCCAACGGGAGCGCACAGCTTGGCGGCGGAATGGGCCGAGATCACGATGGCGGACCCAGAAAGCCCGAGTGTTAGGATGGCGATGGCCGCGACGCGACGTCTCATGCTCATGGTCACTCCTTGACCTGGGCCGTGCAGTACCCGTTGCCGGCGACGGAGCTGGTGAAGCGGAAGCCGTAGAAGCTGCTCACCGGGATGTATTTTTCCTCATCCAGCGGGAGCATCAAGTGCATGTGCCCCAGCGGAAGGACGAAGTTCCAGGTCTCCAGCACCGTCGCCGCGCCGGTTGGCTCCGCGGTGAACGCGATGAAGGCCGACGAGAAGGCCGCGCGGACGTGAGCAGGCGCGTTGCTCGCCTTCGGCGTGTAGGCGGTCGCCGTACCGCCGTTGGAAGCCCAGGAGATCAGCTCCACCTTGAGCGTCCCAGCGCTCGTGACATCGCAGCCGATGGCAACCCTGTCGAACTCTGCGTCCGACGTGGCCGGCGTGGTGACCATGAGAAGCGTCTTGGCGGTCGTCGCCACCAGGGCGACGGCCGGAGCGTCTACGGTGAAAGTGGCGTTGGCCATGGCTCAGAGCAGCTGGAGCTTGAGGATGTCAACGGCGATCTGCACCGTGATCCCGACGTTGTTCACCACCTGGGCTGGGTTGTTGATCACCCAGAAGAGTACGTTGCCCGCGCCCAGCGTGGACTTGTCGCTGACGAACGTGATCGCCAGCGCCGAGGCGGCCGAGGACCACGCGGTCGTCGATGCCGCCCACGCGATCTGTGCGGCGTTCTGTTTAAGGGCCGGATAGGTCCCGCTCGCGGCGGCGAAGGCGGCGGCGTTGTTCTTCGTGGAGGGTCGAGCGTACCCACCCGTCGAGGTGGGTTCGTTGGCCAGGATCGTGGCCTCAGTCACGGCCGGGATCACCACGTCGCCGGTGTCAAGGGTCCCGGTGCCGCCGCTGCAACCCGTGAAAGTGGTCGCGGACGTCCCGGTGTAGGCCATCTCCTGGACGCCCTGCTCCGTCTGGATCAGAATGTTCCCAGACGTGGCGAAGCCCGTGGTCGAGGCCACGTTGATGGTGGACTGCGGCAGGACCGCCAGGTCGCTTCCCGACGCGATGGTGGTCGACGCGCCAGCCGTCGAGAGCCCGAAGAAGAGTTCCTGCTCGAGCAGGTGCGTGCCGAAGGTGCTCGACAGGCCGGTCGTGGTGGTGAGCACGAAGCACACGTCGCCGGGTGCCCGAGCAGCCACGACCGTCCGCGAGGCGAAGGTGAGGGAGGTCGCCGTGGGCGAGCCGCTGACGGTGAAGACGTCCCAGTTGGTCAGGGCATTCTCTGAGCCCGCGGCGCCCGGCGTCGCGATGGCCCACACCTCCCCGACGACGGGGGTGTGGTCGGCGTTGCCGGAACCGGCCGAGCCCTCGATCGTGATCGAGGTCTGAGCCGTGGTCCCGGCGGCGATCGTCTGGTTGACGAGCGCGACCACGCCGCCCAGCATGGAGTTGAGGATGGCGGGTTCGGTGAAGTCAGAGAAGGGCATGGGAGTCAGCTCCTATTCAAGGCTGGGCAACGTCAGGGCTTCGTTGTAGGTGAGTCCCCATTCCGCGAGGTAACGTTCGCTGCGGGCATAGTCGGTAGGGATGGGCAGAAGGGGCACGCAGTAGCGGTCGGCCAGCGCCTCGGCGAGAGGCGTGGCGCCGAAGATCGCCGCGACGGCCGCGTGGGTCGAGCGCCAGCCGACTGTGCCGAGCTGGACGCGGCCCAGACCGAGCACCACGCCGCAGAGGAGGCCGTCGATCGTGTCGGGGCACCAGAGGGCCCGACGCCCCGTCATCCGCGCCTCCTGCGCCTCCTGGTGGCGGAGGTAGATTCGCAGCCCATCGAGGTGGGCGAAGGCGTGAAAGCCGCAGCCAGTCCGATCGGTGTGCGCAGACGGCGGCCCCGGGCATGTCAGCGCCCCGCCGAGGCAGCGGCCCTGGTTGACCCCGCGCCCCCACACCGTATCCTGCATGATCCACGAGCGCAGGACGGCTCCCTTGCTCGGGTCGGCCCGGAAGGCGCGGTAGCCCAGGATCCCGTTCACGCCGGCACGGCTTCCTCTTCCCGCTGTGGAGGGGGAGTAGCGGGAACGGGTTCCCGCTTCGGCTCCTCGCGGGGTAGCGCGACCGGTCGTTCCTGCGGAATCTCGACGGTCTTGACGGGCTGCCCGATGTCCATTACGGTCCCACCACGAACTGCTTGAAGTCGGCATAATTCCCCAGCATCGCGAGCGTGCTGAGGTGCAAGAGGAAACAACCCCCGCCGCCCCAGTTGCCGGACCAGGAATTACGGACCTTGAGAACGGTCTTTGCTGGATCGACGACGCCGGGTTGCAGGAAGGCGAGCTGGATGACGCCGAAGATGCAGGTCTCGTGACCGCCGGCCACGCCCGACTGGATCGCGACCTCGAGGGCGTCGCGGCTGCCGTCGCCGTCCACGAAGCCGTTGCTGTCCGGGGTCATCCAGGCGTTGAACCACGGCGTGCCCTGGATGACGCTCCCTTTCTGGAGCAGTGAGACGAGGGACTGCGGATCGTGGGCTGTCCGGTAACTCGAGATCAGACCCAGGCGCTCGAACTCCTGGCAGGCGAACAGTCCCGAGGAGCCGCAGTCGGTGGGGGGCCACTCCTGACCGGGGTCGCCCGTCTGGTCGGTGATGAGGTGGTAGGCCACGATGGCGAACTCCTCATCCTCGATCGGGTCGGCGGGCGAGAGGTTCACCGTGGCGCCAGCGCTGATCCCGGTGCGAGCGATCTCCTTGCCGGCGGTGTTGAGCACCTGGCTGAGATGAGCGGTCGAGGCGTTGGCCACGCAGGACCCCAACGCGTCGGTCGCGCCCGCGCCCGGAATGAGGACGGCGGTGTTGATGCCCTGGGCGAAGAGGTCCTCCTGGTCGAGGACGGGGATGGGAATCTCCCAAAGCACCTCTTTCAGCGGCTCGTCGGTGACGGCGAAGTGGACGCGGTCGAGCGGCATCCGCTCGGCGACGGCGATCCGGCCGAACTTCGTCTTCGTCGCACCCGGGTAGCTCATCCCATTCTCCCTACCGCGTCTCCGACTGTTCGTCCCAGACCAGAGCCAGGATCGCGAGCGCCACCAGCGCGAGACACCAGGCGCACTCAAGCAGCGTCATCCCGTCAGTCCACCGTGAACTCACACCCAAGGAAGAAGGAGACGTTGCTACCACTGCCAGGGATGACGGCACCAGCGGCGCTGTTGGTCGCGCCGTAGATGAGGAGGGTCCCATAGGCGCCCGCTGAGGTGGTGGCGAATTGCAGGTCGGCGGGAGGAATGAAACCCGACGGTAGGTCGAAGGCGAGGGCGTTGATGGTGCCGCTCTTGATGACTCCCCGCAGACGCACCACATCCCCATGTTTTCGATACTGTGCCACCTGAAAAGTGCCGCCGTAGTTCACCCAGGAGTTCCCGAGGGTCGGCGCGATCCAGCCGCTGTCGCCGCCAACGGTCCCGAGCACCAACCAATCGCCGCCGCCCGGCCGACTGGGAGGCCCCGTGTGGATGGCCTCCACCCAGTCGTTGACCTGGGGGGCGTAACTGCTGACGAAGTTGACTCCTGCCTGTGCCACCGAGCCGCCCGACCACTTGACGGTGAGCGACGGCGGGGTGGTCGCCGTCTGGATGCTCTGCACCTGACCCACATGCAGGATCGGATGCTCACGGCGCCGCAGAGACCCCTGAGTGGTGCGGACCACGCGGCGGGCGTTCACGTCACCTCCACCACGGTGAGGGACTGCGTGCCCGGCCCGAACGGGGTGGTGAGCGCCTGCACGTAGTAGGGGCCGTCGATGTACATCTGGGGCACGTCCACCGTCACCACGTCGTAGGGCTGGAGGGCGGGATTGGGCAGCGTGCTGAGGGTCAGGGTGTCTGCCTCACCCTCCCCGAGGGTGAGCATCTGCTGCGCCGCCGCGGTGGCCGCAGAGGTCCCCTGGAGGACCGACGTGTAGTCGAAGAACGGCACGTCGCCGTAGCGTCCCCCTGTGTCGAAGGGGCTCGCCGGGTTGGTCTCGGAGACCTCCGCCTGGACCGGCGGATTCGCCGTATACGTGGTTGAGGTTCCCTCGTAGACCATGAGATAGTCGTTGGCGATGGGGCCGTTCGGCCCCGACTGGCTCAGTACCCGGCTCGCCTGACGCAGCAGCGTCCCCTGCCCCACCCCGAAGCTCCACGCCGGGCTTTGGCCAGGGAAGTTGGGCGTCGGCTGCAGCTGGGCGTTGCCGTACGCGTCGAAGTAGAGGATGAAGCCGGCGTTGACCGCCGCGGTCTGAGCGTCGGTCCAGGGGTTGTCGCCCTGGTAGAACGTCGTCGCCTCCATTGTCACGCTGTAAGCAGCCGGATTGATGTTGAGCTGCGCGTTGTTCGGCATGAGGCTGCCGATCAGCGACTCGACGACCTGGCCCAGGCTTTGGCCGGTGGCGATGTTGAAGGGAGATTTCAGCATCCGCAGCCCGACGTTCGAGGCGCGGTCGGACCCCTGGACCTGGATCGTGTACTGGGCGCCCGTCCACACCGGGTTGACGACGGTGAGGGGGTAGACCCCCACCGGGATCAATTCCTGGGTGCCGTCTGCGTACTGGATGCCCTGCTGGACGCGGAGTTCGTTGCCAAAGGGGGTGAGGGGGTCGAACAGCGTGCGCGGCGTCAGCCAGCCGCCGGGGTCGCCGAGGGTCGCCTGCAACGTCCCCCACACCGGCTGCGTCGTGTCGACGGACGTCGAGCCGCTGAGGATCGAGATGGTCTCGCCCGGAGCGGGGAGGAGTTGCTGATACGAGGCAGCGTCCCCAGGCGTGGCTTGCCCCCATACGGTGACCTGGGTGAGCCACTGGAGGGTGCCAGCTGCGAGCGCCGCGGCGAATTTCGCCGAGATGGGCAGCATCAGATCACGAACTGATGGGCACGGCCACGAGGCCCACCTCGACGTAGCTCAGGGCCACGGTGCGCAGCGGCTGCGCGCCCGAGCTGGCGTTGAGTTGTGTCTGCTCCTGCGTCAGGCTCGCAGACGACGTCGAGAGAGCGCCGCGGATGTACCACTGTTCGCCGTAGGGGGACTGCAGCAGCAGGACGTGCTGGGCATTGATGAGGGCGCGGAAGGCGGTGTAGTTCGCCTGGCCAATGATTGTTGCGGGGACGGTCCCATCGTCGCCGCCGATCGAGCCGGCCTGCACCGTGGGGTAGATCAGCCCCGTCCCGAGCGGGTAGTTGACCGTGCTCTGCTCGAGCTGGTTGGTCTGCGGGGTGTCCGAGACGATGAGGGTTTGGTTCGCCGAAGGGTTCAGGGGGTCCTTGAGCCACCAGGACGATAGCGACACCTGCGCCGAGGCCGGAAGCGAGACCGGGCCGGCGAGACCGCTCGCCACGACGTACGCCTGGTAGGTTCGCGTGGCCAGTGGGGCGCTTTCGTAGTCGGTGACGGTGCCCGTCTGCAAGGCACTCAGGACGACCGCCGAGCCGTTGCGGATGAAGGGCTGCCACGTCGTGCCGCCGTTGTCCGAGTATTGGATGACCGCCGTCTGGGTGGGGACGAAGCCTCCGGCCGACCACGTCGTGTTCGACCCGAGGAACAGGCCGCACTCGTCGAGGTCCTTGGTGTCGGATGTCCCTGAGGCGGTGTAGGAAAAAATAAGCCTGACGTAGGCCGCATTCGACGGCGAAGTCGCCGTCACCGTGGCCTGCGTCCATGCCGCAGTGCTGTCCGTCACGGCAGTTCCGTTGGACTCGCTGATCTCAGTCAGACTTGAATCTTCCCAGTAGAGGGAGCAGGTGATACTCTCCGCCGCCAGACCGGCATAATCCGAGACGACCCCCGTGTACTCCGTATTGGGTTGCACTGGGTATACGGGGCTGAAGGCTGCCGTATAACCGGCGGCGGTGGGGGTTATCAAAAGCGAAGAGGCGCCGTCGAGAGCGTGGGTGGCGGACTGAGCCAGCGTGCAGTTGGTCGGTCCCCACTGCACCCCAGTCTCGAAGCTGGCGTCCATCGCCGACAGCATGTTGTTGTTCGTCTGGACGGTCAGCACCACGGCGGCGGTGGTCGCGTCCACCGTCGCTGTGAGCGTCGGGGTGACGGGGAGATCGGCGACCACCGTGGCCGTGCTGTAGACCCAACTCGAACTGATCGAGCCCGTCTCGGTGACCTGGGCGTAAAAGTAGTACGTGATCCCGGCGGCCAGGGTGGTTGCGACCTGCACGCTGTTCGCGCTCCCCGAGGTCACGCCGGAGTCCCAGGTCGTCGTCGAGGTCGCCGGGTTGAAGCCGACCGCGCCGTATTGCGCGGCGGTGAAGACCTTGGCCTCCCATGAGATGATGGACGAGCCCGAGGCCGGAGTCGCGGTCCAACTGATGATCGGCATACTGGCCGTGACGTTGCCGGACGGTCCGTTGACGCTGAGCGCCGGACCAACCACGGCGACGAGCGTGAAGTCGCTGGCGAACGGCCCCTGGAGGTTCGCGCCGGCCTCCTGCGAGGCGAAGCTCCAGTTGTAGGTGTTGCCGTCTGCGATCGCTCCTGACGGGAGGGTCGCCGAGAAGCTGGCGCCGGGGGCGATGTTCGAGGCGTTCCAGACTATCGTCGACTGCAGCGCATTCGTGCTGGCGTTGTAGTAGCTGTACGAGGTCGCCCCGCTCACCTTGATGCGGAAGGCGTAGGCGTTCTGGTTCTGACCGTCCGAGGAGTTGTAGGTCGGCGAGAAGGTCTCGCCGGATGCGACGTCGGCGTAGCTGGAGTTCGTCGGGGTGGTCAGCGTCGGCGCGTACGGAGCCGAATATGCCGCGGTGGTGGTGAACACCACGTCGCCGCCGTACGCCGTCCCGTCCGCGTTGGATGCCACCAGACGCGTGTGGTACGTCGTCCCACCCGTCAGCCCGGAGAGCCCTTGCGAGACGTTGACCGCCGAACCGCCGGAGCCCGCGTTCTGCGAAGAGGTCTGGTTGCCGTAGGCGGTCGATGGCCCCCACTGCCAGTAGTAGGTGGTGCTCAGGTTGCCGGGATTGGTTGATCCGTTGAGGGTGACGCTCGTCTCCGCGACGCTGGTGGCCGCGTTGGTCGTCGCGGTCGGCGGGTAGACCTGGTAGTACTCCAGGTATGCGCCGACACCGGCATTCGTGGTAGTCGTGGAGGTGAGGTTGCCCGGATACGTCGAGTCGGAGGTGTTCGCGAGACCGCTGACCGACGTGCCATAGGACCAGACGGCGCCGTTGGGACCTTCCCACCAGAAGCCCGGCCGGAATGCCTGGCCGCTCTTGATGAGGATTCCAGTGCCCTGCGAGTTCCACTGTTGGCCGTCGACGGCCAGTGAGCCTGCGGGAACGGACTGAGATACTCCGTTGGACAGGAGATTATCGCTGCCATCCCAGATGCACCAGGTCATGTTGACCGCGCCGCCGTCGCCGCCCGCGTACCAGTAGGCCGCGGTGACCCACATGTCGCAGGGGGCGGTGACGAGCTCGGTGGCGAACTGGTTTCCGTACGACGCCGCCTGATAGGCGTAGTTAGTGAAGCCGCCCGAATACCCGATCGTGGGCATCAGCCAGCCTCCAGACGGCGCGCCTGCTCGAGCTGAGCCCGGAAGGCGATGTCGTGGCCCCAGTCTCGGTAGGTCGGCCGGAAGTGAGAACGAGCGGTCGGAGTCAGCTCACAATTCCAGAAGCCGTACCCGCAAGGCTGGCAGAGCCACGGAGGACTACCGCGGAGCGTGATGGGGGCCATCGCCCGTCCGCAGATAGGGCAACGCATCAGTAGCCCATCGCCTGACGGGTGCGCTGCTCGATCTCGGTGTCGTGCTGGGCGATCGCGGCGTAGACCACCTGCTGCGCCTGCTCGACGTTGAGGCCGTTGGCGTAGATCTGGTTGTGGTACACGGGCGCGACCATGACCGAACTCCCCGGCATGCCGCGCGAACCGCCCCCTCCGCCGCCCAGCGGGAAGATCTGCATGCCACCGCCGGGGAGGGCGTAGGCCAGCTCCATGGCGTTCTCGCCGACGAAACTCGCCTGGCCGGGCGCCCATGTGCCGCCGGAGGCGCTGCTGCCCGTATTGGGGGGTGCCGGCATCCATTGGCCTTCAGGACCGCGCACGTAGTTGCCGACCAGCGTCTTGACGATGGTATTGACCTTGGTTCCCAGGTTCCAGAGGGCCTGCTGATCGATGAGAAGGTCGCCGCTGATGCCGACCACCGACTGCACCCAGGCCGCGATCGCGCCGTTCACCTGGTCGGCGTGAGTCCCGGCGTCGTAGAGGGAACTGCCTATGCCGGACGCTTGGGTGTTCGCATACGCCGTCGAACCCGAGATGTTGAGGAGTCCCTGGACAATATTTTGCAGTTGGGTGGCGCTGCTTATCTTGTGCTGGGCGTAGAGGGTCTTGATCTGGGCCATGATGCCACTCGCCTGGCTGGCCGAAAGGCCCGCAGACTCCAGGTCCCCGAGCAGGTTCTGGTTGAAGAGGTTGCTCTTCGCGTACATCGCGTTCTGCGAATCCTGCAGTGCCGCCCAGGCCGCTGCGTATCCCTGTGCGCTCTGCACCGCTGCGTTGGTTGACTTCAGCGCGACGGGGGACTGTGAGCCAGTCTTGGCAACCGTGCTGAGGAGGGCCGGAAGCAACACCGCCGGCACCAGGATCAAGCCGCCCGCAATGACGATATCGCTTGCGGCGAGGGCACCGAGAGATAGGCCGCCGACCTCCAACCCAGCCTGGCCGGGTAGGCCAGAAGCCAGACTGGGCGACGCCCCTCCCACGGTCGCCGGAATGCCCGTTCCTGTTCCCGTCGGAACCCCAGGGACGATCCCCCCCCCCTTGGCCGCCGTGTTGGCTTCGAGGGCCGCTGTGTTAGCGGCTAGGGCGGATGTATTGGCGCTGACTGTCGCTGACGCGCTGGTCTTACCGAACAGGCTGCCCCAATTCCCCCCTCCAAAGAAGGAAGCAAGGGCGCTCAGGCCAGCCCGGAAGCCACCAAGCGAAAACGCGGCCGAGATGGCGCTAGATGCTAGAGCGATCGACCGAAAGGCGGCGACCACTCCGCTCGTGATGACGAGGAGCTTTGCTTGCTTCGCGATAAGGGCAATCGCCCCAGCGAGACCGAGGAAATAGCCGACTCCCGGGATCTTGAGGACCCAGCTCACAAAGTCGGCGATGCCCGCGGCGACCGTGGTGAACGCCGTGGCCACCTGCATGTAGATGGTCGCGAATGTGAGCAAGCCAGGACCCGCCGCCTCGAGCACCTTGAAAATCGCCTTGATCTCGGTCACGTGCGCCCGGAAAAGGCCGGTCAAGGTCTCGATGCCGACCCCGGAGTTCAAGTAGTTGTGGAGCCCCTGGAGCATCAAAGTCAGTTGCTGGGCAATCGCCGTTCCCACGCCTGCCGTGAGCTTGAAGAGGTCCCACAGGTCTTTGAAGAGGATCACTGCGAGACCCATCCAGACCCGGAAGATGCCGATGAGCTTCATCACCCCGCTCGACCACCCGCTCCAATCGGCGCCGTTCAGGCGCGTGAGGAAAGAGTCGATCGCCCGCGTGAAGCCGCCCAGGTTGCCCTTGCTGGCGATCAGGTTGATCGTGCGCGCGAGCAACTCGAACCCCTGTGTCAGCGCATGGATCCCGGTCGGCAGGTTCTGGGTGAAGACGTTCTCGAGGTTCGTGAAGATGCCCAGGCCCTGAGTGCTCAGCCACCCGAAGAAGGGCTGGAGGCTGGTCTGGATGATGCCCATGTTCTTGGCCGCAGCCGCGCCCAGTTCGGGCAGGAACTTCTCGCCCACCTGGACGATCTGGTTGAGGATGTTCGCTCCCGTCGCCTCCGCCTGCCCTGTCGCGTTGTTGAAGAGCGTGTGGAAGGTGTTGAACTGCTGCGTCAGCGCGGCCACCGCCGTGCGCGCGGCTGCGGGAAAGCCCTGGAGCGTGGCCGTGTAGTTGGCAGTCGCGGCCTGGAGGTTCTGCTGGGCCATCAGCGCCGCTTGGCTATTGGGACCGTAAGCCGCCACGGCCGCGTTGTACTGGAGCTGTGCCTGCTGGACGGCGGTCAGCGCCGTGAACAGGGCACGGCTGTCGCCGAGCGCCTGACCGATCCCGGCCATGTCGGTGCCCATGCCCACCGCGGCCACCCCCCCTGCACCCAGGGCGAGCAGACCACCACCGAGGGCGGCGCCGCCGAGCGAACCGGCGAGGCCGATGCCCGTAGTCAGGAGATGCTCCGCACCGAAGCCGGCGAGGCTGAGGATCGAGCCGAAGCCGGCCATGCCGAACAAGCCACCCCCCCAGCCGAGCGTGGAGAGCAGACCGCCTCCGCCGCCTTGGCCGCCCCCGCCACGAGAGGCGGCAGCCGCAGCTAGCGCCGCTGCTGGCAGGCCGCTGCCGCCTCCGCCTCCACCACCCCCAGCGCCGATTCCAGCGCCGAGAGATGCCATGGCGAGGTTCGCCGCCGCCACCTCTGCCACCACCTGGGCGGCTCCGGTCGCCCCGATCTGGGCGGTGGCCGTCTCCTTGCCGAAGGCGGCGACTGCGGCCGAGGCTGCGGCGACGTCCGCGCCGACCGTCGAGTCGACGCTGAGCTTCGCTGTCCCCTCGGTGCCGTCGAAGGACTCGACCTGGCGCTTGGCCAGGGAGACCTTGACGACGAGGTCGGAGATATCGCCCTCGACCGGGAGGACGACCGGGGGGAGGGTCTCACCAGCCATCAGCGGCTCCCTTGATTGATCGAGGCGGCCATGGCGGCGTAGAACGCGGCCCACGCAGCTGGACGGCCGGCCACGGCGGCTGGCGCGAGGTAGGGACGAGGCGGGAGGGTCACCTGGCGCGCGAAGGACGTTCGGCGCCCGGCGGTGCCGCCCCACCCGAGCATCCATGGCCGGCCGCTGGCGATGGCCGCCGCATGGCTCGCCGGGTTGACGGGGCGCACGGTGCCTCCGAGTTCCTGGATGCGGCCATAGACGACCGTGGGGGCGACGATCGAGGCCCAGCGGTAGGGGGCGACCCGGACAGCCGTCATCGGAGGGCCGGCCATCGGGCCGCGGCCACCCATGACCAGGATGGATCGCCGGAGGGCGCCGGTCCTGACCTTCGGGCCGGGACGACCGCTGGCGTCGCGTCGAGCCTGGGCCTGGAACGCCGAACTCGCCCGGACCACCGCAACCGGGGCGCCCCGCTGAGCGGCCGCCACGATGCTGTCGAGAGCCTCAAGGGTCGCCGCCACGGAGGATGGCGACGGGCGCATCGTGAAATCGGCCACGGCGTCTCCGAACAGATGTGCCGGGTTGACACTACGGCCGAGGTTAGCTACAACTGCCCTATGGAGGCGCTGCACATCGACCGGCCGACCCTGGTGGGGCGGTGCCGCCGGTGCGGCAAACTGTTCGAGGCCAAGCGCCGGAGCCGGGTCTACTGCTCGCGTAGCTGTGCCGAACTAGCCAGCCGGAGCCGTCGCAGGGCCCCACGACGAGGAGAGTGAAATGGTGATCCTACTTCTACTGATCTGGGTGCTTGAGGCGTTGTGGGCCGCCTACCTCGGCAGCCGTCGCGGCCGTACCCTCCTAGGCCTCGCGCTCGGTCTCTTGCTCGGGCTGATCGGCGTCGGGGTCATCGCCCTGTTCAAGCCCACCGAGGAGTACAGGGTGGCTCAAGCGCGGGAGGCGATGCGGATTCAGGCGCTGGCGATCAGCGGGGTTACGTCGGCCCACGACGCGGGCCTTCCCCCATGGCTTAGCGCGGCCCCGACGGTGTCCCCCACGTCGCCGCCTCCCGCTTCTGCACCGCTGCCTGGTACTTCTGGTCGATAGCGGCCAGCCAGTCGCAGAGGGCGGACGGCAGGGGGGTCTCCAGCCCGAGGTCCTGAGGGGTGAGGCCGAGCCTCATCAGCCTCCAGATTCGGAGTTCTTCCGCCGGGAGGGAGCCGTGGAACTCGGTTCCTTCGAAGAGCCACTCGACCCGCTTGAGCTGCCAAAAGGGCTGTCGGAGTTGCCTCCGCTCTTCACGTCCTCCTCGGTGGGGTTGAAGTCCACCATCGTCTGGAAGGCGAACTTCGCCACCGGGGAGCACAGGAGCGAGAGCGCCCGGTAGTCGAGCCCGGACAGCTTCTCCAGCCCCTTGAGCGTCGGGGTACCTTCGAAGCTCCATCCCGTGAGGACGGCCATGATGCAGTGATCGCCGAGTTCGGCGAGCGCGTCCATGTCCTCGGGCGTGGCGGGGACCATCTCGAGATCGTACGGCTCGCCGGTGGCCGGGTCCGTCCGGGGCTTGCCAGCCTCGTCGGTTCGGCCCTGGTTGCGCGCAAGGCTCTCGCGGGTCGCGGTGGACACCTTCTGGATCGTCCGCCGCATGACCCGCAGAGACGCCTCGCTGATCTCCTCGACCGGCCGAAGGGTCACCCAGGACCCGTCGGAGTGCAACCAATACTTCGCCATCGGTTCTCTCTCCTCGCAGATTCAGGCAAACGTATCAGACGTACCCACCATCCACCGAGTTGGTGAGTGTGACCTTGATCGGGCTCTTGCCGCCAGAGGCGCCCACGTCGGTGACGTTGGCGATGGCTGTCCCGGTGGCGTCGATCTCGATGACGGACTTGTCGCCCTTGAAGGGCGCGGCCGTGAAGGCCACCTGGCTGGAGTGCACCTCCAGGATGGCGTTCACCGACTGCGTCATGGTCAGATCGACCGCGGGCTGGGTGTTGGCGAGGTAGTAGCCGAGCAGGGTGTCCGCTGCGTCGGCCAGCCCCGAGAGCTTCCAGGTCACGGTGACTGGTGCCTCAAAGATCTCCGCCGGGTTCTGCGTCCCGTTCAGTGCGCTGACGGTGTCTTCCTTGCGCGAGATGGTGACGGTCGCCTGGGTGACGGCCACGGTCGTGGCGGCGTTGATCTTGGCCACGCATTGCCACGCGGCGAAGGGGAGGACCGTGGTGAAGCTGAACGTCGGCGTCGCCTGCTGCGCCGAGAGGAAGCCGGTCCCCTTGACGGTGAACTTCGCCAGGTCAGGCGCGGTGAAGGTGATCTCCAGGGAGTTCCACTGGATCCCGGCGTACGCGCGGCTCTCGGTCGCGTTGTAGTTGTGGGTGATCGAATGGGAGGTCGGCTGTCCTGTCCCGGAGTTGAGCAGCGAGAACGTGTTGGTATAGGGCGCGCTCGCCCCGGTGGTCACCAGGTCGCCCAACACCCCGCCGAGGAACCATCCGATGGTATCGGGATAGACGGGTCCGCCGCCGGACAGGTCGGAGACGCCGATCCCCGGGACCATGCCCAGGTCCTCGGCCATGATCCCCTGGTAGCCCTGCACGGGCAGCTCGGTGATCTTGTCCTCGGGGGTGAAGCTGTCAAAGACGATGGAGGTCGACGGGGTGACCCACGTCCCCTTCGTGACCTCCTTGGCTATTCCAACTTCCTGCTTACCGACGGGAAGCGCGCTGACCTCGGTTGGCATCAGGAGCCCTCCTGGGTGGCCTCGGGCTCGGCTGGCGCCGGCGCGGGCTGATCTGCTGTTACGCGGCGAGACGGCCGCGGGGTCTCAGGGACGAGGCGCGGATGCTTGGGGTCGGCGTCGAGTTCGATCTCGTCACCCGGGGCAAGCTCCCGGCCGAAACGCGGGAAGAACTCGACGACCTCGCCGGTGAAGCGAAAGCTAGGCATGGAGGACCTCCAGGGCGGTCAGCGAGAGATGCGACCAGAGGTGCAGCCCCGAATCCTCGGGGTCCTCCAGGACGGGGTCGCGCCGCCAGCGGATGTCGGGGGTGGCCATGCCGTCGCCCTCGCCGGCCTGGAAGATCGAGGGATTCTGGCCGGCGGTGCCGAGCGTCGGGTCGAGGCGGATCGCCGCGTCGATGGACGACAGGAAGGCGTCCCGGTCGTCCGCCGCGTCCTGGGCATCCTGCTGGAGGGAATACCCAAGCGCCTCGAGGGTCACGGTGTAGGTGATCTTCTTGGCGCCGAAGCCGAGACGAATCTCCTCCTGCTCCCCGACCTCGGGGAAGAGGATCATCCAGGTCAGGACGCCCGGGACGTTCCCCGGCACGGCACTCTGGCGCGGCTGGGCACGGTAGACCGTGAGGTTCGGAATCGCCTGAACCTGGAAGTAGGTGGCGATCGCCGCCCGGACCGTCGCCGCGCTCACCGCAGGGCGCCCACCGAGGCTCGGGCCACGAAGCCCTCATCCATCAGGCATTGGGCCACGCGAGCCAACTCGCTCGCGCCGGTCGTGCCCGTCGTCTGGTGGACGGCCGGGGCGCCCGACAGACTGCTCATGACGATGCCCGAGCGGCGCTTCTCCCGGATGTAGGCGCCCGTCGCATCGATGGCGTGCTGCTTGAGCGCCCACGGCATCGACGAGACGGCGACGCCCTCGGCGTGGGCATAAGCCAGGGCGCTCACCGGCACCGGCGATGCGCCGAAGGTGTAGGAGCTGGAGACCGTCGCCGTCTCGTCGTTCGGGTTGTCCGAGAAGGTGAGGGTCATGCCCGGGACGATCCCGCTGACGCTCGCCAGGGAGACGCTGGTGGCGCCCTGAAGCGCGGGTGCGGAGAGGGTCGTCACCGGATAGCCGTTCACGTAGGTGTACTGGCAGAGGAGGCGCCGCTGGACCCAGCGGGTGGTCAGCTGCACCCGGCTGCCGTAGAGGCTCGTCAGGTATTCCGACACATCCCAGGCCCGGAAGCTCCGATCCCGCACCAGGACGTTCGACAGGCTCGTCAGAGGGGTGAGGGATTCGGCGTCCCGCCCCAGGGAGATCGCGGTCACGGCCCGGACGGGAAAGCACCGAGGGAAGACCGTGAAGCCGCCGTCGTCCCCGAGCTTGATCTCGCAGACCTCGGTGTCGGTGGTGGCCGCGAGCACCTGGTGGCAGACAAGGTCCATCCAGGAACTCGCCCGAAGGATCTGCTCAGCCAGGGCCGCGGTCTGCTGCGCCTGGTCTCCCCCAGGGATGAGGCTCTGGAGGTTCAGCCCCGTAGGCGCGGCCTGGAACTCCACCGTGGTGATGTACGGAATCCCAGCCGTCTCCGGGCGCGTGATCGCCGAGAGAGCGGGCAGGACACTCACGGGCAACTCCTAGCGATCAC
>VFSW01007882.1_pt1 | contig 15392 bp, 11 predicted proteins | sample 5358111 | NCBI WGS metagenome assembly VFSW01 (sample SAMN11554181, study PRJNA540505) | mine drainage metagenome | isolation source: sediment from site ElyBrook_90M | place: USA: Ely Copper Mine, Vershire, VT | collected 2017
CATCCTGCTAAAGCCCCGGTAAAGAGCTCCGTTGCTCTTTCATGGAGTGTATCCAGCGCTGCATCGCTCACGGGCGTCATTGCACCAGCTCCTTCAAACATTCGCATAATGATGTCTGCATTTTCTCAAGTTGACCGGTAAAGAAATGATCGGCGCCGGGCACCAGCGCCAGGTGTTTAGGTTCGGCGGCATCCGCGGCCAACCGCTTCAACTCCGCCGGGGATGCGAACTGGTCATGATCGCCGCTGATAAAAAGCTTGGGGATGGCGCAATCTGCAAGGAATGGATAATCGTAATCGCCCCTATCGGAATGGGTGGGCAGTCCCAGAGCTACAAGAGCCTTGACGGCTTTGGTTGCGCCGGTGGCTTGCGGTCCACAGCAGGCGGCGAGCGTCATGGCGGCGCCAAAACTGAACCCCGCTGCGATTATCGGGCGGCCAAACTCGTGCTCGAGCCAGTCGAGCGCCGCCAGCACGTCTCCAGTCTCGGCCGATCCGTCGTGCATGCCCTCGCTCAACCCAGTCCCGCGAAAATTGAAGCGCAGCACGGGCCAGCCCAGGCCCCATTCGGGGGCATTCAATACTTTGGCCGCGTGGTAGACCACTTTGTTGTGCATGGTGCCGCCGCCCAGCGGATGAGGATGACAGACCAGGGCAGCGAACGGGGCGTCCTGCGCGCCTTCATTCAAAAGCGCTTCAAGCCGGCCTGCCGGACCAGCCAGAGAGCCGGAACGCAGCCGTTGCGCTGCGGCGCTTGATGCCCGTGCACCAGGTCTGCAAATGGCGGTGGTCATTCCAATGTTGATTCTACGCTCTTGTCAAATTTGCCGCAGTGGAACGCTGCCTCAGGCCAGCCGTTTTTGATCGAGCGAATCCATAGGACGGGAAGTTCCCATATCCTGCAAACGGGGGCGATGCAGCGTGGTGGGTTATTCTGGCAGCATCATGTCAGAACTTGAGCCGCTTGATCCTATTCGGTTTACGCGCGAATTAGTTGCAATCGAATCCACCACCTACTGTGAGGGCGCGGTCGGGGACTTCCTGGCCGGCTTTCTGGCGGGGCGAGGTTGGGATGTGGAGAAAACGCCCGTTCCGCAGCCCCCCGACAGCGGGTTCGACGGCGAGCGCTGGAACGTCTACGCCGGACCTCAGGGGGGCAGCCCCGACCTGGTGTTTTCCACTCACATGGATACGGTTCCGCCACATATTCCGTTCAGCGAAGACGCGGAGTTTATGTACGGCCGAGGGGTTTCTGACGCGAAAGGGATCATTGCTGCTCAATGCGCCGCGGCCGCGGCGCGCCGGGCGGAGGGAGTTGCTGCGGGGCTGCGCTTTGTCAGCGGGGAGGAGCGCGACTCTGCCGGCGCCAAGGGGGCCAATGAAGCGCCCAAGGGCAGCCGTTTCCTGATCAATGGCGAGCCAACGGATAACCGCCTTGCGCTGGCCTCGAAAGGCGCTTTGCGGACGATTCTCCGCGCCCATGGAAAGATGGCGCACTCCGCCTACCCTGAACTGGGGGAAAGCGCCGTTCACAAGCTTGTGGATGCCCTCGGGAACCTGTTGAAGATGGAACTGCCGGTCACCGAAGACGTGGGCCCCTCCACGCTCAACATCGGACAGATCCACGGCGGCTATGCGCCCAATGTCATTGCCGACAAAGCGGAGGCGCATGTCCTCATCCGCCTGGTCGGGGATTCTGCGCCGGTGCGCGCCGCAGTGCTCGAAGCCGTAAAGGATTTGGCGGACGTTGAGTTTGCGCTGGAGATCCCCTTTGTTCGACTGCGCGCCGTCGCGGGCCTGCCCACCATGATCGCCAAGTTCACCACTGACATTCCTCAACTCAGTAACTGGGGCGAGCCGCTGCTGCTGGGTCCGGGGTCCATTCACGTGGCCCATACCCCGTTTGAGAAGCTTGCGAAAAAGGAACTTCGGGAAGCGGTCGAGTTGTACATTCGGGTCGGAAGGCAGTTGCTCGCGTGAATCGGGCATCCAACCATCCGCACCTTAAGATTTGTGGTTTATAGCCAAGGAGAAACATCATGAGCACTACCGTCTATGACATTCCTGTGCGCAAGATCGACGGTTCCGATGCGTCGCTTGCCGAGTTCAAAGGCAAAGTTGTTCTGGTCGTCAACGTCGCTTCAAAGTGCGGGCTGACGCCGCAATATGAAGGGCTCGAAAAGCTGTATGCGAAGTATCGCGACCAGGGCTTTGTCATCGCCGGCTTTCCAGCGAACGACTTCGCCGGGCAGGAACCGGGGAGCAATGAAGAGATCCAGCAGTTCTGCACCACCAATTTCGGCGTCGATTTTCCCATGTACGACAAGATCAGCGTCGTGGGGTCGCAGAAACACCAGCTCTACGCGCACCTGATCAAGGCGCAACCCACAGCGACCAGCACCGCGCAGGTGCCGTTTCAAGAGAACCTGAAAAAGTACGGCATCGATCCCAACCCCGCGCCGGAAGTGTTGTGGAATTTTGAAAAGTTTCTGGTCAGCCGTTCGGGTGAGGTCGTGCAGCGGTTTGCGCCGGACACGTCGCCTTCAGACCCGGCGCTGGTGGAAGCCATCGAAGCGGAACTGGCCAAGAGCTAGGGCTGGCCAGCCTCACTGCAGGGAAGGCGGCGGTACCGGATCGTCGATAGATCCTTTTGTCGGCAGGAAGATACGGAACACCGTGCCGCTGCCTTTCCTGCTGCGGACGCTGATTGCACCGTGATGCTTGTCGACAATCCCTTTTGATACCCAGAGTCCCAGTCCTGTTCCTGCTTCTCCCTTGGTTGTCACGAAGGGATGGAACAACCGAAACCGTGTAAAGCGGTCCATGCCGATCCCCGTGTCGGCAATTGTCATTACAACGCCTTCGCGACCCTCTCTGTCAGTGGCAGCCCGCGCTCCTACATAGATTCGTCCTTGTCCGAGGATTGCTTCGAGGGCGTTGCTGATCAGATTGGTGAGCACCTGCTGAATTTCTCCGCCCATGCACATGATTTGAGGCGCAGGCCGGTTGCGGCGGATAAGTTCAATGCCGCGCAGCTTGATCTCGGTCTCATGGAAGAAAAGTACCGACTCGATCAGTTCGTCGAGTGAGGTCAGGGTTGGCGCAGTACGCTGGCGATAAAACTTTAGGCTGCGCGAGGTGATATGCGACAGCCTCTGCAACTCCTTGTCGGCCACCTGCAACAGGCTGCGCGTGGCGCCTTTCATCGACTCGTCCATGTTGGCCAGAAAGAGCAGGTTGGTGACTGCCTCCAGGGGGTTGTTGATTTCGTGGGCAATGCTGGCCGCCAGGCGGCCCGCCGCTGCCAGTTGCTCTGAACGCCGCAATGCCTGCTCGGTGCGCCGCGCATCCGTGGTGTTGCGCATGTAAACGATCAGCCCTTCATCCGGCTGAGGATAAAGCTCAAAATGGAACCAGGTCTCCGAGTCCTCGTTGCGAAAATACTGCTCGAACGAGACCGGTATGCGCTCCTTCATGGCGTAGCGAAAATGAGTTTCCACCGGTGTGCCGAGCAGCAGCGGATACAACTCCCAAAGGCTCTCGCCCAGATGCGATTTGCCCAGGGGGGCCGTGACAGCGACCGCGGCCGGATTCATGTAAGTAATCCGAAAGTCGCGATCAAGCGTGGCAAACGACTCCGGAATATGTTCCAGGACCTCCCAGGCGAACCGCCGGGCCTCACGGACCTCCCGGGCCAGGACGGCTTCCTGCTCGGTGGCTTGCTTGCGTAGCCGCGCCATCTTCAGTTGCGCTTCAACGCGGGCGATCAACTCGCGGGCGCTGAACGGCTTGATCAGGTAATCGTCGGCGCCGGCGTCGAGTCCTTCGATCCGTGCTTCCTCTCCTGCGCGGGCAGAAAGCATGATGACAGGCGCGAGCCGTGTCGCCGGATTTTCCCGCAGAGCGGACAGCAGTCTGAACCCGTCCATTTCCGGCATCATTACGTCGGTAAGAATCAAATCCGGCCGAATACGGTTTACCGCATCGAGGGCCTTCGCTCCGTTTTCGGCGGTGATGACGCGGAACCTGCCGGCGAGCAGACCCCTGACGTATCCGCGCATGTCGGCGTTGTCATCCGCAAGCAGGATAACGGGGATGTCTCCTTCCGGCGGCGCTTCGTCCTGCGGGCTGTCTCCGGCAGTGGCCGGGGTCATCTCTCCCTTGAGTCGATCCGGCGCCGGCAGCCATCCCAGAGCGTCGCGAACATACGCTTCGGCGTTGTCGTGCATAACCTGTGTGTTGTCCAACTCCGAGATGATGCGTCCCTTGACGAGGTGTCTCTGCCCGAATGGGAGCCTGACCGTAAAGGTTGTTCCCCTGGCGAGCACACTCTCCACAGTGATGGTGCCGCCATGCATTTCGATCAGCTCTTTTATCAGGGCCAGGCCGATGCCGCTGCCTTCGTGGGTGCGGCGCCGGGCTCCTTCCACACGACGGAAGCGTTCGAACAGGTGGGGGATTTCGCTCTCGGCAATGCCCGTTCCCGAGTCAGTTACCTTAAGGACCGCATCATTTCCCTCCAGTGAAATAGAAACGGCGATGTGACCGTCGAATGTCGATTTAAGCGCATTCGACAGCAGATTGAGGACGATCTTTTCCCACATCTCCCGATCTACAAACACGGGTTCCGGCAAAGGCGGACAATCCACGACCAACTGCAACCCCGCGGCTTCGACGGCTGACCTGAAGACACTCGCCAGTTGGGCTGTCAATACTGAGAGATCTGTCGGCTGATAGGAGGCGTGCTGACGTCCTGCCTCGATGCGAACAAAGTCGAGCAGGCCATTCACCAGCTTCAGTAGCCGCAGGGCATTGCGGTGAAGCAGTTCGATGGCCGGCCAGGAGGGCGTCGTCTGGCTGGTCAGCGCATCTTCGATGGGCCCCAGGATCAAGGTGAGCGGTGTCCTCAACTCATGGCTGATGTTGCTGAAAAATGCGGTCTTGGCGCGGTCCAGGTCTGCCAGGGCCTCGGCGCGCTGCTTCTCTTCTTCAAATGCCTCTGCGTTGGTGATGCTGGCCGCGATCTGGCCGGCGATCAGGTCGAGATATCCGGCATAATTGGCATCAAGCTGGCGGTAGGGATTGACAGCGGCGATGAAGATGCCGGCCGGCACTTCCTGGCCCTTGCGAACGAAGGGCACCAGACGGGCACGCTGCGGCGGAATATCCCAGGTTCCAGTGGGAAGATCGGAAAATAAATTGTCCAGGTTCTCAACCGTAGTGGGTTGGGTTGACGTGAGAAGTTCGATCGGCCACAGGCAGTCTTTTGATCCGATCACAAATTCATTGCACGCTCCCTGATGCCCCTCATCGATGCCGCAACGGGCCACCAGTTTCAGCCGCGACTCGTCCTCGAACAGGTACGTCAGGGCGAACGGAATGTCCTTCTGGCCTTCCAGCCCCCGTTCGATTGCGTCGAAGACCTCGGTCTTGGTGTTGGCATCGACCAGCGCTCCGGCCAGTGCGCTGAGAGAGGTCAGTTGGCGCTCGACCAGTACGCGGGCCGTGTCTTCCATGACCACGCACAGCATGCCGTCGTTTCCGCCATCCGGTCCCGCCAGCGGACTGTAAGAGAAAGTGTGATAGGTCTCTTCGGGATAACCGCTGCGTTCCAAAATCAAGGGAAGGGTTTCTTCCCAGGAGGCCTCTCCCGTCGCGAGCACGTGCTCGATGCGGGGGCCGATGTCCTTCCAGATTTCAGACCATGCGATGCTGGCTGGTTTTCCCAGCGCCCAGGGATGCTTTTTCCCAAGTGTTGTGCGGGCGTATGCATCGTTGTAGAGAATGGTGAGCTCCGGCCCCCACGCCATCCACATGGGAAAGCGCGATGTGAGCAGGATGCGGACAGTAATCTGGAGGCCCAGCGGCCAGTTACGCGCGTCCCCCAGTGGCGTGGCGGACCAGTCGAAAGTCCGCACCAGTTCGCTCATGTTGCGCAATTCATACTCCGCTTGCTGCGCGGCAAGAGCATCACCCTGAGCGAACTCACTTTCCATGCGTCTCAGTCTCTCCGGTTTACCAGGGCCCTTTGACAATATCTGACTGCGCATCCGCGAGGTCACACCAGCGGGTGAAGCACGTTCACAATGAGGAACAACCTTTTGGATGCCGGCTTTGTACCAGTTGTCGCCTTAAACCGTGCCCGACTGAATAGTTTGACGCCAGGGGAAAAGCTGTGTCCCTGGTTCCATCCAATCACATGCGGGGATGTCGCACAACCCATTTATCCTCAAAGCATGGATGAGGACGCATTGACATCAAAGCCCGAAACCAATCTGCTTGACCACTCAGCATCGTCTTATTTGCGCTCGGCGCGACATCAGCCGGTCCGATGGCATCCTTGGGGTGAGGCAGCTTTTGCCCGTGCGCAAGCCGAGGACAAGCCCGTGCTGCTCGATATCGGCGCCGTGTGGTGTCACTGGTGTCATGTGATGGACCGCGAATCCTATGAAGATCCGGAGATGGCAGAAATCATCAATCAGCATTTCGTTGCCGTCAAAGTAGATCGTGACGAGCGCCCCGACGTGGATGCGCGTTACCAGGCGGCAGTCTCCGCCATAAGCGGGCAGGGCGGATGGCCGCTCACAGCGTTCCTGACTCCGGACGGGCGTCCCTATTTTGGCAGTACGTACTTCCCGCGCGACGACCGATATGGCCGCCCCGGCTTTGGGCGCGTACTGCTGACCATGTCCCAGGTATGGAAGGATCGGCGGGACGAGGCGCTGGAATCGGCGGCCAGCGTCATGGCGGCCATCGAACATAACGAAAGCTTTTCAGACAAGGGCGCGGATCTCTCGCTAGCGCTGGTTGACAAGATTGCCGGTTCCATTCTCTCCCAGTTCGACCCGCGCAATGGGGGATTCGGTTCGCAGCCCAAGTTTCCTCATCCCTCGGCACTCGACCTGCTGCTTGAGATGGCGATGAATCGGGACAATGACCAATCCCGCGACGCGTTTACCACGACCCTTGAAAGGATGGCCCGGGGCGGCGTCTACGACCAGCTTGCGGGAGGCTTTCATCGCTATAGCGTGGACGAGCGCTGGGTGGTGCCTCATTTTGAAAAGATGCTGTATGACAACACCGAACTCCTGCGCAATTACGTCCATGGCTTCCAGAGTTTTGCCCGGGCGGACTTCCAGGAAACGGCCAGGGAGATCATGGCCTGGCTCGACAGCACCATGACCGATCGCAACCGGGGCGGGTTCTACGCATCGCAGGATGCCGATATCGATCTGGAAGATGACGGCGACTACTTCACCTGGACACTCGGCGAGGCTGAGGCGGCTCTGGAAGCGGCAGAGCTTGAGGTGGCCGGTCGCTACTTCGACATCGGTGAACTGGGCGACATGCAGCATAACCCGGCCAAGAACGTGCTGCATCGCAAGTACACCGTAGAAGAGATTGCCGCAGAGACGGGAAAGACGGTCGAAGAGGTGAGGCCGCTGCTCGAGTCGGCTCGCGGCAAACTGCTGGTGTCGCGGGGCGAGCGCCCCACGCCGTTCATCGATCGCACGCTCTACACGGGTTGGAACGCCATGGCGGTGACGGCCTACCTTGAGGCGGCCCGCGTGCTGCGTTCCGAACCGGCGCGCGACTTTGCCCTTCTAACGCTGCGCCGGTTGCTGGCGGAGGCATGGAGCGGCGAGGATCATTTGCTGCACGTCATTGCTTATCCATCGCGCAAAAGCGAGAGCGGTGAAGCTGTTCCGGAGCGGGTACAGGGCACGCTCGACGACTATGCTTTCACCGTTCACGCCTGCATCGATGCCTGGTTTGCGAGCGGCAGGATGGAGTTCCATCACGCCGCCGTCAAGATCGCGGATGCCATGATTGCCCGTTTCCACGACCGGGCTGCGGGAGCGTTCTTCGACACCCCCAAACCGGAAGCGGGGAGCGTGCCGCTGGGGGTGCTGGGGGCACGGCGCAAACCCCTTCAGGACAGTCCGACCCCGGCCGGCAATCCAACCGCGGCTTCCGCCCTGCTTCGGCTTGAATCGCTTACCGGCCGCAGTGAATATCGCGAAATCGCCGAAGATACGCTCGCGACCTTTGCAGGCATCGTCGAGCATTTTGGCCTTTATGCCGGCAGCTATGGGCTGGCGCTTGAGCGTCTGCTTCTCGACCCGATACAAGTGATCGTGGTGGGCTCGGGACCGGAGGCTGCGCGCCTCGAGGCTATGGCGGTGGCGCGCTATGGGATTAACAAAACCGTCATGCGCATTGCGCCGTTCCGGCTGGTTCCAGGCGGCATTCCCAGTGCGCTGGCGGAGATGCTGCTGCAGGTGCCGGCCCCGCCGGGCGCCAAAGTCTGGGCGATCGTCTGCCGTGGCCGCACGTGCCTGCCGCCAGTCACTGACGCGGATGCTTTGCTGAAGGCCCTGGAAGGCGACGATTAGAACTTTGTTGCCTCATTCGCCGGTAAACGGATTGCTCTCCTGCGGCTTGATGGTTGTAGGGTCAGGCCGGGCAACCGGTTCGTGGTGAGTTACGGCCAGGGGCGCGGTTCCGTGGCTGGCGGTGCCATCGGCAAGAAAAGCATTGAAGACGCGGTTAGGATCGCCGGGCAGCATGTGGTGTTCTTCCAGCGCGATTCTGACCTTCTTTTGGAACTCGCGCATGGGACCGTACTGCTGCGTGGCCTTGGTCTTGAAGACGACGGGGAAGATCAGTTGCGATCCTTTCATGGAATCGACGCCCAGAATCTGCGGATCGGCGAGGAAGACGTTTTTGAAGTCTGGGTTGTTGCGCACATCGGCAGCGGTCGCGCGCAGAATCTCCAGGACCTTGTTGGGATCGGCTGAAAAATCGACGCTGATGTTCATGGTTGCCACCGAGAAGTCGACGCTCTGGTTGGCAACGGTGGTGATCTGTGAATTGGGAATCACATACAGGGTCCCGTCGCCGCCACGGACCGTCGTTTTCCGCAGGGTCATGGTCTCAACCGTGCCGGTAAGTCCGGCCAGGGTCACGACGTCTCCCACGTTGAACTGGTCTTCCACCAAAATGAGCGATCCGTTGAGCATGTCCTTGACTATGTTCTGCGCGGCCAGGCCGATCGCCACGCCGGCAATGCCGGCCGAAGCCAGCAGCGGGGCAAGATTGACATCGACGGCCGCAAGGACCTGCATGCTCACCAGCGCAACGATTATGGTGATTCCGGTGGTGCGGACGACGCCCGCCAGTGTTCTGACCTGGGAGATTTTGGTTACGCCCGCGGCGTGACGCTCCGCCAGCCGGATCATGTGCCTCGTGACCAGGCTCAGCAGGCGGCTCAGCACGACGGCGATAATCGCGACCATTACCAGGTGCGGCAACTTGGTCCGGACGAATTCCTGGGTATCGATGATCCATTCGTCCATCACCTTTCCCATAAATCGACCCTGTGCGAAGAGCCCGGTTCGCACCGCCAACAGGAGCAGGTTGTACATTCCAATTCACCTCTCCTGCCATTTTAATTTTGCGAGGGTGCCAGGAGGTTTGGGACCGCTCGTCGTGTCTCGATCGGTGGAAATCGCCGGATCGTTGCTAAAGAGAAGGACTGAGAGGCCAGGTCGGAGGTAAAATCTTGGCACGGCGCGGATCGGTGATTCTCACTGCCGGCTGTGGTTACGGTCCACCAGCATTCGCCCGGTGGCGAGGATCGACAAACCGGTCCAAGGGGTAATAGAGAGGATGAAGCGAACGGTGGCAGCACACTTGAGCGCTTGTTCCACCTTCAAAACCGAAGAGTAACTCAATCTCAAGGAGAGTTCCGATGCAGCTCTGGAACCATCGCCAAAGGCAATTCGAGCGTTCCCTCTCCGAATCATCCTGGCGTGCCCGGAAGATTGTTTGGGTGCGCATCTTCGCATGCCTGATGATCTCGCTGACGGTAGTTACATCGTGCCGGTTAAGTCTCAGGGCTCTCGCCCAGTCGCAAGTCCCCACCGGCAACAAATCGGTTCTCCTTCCCGCGGTCAATCGTCCGCCTGACGCCAACGCCCAGATGGCCATGCGCGACCAGCAAGCGAAAAAGCAGAACTTCGATGCGGCCAACCTGGAAAGAAAGCGGCAACTCACCGAGGACAGCGCGCGCCTCTTGAAGCTTGCCAGTGATTTAAAGGCGGAAGTGGACAAGACCAGCAAGGACACGCTCTCTCTTGGCGTCATCCGCAAGGCCGACGAGATCGAACACCTGGCCCACGATGTAAGGGAAAAGATGAAGCTCACGATCGGGGGCAATTGAACGAGCCGAATCGGGTGCATTCGCTTGAAAGAGTTCACCTGCGGGCTTCGTTGAGGCAAGCACTTCTTGTGGATGGCCGCTCCAGAACGATAGGCGCGAGGACGGCGCGGTGGTGGCAGGTGCCGGTTCGCCATGTCGCGGCCCTGGTTTTGCTTGGTCTTCCGCTGAGCGGGCAGCAGAGTCCCACCCCATTGCCTCAACCGGGTAACGGCAGGCTGAACCCGCACAACCCCAATAACCCGAACAACCAGAACGGACCGGTCGAGTCGAGCTTTGCGCCCGACAAGAAACGTCTGCGCCTGCTTAATGTCGAACGGCAGAAGGAGATCGTCTCCGATACGGCCCGCCTGCTGCAGCTCGCCCAGGAGCTGAATGCGGAAGTGGCCGGCAAAGAGGCCTCCGGGATGACCGCCGAGGATTTGCGCAAGGTCGCGGAGATCGGCAAATTGGCCAAGAGCGTAAAACAGAAGATGAGCTTTGGCGTGGGCAGTAGTCCCTCCCTGCTTGATCCGATTGGCCCCTAGAAATGCTCGTCTCGCGGGGTCACGCTCTGGAACCGCCGCCGGCGGTTGGGCGCCGGAAGTGAAGCGGGGGAGATTGGTACAATCAGGGATGGTGTTCGGGCATCATACCTGGAGACCCGATAAGGGGAGTACCGGGGATGGAACTGGCTCTTACCAGTGTTCGCGTGCCCACAACGGCAGCTTCGGAAGGCGGCCTGAGTCCGAAGGAAATGGTCGAAATCTACCGGTTGATGTACCTCTCCCGCCGGTTGGACGACCGCGAGATTCTGCTCAAACGGCAACAGAAAATATTCTTTCAGATATCCGGCGCGGGACATGAAGCCCTGCAGGTTGGAGCCGCACTGGCGTTGCGCCCCGGTTACGACTGGTTTTTCCCCTACTATCGCGATCGTGCTCTTTGTCTCGCCCTGGGCGTGAGCCCGACAGACATGCTGTTGCAGGCCGTCGGAGCCGCCACCGACCCGGCCAGCGGCGGCCGCCAGATGCCCACCCACTGGAGCAGCCGAACCCTCAATATCGTCAGTACCTCCTCCTCAACCACAACGCAACTGCTGCACGCAGTGGGTTGCGCTGAGGCCGGACGCTATTTCAGTCGCCATCCCGAAGCCGCGGCCAGGGCCGACGGCGATTATCGCGCCTTCCGCGACGTCAAGTTTCATGGCGATGAGGTTGTTTTGACCTGCCTGGGCGAGGGATCGACGTCGCAGGGTGAATTCTGGGAAGCATTGAATACCGCCTCCAACCAGAAGTTGCCGGTCATCTTCTGCGTCGAGGACAACGGCTATGCCATCAGCGTGCCGGTTGAGGTGAATACTCCAGGAGGAAATATCTCGCGGCTGGTGGCCAACTTCCCCAACTTCCACTTTGCCGAGATTGATGGCACCGACGCCGAAGCGTGCCTGCGCGCCTTCCAGGCCGCCGCGGATCACTGCCGCGCCGGTCTCGGGCCTGCGTTTATTCATGGCCATTGCGTGCGGCCCTATTCGCACTCTCTATCCGACGACGACAAGTTATACCGCTCCGCCGCCGAGCGCGAGGCAGATGCCATGCGCGACCCGCTGGCCCGCATGCAGATGCGCCTGCTGCGCGAGGGCATCCTGAGCGAGGAGCAGATCAACGATCTCGAGCAGTCGCTGGATCGCGAAGCGGCCGAAGCCGCGGATCGCGCGCTGGAGGCTCCGCTGCCGGCCGTCGCCAGCATTATCGAACACGTTTATTCGGAAGATCTCGACCCCACCAGCTCTTTGTTCGCTACCGAAGAGGCAGGCGCCCCCGGCGCCGCGCCGGGCAAGTCGGCAAGCGCCAGGGGCAATGCACCGCGCACCATGGCCGACCTTATCAATGCCTGCCTCCACGACGAAATGCGCCGCGATCCGCGCATCGTCATCTATGGCGAAGACGTTGCCGACGCCAGCCGCGAAACCGCTCTCTCAGAAGTAAAGTTCAAGGAAGAAGTCTTCAAGCTCACCGCCGGACTTCAAACCGAGTTCGGGTCGGAGCGAGTGTTCAACTCTCCGCTGGCTGAAGCCAACATCGTTGGCAGGGCCATCGGTTATGCAACCCGCGGCATGAAGCCGGTTGTCGAGATTCAGTTCTTCGATTACATCTGGCCCGCCATGCACCAGATCCACAATGAACTGGCCCTGATGCGGTGGCGTTCAAACGGTGTCTGGGCCTCGCCGGCAGTGTTGCGCGTTCCGATTGGGGGCTACCTTACAGGCGGTGCGGTCTATCATTCGCAGTCCGGCGAGAGCATCTTTACTCACATTCCAGGACTTCGTGTGGTGCTCCCGTCCAACGCCCTTGAGGCGAATGGGCGGCTTCCGACGGCGATTCGCTGCGATGATCCGGTGCTTTTCCTTGAGCACAAACGGCTCTATCGCGAGACGTACGGGCGCGCTCCCTATCCTGGCCCGGACTTCGCGATTCCATTCGGCAAGGCTCGCGTCGTTCGCCCGGGCACGCATATCACGCTGGTCACCTATGGTGCGGTAGTCCCGCGCGCCATGCAGGCGGCCCAGGCTGCGCATCGTGAACACGGCATTGAAGTCGAGATTCTCGACCTGCGCACGCTCAATCCCTACGACTGGGAAGCGATCGCCACCTCTGTCCGCAAGACCAGCCGGGTGATCGTGGCCCATGAAGACATGCTGAGCTGGGGATATGGCGCGGAGATTGCCGCCCGTATCGGGGATGAGTTATTCGAAGACCTTGACGCGCCTGTCAAGCGGGTAGGGTCGATGGACACCTTCGTGGCCTATCAGCCGGTGCTTGAGGATGCCATTTTGCCCCAGCCGGAGACCATTCTGAAAGCAATCGGTGCCCTGAAGGCATATTGAGCCGCGGTGCCCGTGGCTCATCCGTGCGCGGCGATCAGGGGACGGCCGGGATCGCACTGACGCAAGGGTGCTTTGCCTCGCGGTTTCCCAATCTCGCGGGATGGCCAGCAGATACAATATGCAGATGGGCTCCCGCAAGCATTTGAGACAGGCGCTAGGCGAGATTTGGACCGCGAAGGTGGTTCGTCACGCATGAAGCGATTCTTCCGACTTCTACGCTTCGGGCTGCCTTACTGGCTTGAGTGGCTACCCGGTGTACTCCTTCTCGCGGCAGTCGGTGTTCTCGATACCTTTCGTACTCTCCTCTTCCAGCCTATCTTTGACCAGGTGCTCAGGCCTGACGCGCCCGAGGGTCCGATTACACTCGGCCTTCCCAGGTCATCGTGGCATTTTGACCTGCGGATGCTTGTTCCGCACGTGCACAATGCCTGGACCGTGGTGGCCCTTGCCCTGGTCATCTCTACGGTTCTCAAAGGGCTGTGCGACTACACGGGAACCTACCTTGTGAACTATGCCGGTTTCGGCATGATCACCGACCTGCGCAACCATCTTTATGAAGCTACGCTGCGCCGTTCCTCGAGCTTCTTTCACAAGCATGCGACGGGCACCATTCTCTCCACGCTGATCAACGACGTGGACCGCGTACAAACCGCGGTCAGTTCTGTCATTGGTGAGTTCCTGCAGCAGTTCTTCACCTTCCTGGTTGGCATTGTCTTTGTGATCCGGCTGGGAGGTCACCTCAGTTGGGCGCTACTGCTGTTTGTGCCCGTGGTGATTACATCGTCCCGCAAGATCGGCAGGGAAGTGCGCACCCGCACGCGGTCCGGCCAGGACAAACTGGCCGAGATCCAGAACATCGTTCACGAAACCGTTACGGGCCATCGCATCGTCAAGGCCTTCAACACTGAAATATGGGAGATCCTGCGCTTCAAGAACGCCGCCAAGCGTCTGCTCCGCGCCAACCTGCGCAGCGTCCGCATTCAGTCGATCAGTTCACCGCTCATGGATGCGATCGGCGCCATCGCGATCGCCCTGTTGCTGTTCATCGGCCGCAACGAGATTCTGCACGGACACATGACGATGGGCATGTTCGGCGCGTTCATCATCCTGTTGTTCAAGCTCTATGACCCGGTGCGCAAGTTCGCTTATTTTTACAACAGTTTTCAGCAGGCGATGGGCGCATCGATGTCCATCTTCGGCTTCCTCGACGTGAAGGACGACGTCAAGGAAAAGTCGCATGCTGTCACCCTGAAGCGTTTCGCCTCCGCGGTTCAATTTGAGAATGTCGGTTTTTCCTACTCCACCGACGAGGGCGAACACCAGATTCTTCACAACGTCGATCTGGAAGTACGCGCGGGAGAAACACTGGCGCTTGTCGGCCCCAGCGGTGCGGGCAAATCGACGCTCGTCAATCTGATCCCGCGTTTCTTCGATGTAACGTCAGGCCGCATTCTGATCGACGGCAAGGACCTGCGCGAACTGACGCTGTCGTCGCTGCGCCGCCAGGTGGCACAGGTTACGCAGGAGACCATTCTCTTCAACGACACCGGGCGCAATAACATCGCGTATGGCCAGCCTGACGTGAAGAAGTAAGTGGTTGTAGAACCGGCCCGCAATGCGCTCGCTCATGACTTTATCCTGCGCATGCCGCAGGGCTATGACACCGTGATCGGGGAAAAGGGTTTCCGCCTCTCGGGCGGGGAGCGGCAGCGCATCGCCATCGCACGCGCCATTCTGAAGAATGCGCCCATTCTCATTCTGGACGAAGCGACCTCATCCCTTGATGCGGAGAGCGAATCTCTCGTGCAGGCAGCGCTCGGCAACCTGGTCCAGGGACGCACCGTGGTCGTCATCGCTCATCGTCTGGGTACCATTCGCCGCGCCAATCGTATCGCGGTGCTCGAAGACGGCCGCATCACGGCCATCGGTCCGCACGACGAGTTGCTGACGACGTCGCCCACTTACCAGCGTCTCTATCAACTTCAGTTCATGGATGCGCCGGAGCCGCGGGAACTGCAGCCCCTGGTTTTGGGCGCGTCGGCACAAGATCCGCACCTTTTGGAACCCGCTCTTTCCGGCGAGGCAGAGGAATAGCAAGATGTCCATTTATTCGATGACGGGCTTTGCCCGCATCCAGGTACGCGTCAATGATCAACTGAGCTACACACTCAGCCTCAAGAGCGTTAACCATCGCTTCCTCGATGTTCAGTTGCGCCTGCCCTCAGGCTTCGACGCACTCGAGATGGAACTGCGCCGCGCGCTCAAGGAGCATCTGGTTCGCGGCCATGTTGAAGTGACGCTTTCC
>VFSW01007883.1_pt1 | contig 15390 bp, 9 predicted proteins | sample 5358111 | NCBI WGS metagenome assembly VFSW01 (sample SAMN11554181, study PRJNA540505) | mine drainage metagenome | isolation source: sediment from site ElyBrook_90M | place: USA: Ely Copper Mine, Vershire, VT | collected 2017
CGCCCACCAGGCCCAGGGATGCGGTCCGCGTTGCAACGCCGGGAATGCAGAGCCGAGTTTCCACCTCGATCGAGATGGCGCACTCTGTTGTATCCGCGGCTTCGATGACGGCGGTAGCCAATTCCTCCGGGAGCGGAACCGCGACGACGCAGTCGGGCCTGCGCAGCGACCTGGTGAGTGCGCCCTCGCCCCATTCCGCGCAGGCGGCATTCGCTGCGATGGACGCGTCGACAGCGGGCGATGGCGCTACCTGGGTGCGCGCCGGCGCCCGGCATGCCGAGGCAGGATGGCAGGATCCGGCACTGGGCTGGGTGAGCGTGCGGGCGGAGGCATCACACGGCGGAATCCATGCGGAGCTGGTGGGCGGAAGCACCGCGGCGGCGCAGTCGCTCAGCGGGCATCTGGCGGGACTGAACACCTATCTGCAGGAGCGCCAGACGCCGGTGCAGTCGCTTCATGTGGCGCAGCAGGGGGAGGGCTCGGTGAGCGAGAGAGGCGGCGGCGGACCAGAGCAGGGAAGACAGGGGCAGAATGCCTCTGCAGATCGCGATTCTCCCGCAGATGCTCCGCGCATCGATCGGGTGCAAACACGGGCCGCATCGTCGCCTGCGTTGACCGAAGTTCCAGGCGCATCGCGCAGCGAAGGAGGCGTCGGCACGCCATGGAGCGCAGGCAGGCACCTTTCGGTTATCGCGTAGAGAGAACCGAAGCGGCTGAACAGGATGCGCGCGGAGTTTAAAAGAGCATTCGGAAGAGGCTCTGAAAGAACGGGCAAGTGATGTCAGGCAAGAAGACGCAAAGGAGAAGGCAATGACAGCTTGGACAGCAATCGCACACCATGGGCCGGGGCAGGCGCAGGTTTCCCCTGCATCCCTGCCGACGTCTGCGACCGCGACGTCAGGCAGCAGCGCATCGGGAGGTTCGACCGCATCGGGAACAGCCGGCGCATCTGCGGCGACGATCTCGGCCAATGATTTTCTGACGCTGCTGGTTACGGAGATGCAGAATCAGGACCCGACGGCGAACACCGATCCCAACGAATACGTGAACCAGTTGGTGAACGTAAACAGCCTGCAACAGCTGATCTCAATCAACCAGACACTCAGCGGAGCCTTAGGCAGTTCCGGCAGCAGCGGCACGTCTGGGACAACGGGCACGGGCACCGGCAGCAGCGGCGCGACCGGCGGCATCCAGTCGGGTGCCGGCGGAGCGAGTAATGCAGCCGCGCAGAAGGGGACCGCACCGGGGGCGCAAGCGGGATATCTAGGCCCGGCCCCTCTTCATTCCGGCCCGTGGGCGGCTGGCAACCTGAGTGTGCCGACTGCGAAGGCTTCGGCGCAGCGCGTTGCGCAGGCCCTGGGCGGCGCGACAGGCTCGCACTAGGCGCTCCGCTCGCCGAAAGGCGAAGAAGCGAGAACAGAGCGGCAGTCCGATGGCGGCCGTATAACCGTTCTTTCACGGCATTGCAACCTGACAGGAGAAGTCACCATGGCTAGTTTTTTTATTCCGCTCACCGGTCTTGAGGCAGACTCGACGGCGCTCAACACAATCGCAAACGATCTTTCCAACATGAACACCACGGCCTTCAAAGATCAGTCAACCAATTTCTCCGACCTGTTCTATCAGCAGATCGGCTCGTCCGGGGGAGGCGATCCTGTGCAGGTCGGCGCGGGCAGCCAGGTTGCATCCATCGCGACCAATTTCACGCAGGGCTCCATCAATTCCACCGGATCGGCGACCGATGTGGCGCTGAACGGCAATGGATTCTTCGTCGTGAACAACGGCGGCGTCAGCGAATATACCCGCGCCGGAAACTTTTCACTGGATTCAAGTGGCAACCTAATCACCCAGAATGGACTGAGCGTCATGGGCTATCCCGCTGCGAACGGCGTCGTGAACACCAACTCGCCGCTGACGCGGATCAGCATCCCGGTCGGCCAGGTGGAGCCACCGAGGGCTACGACAACCATGAATATGACGGCCAATCTGAACGCGTCCTCCACCGCCGGGTCCACCTTTCCCGCTCAGGTCACCGTCTACGACTCGCTCGGCGTGAGCCATATAGCAACGGTGACCTATACGCAGACCGGCACAAACACATGGTCGTATTCGGTTGCGTTGCCGGCCGGCGACTTTGCCTCCGGCACTTCGACTCCGGTCACCGGAACCATGGCATTCGACGCCGGCGGCAATCTGCAGACGGTGACGCCGACCGGCGGAGCCGCGCAGACCGTCGGGACAGCAGCAGGAAACATCGCGCAGATCCCGGTCAACTTCAGCGGACTGGCCGATGGAGCCTCCAACCTGAGCATGCAATGGAACCTCCTCGGGTCGAACGGAGCCTCGACCATCAGCCAGGTCGCCGCTGCTTCGGCGGTCAGTGCCACGACCCAGAACGGTTTCGCCAGCGGGCAGTATCAGAGCTTCACCATCGGCTCGGACGGAACAGTCTCCGCAACTTTTTCGAACGGGCAGCAGATGGCCGTCGGCCAGGTCGCGCTCGCCAATGTGACGAATCTGCAGGGACTCAAAATGCTGGGTGACGGCGATTACGCCACGACCATGGCCAGCGGCGCTGCTTCAATCGGGACTTCGGGCACGGCCGGGCTTGGCACGCTGCAGGACGGTTCCCTTGAAGAATCGAATGTCAACATCTCGGCGGAGTTTTCAAACCTGATCATTGCCCAGCGCGCCTTTGAAGCGAACTCCAAGGCGGTAACTACCTTTGATACAGTCACGCAGGAAACGATCAATATGATTCACTAGCGCTGATGGGTGCTTGTGCGCACCTTTTCAGGAGTGCTTCGGACGTGGACGGACTTCGACAAAGAGACCCTTGCCGGTGGCGAGGGTCTTGCGTTCTCCATCCAGGATGCGTGCTTCCGTCCAGCGCTTGCGCCCCTCCGCGTGGGTGATCCGCCCCTCTAGGCGCAGCGGCTGGCCGCTCGGGACCGGCAGCAGATACTCCACCTCGAGATGGCGCGTCATCGAAGAGATGCCGGTGGCGCGCACGGTCTTGCTCATCGCCTCATCCAGCAGCGTGGCGATCACGCCGCCGTGCAGATAGCCGGGATGGCCGCAGAAGTCATCGGACACTGAAGCGTGGCAGACGATGGACCCGTCTCCGGCAAGCAGAAACTCCAGCTTCAGTCCGTGTGGATTGGCCATGCCGCAGCCGAAGCAGCGGTTGTGCGCGGCATGTTCAAGCGGCGTGAGGTGTTCTTCGTGTGTCTTCATCCTGCTTCAGAGTACAAGCCCCCGGCCTCACTACGCCAAAGTCGGTCCTGAGGCGCCCATAAGTGCAGCAGAGCGTGCGCACCTGGGGCGGGGTTTCGGTTCGACGCCGGCGCTCCCGGTCCTGCTTCAGAACCGGCGGCAACGTATACTGAAACCTGCCATGGCGACCGAGAAGACCTTTTATCTTGAGACCTTCGGCTGCCAGATGAATGCCCATGACTCGGAAAAGGTCATCGGCACATTGCAGCAGCAGGGGTACCGTCAGGTCGAGTCCGAGGAAGAGGCCGGACTGATCCTGTACAACACCTGCTCGATCCGCGATAAGGCGGAGCAGAAGGTCTTCAACCGCCTCAACGACTATAAAAAGCTGCACAAGTCCGGGAAGCGATTCGGCGTTCTGGGGTGCGTAGCGCAGCAGGAAGGTGAAAAGATCTTCGAACGCGCGCCGTACGTTTCACTGGTGTCGGGTTCGGCGTCGTATCGCAGGCTACCCGAAATGCTGAATCGGTTGGAGGCGGGCGAGTCCCGTATCACCGGATTGGACGACCGGCAAACCGATGAGACCTTCGAGACCGAGTTCACCGCGCGCCAGAACCCCTGTCGCGGCTACATCACCATCATCGAAGGATGCGACAAGTTCTGCTCCTACTGCGTGGTGCCCTACACCCGCGGCAAGGAACGCAGCCGCGGCTCTTCCTCCGTACTGGCGGAAGCTCGACGCATCGCAGATCAGGGATACACCGAAATTCAATTGCTTGGCCAGAACGTCAACAGCTACAGGGATCCGGAAGGGAAGTCGAGCTTCGCCGAGCTTCTCGCCGCCGTCGGCCAAGTTTCTGGTATTCGCCGAGTACGATTCACCACAAGCCACCCGAGAGACTTCACCCGCGACATCGTCGAAGTGATCGATGCCGTGCCCACGTTGTGTGACCACGTCCATTTGCCCGTGCAGTCCGGTTCCAGCCAGGTACTGAAGAGGATGGCGCGCGAGTACACGCGGGAGTGGTACCTCGAAAGAATCGGCTGGATCAAGGCGGCGCGGCGCGCGATTTCGCTCTCGACCGACATCATTGTGGGATTTCCGGGAGAGACCGATGAAGATTTTATCCAGACCATGGATCTGCTGGCGGAAGTGCAGTACGATTGCGTCTTCGGCTTCAAGTACTCGTCGCGGCCCAACACCCCGGCCCTTGTCATGATCGATTCGATTCCGGAAGAAGAAAAATCCAGGCGCCTTCAGGTGCTCCTGGATCGCCAGAGAGAGATCCAAAGGTCGAATTTTTCAAAGCAGATAGGGCAGGAAATTGAGGTAATGGTTGAGGGTACGAATCCAGCCCGTGGTCAAGTCGCAGGGCGCAGCAGCCAAAATAAGCCCGTCAACTTCACGACAAAGCTGCCTATCGCACCCGCTCCGGGCGCCTATCTGCAGGTAAAAATTGTAGCGGCTTTCCCGAACAGCCTGGTTGGAGAAGCCATCTAAGATTCTGGGGGAACTCATGGATATCGAAGTCAGGATTCGCGGATTGATGGTGGACCCGGCAACGAACATGCCGATCGTAGTCCTCAAAGATGTCAACTCCAGCTCGGTGATGCCCATCTGGGTGGGGCCTTTCGAGGCGAACGCCATCGCGATCGAGATTGCCAAAGAGACCACCCAGCGCCCCCTCACGCACGACCTGATAAAGAACCTGATTCGGCATCTCGACGCTGAAGTGGAAAAGGTAGTCATCACAGACCTCAGGGATGAAACCTTCTTTGCAAGCCTCTGGCTGAGGCAAAACGGTGAACCGGTTGTGCTGGACGTTCGCCCTTCGGATGCGATCGCCCTCGCGCTGCGGACCGATTGTCCGATCTTCGTCGCCGAAAAGGTGATGGAATCTGCAAAGGTGAATCCCTCCGGACATCCGGAGGGGGCGAACGCGGAGCAGCTGCGTGGTTGGCTTGAAGGGCTGAATGACGAAGATCTTGGCAAATATAAGATGTAAAACGATTTAGAGGAATGGATTTCGGGGATGAACGCCATCATGCGATTCGGACTGAAGGACATCTCAAGTTTACAGAATATGTGTTATCAGACATTGCATTTCCTGCCCAGGGGAGCCCGGTTACCTCGGAAGCTCCCCATCGTAGTTCTTTTCATGACTTCCCTCCAGGCACGCGCTATATTGACACATAATTCCGGCCTGATTCACTTGTAGAGCCGCCGGAGAGAGGCCCTATCGTGCTGACCGACACTCCGATCGAACCCATGCAGCTCGCCATTCCAGGTCCAAGACCTCAGCGAATCTCAGAGATGGGTGTGCGCGAATCCACCCTGGAAGACATCGCCCTCAAGGCGCTTTATCTCAGCGGCCCGTTTTCCCTGCTCGAGCTGGGCGAGAAAATGAGCATCGGATTCGAGGTCGCCAACGATCTCTTCAATCGTCTCCGGGGCAAGCTGCTCTGTGAAGTGACCGGCATGAGCGTCAACGTTCCGAATCTGGCGATTACTTCCCAGGGCCGGAACCGGGCGCTGGAGCTCCTTTCCCAAAGCCAGTACTCCGGAGCTGCGCCGGTTTCGCTCGCCAGCTATGTTGAGATGGTTCAGCGCCAGAGTGTCCGGAATCTTGTTGTGGGGCCAAAAGACGTTGAAAAAGCGTTTTCGCACATGGTCTTTGACGCAAAGACTCTGTCTCAGTTCGGCACTGCGCTCAATTCCGGTGCGCCCATCTTTCTTTATGGCCCCCCGGGCGTAGGAAAGACCGCGGCTGCCGAGACGATGTCCAAAGTGGTCGCGACCGACGAGGTCTGGATCCCCCATGCCGTGGAGATCGACGGACAAATCATCACGGTCTACGACCCGGTGATCCATCGCCGCCGGGCTGGCTCCAGCAGCACGGAAATCGATGGCCGTTGGGTTCTCTGCCACCGACCGACAGTCATCGTCGGCGGCGAGTTGACCATTGAGATGCTGGACCTGCAATTCAACCAGTCGACGAGATACTACGTTGGCCCTCCCCAGATGAAGGCGAACAATGGCGTGCTCATCATCGATGACTTCGGCCGGCAGCGCGTGCTGCCCGAGGAACTGCTCAATCGCTGGGTCGTGCCGCTGGATCGCAGAGTTGAGTTTCTTACCCTTGCTGGCGGGCGGAAGATCGAGGTTCCCTTCGAGATGCTGGTTGTTTTTGCCTCCAATCTCGACCCGATGCGCGTGATGGACCCGGCTTTCCTGCGCCGCATTCAGACAAAGATCCATATCGGCGCCGTGAAGGAGGAGCATTTCAAAGAGATCTTCCGTCGCGTGGCGGCCGACCACAACATCGTTGTGGACGAAGATCTGGTCTCTGATTTAATCGACTTCATCCACAACACGCTCAAGCAGGAGTTGCGTTCCTGTTATCCCCGCGACCTTGTCAATCAAATGGTCTGGGCGGCAAGGTATGAAGGAAACGAACTCAAGATTGACCGCGAATCGCTCACCAGAGCCGTGGACTCCTACTTCGTGCCCCCGACGCCCGTCACAGAATCCTAGCTCTCGACGCCGCCTGGATTGCCTCCGCCCATCGGTCGAGCTGGCGCAGGTTCTGTGTGTCCCATGCGCGTGTTGGGCTGCGGGCCGTCCTGATATACTTTGCGCCGGCTTGGGTGCAGGCGTTTTCAAATCGCCTGCCAGGCGGCAACGTCCGATTTGCCTGTCCAGCCGGGAGGCACCGCTCGCCTATGGTATCCGCGCATGCAGCGATTCATTCGCGCACTCATGCTCGACCCATCACTTCCAATAAGCATCTGATCCGGTGGGTCGACAAGATGGCGGACCTTTGCCGCCCGGAATCCATTCATTGGGTCGATGGCTCCGCTGCAGAATACGAACTGATCTGCGAACGGCTTGTGGCCGCTGGCACATTTGTCCGGCTCAACAGAAAGCTGTGGCCGGGATGCTACTACGCGCGCTCCGTCCCCGGCGATGTGGCCCGCGTCGAGGACCGCACCTTCATCTGTTCCCTCTCGCGCGATGCAGCGGGACCGACCAACAACTGGGAAGATCCCTTTGTGATGCGGCGCCGGCTGAAGCAGCTCTTTCGGGGCTGCATGCAGGGACGCACAATGTATGTGCTGCCGTTCAGCATGGGGCCGATCGGATCACCGATGTCGAGGATTGGGGTCCAGCTCACGGATTCCGCCTATGTCGTCGCGCAGATGCGCACCATGGCCCGCATCGGTCTTGAAGTTTTCGCGGAGATCGACAAAGACGAGAAGCGCGTTGTGCCGTGCGTGCACTCCGTGGGAATGCCCCTGAAGCCGGAACAGGTCGATGTGCCGTGGCCCTGCAACGACACCAAGTACATCGTCCATTTTCCTGAGACCCGCGAGATCTGGTCCTACGGCTCTGGTTATGGCGGCAATGCTCTGCTCAGCAAGAAATGCTTCGCCCTGCGAATCGCCTCAAATATCGCCCGCGACGAAGGTTGGATGGCCGAGCACATGTTGATTCTCGGCGTGGAAAGCCCCGAAGGAGAAAAGACCTACGTTGCGGCTGCTTTCCCCTCCGCCTGCGGCAAGACGAACTTCGCCATGATGGTTCCGCCGAAGGCAATGGAAGGCTGGAAGGTATGGACGGTCGGCGATGACATCGCATGGATTCGTCCGGATGCCGAGGGGCGGTTGCGGGCGATCAATCCTGAAGCAGGTTTCTTTGGCGTCGCGCCCGGCACCGGCGCGAAGACCAACCCTGTAGCCATGGCGACTCTGGCGCGCAACTCCATCTTCACCAATGTCGCCCTCACGCCCGACGGCGGCGTGTGGTGGGAAGGAATGACCGAAAAGCCGCCAGATGAGTGCCTGGATTGGCGCGGAGAAAAGTGGACGCCAGAAATCGGAGCCAGGAACGGACGACCCGCCGCGCACCCGAACGGGCGATTCACGGCACCCGCCTCGCAGTGCCCGACGATTGATCCGGACTGGGAGTCGCCTGAAGGCGTCCCGATTAGCGCCATCATCTTCGGCGGCCGCCGCTCCGGCACCCTCCCGCTGGTCTATCAGGCCTTCAACTGGTCGAGCGGCGTCTACATCGGCGCCACCATGGGCTCTGAAATGACCGCCGCAGCCAATGGCGTCATCGGCCAGGTACGGCGCGATCCCATGGCAATGCTTCCCTTCTGCGGTTATCACATGGGGGACTACTTCCGCCATTGGATCAAAATGCAGCGGACGCTTACGGTCACGCCGCGCGTCTTCCACGTGAACTGGTTCCGCAAAGATGAGAACGGAAAATTTGTCTGGCCGGGCTATGGCGAGAACATGCGCATCCTGCGCTGGGTCGTAGACCGGGTGCACGGCCGTACCCAAGGGCGAGAGACACCAATCGGATGGGTCCCTCACTACGAGGACATTGACTGGTCGGGTCTCACTTTTCCACGCGAAACCTTCGATGAACTGCTTCGCATCGACCGCGCGGCCTGGAAGAAAGAAGTGATCTCCCACGAAGAGCTCTTCATCCAGCTTCATGACCATTTGCCGCCGGAGATGATCTACGAGCGCGAACTGCTGATTTGCCGCCTTTGAGACAGCGCTCCTTCTTGCTGCCATCCGAGATCGTTGACGCGCGGAGCCATCCCGTTTTCCGGTACGGCAGGAGGAAATGGCCCGCTGATCTTAAAAGAGTTGCATGAGCTGTTTTCTTTTCCGTTATATTAAAACTGTCAGCAATTTCCCAGACACGGCCAGGTTCGCGACAGCGGACCTGCACAAATCAAGAACATGGCGAAGCCCGGTGGGAATTGCCATGCTAGCTGTGTATCTTCACAGCCCGCAACCGTTCGACCAGTGCAAGTCAATGCTTCATCCAGAAGGTGGCCATGAATACATCGGATTCCCGTCTCCGTATTCCCGACCCACAGGGTCTCTATGAGCCTCGCAATGAGCACGATGCCTGCGGCATGGGCCTCGTGGCGAGCATTCGCGGAGAAAAGAGTCACGAGATTATCCGAAAGGGCCTTGAGGTTCTGATCAACCTGACCCACCGCGGCGCAGCTGGAAGCGATCCGGAAACGGGAGACGGCGCCGGCATTCTGATTCAGATTCCGCATGTTTTCTTTGCGCGCGAATGCGGCGAGCTCGGCATGCAGTTGCCTGAGCCCGGCGCTTACGGCGTGGCCATGTGCTTTCTTCCGGTCGACAAGCACAGCCGCCTGCAGTGTGAAGGCGTCTTTGAGCGGATTGCCCAAGAAGAAGGCCTCACGGTGCTGGGCTGGCGCGATACGCCGGTCAACGGAGACGCCATCGGTCGAGAGGCGCGCGCTTCGCAGCCATACATCGAGCAGTTCTTTGCGGGAAGCCCCGCAGGCATGGACGAGGAGAGCTTTGAGCGGCTCCTTTACCGGGTGCGCCGCCGCACCGAAAATGAGATTGCAGAGTCCGAGATTGAAGGCAAAGAGGACTTCTACGTTCCTTCTTTCTCTTGCCGGACCATCATCTACAAGGGCCTGATGCTGGCTCCGCAAATTGAGAAGTTCTACTTCGAACTCGCCAACCCGCTCGTGACCAGCGCGCTTTGCCTCGTCCATCAGCGCTTCTCAACAAACACGTTCCCAAGCTGGAAGCTTGCCCACCCGTACCGCTACGTGGCGCATAACGGAGAGATCAATACGATTCGCGGCAACGTGAGCTGGATGAATGCGCGGCAGTCGGTCTTTGACAGCCCGTTGTATGGTAGCCAGATCGATAAGCTCTTTCCGGTCGTCGTGCCCGGCGGTAGTGACTCGGCGTCGCTCGATAATGCAGTCGAATTCTTGTACCAGTCGGGCCGTTCCCTGCCCCATGTCATGGCCATGCTGATTCCCGAAGCCTGGTCGGCGAACCCCGACATGGATGAGGACAAGCGGGCTTTTTATGAATATCACGCTTCGTTAATGGAACCGTGGGATGGTCCCGCGGCCATTGCTTTCACAGATGGCCGTGTCATTGGCGCCACTCTCGACCGCAATGGCCTGCGGCCCGGTCGCTACATCGTCACCAAGGACGACCTCGTCGTGCTGGCCTCGGAAGCCGGCGTAATCGATGTGCCTGCGGAGGATGTTCGCAAGAAGGGACGCCTGCAGCCGGGCCGCATGTTCCTGGTGGATACGGTGCAGAAGCGCATCGTCTCTGACGCCGAAATCAAGAAGCAGCTCGCTTCGCGCCAACCCTATGGAAAGTGGTTGCAGGAGCAGCAGGTGACGATGGAGCAACTGCCCGAGCCTGCGCGCGTGATCGCTTCCAATCCTGAGACGCTCCTGCGCCGCCAGCGCGCGTATGGCTACAGTGAAGAGGATCTGCGCATCCTGCTGGCTCCGATGGGCGCCAAGGGCGAAGAGCCCGTTGGGTCCATGGGCACAGACGTGCCCCTGGCCTGTCTCTCTGACCATCCCCAGCCGCTCTTCAACTATTTCCGCCAGCTGTTCGCGCAGGTGACCAACCCACCCATCGATCCCATCCGGGAAGAGCTGGTGATGTCGCTCATCAGCTACATCGGCACGGAACGCAACATTCTCGGCGAGACGCCTGAGAACTGCCACACGCTCAAGCTGCCGCATCCCATCCTCAGCAATCGCGATCTGGAAAAGCTGCGCCGCGTCTCTTCCGGTGATCTGCTGGCAACCACTCTGCCTGCGCTCTTTCGCGCCGCGGATGGCGAAGCCGGTCTGCGCCTGAGCCTCGAGGATCTCAGCAGCCGCGCTGCGCATGCCGTCGATTCGGGCTATACGCTGCTGATTCTCTCTGACCGTGGCGTGGACTCGACCTACGCGCCGATTCCAAGCCTGCTCGCCATGGCAGCTGTGCACAATCGACTCGTTCGCGACAAGACCCGCACCCAGGTGGCGCTCATCATCGAAAGCGGCGAGCCCCGCGAGGTTATGCACTTTGCCCTCCTCATCGGCTACGGAGCCAGCGCAATCAATCCCTACCTCGCGATCGAGACCCTGCACGACCTGAAACGCCGCGGCCTTCTGCCCCACAACGTCACCGGCAACCAGGCAGAAAAGAACTTCATCAAGGCAATCAATAAGGGACTGCTGAAGACCTTCTCGAAGATGGGCATCAGCACCCTGCAGAGCTACCGCGGCGCGCAGGTCTTCGAGGCGGTGGGACTGAATGAGGCGCTCGTCCGCGATTACTTCCCGGGCACCGCGTCACGCATTGACGGCATCGGACTCGACGTGCTGGCCAGAGAGGCGCAGATGAAGCATGCCTACGCCTTCCAGCCCCTCACCGATTCCGAGACGGAACTGGTCGTTGGCGGGCAGTACCAGTATCGCGAAGGCGGTGAGTATCACCTGCTCAATCCGCAGACGATCAGCAAGCTGCAACATGCCGTGCGCCAGAACAACCCGGCAACCTTCCAGGAGTATACGGACCTCATCGACAATCGGAACCGCAGCCTCTGCACGCTGCGTGGCCTGCTCCAGTTGAAGTACGCTGAAAAGCCGATTCGGATCGAAGAGGTTGAGCCGGCCAAGGAGATCGTGAAACGCTTCACGACCGGCGCCATGAGCTTTGGCTCCATCAGCAAGGAAGCGCACGAAACGCTCGCCATCGCAATGAACCGGCTCGGAGGCATGTCGAACACCGGCGAAGGCGGCGAAGATGAGGCGCGCTTCAAGCCGGACGCGAATGGCGACTCGCGGCGCAGCGCCGTGAAGCAGGTTGCCAGCGGACGCTTCGGCGTCACGACAAACTACCTCGTCAATGCCGATGAGTTGCAGATCAAGATGGCACAGGGAGCAAAGCCTGGCGAAGGCGGGCAGTTGCCCGGCCACAAAGTCGATGACGTGATCGCAAAGACCCGCCATTCGATTCCGGGCGTGGGCCTGATCTCGCCGCCCCCGCATCACGACATCTATTCCATTGAAGATCTGGCGCAGCTCATCTACGACCTGAAGAACGTCAACCCAAAGGCGCGTATCGCGGTGAAGCTCGTCTCCGAGGCCGGCGTCGGTACGGTTGCAGCGGGCGTCTCCAAGGCGCATGCCGACGTGGTGCTCATCTCAGGGGACAGTGGCGGCACCGGAGCCTCGCCGCTGAGTTCCATCAAGCACGCTGGACTGCCCTGGGAACTCGGGCTCGCGGAGACGCAGCAGGTGCTCCTGCTGAATGATCTGCGCGGACGCATTCGCGTGCAGACCGACGGCAAGCTGCAGACCGGCCGTGATGTGGTAATCGCCGCCCTGCTGGGCGCGGAAGAGTTCGGCTTTGCGACAACGCCCCTGATTACCATGGGCTGCATCATGCTGCGCAAGTGTCACCTGAATACCTGTTCGGTCGGCATTGCGACGCAGGACCCCGTGCTGCGCGCCAAGTTCCAGGGTCAGCCGGAGCACGTGATCAACTTCTTCTTCTTCATTGCCGAGCAGATGCGCCAGCACATGGCAAAGCTCGGTTTCCGCACCGTGGATGAGATGGTCGGCCGCGTAGACAAAATTGATGCGGCCATCGCCGACACGCACTGGAAGGCCAAAGGCATCGACCTCTCGTCGATTCTCTACCTGCCGACGGTTCCCTCTCGCGTCGCGCGCCGCAAGATGCAGGCACAGGACCACGGCCTTGACCAGGCGCTCGATCATGCACTGATCACGCGGGCTGCTCCCGCGTTGGAGTCCGGGCAAAAGGTCAACGGCAGCTTTGCGATTCGCAACGTGCATCGCACCGTGGGAGCGATGCTGGGCGGAGAGATCGCACGGCGCTATGGCTCAGCCGGCTTGCCGGATGGAACAATTCATTTCAAGTTCCAGGGTTCTGCCGGCCAGAGCTTCGGCGCATTCGTCCCGAATGGAGTCACGCTCGAACTGGAAGGCGACAGCAACGACTACCTGGGCAAGGGTCTTTCCGGCGGTCGCATCATCGCCTATCCGCCCAAGACCTCCAGCTTCCTTCCCGAGGAAAGCATCCTGGTTGGCAACGTTGTGCTCTACGGCGCGACCAGCGGCGAGGTCTTCCTCAATGGAATCGCCGGGGAGCGCTTCGCCGTCCGCAACTCCGGCGCGACCGCGGTCGTCGAGGGCGTGGGCGATCACGGTTGCGAGTACATGACCAACGGCACCGTCCTCGTGATTGGATCGACCGGAAGAAACTTCGCAGCGGGTATGAGCGGAGGCCGCGCCTTTGTTTACGACGATCAGGGCGATTTCTCCACCCGCCGTTGCAACAAGGCGAGCGTTGATCTTGAACCGCTGGCAGCAGGCGACGATGTGGCCGAGGTGCGCGCCCTGCTCGAGCGGCATCGCGACCTGACGGGCAGTCCGCGCGCCGCCTGGATACTCGAGCATTGGGCGGATGCACAGCCGCGCTTCATCAAGGTCTTCCCGCATGAATACAAGCGCGTGCTCAATGTTCCGCGGGTGGAATCGGTCTACGTCGCTCCCATAACTTCGTCACCTCTGGTGGCGGCAGCAGCAGAGGTGCAGCATGGGTAAGGTCACAGGATTCCTCGAGCTTGATCGCGAGCAACCGACGCGGCGCAAGCCGGAAGAACGCATCCACGACTGGTTCGAGATCTACCAACCGTTTCCTGAAGAGAAACAGCGAGAGCAGGGTGCCCGCTGCATGGACTGCGGTGTTCCCTTCTGCCACACCGGATGCCCGGTCAACAATCTCATTCCTGACTGGAACGATCTGGTCTACAACGGCCGCTGGGAAAACGCGATTCGCCGGCTGCATGCGACAAATAACTTTCCCGAGTTTACAGGCCGTATCTGTCCCGCTCCCTGCGAAGCGTCCTGCGTACTCGGCATCAACATGCCTCCCGTCTCCATCAAGCTGATTGAGCGCAGCATTGTGGAGCGCGCCTGGGAAGAGGGATGGATCCATCCCGAGCCGCCTGAACACAACACTGGCAAACGGGTTGCGGTGGTAGGCAGCGGACCTGCCGGTCTGGCGGCAGCGCAGCAACTGCGCCGCGCAGGGCACTCAGTCACCGTCTACGAAAAGAATGACCGAATCGGCGGCCTGCTGCGCTACGGCATTCCAAACTTCAAGCTCGAAAAGCATGTCATCGATCGCCGTCTGGAGCAGATGCGCGCCGAGGGCATCACCTTCCTCACCAATGCGCATGTTGGGGGCAATGTTCCAATCGAGGCGCTCACCGACCATTACGACGCGATTCTGCTCTGCGGCGGCTCCGAGCAGCCGCGCGACCTGAAAATCCCTGGACGCGAACTCAAGGGCATTCACTTTGCCATGGAGTTTCTGCCCCAGCAAAACCACCGAAACGAGGGCGACGTCGTCGATGAGTCCATCGCCATCAGCGCGAAGGGCAAGCACGTCGTCATCATCGGCGGCGGCGATACAGGTGCTGACTGTCTCGGCACAAGCCATCGCCAGGGCGCATTGAGCGTGCATCAATTCGAGATTATGCCCAAGCCGCCGGAGACTCGCGCCGGCTCGACTCCGTGGCCTCTTTGGCCTCTGCAACTGCGCACAGAAAGCGCACACGAAGAAGGCGGGATTCGCGACTGGAGCATCAACAGTATCCGCTTCATCGGGGATGAAAAGGGGAACGTGAGGCAACTACAGGGGGTCCGCGTCGGGCCTCCTCCCAAGTTCGATGCGATTCCCGGTTCGGAGTTCACCATGGACGCGGATCTGGTCCTGCTGGCGATGGGCTTTCTTGGGCCAGTGAAGAGTGGCATGCTCGAGCAGCTTGGCGTCACGCTCGACGCACGCGGCAACGTTGCCACCACGGACTACAAGACTTCAGTGGACGGAGTCTTTGCGGCAGGTGATATGCGTCGTGGGCAGTCGCTCGTCGTCTGGGCCATCTCCGAGGGCCGTAAGGCTGCTGCTGCAGTCGACAAGTATCTCGCAGAGCAAGCCGAGCCCATTCCGGCGGCTCGTCGTAACTAGCCCATTCACCCGCTTTACCTAGTGGCGCACTCTTCTGGGTGCGCCATTCGTTTTTGGGCGCAGCAATCCCGAGTCCAGGCCTTCGAGTGAAACAGAGCCTCGGCCTTATCCCTCACTCGGCAGCAGAGTGCCGTTGTCCGCTCCAGGACGCGCCAGCGCTCCCGCGCTTTTTCTCCCGCAGTTGTTGACGAATTGTCCCCATCCAGCATCTTACCGATGGGCAAGGGGACAGACCGTTGACTGACTCAGGGGGAAACATGGATTCCGAAACTCCCGCGTTTGCGTCCGCAATGG
>VFSW01007884.1_pt1 | contig 15388 bp, 14 predicted proteins | sample 5358111 | NCBI WGS metagenome assembly VFSW01 (sample SAMN11554181, study PRJNA540505) | mine drainage metagenome | isolation source: sediment from site ElyBrook_90M | place: USA: Ely Copper Mine, Vershire, VT | collected 2017
TGGATAGACCAGAGCCAGTCCCTGAACATATTCTCGGCGACGAGCTCCGGAAAAAGGCTTTCTGAGATATACATGTATGCATGGAGGATGGGGCTCAAGAGCACTTATTATCTAAGGACCATAGGCGCGTCCACAATAGAAAAGAGCACGCTAGAGATAACCAACAGGACAGCTAAGATTGTGATAGAGACCGCAACAGAGGAGAAGACGCCTTCGCAGCGTCCGGCGTCTTCGGCGATGGAACCGCAGGGCGAGATAAACGTCAGTGATGTAGGTCCGATCCAGGTGCAGGTTGCAAGGGAGTCAGAGATAAGGGGCGAGATTCTACCATCGCAGGCCCTAGAGGCTGTTCATGTGCAGGAGGACCAGTCCAAGGTTTGCAGCATAGACGGGAGGGTCATGGGCGCCGACGAGGAGTGCGAAGCCTGCCAATGAGATGATTTCATGAAAAAAATACTAAACGCCTCCGAGATAGACCCTAACAAGATACTGCCTATCAAGTACGAGTGGGCGAGGACCCATTACAAGGCCGGAGTTTCCAACAACTGGGTGCCAGAAGAGATACCGATGCAGCAGGACATAGAGCTCTGGAAGAAAAAGGGCGGCCTCTCCGAAGACGAAAGAAGGATGATACTTTGGAACCTTGGCTTTTTCTCAACTGCTGAGAGCCTTACTGCGAACAACATAATCCTCTCAATATACAGGCACATAACCAATCCGGAATCCCGTCAATACCTCCTACGCCAGGCATACGAGGAAGCAGTACACACCGAGATGTTCCTTTACTGCTGCGACTCTCTAGGCCTCGACCCTGACGAGATATACAATATGTACAACACCATACCGAGCATAAAGGCCAAGGACGACTACGTAGTAGAGCTCACCAAGTCGATGCTCGATCCCAACTTCAACACGACAGGCACCGAAAACATACAGAAGTTCGTATACGATCTAGTCGGATATTACATAATAATGGAAGGAATCTTCTTCTACGCCGGCTTTGCCATGATGCTCTCGCTTCTCAGGAGCAACAGGATGGTCGGCGTCGGCGAGCAGTTTCAGTACGTGCTGCGCGACGAGACCATACACCTCGCATTCGGCGCCGACCTGATAAACACGATAGTCGAGGAAAATCCGGAAATATGGACCGAGTCCTTCAAGAAATCAGTGGAAGACTCAATACTCAAGGGAGTCGAGCTGGAAATAATGTACGCCAAGGACGCCCTGCCCCGTGGCATACTGGGACTCAACGCGGAGACCATAAAGGAGTACATGCAGTACATAGCCGACAGGAGGCTTGAGCGGATAGGTCTTAAAAAAGTCTTCAGTTCGGAAAACCCATTTCCGTGGATGAGCGAGATAATCGATCTGAGGAAGGAGAAGAACTTCTTCGAGACGCGAGTCACCGAGTACAAGAACAGAGGAGAGCTAAGCTGGGACTGATCCGTACTAACAGCTAAATACCTTGCCATTCCCTATCTGATTGTTGAGATCTATGGTCTTTGTGGACTTGCTTACGAGCCAGCTTTTCACGCTGGGCATCGTTGGTCTGATAACGGCAGCAATGACCATACGCAGCCTCTTTCTATACAAAAGCGGGAACAGGCATTACAGAAGCCTCAAAGGCGGCGCAATAATACTCGCCGCTCTGGGATCTTACATATTCATAAGCGGGATATACGGACAGCTCTTCTGGCCTCTTCCAGGGAGCTACAATATACTATTCTATGACCTCTTTCCGCTAGTAGGACTGCTCTTCATAGGGCTGCTGTTCTCTCTGCGTTCCGACATAGACACCCAGAACGTTGGCCTCCTGGGCCTACTCTTAGGCGCCCTTGCGATATATTACGGATACAGCGGGTACATACTCAAGCTTACCTCGGCCCCCCTCGCAATGTTTGGGCTGTACCTTCTTTTCGGGCTGGCAGGCATACTGAGTTATCCTGTAACCGTAATGCTTGATCGCTCAGACTTCAAGATAAAACAGAAATGGGTGGGGTGGAGCATCATAACCCTTCTCTTCCTGGCAGTGCTGATAATGGGCAGCCTGCTGGCAATCGTTATAGGTCTGAGCGCAATTCCAGTGCACCTAAGCTCCCCTCCATAAACGCGCATTGCACGGTTACAAGCCCGCATCAGCCCTTTTCAACGGGTCACTTGAAATCCTCTGCGCAATTACGGATTTCCACAGCGCCAATCAATTCTGGGGCTGGAAGTGCTTGGACATGTCGTCAAAGCTCATCAGCCTGTAATTAAGGCCGTGCAGCACGTGCAGCTCCCTTCCTACCACCCTAACTATATTGAGGTCAAATGCATTGAAGACCGTCTGCAAGTGGCTAAGCTGCTCGCTGAGCAGGTCGGCAGCCTCCTTCTCGCTCACTCCTACTGCGGTGCTCTCTATGTACATCACGCTGTAGGTGGGCAGCTCGCCCCCGGATATCCTGTCTATCCTTGTCTGGACTATGCTTATCCTGCGCTGCAGGTCAATTATTGTAAGCTGGTTGGGGTTAGAGGAGTTAGTCTCCTTCGAGAGCTGGAACTCAAGGAATCCGCGCTGCCCCTCGAGCTCCTCTCTGTACTTCTGCACGTCCTCTGCCACCGAGATGAGGTTGAACTTGAAAGGAAACCTGGTATTCATTATTATGCGCTCCCACTTGTCAGGGGCCGAAGCCAGCCCCTCCTCGGCATCGGGACTAACCGTCTCCGCAGCAAAGACATATTTGTAGACGTTGGCAGTGAGATAGCCTGTCGCATAATAAATCCCATTCACGTACTTAATGACGCTGTTCTGCGTCTTCGGTACCCTGTGGTCCTTCGAAAGGAAGACCTCTATGTCAAGGTATTTGGTTAAGAGGGGAAAGATGAGAAAATCGGCAAAGTTCATCACGAAGACAAAGAAGAGCGCAATGAGGCCCAGAATGATTACTGGAAAGCTAAGCACCCCGTAATTAGCTGCGCCTGCAAGCACAAGGACTATCACCACAGCAGAAGCGCCAAGATAAATTACCGTCTCAACATCCATCACTCGCCACCCATCGTCCTGTGCATTATCCTCTGGTTGACGACCTCAACAGGCACCATGTGCTCAGGCTCCAGCATTGTCAGTATCTCCTGGCCTGTCACAACATATGCGAGTATTCCCAGCGCGGCGCTTATCCCTCCGGCCAGCTCATCCGCGCGCTGGTAGGCTATGCTTGCAGCCTCTTCCTCATTCCCCCCCTGTGCTGTCACCATGGCGTAGACTATGAGCGCCTGCGAGTGCGACTTGCTGACGTTGTCCATGAGGCTTCTCCACATAGTCATCTCCCCACGCGCCCGCTCTATGGCCGCGCCGTGCTCCCCGCCGCCAAGCGCCATGGTTTCCCTATATCTCTCCTCCGCCTCGCTAAGGACGTCACGCAGCTTCTTCATGTATTCGTCCTTGTTTATCATATAGAGCTGCGATGAGATCTTCACAGGATCCTTGCTAAGCGTCAGTATCCTTCCAAAGAGCCTTGAAAGCTCTATCTTTTCGTCCTTTGTCATGTCCGTTCCGGACTTGTAAATCGGTATCCTGACAAAGGCGCTCGCGTAGACGCTTCCCTGTTCCTGCCTGATTATCGCGTTGCCGTTGGGCGCGAGCACGAACGCCTCATTGGCGTTGAGCACTAGGTTCTTCCCCTTCTTTTTCCTTACTGCATCGAAGAGGTAAATGTAGTTCTTTGTTAAGAAGGCCACCACTGTCAGGAGAAGCGCAAGTATGGCAAGCACTCCGTCAAGTATGGGTATGCGGAGTATCTCGGCAAGGAGCCCCAGTCCCAGGGCCATCCCTATCAATATTATGAATAGCATCAATCTGTTATTAGGCATGCGAATCAGATTTCCCAGTTAAGACATATATTGCTATACCTTCAGTCTTCCGGATAGCTGGGTCATGCCTCCGATGAACTCTGCTATCTGCGATATTATGGCAAAGGTAAGGGCCATAATCAAAGAGGGGTAGAAGAGCACCGAGAGCCAGTAGCTGTTCATGCACACCTGTATCCCATTGAGCGCCTGGACAAGCGGGCCATTGGGATTCAGGGCGTTTGTCTGCGCGCCAACCCCAGCGCCGTAGGTCTGCAGCGCAAGCGTGCCGCTTGTTGTGCACCGCAGCGTAGATGTGCTTGTAAAGTAGTACGCCACAGAGAACAGGAGGGGCAGGACCATGTAGAAGCCTATCGCCGTCGCAATCATCATGCCTCCAAGCCCCCTTGTGGGTATTATAGACCTAAGTATAATCCCGGGTATCAGGAAGACTGGTATCGCAATATACATGAACTCCACGATTATCCAGAATTCAGCATAAAGCAGTGCAAGCACGTCGAACTGAAGGTCGAAGAGGGTGAATCCGGGCACGTAGAATAGCCAGTTGACCGCCCACGCCCAAAACTGCGCTATATTAGTGCACGAAGCCGTTCCCGCGGTCATTGTGCAATATTGCAGGGATGTCGTAACATAGAACCCGTCGATGGTGAGTATCGTAAAGAGCTGGGATGTCTCGGCGCTGAGTCCTGTAATCGTCTGTGTTATGTAGCTTAGCGCCGTCGAGTACGGGTCTATCGGCCCAGTGGCGCTTCCTGTTATGAGGCCGAACATGACCGCAGCAATGAAAAGGAAGCCGCATACTATTATGGCGCTTGCAATAGCCTCGTAATACTCCCCTATGCCGAAATTCTTTATCCTCTCGCTTTTAAGCAAAACACCGACTCCGAATATTATGCTTGCTATCCCAAACGAGAGCCCTACCGCAAGCAGAGCTATGGGCGCCCATCTTTCCCAGTACGCTATCATGCTCTGGTTTATCTGGCTGCAGTACCACGGGGCCGCTCCCTGTATTACGCCCCCTGCGCAGTATGCCTGCTGTGCGCCTACTACTGTGACGCAGCCTACCATAACGAGAAGGGCAAAAAGCAACTGCTTTCCGAGTTTTTTCATTTTATCACTAAAGAATCCTCTCGAGCATTGAGAGAAGGCTCATTCTCTCTCCTATGGCTTGTGAAAAGTCAATTATAAATACGTCGACTATCACGAGCGTTACAAGCGGCATGAAGGTCAGCCCTATCCAGTCCAGACCCGAATAGATGAAGACCGCCTGCGGGACAACCGAGTCAAACGCGTAGGCCGTACCAAGGGACAGCGCACGAGCCCCGAGGGCGGGCCAAGAGAAAGCCGCAAATCCTGTAGTCGGACCCGTGAGCGCGCCGAGGATTCCAGGGCCAAAGAGCCCGGCGCTAAGCCCTGCAACGTCCCATCCTGCGCTTGCCGCCACGTTCGACATTCCATAGTCTAGGAAGCCGTAGTTGACGCTGACCAAGAGCGGATAGATAATGCCGATGCCTACTGCGAAGGCAATCATCGCGCCTCCGAAAGTCCGCGTAACTCCGAAGATCCTCGCCACAAGGCCCAGCGACATAAGTATGGCGAAGACAAGCGCAGACGAGGAGAGGAGTATGAGCTGGACATCGTTTGCAAGGACAAAGCCGTATATTATGTCTATTGTCGTACCAAGATACTTGAAGCCCAGATCCTTGGGCAGCAGGAAGATCGGCACCTCGCCTCCCACTCCAAGCGCCGGCGTACCCAAGTCAAACTTAACCTGCAAGGAAGACTGGAGCGCGCCCGATGCCATGACGAACCAGTATATGGCGATGTTCATGTCATACGTGTAGAGGTTGAACTGGTACATATCGCATATGGAGAGCGCGTAGATGTTCGGCGAACCAGCACATGCGGGGGAGACAAGGTCGGCTCCACTGAATGCGCTTACAGGGAAAGTATATACTATGCTGGCGACATAGGTGAAGACCATTATCAGCACAAGCGAGAGCATGACATCGTAAATCTTGATCTTCACCCAGGTGCGTATGTCGCTTCTTCCGACAAACGGACTTATCCCGTAGATGACTGCAAGCACTGCTATCACTCCTACTGCCGCAAACGCCGCGATCCCAAACCACGGAAGGTAAACTGAGGAAAGGCAGCCTGCAAGATTCGAGGTACACAGGTTGCCTGCTACCGAGAAGAGGAAACCGTGAAATATGGTGAGAAGCCCGTTCATATCAATCTCTCAAGCAGTCTTCTGCTCTGCAGGGACGGCGAGCCGAGCATGTCCCCGAGCGCCTCGAGCAGGTCAAATGAGATTATGAAGGCTATCCCAAGACCGAGAAGCTTCACAACAGCCAGTGCAATAACTCCGACGTAGACGTCAAGGTTTGAGACGAACGGCCCGCCTTCCCCTGCAAATATTCCAAGGATGCTGCCGATGTATGCGCCACTTCTGCTAACTATTATGGATACCAACTCAGGCGTAGAACCCGTGGAACATGGCGGCGTAATAATTCCCGAGTTTCCACCAGAGACGATCGCCATCTCCTGCGGCGAGAGGTTGGCGCCGTTGCCATTGCAGTATGTGGAGAGGGGGGCGCTTGCGCCGCTTAGCTGAAGCGCGCTGAAAGGATAGAAGAGGGCGGGGAAGATTATGTAAAACGAGATGAAAAGCGCAAGCAGCGCGCCTCCAGCAGCCCTAGTCCACGGGAACGATCGAAGAAGTACGCCCAGAAAGAGGAAGATTGGGAAGAGGAAGAAGATGACATAGAGCATGAATATCATCGCCACTCCAAGGAAGATTATCATGAGCAGCGGGGCGATCTCGAATACCAAAAGCTCCTCGTAAAGGCTAAGTCCCGACCATGGCGAGAAACTGAATCCCGGGAACCAGTTTGATCCCGTATTTACATTTATGGTAAGCCCTGTGATTGTGCTGTAGAACGGCTGTTGCAGCGTAAGCACAAGGAAGTGCGTAAGAGAGGGAAAAAGCTGCGTGTTGATCATGTCTGTGCATATTCCGTTGTAGAGGTTGTACGTAAGCGCCCCTCCCGCTCCAGGAAGCGGCGCAGCAAGGCCTACTCCTGCGATGTCTGAAAAGAAACCCGCCCCTGCGCTAAGCGTAGCTACTCCTGCGGCTATCACTATTATTATCAGTATGTTGAAGAAGCTCTCCAGATACTCGGTTCTGGCAAAGGTTACAAGCTTGCTTATCCCAAATCCTATTCCCACCCCGTAAACAACCGAGAGGAGCACCAGGACCAGCGCCACGATCAGCAACGCAAAGGCGAGTATTGAGGCGACAGGCGAGCTTGCTCCGCCTGTTCCCGAGAAGATGTTGCTTACGATCGCCGGGTTGTTTGAGAAGAGGCTGGTGCAGTACTGGTCGTATGTGGCTGCGGCTCCAAGGCTTCCGCTTGCAAGGAGGAGAAGCACAGCGCAATAAAGAATCATCTTCCTCATAAAACCACTACACCAGTCTCCCTATTCCGAGCAGGCTCGTATCGCCTCCGAGCAGCGAGGAAAGGCCCTTGACTGCCGAGAGGAGCATCAGTATGTTCAGCACTGGAAGCATGACCATGAAGACGAATGTCTGCCCGTAGAAGTTGGATACTGCAAGTACCGACTCGAAGAGCATTGAGGGCGTGCAGCTGCTTGCCTCCAGGAAGCTTGGGATATCTGAGGTGAACCCTCCTATGAACTGGGTGAGCGCGTATACCTGCGCAACCCCCGGAATGCTGTATATCCCGACTATCTTGGCCTCGGAAAGCAGGAGGTTTCCGCCGATAGGCCAGCATCCGTAATAGTTCAGTATGTAATCGAGCCTTGGGAAGACGTAGAAGTCAGTCCTGCCAATATCGTACGTAACTATCTGGCAGCCGGCGGTTCCCGTTCCCTGCACTGAAAGGCATGGCTCAGGCTGCTCGCCGGTAAGGGTAAGGACTGGTATCGAGTTGTAGGAAAGCACGTTTGCGCCCACGGCGCTTAGCGGGCTTGTGGTGTTGGTAAGCGAGGAATACTCAAAGAGGTTGAGGAACGGGTAGAGTATCATGCCCACCAGGACTATCGCTATCACAAGCCCTCCAACCCTGCGGGTAAGGAACGATGATCTGAGTATCAGCCCAGCGGCGAGCATGTACGGCCAGCCGAAGAGGACTACTATAATCGCCATAAGCTCAAGCAGCCCCATATAAAAGGAGAGCTCGGCCTCCGCGGCAATGAAGAGCGTGCCCCCCCTTATCTTTCCGAACATGTTGTAGGGGAAGAAGCTATAGCTCACCTTGCCCTGGTAAGTATTCGGGTTCAGGGCGCACGTCCCTCCCGGCCAGCAAATGCTCGCGCTGGGGTTTATCCCGTCAAGCGTGTTGTAGAAGTTCTCGAATATGTTCAGATCGTTGAGGCTAATACCTGCCTGGTCGGTTATGTTTGCGACTATTACATACGTGGAGCCAAGGCCGTAGTCTATGTTGTTGGTGAGCCCGCTGCTGGGACCTGATCTCACCAGGTTGCACACCGATTCGGTAGGTCCAACTGTATTGCTGTTCAGGAAGTCTATTGGCGAGGCGGAGAGCTGGAAAGGCGGCCCGCAGATGCTACTGACCGAAGCCGTAAGATGGCTGTAGCTGCCGTAGACTGAGGAGCTGTATAGGTTGAAGACACCGAATATTATCATCAGTATAACAACTGTGCCTATAACCTGGGTGAACTCGTAGAGGGCCGCGGCCTTGAGCCTGCCGTTCCCCAGGAGTGTGGCTATCGCATAAAAGACGATGGTTATGCCAACACTAATCACAACGGCCAGGATTATCACCGGAACCCAGAGGCTGAAGACGGAGGCATCTGATGTAAGCGTCTGCGCCGCGCTCACAGTGGAAGCCATTCCAAGAAGGAACAATAAGGCAAGGATTATCCGATTCATGGGCTCACCAGAAAGGCCCTACAGCCAGCAGCTGGCCTATCATGTTTAGGCCCTTGTTCAGTCCCACGGCAAAGCCAACAGTTATAGAAACATCTAGCGCTATTAGGAAAATTCCCTGGAAGAGGTACTGCGCAGCCTCGATGCCGAATGTGTTTAGGAAAGTGGGCACGCTTATTATGCCCTGGATGACCTCTTTCATCATGTTTACAAAGCCGCCGCTTCCAGCAATCGCCCCGTAGCCGAAGAAGTTCCATGGAATCATGAGGGTTCCGGTGCCTGGCATGTTTGCAGTAGTCACAAGCCCTGGGTTTGCAAGCAGCTGGTTCACCGGAAGCGTGTTGAGAAGGTATCCTCCCGTCTCCAGGTAGGCCACGTAAGGGTTGCACGAGCCTCCGTTGAGGCAATAGACCCAGTTGACTATGTAATAGTTCATGGCTATGGTCAGCGGCAGGACGAAATAAAACGCTATTGCCAATGCTATGAATGTGTTCGAGGCGTCCCTGAGCCTAGGTCCGGCGAATGCGAGGGAGCGCATGGCTATGGCAATAGGTATCACAAGCGTCAGGGCAAGGGCCTCTATAGCCGGGAGAGTCAGGAAGATCACAAAGAGCAGGCCGAAGGTCACCACTATTACCGGGGCCAGCAGCGCATTTAGGACATAGCTGTACTCGTATATTATGCTGGCGGGCTCGTCGGTTCCTGTAATCCCTATCGCCTTCACTACCGAGATCCCAAGTCCCGAGTTTACCGGAGCGCCCTGGGGAATGAGGTTACCAATCGCGCTCGCCACGTAATTCACAATCGCCGCGTCTATGGCAAGCACAGTCCCTGCAGTGAAGAGCCCAGTAGTCAGCGCAATTCCCTTCGAGAAGAGGAGATTGCCTATGTAATACTGGGAGAACTGGAAGGGGTCCGTATATCCCGTCGCGCCAGATGTAAGCGCGCCGCCAAGGTCGCATGCCGAGAGCGACATTCCAAATATGACCAGAACCAGTATTATGCTAAACACTCCCTGCACGTACTCGTATCTTGCAGCGCCCTTCATCTTCTCCCTGAGGCTTGCGGGGAAAAGCCCGGAGAGGCCGTATGCCACAGCACCGAGCATCATCGAGGCTATGATGACAAGCATGCAGATCCCTATCCATCCGTTCTGGTTTAGAAAGGAGATGTTGTGCTGGCACTGCAGAAGGAAGTTTGTCGAGCTAAGAAATGGATAGATCATCGTTACACCAGTTTGAGCTTCCTGCCCAGCTGCAGCTTGATGCTGCCGCCCAGCATGCTTGCTATGTTGTCCGTTATCGCGTAAAACATCATCAGGTCTATTACGAAAAGGAAGAAGAGCTGGAAGATCAGGTATGCGGAGTACTGTATCAGCAGGTTCATCGCCGGATAGAAGCTCACAATTGTCTCCCAAGGCACAGCGAACTCGTCGTAAAACAGGTTGGGTATGCCGTCCCAATAAGCTACCAGCGTAGTGCAGACCGAGGAGAGCGTTGTACCTGCAATTGCCGAGTTTTCGGTGCAGACCGAGCCTGGGCTTGAGGTGCCAGTTGGCCCGATGATGGTAGAGGGCGAGGGCCCGACTGCCGTATTGCAGAAGTTTGGGCTTAGGAGCGAGCAGAAGGCCGCAGAGACTGGCGCATTGAAGAGCAGCATCATTCCAGGCCAGACAATCACAAATCCAATCCCGAACGCGATGAGAGTGCCTCCTATGCCCCTCACGAATGGCAGCGCCCTCATTATAAGCCCTGCCGGGATAAGGAAGCCAAGCCCTATTGCCATAAGATACGGGAGCAGGAGTATCTGCGTGGTATAGATTACCTTGACCGGCACTATGAGATATAGGATAAAGTCTATGAATAGGGAGAGCCACTGTCCGAGCCATATGAAGCTTACCTTGGCCAGGAGGCTCGACCAGATATTGAAGGTCACCCCAGTCCTGAAGACAGGCAGCGCGCCGTCCGGGACAGGAGGTATCGGAAAGCCGTTGTATATTACCTTTATGCTCTGCACAAATCCCATTCCAAGTATCACAGGCGCAATGTTGTCCAGCGCTACGTTTGCATTGTTGTTCACTGTGCACAGATACGACTCCGACCCGGAAATCAGGCCCTGTATGTTGCTTGAGAGAGTGCCAGCCTGCCCGTACGATGCCGGGCTTCCAACAAGCATTATCCCGATGCTGCTCATCAGGGTCATCACCGAGAAGATTACTGCTATAAGTATTGCCGACTTTGTAACCTCCCAGTACTCCTTGCTAAGCCAGTTTCCCACATTGGACGAGGGAACGAGCTTGCTTATCATATACCCTATCCCTATCACGTCAAATGACACTATCAGGGCAAGCAGCGCAATGCCTATAGAATCCTGAAATATTCCGGCAAGCGGCGTGAAGAGTCCTGAAAGATTCTGTGCTGCCCCTGCACCCGCTCCTGAGGGAAAGAGAGCCAGGCATTCATCCGTCGGGCTGGTCTGGGCCTGCGGGATGGTTATAGACTGTGAGAATGCAGTAGCAAAAAGCGCAGCCATTAGGAGAAGAGCCACAACTGCAGCAAGTCTAGCCCTGCCTGCGCTGAACATGAATGATAATCACATCATAAGCTATAAATAATCTCTATACTCATTGCGACATCAAAAGACACGTTGGAGGCCTGCCCGCCCTAAGCTATTTCGGCCCGTCCTTATTGTCCACCGCCATCTTTGTACGCCTGCGCCTTATCGCAGGCTCCTTAGGCGCATTACTCTTGATTACCTCCTTCTCATAGCCCGCGCTGAGCCATTTGTAGTCATAGGCGTTTTCCCTATACTTTTCATGCGCGGCGTTAACATCCCAGTGCGCCTTTCTGTAGGCAGCAAATCTCTTCCCGATGGCAGAGCCAAGCTTTGGATCTTTTTCAGGCATGAGCTCATACATCAGCCTGTTCGCCTTTTCACTCTCTTCGACTACCTTCTCGCCGTTTCTCCTGCCTCTCGCTATCTCTTTGCCGCTCTTACTATCTATCCGCAGCTCCTTATCTCCAACAAGGCGCGCCGCAGTCAAGACTCCCATCTGCCTAAACCCTGTCCTTAACGAAGCCGCAGCGCCTGCCTTAAGGTAGCCTGCTACGCTTCCCGCCGTCCTCGCATCCTCCCCGACTCTGGCAACAGTGTTCTTTATGTTGCTTATCCTCGCCCCCCCATAGGCTGCGCTTGTGCCGTAGTACGGGTTAAGCACCCTGTGGAAGACTGAGTTGTCCGGAGGGCCGTAGAGCCTGGTCATAGCGCTTGCAAACACCCTGCGGTGCTCCTCATCGCTCATGCTTCCCTCCCTTAACTTCCTGGTAGCCTCTCCTATCACGTTCTCCTGCTCTGTTATCAGTTCCTTCCTCTTCTGCAACCCTGCGATTCCAGGATAAATAACATTCGCTTCGGCAATAAGACTATCCGTCCTTCTCATCATATTACCGATCCTTTCGGCCATCTCTCTATTCCCAACGCTCTCCGCAATCTTCAGCTTCTTTCTCAGGTGTTCGGTTAACCTCATTTTAACAGCTGCGGACCTGAATAACTTCTCCGCGGTTGTTCCGCGAGTGATCTTCGCGATGTTCTTATCTATCTCCTCCTTTTCTTTCTGCATCCTGGTCTTCTCGACATTCATTGGCTTGGGGTTGAATGCGGCAGCGCTGTTTTTCAATCCCAACACCGTAGCACCAGCTGCGGGAACCGCGGCAAATGCCATCTTAACCCATCCTGGGCTGTTTCTTATAACAACCGGCCTTACTCCGCCTCCTATGCCCGCCCTCCTGATTACGAGCTGCCTCTCGCCCTCGCGAATGTTAAGCCTTGTTACCCTCTCCCTGCCCCTTGCCGTAATCTCTCTCCATCTTCCGACAACGTTCCTCGCCGGCGTACTTCCTGCAGGCGTCCTTGTCATCCTGATCTTTGTTATATTCTTATCCTTAACTCCCTTTGGCGCCGGGTCGAGCAGAAGCCTCAACGGAAAACCTGCTTTCGCCGCGCTGCCCCTAGAGCTGCCTCCAACCGAGCCAATGCCCCCGCCAATTATGGATGCTATGCCAAAGACGTTGAAGAGGCTAAAGCCCCTTGTCGCGCCCGCGGCAGCAGCTATGAGTATTATTATTATGATTATGGGCACAAGCGCGTTTATCGCGCCTATTGATAATATAACAAGGTATAACGGAAGCATGCCACCAATATCCTATCCATGTAGAAATCTAAAAGCCTATCCTCGAAAGCCTCAGATAGCGCCAGGACGCGCCAGCGCGCAGTCTTACCGGCGCCTGGCATTGAGGTATACAAATAGCCTAACAAGGAGGAGAAATCCCGCAAGCAGCTCTGCGCCGCGCTCCAAGTAAAACGAGATGGGCCTGTAGTACGGGCATCTCTCAAGCCCCTCCTCCACGTTCTCTCTTCCCGGAGTGTAGAATTGCATTATATCACTCTCAAGCTTCTGTATTCTGTCTTTGTCCGGAACTCTGTCCTTGTATCTGGCCAGCGCGTTTGCAATTATCTTTCTCTTCTCCTCAAGCGGCACCTTCTGGCTGTAACCATATTCAGAACATTGCTCAGACTCCTTAGAGTTGTAGTGCGGCATTAGGGATGGCATGCCAAGCCCGGCGCTAAGCCTTGCGCAGTCGGAAAAGACGTTTAGCGGCAGCATGTACGGGGAGGGCAGCCCGCAGACCTTAAGGACCCTCCCATCGAGCCGTATTCCCGTATCTTCCTTCCACTCGCTTCTGCTGAGTTTTGTCATTCGCGCCCTATTCAAATGTCCAGCATTCAGATCCGAAGAGGCCCTCTTCTCGACCAAAACCCCAAGATGTGTGATGATGGGCCTGTAATGATTTTCTAAGTACCATGCGACATTCCCAGACTCCGCCGCCATCTTCCTATTATCATTATTAATCCTGTCTCTGGCAATTTTCAGATATGAGATGTAATTCTTTATGTGGCCATACTCTCTCCTTGTGATCTTCTCTCCTTTCCTGAGCCTCTCCACAAGGGTTCCTCTGCCCTCGGCATTCATTCTACTTCCCATCTCCAGGACTACCCTCGAGTACCCCAGAACATCATCAGCCCTCTGCACTGAGATGCGGCGCAGCCTGCCGCATTCCCCAATCAAGAGTGCCGGAGCTTCGCCAGTTCCCGCCTTTTCGCAAGCCTCCATAACAGGTGCCGGTGGCCGATACAGTTCAATAGACGTATCGCGTTGCACATCTACCTTTCCCGTCCCATCAGCCCTTTGCGCCATGGCTAACGGCGCCGAAACTACAAGTGCCATGAACAGGGCGGCTCCTGGCTTTCTTGAATATCCAGAGATATGCATACCTATTAAATGCTTATTTCCTGATATATAGTGCTTGCTGGGCCACATGCAGACTGCCGGGCAGGATACGGATGGCCTAATGCGCCTCGATTGTGTAACGGTCAGCACAGGGGGTTGTGGACCCCCAGGACCGGGTTCGATTCCCGGTCGAGGCCTCACCTCTTCCTCGAAAACATGAATAAAAGCAGGGAAATTATCCCCAAAACCTCTGCAGTTTCAATATTCCTATCAGAAAAGACAAGGTTAGCAAGCTGCACGGCAAAAGAGCGCCTGTTGTATATCTCGCTCTCGAGTTCCTCAATTGCCAATGCTCTTCCCGTTCCGTAGTCCTCTCTCTTTACCTTTCTAATCTCCTTCCCAAGATATCTCCAATCTGCCTTCCTTAGGCACATTCCAAGCTTGCCAAGCTCTGAGTTTATTCTCGACTCGTCCTCCCTGTAAAGCTCCCTGCGGCGCATGGCATCCATACCTGAAATCCTTCTCTCCATCTCCTGGTTTCCGGGCCAGCTTCCAGGGCAGAAGGCATACCTTCCGTGGGCAATGTTCACCTGCCTGATGCAGTCCTGCTCCAGCTGGAGGCTGGCGATCATGTCAGTCTTGCGTTCAAGGCCAAAGGCAGTTGTACGGTCATTCCTACTGCAAGAGACTAGGGCGAGAAACCCGAGCCCCACCGCCGCTTCCCGCGCCATCTTTACGGCCCTGCGGCGCACAAGACGCATGCCTCCTTTTTCAGCAGTTCCTGCGTTCATATTCTTCATATAAAATAATCTTGGATAATATAAATATGCGACCTTTGGCCAGCTCACGGAACAACAATCCGGACTATGTTGCCTTCCTTGCAATACCCTCAGGCATTCTTCGCACAGGCAATTTTATATACTTCTCCTGAGAACACTTCATGAGTCAATGTCGGAACAGGGATCTATAGACAGCATGATAGGAGGGCTTAGCTTTGCAACTGTCGGGGGAATGGCCGGCGCGACCGTAGGCGGCCTAACCGATGCCAACTGGGGAATGACGGGCGCGGCAGGCGCAGGAGGCGGCTTTGCCCTGGGGTTCTTCACCTCACTAATACTGGTCATGCTTTTCATATACCTGGCCGAGTCGCGCTACGCAAACGCGCAGGATCCTGAAGACCGTATATAAACCCTCGCTGCGTCCCTCGCGCTCATGGCGCATTCTTAAGCCTTGCAGCGTGTTCGTCATCTGTCTTATGTTCTGGGAGGCCGGAAATGCCATTTAAAAACCATCGAGTTCACTAGTAAACTGTGATCAAATGGCAAAACAGCAGAATAAGA
>VFSW01007885.1_pt1 | contig 15387 bp, 14 predicted proteins | sample 5358111 | NCBI WGS metagenome assembly VFSW01 (sample SAMN11554181, study PRJNA540505) | mine drainage metagenome | isolation source: sediment from site ElyBrook_90M | place: USA: Ely Copper Mine, Vershire, VT | collected 2017
GGCGATAACCATGAGATCCTCACCTTCGCCGCGCTGCAAGAAGGTAAGCACGTGCTGGTGGAAAAACCGGTCTCGCATAATTATAAAAGGGTTGAGGAAGCCAACCGCCTGGCATTGGCTAAGGGCGTGAAAACCAAGGTCGGTCTGACCTTCCGGTATGCGCCGGCCGTGCAGTATATGTTTGAACTCCTGCGCGAAGGTTTTGTGGGCGATCCCTACGTTTTTAACGGTTATGAGCAAAATTCACAGTGGTTGAATCCGGATAACCCGGCCGACAAACGGATTCACAAGGTGAGACCAGTAGGTGAGCCTGTCATGGGTAGTGATTTCTCGCGCGAGGGTATTGAAGTTTCTTCGCTGGAAGGCTACGGCGCACCGACGATCGATATTGGTCTGGAATTGGTAGGCAGCGATATCAAGCAGTTGGTGGGCGTAATGGCCAATATGGTGCCTTATCGCCGCCGGACTAATCTGGATACGGAGCGCGAACGCATCAACATCGACGATGCGGATATTTTCATCGGTGAATGCCAGAACGGGGCACTGTTCTCTTTGCAGTCCAGCTTTGTGACCGTGGGTAACTATCCTGGTATCGAGGCGCGTATTTATGGCTCCAAGGGCGCTTTGATCGCCCGCCTGGTATCTGAATTTGGCGTAATCCAGACTCTCAAGAAAGCCACCCCCGACGCAGTGGAGTTTGTCGATGTTGAGATTCCGGCGCGCTTCTTCCCGCCAGGCCATCAAAAAACGGATCGGTGGGATACCGTTTTTTATGGCTGCCTGGTGCAGAATTTCCTGGAGGAAATCGTCAATGGCGGCGACACCAACCAGGGTAACTTCGCTCAGAGCGCCCGAGTGCAAGAAGTCATCAACGCCGCGGCGCAGTCACATCGAGAACATCGCTGGGTAAACCTGCCTCTTTAAGAGGTTGTGAAGGAAAATCTTATGAATCGGTTTGAAAACAAAGTAGCGGTAGTCACCGGCGCCGGGGATGGGATTGGACTCCAAATTGCCGAATCCTTTGCGGCTGAAGGAGCGACCGTGGTGATTGCGGAAATCAATGAAGCTTCAGGGAAACGGGCGGAAGAGAAAATCAAAGCTGCCGGTGGTAAGGCTTTGTTTATCCCAGTGGATGTTTCGGATGAAGCCCGGGTTGAAAAGATGGTTAAAGCGGCCCTGGAGGAGTTGGGCCGGATTGATATCTTAATTAACAATGCCGGCGTAGTGGTGCATAAGAAAGTCGTGGATTTGGAGCGGGAAGAGTGGGACCGTCAGATTGATGTACAGTTGACCGGCCCGTTCCTGGTTTCCAAACATGTCGCCCGCCATATGATCGCCCGCGGCGGCGGTGGAAAGATGGTCAATATTTCCTCGGTTTCGGCGGTGATGGGACGCCATAAAGCTGCCGCGCATTGTGCATCCAAAGGTGGTCTGACGATGCTGACCAAGGTACTGGCAATGGAACTGGGCGAATACGGGGTAAATGTTAACGCCGTGGCCCCAGGTCTGATTGATGTACCTTCGCAGCGCGCCGAAGAAAATATTTCTGCAGAATACAAACGCAGTTATCTGAATGAGCTTCCACTGGGCCGCATTGGTGAAGTAGAAGACATCACTCATATGATCCTGTTTCTATGCTCGGAAGACGCCAACTGGATCACCGGCCAGTTAATGCTGGTGGATGGCGGCCTGATGTCAGGGCACTACTCCTTCCGTGGACAGGGTGATTTCACCCTGCTGAATGGACATCAATAAATTGTTTGTGTATCTGGGATGATTTTGGATGAGCGGTGAACTTCGCTATTACTATAACGCCTTCTTAATCGACGGCAGCGGGCAGGCTGTTTCTGAAGAACCCGCCGCGATGCTCGTCGAGGGCCGGTATATCCGGGCGGTTGATTTACAATCTCGGCTCGCCTGTCCTGAGCAGGCTGAGAAAATCGACCTGCACGGGTTGACATTAATGCCGGGGATGGCCGACTGTCACGATCACCTGGCAGACCTGGAAGGCGGTATGCAGCAGCGCGCCGGTATTCCCCCCAGCCTGGCTGTTTTCCTGACAGCCGAGGCGTTCAAGAACACGTTATCCGGTGGGTTCACTGCGATACGCGACGCATCTGGCGTGGACCTGGGGATGAAGATGGCGGTTGAACGCGGTCTCATCCCCGGGCCGCGCCTCAAGATCTGTGTAGTGATTCTTTCGCAGTTTGGTGGGCATAACGACCACACCGAGGCGGCCGGGATTAATTCACATTTCCCCTGGCTGCAGAGCATTCCTTCCGGAATCTGCGATGGTGTGGATGAATGCCGTAAGAAAACACGCGAGGTTATCCGCGCCGGTGCAGATTGGGTGAAGATCGCCACGACCGGTGGGGTGGGGACACCGATCGGTGGACCTTTAATTCGCCAATTCTCACCTGAAGAAGTGCAGGTCATCACCGACACTGCTCATGCAGCCGGAAAGCCGGTCATGAGCCATGCTTACGGCGGCGAAGGCGTAAAAATTTGTTTGGATGCCGGGGTAGACAGTATTGAACACGGCGCAGTGCTGGATGAGCCCTTGATTGATCAAATGATGAAACAAGGTACCTGGTTAGTGCCTACTTTTACTGTGCTGCGCCGGATAATCGCCATCAGCGAGCAAAATCCGCTGGCCCTGCCCGAATATATGCCGCGCAAGGCGCGCATATTGCTGGAACATCAAGCTGAAAGCTTCCGAAATGCGCTGCAAACGGGCGTGAAGATTGCCCTGGGTACCGACGGCGGCGGGTTCGGCCATGGGCATAATGCGGGTGAACTGCATTACCTGGTAGAAGCCGGGATGACGCCCATGCAGGCCCTGGTCGCCGCTACACGTATGGGAACCACTTGTATGGGCCTGGGCGATGAAACCGGAGTATTGCGAGCCGGGATGCTGGCTGATTTTCTGGTGGTGGACGGCAATCCTTTAAATGACGTGGGTATCCTCGAAGATCGCCAGCGTTTGAGGTTGATTGTGAAAGATGGCATGGTCTACAAAGACACATTATCCGCATTGGAGCAGAAATTATGAATTTAAAATCGACTTTCGAATGGCTGCCTGTTACAAAACTCCCCAATGGTGGCGAATTACGCCTGCCGTTGCACATCGTAGAGGGCCATCGACCAGGTCCGACTCTGGGGTTGAGTGGAGCGATTCACGGAGACGAATTCCTTCCCACAGTAGCCATTATTCGCCGCGTATTGGAACTGATCGACCCGGCCGAACTTTCGGGAACACTGATGGCGGTGCCAATTTGCAATCCTTTGGGAGCGGGTGCACGTTCTCGAATGACCCCGGCAGATGGGATGAACCTTAATTCCGCTTTTGCGAACCTGGTGAAGAATGGCCCATCCAGGGATATGACTTCCATTTCTGAGCAGATGGCCCAGGTACTGACAGAAAAGTTTCTGTCTCGCTTGAATTATCAAATTGATTTCCACAGTGGCGGCGACTATCACTCCGTGCATATGATTGAATTCCCCAATACACCGGTGGGGTTGAGCATGGCGCGTGCTTTTAACATGCCCATTTTGCTGCGCGATGACTGGCAGCCTGATCAGATCTGGGGAATGTCGGCAAAGTTGGGAGTTGAATGTATTGTGGCTGAGTGCGGAGGCGGGGGGACGTTGCATGCTGAGTGGGTGGAACGCGGTGTGCAAGGCACCTTTAACGTGATGCGCCAGTTAGGTATGCTCCCCGGTAAAGTGCAGCCACCTCCGAAACAGTATGTGGTTGCAAATGATGATCCTAAGGTGCACAACCTCGTGATTGTGCTGCCGCGTGAAGGCGGCGTCGTGATTCCGGAACCCGTCCTCACCGCCCAAGTGGCTTTCGACGGGCAGCCGTTGGACGGGCCCATAAGCGTAGGTAAGCTGTTAAATATGTACGATCTGAGTGTGATTGAAGAGTACAAAACGCCCTTCAAGCGGACACTCCTGTTGGCTTCGATGGTTGTTCCTGCCTGGTATTTTTCGGGTGAGATCGCCTATATTTACGCCGACGCAGATAAGGCCGAAATTCTAGACTAAGCAGTGATCCGAAGGAGATTAGTATGATCCTGGATGGCAAAGTAGCGATTGTTACCGGAGCGGCACGCGGCATTGGCTGGGGTATTGGCCGGGCATTGGGCCTGGCGGGTGCCAAAGTGTGCATCGTTGATATTAACGATAAGGAACTGGCCCGCGCAGAAGCTGACCTGAAGAAAGATGGATCAGATGTGCTGGCGCTTCATCTGGACGTGGGGGATCTCAAGGCCTTTAAATCAACGGTGGATGAGGTGGTGAAACGTTGGGGCCGCCTGGATGGAATCGTACAAAATGCCGTAGCCATGCCGCTGATTCATTTTGAAGACACCTCGGAAGAATCGTGGTGGCACCAGTTGCATACCAGCCTGGGCGGAATATTTAATGCCACGCGGGCTAGCTGGGATCTTTACAAAGCCCAGGGCGGAGGACATATTATCGGGATCGCCAGTGGATCGAGTGTGCGCGGATTCAAACGCGAGGTGACTTATTGCACGGGTAAACACGGCCAGGAAGGCTTTGTAAAGGCTGTCTCGCTGGAAGCAGCTCCGTATCACATTGCGATTAATACCATGGGCCCCGGCGCCTCGGTGAAACCAACTGACATTACCTGGGAAGAATACGATAAGCTGCCTCAAATTGTTAAATACCAGTGGGCCGATCCGGCAGAGCTAGGCAAAGGTTTTGTCTGGCTGCTGCATCAACCGCCGGCCCTGTTCAGCGGTTTCCGCTTTGATGCTGGGCCGATTGCACTGACAGTAAAACGAGAAGGGTATGACTTTGAATTTGCCCCTGAAAAAGTCACCCTTTATCCGGATGATTTCAAATTTCGTGAAAATTGGTACAGCCATTATCCTGATTTTAACCAGGACTAAGACTTTCTGAAGAAGAGAATGATCAGGGACATGGAATATATCGGCAGTGTCGGCCCAAAAGAAGTAGTCTGTGGCAAGCAAGCCGTTTGCAGCAGCTCACATCCTATCGTCACCGAGACGATGGTGCAAGTGATGCGAGGCGGTGGCAATGCCGCGGATGCAGCCATTGCCGGCAGCCTGGTGCAGGCTGTGGTTGAGCCGCACATGACCAACCATGCCGGCAGCGCAGCCATCCTGTATTGGGAAGCGAGTACTGGCAAAGCCTATCATCTAAATGGGCATGGAACCCTGGTACCCGACATGGCGCCCTTCAGGCCGGTTCCGCCCATAGGCATCCGTTTTGCTATGCCGGATGCAAACCCCTGCGCAGCCATCCCCGGGTTTATGCCAGCCATGGGAGAAATGCACCGGCGATTTGGCAGTAAGCCGTGGGCGGACCTGTGCCAGCCGGCCCTGGAGTGGGCTTGCAGTGGTCACCCGGTTTCTTCGTTCGAATACGGCGTTTTGCAGGAAGAACTTCGTTTCTATACCTATTTTCCTTCGGGTCGTGAACTGTTCACGCCCAACGGTTTCTTACCCGAGGTAGGCCAGACCTTCAGAACACCAGCCCTGGCCGAAACCATGCGCCGCCTGGCCGATGAAGGCCCAGATTATTTTACCCGCGGAGATTGGGCGAAACATTTTGTAGTTGAAGCGAACCGGTTAGGTTGGCCCATTACATTGAAAGAAATGACGGCCATTCCGCCGCGTTGGCAGGAGCCCCTGCGTTATACGCACGGCGGGAATGAAATTATCCAATTTGGGCCGCCGGAAAGAACGGGTGTGTTCACAGCCTTTGTGCTGGGGGTGCTTTCCAATTTTGATCTAAAAGGGATAGGTCACTATACCCAATCGGCCCAGGCCCTGTACCTGATGGCGCACACCTTGAGGCGCGCTCATTGGGAAGTGGGTTTACTTTATGATCCCCAGAATTTTGATGTGCCCCTGGATATCTGGCTTTCAAAAGAGTTTCAACAGCAGGCAGCCGAGATCATCTGGCGCAGCCAACCCAAAGTAGATTTGAGCCATCATATCGGCCTCGTTTCAGGCAAAGCAACCCTGGCGGCTGCCGGCCTGCCGACTGGTGAGAGTGGAAAACCTCACCAACCCGGGGGAAGCTGTGAGTTGAGTATCGTGGATGCCCAGGGCAATTGGTTGCAGATGCTGAACACGTTACAGGGCGGCGGAATTCCTGGTAGCGTGGTGGATGGTGTGCCCATGGTCGGAAGCCATGTGCGCACGAATATGACCGCCGATATGTCGGGCTGGTTTACCGGGGGCGGGCGTTTTCGCTCCATTATTGGCAGTACCCTGGTATTGCGAGAAGGCCGCCCCTGGTTGGGGTTGGGCACTCCGGGGAATGTATATGGAACCATGCCCCAGGTCCTTTCCAGTATCCTGGATTATGGGATGGACCCCTACGAGAGCGCTTTGCAACCGCGCATGGACCCACTGCGCGATGATTATGTCCTGGAAATTGAAAGCCGGATCCCCGTTGGTGTAGCGGCAGACCTTGCAAAAATGGGCATTCAATTACAATCTCTGCCCATGTATGATTACAATATGGGGTCGTTTCAAATGTGCTGGCGGGATCCAAAAACAGGCCTGATGAATAGTTGTGCAGATCCGCGCCGGGCTGGCAAAGCGGATGGATTTTAAACCTGAAATGGTCGTTGATGAGAGAATTTATGGCTGAAAACAAAATGCGTTGGGGTATCCTGGGTACGGCGAATATTGGCCGGGCAGCTGTGATTCCTGCGATTAAATCCTCCAAAAATGCTGAAGTTGTGGCGGTTGCCAGCCGAGACCGGCAAAAGGGAATCGAATTTGCAGACTTAATGGGTATACCAAAATCTTTTGGGAGCTACGAAGCCTTGCTCGACGCCCCGGATATTGATGCTGTTTATATACCCTTACCGAACAGCTTGCATTATGAGTGGACCATCAAGGCTGCCCGGGCCGGTAAGCACATTCTATGTGAGAAACCCCTGGCAATTAACGCAGTTCAATGCCTGGAAATGGACGCAGCCGCCCGAGAATCTGGGGTTCTCCTGATGGAAGCTTTTATGTATCGCTTTCATCCGCGGATTGAAAAGGTGATTGCCCAGGTGCGATCAGGTGCTTTGGGTCCTCTGCAGACGATCCAGTCCGGTTTTACCTTCAAGATAACTCGACCGGATAATATTCGTTACCGCGCTGATTTAGGTGGCGGAGCATTGATGGATGTAGGCAGTTATTGTGTCAATATCAGCCGGACTTTGGCCGGCGGAGAACCCGAGGCGGTACAGGCGGTTGCAACATGGACTGGCACAGGGGTCGATGATCGTTTGGCCGGTACGCTGCTTTTCGCCGGTGGGGTGACCGCTCAATTTGATTGTGCGTTGAGCATGGCCAGGCGCGAATCTATCCTGGCGGCAGGCACGGATGGATATTACTTTGTCCCAGCCGCGTTTTTACCGGGAAAAGAAGATGTACTATTCCATGAATTTCGGGATCGCCAGGAGATCTCGCATCAATTTTCTGGTTGTGATGAATATCAATTAATGGTTGAACACTTTACGGAATGTATTTTGAATCGAAAGCAGCCACTTTATACAGCAATGGACGCAGCTGCCAATATGCTTGTGATTGAAGCATTGTATCAGTCCGCACGTAATAATGGAAAATGGCAAACCGTTTCCCCGCTTATCTGACGCGTAAGAAGATCAAAGGATATTTAGGAATGTTCATAATTCTGGGAGTGGATTTTTATGATCGAACCCAAACTGCATTCGATTCAAAAAGTAACTAAAAGCACTCTAAAAAATCAGATTAGTGCACAGATTAAAGAGCTGATTCTGACTAACAGCTTGCAACCAGGCCAGCCAATTGTGATTGATAAATTGGCTGACGAATTTGGCGTCAGCCATATCCCGGTGCGAGAGGCATTGGCGATGCTTGAACGCGACGGGTTAGTTGAATTGAATTCCTACCAGAACCCAAAGGTGGCGGATGTAACGGCTGTGGATGTTAAAGAAGTGTATGAAATGCGTTTAATGGTGGAGAGTTGGGCGGTAGAACGAGCGGCCAAGAATCTCACGGATGGACAAATCGACCATATCGATGATTTATTGGATGTCGCCCGAAAAGAAGCTGCCCTCAATAACTATGGCCCGCATCTGAAGGTCGATCTGCTTTTGCACGAGACGATCCTTCGTTCAACTAACAACAAGTTATTTTGGGTACTGGCCCAACGGATCCATGAGCGCTCGATTCTTGTTCGTTCGTTGGTAGAGGTAAAGGGGACCATCCATGATATTAACCAAATTATTGATGAGCATTGTTTGATTACAAAAGCCTTACGCGCCCATGACCTCGATCAGGCCCGCATGGTTATGGTCAATCACCTGCAGAATGGTTTTGGGCGTACTTTACTTGCCCTGGATAAACAACTTTAATTGGGAAGATCAGCAAAAATATATCATTGCTGTCTTCTGGAGGATATACAGATATGGAAATAAAAATGGATCCAAATGCGCCAATTGGAATTTTTGACTCAGGCTTGGGTGGATTGGCTGTTTTGCGTGAGGTCAATCGTTTGTTACCCAATGAAGATTGCCTCTTTTTGGGTGATACCCTGCGCCAACCTTACGGTCCGCAGACGATTGAGGAAGTTCGGCAGTATGCTATTGAAATAACTGGCTACCTGATCGAAAAAGGAGCCAAGATGGTATTAATTGGTTGTAACACGGCATCCATTGCCGGCGGCGATGCGGCCCAGGCCTGTTTCCCGGATGTACCGGTGATTGGCATGATCCGGCCTGGAGTCCGGGCAGCCCTGCGCGCCAGCCAGAGCAAGCGCATAGGGGTATGGGGAACGGAGATCACCGTTGCCAGCCAGGCATATGACCAGTTGATTGTCAATATCGATCCAAAGGCTCAGGTAGTGGGGGTAGCCTGTCCAACTCTCCTGCGCCTGGCAGAAAAAGGGAAAATTGGCGACCGCCCTTATTTGCGCAATCTGGCGACAAAGGATTTTCAGAAAGTAGCCGAATTCGGAGCCGATACGTTAATCCTGGGTTGTACCGATTTCACCTGCGTGCGGGATATTATTGATGAGGTAGTGGGAACCCGGGCAGTGGTGGTAGACCCGGCAGAAGAAGTGGTGCGAGAGGCCAGCCGGGTTATGGCAGAACGAGGGGGCGTGAATCCAGGTTCGCATGGGCCGGCCAGGATGAAATTCCTAATCACAGGGGACGACCAGGATAATTTTTCCAGCTTTGGAGCAAAATTCCTGGGGGTGCCTATGATTGATGTGACCCGCGTACCGTTGACTGAAGTGCAAGCAGCAGCCAATTTAGCCCGGTAAAAAATTCTATAGAGAGGTAATCCAATGGGATACAGATTAGCACAACGTGTTATTAATCTAAAGCTTTCAGCGACCGATGAAATCGATAACACCGTCAAGAGAATGCAACGAGCAGGCATTAACGATATTATTTCTTTTGGAGGGGGTGAACCCTGCTTTGACACGCCTTTGACGGTACAGGATGCCGCGATTGCCGGCTTGCGGGCCGGTAAGACTAAATATGAACCGACTGCCGGCGATTACGAGCTGCGCGAAGAGATCAGCAAAAAATTAAAGCGCCACAATAATATCACTGCTGGCGTCGATGATATTCTCGTGACCCCGGGTGGTAAGTTTGCAGTTTTTATGGCCTGCCAGGCTCTGCTCCATCCGGGTGACAAAGTGATGGTGCTGGAACCAGCCTGGGTTTCGTATGTATCGAACGCCGAGCTGGCAGGTGCTGAAGTAATCCACATCCCTTCTTATGAAGAAAATGGCTTCCAGCCCGACCTGGATCTAATTCGCAAAGGGATGGACAAATCTGTACGGTTTATTGTGATGAATTCGCCGAACAACCCGACCGGCGCGGTGTATGCCCCTGATACGATCCGTGAGATCGCCAGGATCGCCCAGGAGTACGGGGCTTTGATCTTCTCCGATGAAATCTATGAAGATATTTTGTATCAAGGTGAGCGTTACAGCCCGGGCTCCGAATTTGAAAATGTTATTACGATCAATGGTTTCTCCAAAACCTATGCGATGACCGGTTGGCGTCTCGGGTATGTGACCGCCCCGCGTGAGATCATTGATGGGATGATCAAGATCTACCAACAGTCCGCAACTTGCGTGACGGCTTTCGCTCAATCTGGGGCAATCGATGCGTTGCGAAACCCGAAAGCGGCGGCTGATTCACAGAAAATGGTCCAGGGCTATCGCGAGCGCTGTGATTTGATTTCCGAACTGATTCAGGAATCGCGCTTCTTTAAAGGGTTTGTTCCGCAAGGCGCATTCTATGCTTTCCCTTCCTATACTTTTCACCGGCCCTCTCTGGATGTGGCCAATTTGCTGTTGGAAAAAGCCCATGTGGCTACCGTGCCGGGTTCGGCGTTTGGTGACTGTGGCGAACAGCATATCCGCTTCTCTTACTCAACTTCCACAGCGAATATTGTCGAAGGCTTTCGGCGAATCGAACAAATCGCAGGTGAACTTGCTTAAGGAGAATTAAATGGTAGATTTAGTTAAGCATCGACGGGTAATGACCGGTACACATTTTATGATGGGGAATTACGCCGTAGTTGAAGGCGCTTTAGCAGCGGGCTGTGACTTTTTCGCCGGTTACCCGATTACCCCGGCCAACGAAATTTCCGAACAAATGGCTCAACGGATGGCCGAGGTCGGTGGTGCATTCTTGCAAGGTGAAGACGAGCTGTGTTCAATTTATGCGGTAACTGGTGCAGCTCTGGCGGGAGCGAAAGCGATGACAGCCACCGCCAGTGCGGGTTACAACTATATGCAAGAAGGGATAGAGTACGCCGTTTCAGGCGAGATTCCTTGCGTGATCGTGGATGTGCAGCGCTGCCGAGGAGAGAATTATGCTACCCAGGCAGATGTAATGCAGGCGCGTTGGGGCGCGGCAGGCGACCATGAGATGATTGTTCTGGCGCCTTCTTCGGTGCAGGAGTTGTTTGATCACACCATCCGTGCTTTTAATCTGGCCGAGAAATATCGCACCCCGGTGATCGTCCTTTCTGAGACCACGATTGCTTTGATGCGTGAAAACCTGGTAATTCCGGAACCGGACCAGATTGAGATCTTTAACCGGGTAAAACCGAGTGTGCCACGCGACCAGTTTGTGCCTTACGCGGCGGCGCCGGATGGGGTGCCACCTCTACCTTCTTTTGGCGACGGTTACCGGATATTGCACTCGATTAATCCCCATGATGAAAATGGCGATATTCACTGGAAAGCAGATGTGTTTGAGCAGATGTACCAGCGCATTACGAACAAGATTAAAGCTCACTATGATGATATTGTCCGAACCGAGTCTTTTTACCTGGATGATGCGCGGATTGGGCTGGTTGCCTATGGCAGTGAATGCCGCCCGGCGCTGGAAGCGGTTGAAAAAGCCCGCGAAAAAGGGCTTAAAGCAGGTTTATTAAAGCTGTCTACCGTCTGGCCAGTGCCAGAGCGCGAAATCAAGGCGCTTGCAGACCAGTGCGATGTCATCTTTGTAGTGGAAATGAATATTGGAAAATACGCCGGCGAGGTTGAGCGGGTAAGCCATGGTACCTGTGAGGTAGTTCGGATCACGAAAAACCGTGGCCTGGGCCATACTCCCGGAGAAATCCTGGCCGGATTAGAGCAGAAACTTGGCCGTTCGCTGCGGTAGTGACGCAATGGATTTTAGATCGAAGCCTTGGAGGTAACATGGCAGGTGAAATTAACCCTTTAAGAAAATATCTACGAAAAGATTGTTTGCCGCATTTTTTTTGCTCTGGCTGTGGAGCGGCGCAGGTTTTAAATTTTTTTGTACAGGCAGCTGATGTAATAAATTTAGATTTTGATAATTTAGTAGCAATTGGCGGCGTAGGCTGTACAGCTCGTATCCCCGTCTATTTAGACGCGGATGCAATGCACGGCATCCACGGTCGCACCCTTCCTTGGGCTACTGGGATCAAGTTACACAATCCAAAATTAAAGGTGGTAATTTTTGCTGGTGACGGAGATGCAGCCGCCATTGGCGGCAATCATCTCATCCACGCGGCTCGCCGAAATGTGGATGTAACCATGATTATGGTCAATAACCTGACCTTTGGAATGACTGGCGGTCAGGTAGCTCCTACAACACTGCGTAGTTTGAAAACGACGACCACCCCCTTTGGAAACCTGGAAGAATCGTTTGATTTATGCAAACTTGTGGCTGCGGCAGGTGCTACTTATGTGGCCAGGGCATCTACTTTTCGGCCGAGATTGGCGATTAATGCGATTAAAAAGGCTTTGACCCATCCGGGCTTTTCATTTGTTGAAATTATCAGTCAGTGTCCCACCAACTTTGGCAGGAAGGCGATTGGCAGCGGGCAAGCAGTGGCCGGGGTGAAGTGGATTGAGGAACAATCTTTGACCCTTCAGGAAGCCAGTAAACTTCCTGAGAAAAAATTGGTGGATAAGTTCATTTTGGGAACTTATGTCGACACTACCCGGCCTGTTTATCTGGGAGGGTCCATTTTCCCAGGAGAGGAAGAAGAATAATGCAGAAAGATCAAGTGACGATCCAATTTTGCGGTTTCGGCGGCCAGGGGATTGTTCTTTCTTCCGTGATTTTGGGGACTACTGCCGTCCTTCGCGCGGGATTGAACGCAGTCCAGACTCAATCCTACGGGTCAGAAGCGCGGGGGGGTGAGTGCCAGGCGGAGTTAATCCTTTCTCGAAAACCTATTTTGTCTCCCGTGGCGGATCAGTTGGATATCCTGGTGGCTATGTCGCAGCCGGCTCTTAACCAGTATCTTAAACGGTTGAAACCCGGCGGCGCTTTGATTTTTGACCCCGAATATGTAACCAGGCCAGACCGTGTGGATATACAGGTTATTTCAGTTGCCGCCACCGAGGCGGCTGGCCAGTTAGGAAATAAAATCGTCGCCAATATGTTTATGCTGGGTTTTATCCAACAGTTGACCGGTTTGATCACGGCCGATGCTTTGGGCGAAATTATTGGTGAAAATGTGCCCCAGAAATATTTAACACTTAATCAAAAAGCGGCGCAGAGTGGGATGGCTTTAGCTAAAGCAATGAACGTAACGGCGGAGGCCTAGCAAATGCGACTTTTAGAATTTCAGGCGAAACAACTGTTTGCCCAATATGCTATTCCCGTACCAAGAGGCATATTGATCACGTCCCCGGAAGAAGCGGCCAAAATTAAGACCCCTGCCGTACTAAAAGCTCAGGTAGCCGTGGGTGGTCGAGGCAAGACCGGTGGAATACGGGCGGTAGAAACAGCCGAAGAGGCTGCCGCTGGCGTGAAAGACCTTTTACAAATGAGCATTAAGGGATACCCCATCTGTGGAATCCTGGCTGAAGAAAAAGTAGCCATTACGCATGAATTTTACTTATCGGTGCTTTACGATAAAAAGACCAATTCTCCCATGATTATGGCCAGCCAGGCGGGTGGTGTAGACATAGAACAGGTTGCACGGGAGAACCCCGAAAAAATCCTCCGTCAGACGATCGATCCGTTTATTGGTATTCAAAAATATACTTCCCGGTATATCGCCAAGCAGTTGGGCATTGGCAATGTACAAGAATTTGCCACGCTGGTTGAGCGCCTTTACGCCATTTTGTTGGAATGCGACGCGACCCTCGTTGAGATTAATCCCCTGGTTGAGACGTCCCATGGCCTGATTGCCCTGGATGCCAAACTGCTCGTGGATGATAAGTCTGGATTCCGGCACGGCGACCTGTTTGCAAAGATCCGTAAGGAACAGAATGATTTGGATAAAGGACCCAGGACAGAAGCAGAACGGCTGGCAAAAGAACGCGAGATTACCTATGTTGCCCTGGACGGAAATATTGCCATGATCGCCGATGGGGCTGGAACCGGGATGTTGACCCTGGACTTGATTCAGGATGAAGGCGGTCGGTCAGCCAATTTCTGCGAGATGGGTGGGCTGGCCAACGCCAAAATTATGAATGAATCCATCGAGGTTGTTCTGGCGAACCCGCGCGCTAAAGTTTTGTTGATTACATTGATTGGTGGTCTGACCCGCATGGATGAAATCGCCGACGGAATCGCCCAATACATCCAGGCGCATACGAAGACCATCCCGATCGTGGTACGCATGTGTGGTACGCAAGAAGAAGCTGGCAAGGCGACCCTTAGAAATATTGGCATTGAGCCTCTTAATGATATGGCGAAAGCAGTTCAGGCTGCGGTGGCCATGGCAAGGGCGGTGTAACGATGGCAATTTTGATTGATAAAAATACCCGGGTCTTGATCCAGGGCATCACGGGAAATGTGGGCTCTTTTCAAGCCAAAGTGATGAAAGATTATGGTACTCAAATCGTGGCCGGCATAACCCCAGGTAAAGGCGGCGCCAGCGTGCACGGCATTCCGGTGTACGACTTTGTTGAAGAAGCTCTGGCTGAACATAAAATTGACGCCGCCTTCGGTTTTGTACCGGGACAGTTTGCAAAAGACGCCGCCTTTGAAGTGCTTGAAGCCGGCATCCCATTTTTAGTGATCACCACTGAAGGTGTGCCAAGCCGGGATATGCTTCAGATCATCCATTATGCTGCCCAAAAAGGTGCGCGCGTGCTGGGCCCCGATACCGCCGGCTTGATTTCTCCCGGGAAGTGTAAGCTGGGCGTCCATCCTAACCGGATGTTTTGCGAGGGAAATGTGGGGGTCCTTTCGAAGAGTGGGGCTTTGTCTTATGAGGTTTGTAAAAACCTGACTGAAAATGAAATCGGGCAGTCGACGGTGGTAGGGATTGGCGGCGGGCCATTCTGGGGCATGACGCAGACGACTGTGCTCAAGTTGTTTCAGGAAGACCCGGAGACAAAAGTGGTGGTTATGCTGGGTGAAGTCGGCGGGACGATGGAGCTAGAAGCTGCCGAATATATCAAGCGCCATATGACTAAGCCTGTGGTGGCTTTGATCGTTGGCCGCTCCGCTCCTGTGGGAGCCCAAATGGGCCATGCAGGAGCAATTATTGAAGGCAATGAAGGCACCGCAGCCAATAAGATTAAAGCATTAGAAGCAGCCGGGGTGAAAATTGCTTACCGGCCGGCCGAAATTCCGAAGATTATCAGGTCACTTGGGGTACTTTGATGAAGAAATATATTATCAATATCGATGAACTGGTCTGTAAGGGTTGTGAATTGTGTATTTTTTACTGTCCAAAGGATGTGCTTAAACTGGCAGAAAAAATGAATCAGAAGGGCTATAACATCGCAGAAGTGATCAAGCTGGACAACTGTATTGGCTGCCGCTTATGTGAAATTGCCTGCCCTGATTTTGCGATTTACATAAAGGATCTATCCGAAAGTTAGGAAACCACTTTTTTATATTCAAAAACCGCAGGTTTTTGAATATAAAAAAGTGAAATT
>VFSW01007886.1_pt1 | contig 15387 bp, 14 predicted proteins | sample 5358111 | NCBI WGS metagenome assembly VFSW01 (sample SAMN11554181, study PRJNA540505) | mine drainage metagenome | isolation source: sediment from site ElyBrook_90M | place: USA: Ely Copper Mine, Vershire, VT | collected 2017
CGCGGTGGCAAACTGGCACTGCGATGGATCGGCCGCGATGATCAGATTCGGGATTTCAGCTATGCGGCGCTGCGCGCAGAGACCAATCGCTTTGCCAATATTTTGGTGCAGCACGGCATCACGAAGGGTGATCGAGTCTATTTGCTTCTCGGGCGCAGTCCGGAACTTTACATTGCCGCTCTCGGCACGCTGAGAAATGGCAGCGTCTTATCGCCGTTATTCTCGGCGTTCGGGCCGGAGCCGGCCAAGGCGCGAATGACGATCGGCAACGCCAAGGCGCTGGTCACCACGGAAGCGTTCTACCGGCGCAAGATCGAGCCCTGGCGCAAGGAACTCGCGAGCCTGGAGCATGTCTTCCTAACGGATTGTTCGGGCAACCCGCCGCCGAACACCATCAACCTGAACGCGGCGTTGGCGCGAGCGTCGGACTCCTTCGAGACCGTGTGGACGAGTCCCGAGGACATGGCTCTGCTGCACTTCACCAGCGGCACCACCGGAAGGCCGAAGGGTGCCGTGCACGTGCACGAAGCCGTTGTTGCGCACCATATCTCCGGCCAGCTCGCACTCGACTTGCATCCGGACGATATTTTTTGGTGCACCGCCGACCCCGGATGGATAACGGGCACGTCCTACGGCATCATCTCGCCGCTCACCAATGGCGCGACCTTGATCGTCGACCAGGCCGAGTTCGACGCTGAACGCTGGTGTCGCATTTTGCAAGACCAGAAGGTCACGATTTGGTACACGGCGCCGACAGCTATTCGGATGCTGATGAAGACCGGCGCCGATTTTCCAAAAAGGTTTGACCTGTCAAAATTGCGGCTGATGGCAAGCGTCGGTGAGCCACTCAATCCAGAGGCCGTCGTGTGGGGGGTGCAGGCTTTCAACAAACCTTTTCACGACAACTGGTGGCAGACCGAGACCGGCGGGATCATGATTTCGAATTATCGATCAATGGACGTTAAGCCGGGCTCGATGGGTCGCCCACTGCCGGGGGTTACTGCCGGCATTGTTGAGCACTTGGAGGGCGGCGGCGTGCGCGAAATCACTTAACCAATGGCTATGGGCGAGCTCGCATTGCGGCCCGGCTGGCCGTCGATGATGCGGGCTTATCTCAATGAATGGGAACGCTATCGGAAGTGTTTCGTGGGCGGCTGGTATCTCACCGGCGATCTCGCGATGCGCGACAGCGAGGGCTATTATTGGTTCGTGGGCCGGAGCGATGATGTCATTAAAAGCGCCGGCCACCGCATTGGCCCGTTCGAGGTGGAGAGCGCGCTGATGGAGCATCCGGCCGTTGCCGAGGCCGGTGTGATTGGCATTCCCGATCCCGCGGCCGGCGAGATGGTCAAGGCCTACGTCGCGCTCAAAGGGGGTTTCGAGCCGGGCGAGGCGCTGCGCAAGGAATTGCTCGGCCACGCGCGACAGCGTCTCGGACCTGCGGTGGCGCCGAAGGACATCGCATTCAGGCAGAACTTGCCGAAGACGCGCAGCGGCAAGATCATGCGGCGCTTGCTCAAGGCGCGCGAGCTTGGCCTGCCCGAGGGCGACCTTTCGACGCTTGAAAGCGAGGAGCGATGACCGTAGCAGCTGACAAGCCGCGTCTGTCGCGCGAGCACATGCTCGATCTCTTGAAGCAGATGATCCGTATCCGTCGCTTCGAGGACAAGTGTTACGAGCTGTACACGCAGGAGAAAATCCGCGGCTTCATGCATCTTTACGATGGCGAGGAGGCAGTCGCGGTTGGCATCATCCCGGTGCTGGAGAAACGTGACCGGATCGTCAGTGCCTATCGCGAGCACGGACATGCGCTGGTACGCGGCGTGCCGATGACAGCGGTAATGGCCGAGATGTACGGCAAGCAGGAAGGCTGCAGCCGCGGCCGTGGCGGCTCCATGCATTTGTTCGACAGCGCCACTAATTTCCATGGCGGCAATGCCATTGTCGGCGGCGGCTTGCCGGTGGCGGTCGGTTTGGCGCTTGCTGATCATATGCAGGGCGGTGACCTGGTCATTGCCTGCTTTTTCGGAGACGGGGCCGTTGCCGAAGGCGAGTTTCACGAAAGCTTGAATCTGGCGGCATTGTGGGGTCTGCCGGTGCTGTTCGTGTGTGAAAACAATCTCTATGCGATGGGAACCGCATTGGCTCTTACGGAATCCGAAACCGACATTCAGCGCAAAGCGGCCTGCTATCGGATCGCCGCCGAGGCTGTCGACGGCATGGATGTTGTTGCCGTCGAAGCCGCCGCCCGTCGGGCAATCCATGCAGTAAGAGAAAGCCGCAAGCCTTATTTTCTGGAATGCCGGACCTATCGGCTGCGCGCGCATTCGATGTTTGACGCCCAGCTTTACCGCGACAAGGCCGAGATCGAAACTTGGCGCCCAAAGGAACCTATCGTCCGGTTCCAAAAATGGCTGCAGGCCAACCACATGATTCATCCGGAAGACGCTCCCCGCCTCGAAGCCGAGGTCGATGCGGAAATAGCCGAGGCGGTGGCTTTTGCCGAAGCAGGAACCTGGGAGCCGGTGGAGCATCTCACACGCTTCGTTTATGCGGAGAGCGCCGCTCCGTCCGATCGCTGAAACGTCATGCAACAACAGACGGCCCGATCCGGAACCATCGAAACCACCTACCGCGAAGCGGTGCGCGCCGCCATCCGCGATGCGATCAAGCGCGACGAACGCGTTTTTCTGATGGGCGAAGACGTCGGCCGTTACGGCGGCTGCTATGCGGTGACCAAGGGGCTGCTCGCCGAACTTGGCCCGGAGCGGATTCGCGATACGCCGCTCTCTGAGTCGGGATTTACCGGCGCCGGCATCGGGGCGGCGATGGCTGGCATGCGCCCCATCGTTGAATTGATGACAGTGAATTTCAGTCTGCTCGCGCTCGATCAGATTCTCAACAACGCGGCGACGCTGCGTCACATGTCGGGAAATCAGTTCGGCGTGCCGCTGGTGATCCGTATGGCGACCGGCGCCGGGCGGCAGCTTGCCGCCCAGCATTCGCACAGCCTCGAAGGCTGGTATGCGCATATTGCCGGCATCAAGGTGCTGACGCCCGCAACTCTCGAGGATGCGCGAGGCATGCTGTGGACAGCTTTGGAGGATCCGGACCCGGTGCTGATCTTCGAAAATGTCATGCTCTACAATATGACCGGCAGGCTCGCCGCCGATGCCGGACCGGTCAATATCCATAAAGCCGCTGTCCGCCGTCCCGGCCGCAACATTTCACTCATCACCTATGGCGGCTCTCTCTGGAAAACCCTTGAGGCGGCAACAACACTTGCGGCCGAAGGCATCGAGGCGGAGGTGATTGATTTGCGCAGCTTGCGGCCGCTCGATGACGCGACCATCATGACATCGGTCGCCAAGACCCGGCGCGCGGTTATTGTCGATGAAGGCTGGCGCAGCGGCAGCTTGGCCGCCGAAGTGGGCATGCGCATCGCCGAACAGGCGTTCTGGTCACTCGACGCGCCGATTGGCCGCATTTGCAGCGAAGAGGTACCAGTTCCTTATCCCAGCCATCTCGAAAACGCGACGATCCCGCAGGCCCCTAAGATCGTCGCGGCCGCAAAGGCCGCCTTGGGGAGACCGTAGGAGCGCGCAGTGGCTGAATTCCGCATGCCCTCCCTTGGTTCCGATATGCAGGCGGGCACGCTGGTCGAGTGGCTGGTAAAGCCCGGCGATTGGGTCAAGCGCGGCGATATCGTCGCGGTGATTGAAACGCAGAAGGGCGCAATCGAGATCGAAACTTTCCAGCCCGGCCAGATTGAGCAAATCCTTGTGAATCTCCATACCAAGGTGCCGGTCGGCACTCCGCTGGCGCTGATCCGAACGGAAGGTGAAGCCAAGCCCGGCGCCCCGGCGGCCGCTTCGGCGCCGGCTGCGCCACCCGCCGCGCCGCCTATTGTGCTGGCGGCACGTGTTTCCCCGCCATCGCCGCCGCCCGCTGCGCCAAGGGCAGCGGGGCGCGCGCCAGTATCTCCGGCCGCTCGGCGGCTCGCCGGGCAACGCGGCATCGATCTTTCGACGGTAACAGGCAGCGGCCCAGCTGGAGCGATCATCTATGCTGACGTCGAACGCCATCTGGGCGAGGCCGTCGCTCCGCCGGAAAAGCGGCGCGCACCTTGGCTTGATCTTGAAGCGATGCGAACGGCCATTGCCGCCGCGATGGCGCGATCAAAGCGGGAAATCCCGCACTATTATCTTGAGCATCAAGTCGATGTGACGGCTTGTGAGCAATGGCTGGCGCAGAAGAACGCGACGCTATCGCTGGAGAACCGCTTGTTATTCGGGGCGCTCCCGGTCAAGGCGGCCGCGTTGGCGGCGCGACACTTTCCCGCTTTCAATGGTTTCTATCGCGACGACAAATTTGAGCCGGCGCAGGCAGTGCATGTCGGCGTAGCGATTGCCATTCGCGGCGGCGGGCTGGCGGCGCCGGCGCTGCACGATACCGACCAGCTGTCGCTCGACGAGCTGATGAGCCGTATGCGTGACCTGGTGCAGCGCACTCGCGCCGGTCGCATCCGCAGTTCGGAAATATCAGATCCGACCATCACTGTATCGAGCCTTGGGGAGCGCGGAGTCGAAGCGCTATACGGCATCATCTATCCGCCGCAGGTAGCAATCATCGGGTTCGGCAAGACGGTAGTGCGACCATGGGTCGTTGACGGTGCCATCGGACCGCGCTCGGTGGTCACCATTACGCTCTCCGGCGATCATCGAGTCAGCGACGGACATGCCGGCGCGTTGTTCCTGGCCGAAATCGGCAAGCTCTTGCAGGAGCCAAATAAGCTATGAGCGGGGTTGATATTCGCAAAGTGTTGCACGAGGAACTTAACAACATTGCCCCTGAAGTCGATATGGCCAGTGTCGATCCGGCCGCAGATCTGCGCGAAGCAATCGACATCGACTCGATGGACTTTTTGAACTTCATTACTGCTGTTCATCATCGGCTCGGCATCGACATCCCCGAGATTGATTATCCGAAGCTTGTCACGCTCAAGGGAGCGATCGCCTACATCGAGGCGAAACTAAAAACGAGCGAGACATAAGGTGGCGCCGGAAATCCTGCACGGACATCGGACGCTCCTCTCGATCGGCTTCAATTCAGGGAGCGCCTTGCGAAAATTTGCTCAAAGCCTCTGAAATTCGTGGCTCGATCGCATCATCCGGCCCGCACCGCGTCGTAGATTTCCTCCTCTTGTGCAACGTGAATCCGAACGAGTACCTCGACCGATTCTATTGCGCGTTGAGCATCCCGAATCAGATAGCGATCGATACTTTGCGACGACATATCTTCAACCACGCGCGCAAGCAGCCGCGCGAGGTGGAGAATTTCACGATGCGCACGACTCATGGCCGAAAGACCGTGACGATCGGTCAGTATTCGCGCCAGCGTCGGATAAACCTTTCCCTCATCGTCGCGCTCGTGTGTGACCACCTGCTGCTGGACGATTGTGTTAGCCTCGTTGACCAATTCAATCGCACTTTCGGGCGTCGCATCATCGAGCGCATCGGCTATAGCGCGAAGCCTGTCGAGGCTGTAACTGAGCGCCTGATGGTCGCGATGTAGTTCGCGACTGGCCGCGATCGGGAGGGTGGCCAGGCGTCGCGTATGAGCGGGAGTTAACGCCCGCAGCGCATTGAGTATCACGCCGACATCAATCAGTTCCTGGACCAAGGCCGCGGGCACTGGAGCAATCCAGCCGAGCATTGCTGCAATCATCGCGATACCCGACAATCCGATGCCGGCGATGATGCTCTGCATGGCGATGCTGTGCGCGCGTTGCGCGATGATGACGGCCTCGGCTACGCGATCAAGCCGGTCGGCAATGATGACCACATCCGCGGCCTCGGAGGAGGCGCTGGCGCCGCGCGCGCCCATCGCAATGCCGACATCGGCAGCGGCCAGGGCCGGAGCGTCATTGATGCCGTCCCCGACCATGGCCGTCGGAAAGAGCTGCTGTTCGCTATGTACGGCTTCGACTTTATCGGCTGGCCCGCGATCGGCGAGCACAACGTCGAGATCGAGCGCCGCGCCAATTGTCTGCGCTGCGGCAGCATGATCGCCAGTTACCATGCCGATGCGCGCAACGTTGGCCGCACGCAACATACGCACAGCATGCGGCGTTTCGCTACGCAGTTCGTCGGCGAGCAACAATGCGCCGATTGGCCGCCCCTCAACCGCAACAAAAACCGCGAGGGCCGAGCGCCACGAGGCCCGTCTCACGACCCTTAGCGCCCACTGCTCCGGCTCGCGACGTGCGTAGATCAAGTCGCGCGAACCGGCGCTGATCTGCTCGCCGGCGACGATTCCATGAATGCCGGAACCCATCGTTTCCCGCAAATTACGCGGCATCGGCAGCTGGAGGCCGCGATCGAGGGCGGCCTGCACAATGGCTCCAGCGAGCACATGGTGGGAAGCCTGCTCCAGGGCAGCGCCGAGCTCAAGTACGCGCTCGGCTTTCTCGCCGGGTGCCACTTCAATCGAGAGCAGGCGCGCCCCGCCGACGGTCAACGTGCCGGTCTTGTCGAACAGGACGGTGTGCGTTCGCGCGAGCGCCTCCAGCGGCGCGCCACCCTTGACCAAAATTCCGCGCCGGGCCGCCTGGGCGACACCGGCAATGAAGGCCACCGGAGCGGCCAATATGAGGGGACACGGCGTAGCGGCAACAAATACCGCGAGGCTGCGGATTGGATCGCCGGAAAGCATCCAAGCGGCGGACGCTATGGCAAGCGTCACCGGAAGAAGTATCAGGGCGTATCTGTCGGCGAGGCGCACGAACGGCGCTTTCGCCGTCTGGGCGGCCGTGACAAGTCGCAAAATGCCGGCGTAAGTGCTGGCGCCCGCGACCGAAGTGGCCGTCACTTCGAATGCCTCGCCGGCATTCAGCGTGCCACTGAACACGGAAGACCCCTGAGACCTGGCCGATGCAATCGGTTCGCCGGTCAATGCCGATTCATCGATCATCGCCGATGGCGAGACAACGATGCCATCAACGGGAATGACCTCGCCGCCACGGATCAGAATTGTATCGCCGACGATGACGTCACCTACTGGGACATCCTCGATGCGATGGTCGCGCCGGCGATGCGCGATCCGCGGCGCGCGATCGACTAAAGCGCGCAGATTGTGCTCGGCCCGCGCCACCGCAAAATCCTCGAGTACGTTACCGCCGGAATACATCAGCGCTATCACGGCGCCGGCCAGCGGCTGACCGAGCGCCAACGCCCCAGCCATGGACACGAGTGCGATAGCATCGACCCCTAAACGCCCAGCAATGACGTCACGAATGATCGAATAGGTGAGGCCGGCGATTACCGGGATGGTGGCCAGAATCCAGCTTAGATCGGCAAGAGAGGCGTAACCCGCAACGCGCGCCAATCCGCCCACCGCCAGGCCAGTGACAGCGACCCCCACAAGAAAGCGTGGCAGAAGGCGATCTATGTTCAGCGTCTTTATCATCAGCATGAAGGATCGCAGATCGCGCCAAACATCCGTTGAGAAAGATCAAGGTTGACGGAGCGTTGACCGCGCTTTCGCAAAACCAACAGCGCTCGATCGACGACACTCCGAACTCACTGTTGATCTGTGTCAACCCGGTCGGGGCAAGAATGCGCTTTGATTTGGGCCGAAGCGCCGCAACCTCAAGCAGTTTACTCGCGGATGCGATGATCTGCGTTTGACGTTCGCTCAACCGCCGAGCGGTTCGCCGAAAGCGGCATACCAGCGAAGAATGCCGTCCCAAATCTCCTGGGCCGTTTCCGCGAACCAAAACAGCTCGCGGTCCTCGCGGTCGATGACGCCCTCCTCGACGAGATAATCGAAATCCACCGCGCGCCGCCAAAAATGCTCGCCAACCAGCACGACCGGAATCGGTTTGATCTTGCGGGTCTGAATAAGGGTCAGGACCTCGAACAATTCATCAAGGGTGCCGTAGCCGCCCGGAAAGGACACAAGCGCCTTGGCCCGCAGCAGAAAGTGCAGCTTGCGCAGGGCGAAATAGTGAAAGCGAAAGCACAGCTCCGGCGAGACGTAGGGGTTGGGATATTGCTCGTGGGGCAATTCGATGTTCAGTCCGACCGATCTTGCTTCGACGTCGGAAGCGCCGCGGTTGGCGGCCTCCATCAATCCCGGCCCGCCTCCGGTCATCACCACGACGCGCGGACGCGCAGTGCTCGCGGCGGCGCCGACCAGCCGTCCGAATTCCCGCGCTACGTCATAGTAGCGGCTCTTAGCGAGGATCCGTTCGGCGGTCGCCAGCCGCGCCAGCGTCTCCGCATTGTCGGGATTGGCACGCACGGCGACCCGCAGCGCCGCGACGTTGCGGCGCGCCGCCGCAGGCTCGGGGACACGGGTGCTGCCGAACACGACGATGGTGTGGTCGATCTGCTCGTCGGTCAGTATGGTGTCGGCCTTAAGATATTCAATTTGCAGCCGCGGCCCGCGACTTTCGGGACGGGTAATGAAATCCGGGTCATGTTCCGCGAGTAGGTAGGTCGGACTCGCGAGAATTGCCAGCACCGACTGCGGCGCATTGGGATCTTCCTCGGCCGGCTTCGGCCGGTGCCAGGGGAGCGGCTCGCGGCGCTCATGCGGATGCGGCGGGGACGGTACTCCTGCCGGACGATTTGTGGTCATGCTCTGATCCTCGGCGGAACCAAACGGCGATAATCCCCGCGGCAGAAATTCAGGGAATGGCCCTAAAGGAGTTTTACGGGTAGCGCCGAACCCAAGTTTCGCCCGATTTCGCATAGCTGCGCTTGACAGCCGCCCATGCGATCCGATGCGCGGCCTCCTCCTGCCTGACGTCCCCCTCATGCGCCGCATAAGCGTGATTGAAGGCCTCGCGATAGATGTCCTGAGCATGATCCGGCAGATGGCTCCTGACCGACGGCGGCAGATCGGCGTTCGTCGCGTACGGCATTGGCAACCCTCGCACTTTCCAGCCTTTTCCGTATGCCGCACGAACAAATGGTTTCATTTGACACAAATCAAAGCCGCCGCACCGGCAAGTACCTAGTTTCGGGGCCGCTACAGAGGAGCACGCCAATGCAGCAGGATATTCCTGGCACGATTATTTTCGACGGCGCCGAAGCGCAGAAGGGTTTGGCGCTTAATCGTATGTGCTACTCGTTCAACAGCGCGGAAAACCGCGCCGCTTTCCTCAAGGATGAGGACGCCTATTGCCGCAAATACGGCCTCAACGCCGAGCAGCGCGCGGCGGTCAAGAGCCGCAGCGTCCTGAAGATGATCGAGGCCGGCGGCAACGTTTATTACCTCGCCAAGCTCGCCGGCATCTTCGGCCTCAACGTCCAGGACATCGGCGCGCAACAGACCGGCATGACCGTCGAGGCATTCAAGTCGAAACTTCTGTCAGCAGGAGCATAATCATGGCCACTATCGTCGGCGGCGTCGGCTCGACGCACGTCCCCGCCATCGGCAAAGCGATCGCGGAAAAGAAGCAGAACGATCCTTATTGGATGCCGTTCTTCAAAGGCTTCGATTATGTTCACTATTGGCTGGCGCGAACGAGACCCGACGTCGCCGTGGTGTTCTACAACGATCACGGTCTCAACTTCTTCCTCGACAAGCTGCCGACATTCGCAGTAGGCGCCGCCAACGAATATCGCAGCGAGGATGAAGGTTGGGGCATTCCAGTTTCCCGTCCGATCCCGGGCGATGCGGCGCTGTCATGGCACCTGATCAACGCACTCGTCGCCGACGAATTCGACGTGACCATATGCCAGGAAATGCTGATCGATCACGCGGTCACGATTCCGATGGCGCTGATGTGGCCGGGCCCGGTTTGGCCGATCAAGATCGTGCCCATCGAGATCAACACCGTGCAGCATCCGCTGCCGTCGCTTGAACGCTGTCTCAAGCTCGGGCGCTCCATCGGTCGCGCGCTTGAGAGCTATGAGCAGGACTTGCGCGTGGTGGTCATCGGCACCGGCGGCCTGTCCCATCAGCTCGACGGCGCCCGAGCCGGTTTCATCAACAAGGAATTCGATCTGCTTTGCCTCGACAAGATCGTCGCCGAGCCCGAGGCACTCACCCGCTATTCGATCCATGACTGGGTGAAGGAGACCGGTTCGCAGGGCGTCGAGTTCCTCAATTGGATGGCGATGCGCGGGGCGCTGACCGGACGCGTCAGTGAACTCAATCGGAACTATCATATTCCGATTTCCAACACGGCGGCGGCAACCGTGGTCTACGAAAATCAGACGGAGGTCGCGCGTAAGGCCGCGTAAGGCGGCCTTAACTGTTTGATTGCTTGCCCTATTACGCTTCGCGTCGGAACTGCCGCCCAGTCAGCGCAGCGCATGCTTGCCGAGCGGCGTTACCGTGCTGGCCTGTGCGCCTTTGTCACCCATCTCCTCGGCAAACGTTACGCGCGAGCCGACGTGCAAACGCGCATAGCCGTCATTGGCAACGCTGTTGCGGTGAAAGTAGATCTCCTGACCGTCGCTCGTCGTGAGGAAGCCGAATTCGCCTGAGGCGTCGAGCCGTGCCACCGTTCCGATGGGTGGCTCGTTATGGGCCTTCACCTGCCCTTGCGTACGCCGAACCTGGTCTTGAAGTTGCCGGCGGGCGCGCTTGAACGCATCGTTGACAGCAAAAGCCAAGTTGGAACGCCGTTCATCCGCCGTAGCCGTCCGCTCCACGTGTACTTCGCGGCCTTCAGGGAGCGCAAGATGAATGTGAACCTCATAAAGTCCGCCGACTTGGTGATGCTGGCCCGGCCCTTTCAGCACCACCCGGCAAGCCGTAACCCGGTCCCAGCGCCGCTCGAGTTCGGCGATATGTTTATCGATGACGTCCCTGATTTGTGGTGTTGGATTTATGTTTTGAAATTCGATTTTGGGCGGCGTTTGCATGTCTGACTCCGAATTGCCTGACTCCGAATTGCGAGTTCCTGCCAACATCCCCGAAATTTCTGCCGGAGAATCATTGATATGGATCAGGTCATCGAATTGCCAGGGAGCAATGCGATAGTTCGGTTCAAATACAAGAACTTTGTCGGTCACTATTCTTTGACGCAAATCAATGTTGCACAGTCCAGCCGCGCTTAGCTGTGCAAGTTCAAGAACTTTCATGGAGGATGTGTCATGGCTGAAGCCATCACGAAGCTTCCGGTGAAAACCGAGGAAAAGAAGACCGCGACGGTAGGCCCATGGCGGCCGTTCGAGAATCTGCGCCGCGAGATTGATCGTGTGTTCGACGATTTCGGCGGCGGCATGTGGCGCTCGCCGTTCGGACGTTCGCTGTTCGACGTCCAGCCGTTGTGGCAGCGCGAGCCGACTTGGGCCACAGCACCGGCCGTCGACGTTGCTGAAACCGAAAAGGCCTACGAGATCACGGCCGAATTGCCCGGTATGGATGAGAAAAACGTCGAGGTGAAATTCGCCGACGGCGTTCTGACCATCAAGGGCGAGAAGCAGGAAGAGAAAGAAGAGAAGAAGAAGGACTATTACCTGAGCGAGCGCAGCTACGGGTCGTTCCAGCGCGCATTTCAGGTGCCCGACGGCGTCGACGCCGACAAGATCGAGGCAAGCTTCAAAAACGGCGTACTCAAGGTGACGATGCCGAAGAGCGCGGAGGCGCAGAAATCGGCGAAGAAGATTACCGTCAAGGCGGCCTGACTCACGTCCGTTGTGATGGCGCAATCCGGATTGCGTCAATCGGCGCAGTCCGGATTTTTGTTTTTAGCGTCGGGCTCGGCGTGCCTGCATGCCACCTGAAGCCGGGAGCGGCTCGCCGAGCCACCAGACGATCGCCGGCCAAATTTCTTCGAGCACGTTTTTGCCCATGAACAGCCCGACATGGCGGCCTACGACGATGGCTTTGCCTACATCCCCTGCGGGAGTACCGACCAGACGTTCGGCTGCGAATAGCTGGGCCGGCGCCACCAATTCATCCTCACTTGCCCCGAGCAGGAAAATGGGTGTGTGAACAGCCGCAAGATCGATCCGCTGCCCCAGTGCAACAAATTTCCCAAGGGCAAGTTCGTTGCGCTTGTAGAGTTTTTCAACGACTTCGAGGAAATATGCTCCCGGCAGGTCGGTCGTCCACGCATACCATTGCCGGAATTCCGCTTCGAGCGCGGCGAAATCCGCGGATCCGGGCAACTCATCGGTCTGCAGGACTTGCCGCAAGTCCTCCGCAGCCACCGTATCCACTCCCCAGAACTTCACCACTTTCCGTCCGGGAACGATGCCGTCGCCAATCCGGACGAGTTCATCAAAGACCGCCAGAGGACTTGTATCGGCGAGATCCGACAGGGCGGACGGCGCGGCTGCGATGTCGATCGGCGCGCCGGCAAGCACCAGCTTGCGGACTTTTGCGGGAAACCGCGCCGCATACACGAGCGCCATCCAGCCGCCCTGGCAAAGGCCAATCAAATCAACCGGCGCGCCGATATGATCGACCAGGACGTTGAGGTCGGCGAGATAGTCGTCGATGCCGCGGAAACGCATCTCGTGGGTCGCGGAACGCCAGTCGGCCGCGAACAATCGCCGTAGCCCGGCGCGGCGCAACGCGGCGACCAGACTATGTCCTTGGGTAAGGTCGGCGACGGCGGCGCCGTGCAACGCGAGCGGCGTGCACAGAAGCGCGGGCGGGCCATCTTCGTCGACCGTAAAATCGCGCAGCTGGACGCTATTCAGCTCGAGCGCGACGGTATGCGATGTCGACCATTTCGGCTCGGGCGCTTGCGCTCCCGCGGGACCGACGGCGAGATTGGCGAAATGTTTGGCGATCAGCGCAGACATATCGCTTGCTGCGGCGGCCACAAATGCCGGCCAGAGAAAGGCCAAATTCGCTGACTGACGACCAGTTGGCTCGTACATCTGATATCCGAATGGTCATGTCATTGTACTGTCACCCGGCGTGCACAGATCAACTTTGATGTGTGTCAAGTAAGATGCCGTCAATGCACCCGAAAGTGGTTGTAGCCTGGCTATGGTTGGGGTGGAATCTTGGAGCGGCACGCTGAACCCGTGGGCGACATGAAACGACCGTTCTCGCTAACGCTCAAAGGCGACGCTCCGCGGCCGGCAAAGCGCCTGGCCCATAACGCCGCCGAACAGGCCGTTCCCGAAATACCGGATTTGGCCACTGTCCCGCTTCCCGAACTCTTTCAACGGCTGCATTCGACAGACACAGGCCTGAGCGCATCAAGCGCCGCGGCTATTCTCGAGGCGATTGGACCGAACCGGATCGACACGGCTCGGCGCAAGCGGCTGTTGTTGGCTTTTGTCGAACGGTTGGGCAATCCGCTGGTCCTGATTCTGCTGTTCGCGGCGGCGGTATCAGCGTTCACCGGGGACGTTGCGAGCTTCGTCATTATTGCGGTCATCGTGCTCATGTCCGTGATCCTCGACGTAACCCAGGAGCGCCAAGCCCAAAATGCTGCCGAGCGTCTGCGCGAGCAGGTGTCGCTTTCCGCTAAGGTGCTTCGTGATGGCCGCCCAATCGACATTCCAGCGGCGGATATCGTTCCCGGCGATGTCATTCTTCTCGCGGCTGGCGATCTCATACCCGCCGATTCCCGGTTGGTCGAAGCCCGCGACCTCTATGTCGATGAAGCGCTTCTGACCGGCGAGGCTTATCCCGCCGAAAAGGACGCGGCGCCGGCAAGCGGCGCGGCCGCCGGCGAGACCGTATTCCCGCTCAATCTGGTGTTCATGGGAAGCTCGGTCGTCAGTGGAACCGCAAAGGCGCTGGTTCTTGCAACCGGACGTCAAGCCCAACTCGGCTCAATTGCCGGTGCGCTTCAGAAGCAGCCGCCACCGACGGCTTTTGCGATCGGCATCCAAAAATTCGGGATGATGATCGTGCAAGCCACGATCTTTCTCGTCCTGTTTGTCATTCTCGTCAACGTGCTGTTTCATCGAACGCTGCTCGAATCCTTCCTGTTTGCGCTGGCACTGGCGGTCGGACTCACGCCCGAACTTCTGCCGATGATCGTGTCGGTCACCCTCGCACATGGCGCGACGCGCATGTCCCGCAAGCAGGTTATCGTTAAGCGCCAGTCCGCCATCGACGATCTTGGCAGCATGAACGTGCTTTGCAGCGACAAGACGGGGACACTGACCGAAGCCCGCATCAAGCTGGTTCGGGAAGTGGACCTTGGCGGGAACGATAGCGGCACCGTCATGCGGATGGCGCTGCTCAACGCCGCATTTGAGACCGGGCTCAAGAGTCCGCTGGACGAGGCGATCCTCGCTGCCGGCAAGATCGACCTCGCAGCTTGGTGCAAGATCGACGAAGTGCCGTTCGACTTCGAGCGGCGCCGGGTGTCGATCCTCGTCGAAGGCGAGGGCCGGCGTCTCATCATCGTGAAGGGCGCGCCGGAAGACATCCTTGGCCATGCCGCATTTTTTGAGCAGCAGGGAGCATCACCGCGCCCCCTCGACGCGGCTGCGCGTAAAACCGCCGAGGCGACATTCAACGGCCTCGGCGCGGAGGGCTACCGAGTTCTGGGGGTCGCGTGGCGAGAGGTCAAAGCAGACCACGAGAAGGCAAGTATCGCCGACGAGGCGGACCTGACCTTCGCCGGCTTCCTCGCCTTCCTCGACCCGCCGAAAGAAGGGGCCCGTGCGGCGCTGACGGCTCTCGCCAATCTGGGAATCACTTTGAAAGTGGTGACTGGCGACAACGAGCAGGTCACCCGGCACGTCTGCGGGGAACTCGGTCTGAAGATTGCCGGAACGTTGACCGGACCGGAAGTCGCGGCTCTGACCGACGAGGCGCTGATAGCAAGGGTCGACGACACAACGTTGTTCTGCCGCGTGACGCCACCCCAGAAGTCACGCATCATCAGGGCCTTGCGGCGCAACGGCCATGTCGTGGGCTATCTCGGCGACGGCATCAACGACGCGCCGTCGCTTCATGCCGCGGATGTCGGCTTTTCGGTAGATACCGCCTGCGATGTCGCCAAAGAAGCCGCCGCAATGATCCTCTTGCGCAAGGATCTCGGTGTGCTTGCCGAGGGCGTGCGCGAAGGTCGCAAGACGTTCGCCAACATCCTCAAATACATGATGATGGGCACCAGCTCGAATTTCGGCAACATGTTCTCCATGGCGGGTGGCGTTTTGTTTTTGCCGTTCCTGCCGATGCTGCCGACCCAGATTCTTTTGAACAACCTGCTCTATGACGTCTCGGAGACAATGATCCCGCTCGACAACGTGAGCGATGCCATGGCAGCGAAGCCGCGCCGCTGGGACCTCGACGTTGTCCGCAAGTTCATGCTCGTATTTGGGCCGCTGAGTTCGATCTTCGACTTCGTCACTTTCGGGCTACTGCTCCGGGTCTTCCACGCAGACGAGAAGCTGTTTCAGACCGGCTGGTTCGTCGAGTCGCTCGCGACGCAAGTCCTAG
>VFSW01007887.1_pt1 | contig 15385 bp, 4 predicted proteins | sample 5358111 | NCBI WGS metagenome assembly VFSW01 (sample SAMN11554181, study PRJNA540505) | mine drainage metagenome | isolation source: sediment from site ElyBrook_90M | place: USA: Ely Copper Mine, Vershire, VT | collected 2017
ATCAACTATGGCGTCATCGGCTCCGGGTTCGACGGCGCTGACCTCAATTCCGGGGACATTCCTGGAGGAGCAGCCAGCGGCGCGAATACCTTGGCGGCTGACTCCGGTTCGGTTCTCGGCGCGCCCGGTTCGGGCTTTTTCTTTGCTGAGAACCCTCTCGGCGGTTTTGACGGGGCCGAGGACGACGGCTTTTTCTCCTTTAACATCGTATCGGGCGACTTTGACGCCTACGTGGATGTAACCGCGCCGTTTAACGCGGGCTTCTATACCTTCGCCGGCTTGATGGCCCGCGCCGTCAGCGACGGCACCGGGCAGCCCTACAATCCGACTGGCACAAATGCGAGCGAAAACTGGGTTCAAATCGTGCGCTTTGAAGAGTTCGGTGTTCCGATCCAATTAAGTGTGAACAGCAACTCGGTGAATAACCAGAGCACGCTCACCAACCTTTATGGCACTACCGATAGCACGTCGTCTGACGTTTTCCTGCGCATAAACCGCGCTGGCGATGTCTTTAGTTTCTACGACAGCGCTACTTACGGGGGGCCTTGGACGCTTGAAGCAACCTATTCCCGGCCGGATTTGCACGGCGCCGCGATGCAAGTGGGCATTTATGAAGGTTCGTTCGGAGGCGGCGCCGCCTCAGTGGTGACCTTTGCAGATTACGGCGTCATGGCGACAAACATTATCAAAGCCCCATCAAGCGATCCCTCAAATCTCGCGGCCTCTGATTACAACACCAACGGCTCGGTCAGCTTGTCGTGGACACCGGCGCCAGGCAGTGATGGAAGTGTTGTCGTGCTGACGTTGAATCAGCCCATCATGCAATCGCCTTATTATGGCTTCTCCTACGTTGGCAATCCCGTCTTTGGCTCGGTGGCCAATATGGGCGGCAACCAGCAGGTCGTTTACGCCGGTTCGGGCGCCAGCGTCACTGTCAGCAACCTCCTGACCAGCAGCGATGTCTATAACGCGGCCGTTTACTCCTACACGACCAACGGCGGAACGACGCCGATTACTTACGATTCAAACACAGCCACCAACACTTTCAACGGCCCTGGCGTGATCGTCAGCATCACCGCCAGCGTCAATGTCTCCAACATCCCCGTCAATGGCGTCGGCATCGTGAGTGTCCTTGCTAACTTTAGCAGCGGAGGCACCTTGAATATCAGCGGACTCGCTTCCGCCACTTCGTCCGATCCGGCGATCAGCGCCACCGTTGAAACGGTCAACGGCGTCGGCGTCATCGTGCTAAGCGCCACCGCCGCAACCGCTGTCGACACCAACGGCAATGTCTCCGTCACGTATGGAGGCTTTACTAACAACATTGACGTCATCAGCCATGCGCCGGTCTTCACGGACAACTTCAACACGGCGCACAGCTATCTTACGAACGGCGTGGCGGGAACCGGCTGGGACGGGGTCTATGAGACCAACACCGATATCGCCGGAGGCATCGAACCGGCGACTCTGGCGATGAGCCTGTTCGACGCTGATATTACCAGCAATGACTGTCTGACCATCAGCTCTGCCAATGGCTATTGGAAGAACGGAGATGACAATGGTCCATTTCTTTACAAGATTGCCCCGGGAGATTTCGAGGCCTCCGTCCATATCACCGGCTACAATCATGTCGGTTACAACTTTGTCGGCCTTATGGCCCGGGCCTTTTCCCCGGCGAATAATGCTTCCCCTTTCGGAGTCGGAGGCACGGAGGACTATGTCAATTGGCAGCGATTCGACCAATTTGGCGATTCCACGGTTTTGTTCAACACTATCAATGGGGTTACGGCCGAGAACGACGATCAAGGCGGAGACTCGACAGATTACTGGCTTCTAATGACCAGGGTCAACGCCACAAACTTTTACCTGTTTAAATCGGCGACCTTTGGCGGACCTTGGACTCTGGCCCATAGCGTGGTGCAGCCGGCCCTCGTCGCCGGCACCATGCTCCAAGTGGGGCTTGATCAGGCTACCTACAGCGGCGCCGTTGGAGTGGTGCAATTCGACACCTTTATGTTGGATGGCGACGGCATTGTGGGAGCCGGCTTGACGCCTGACACGGTTCCGACACCCGCCACCAATGTGCAAGCCACTTTGACTGCGGGCGACTCTGAAGCCGTCATCACTTGGACCAATGGCGTGATCCCTCCCTCCGGCACACCCACGGCCTTTGTGGTAATGCGGGCAGGATCGCCTGTGAGCTCGCAGCCCTACTTCGGTGACTTGACCTCGGCCAGCAGCGTCTTTGGCGCGGGCACGGATTTGGGTGGCGGCAACTTTCTGGTGTTCCGCGCGGTGGGAACCACGGTGACGGTGACGGGGCTGACCCCTGGCGTTCAATATTATGTCGTTGTTTATGAGTTCGCCGGATCGGGCGCCACCAAGGCGTTCAACACCGCAGGCGGGGCCGGGGCATCAACTCCGCCGGTTGTCTTCACGGGCATCACTGCGGTTGTCTCCGCCTCGTCCGCCGTGCCTGTCAACGGAATTGGCGGATCTTATCATGTTTTTGCGTCCGCCGAAGGAACAACCAACCTTATCGATATTTCCGCCAGCGCGACGCTGGTTGCCACGAACGGCATTGTCACCGGCGCGGGTGGAATTTTCACCGGCATCAGTGTTGGCACGGATACCAACGTCACCTTCAGCTTCAATGGCTTTTCAAGTTCGCCTTATTCTATTACGGTGCGGGCGCCAACCTATTCGGACAGCTTCGGCAAGCCCATCAATTATCTCGCCCTCGCCCAGGCCGGGAGCAATGCGGTGGCGAATACGATTTGGGACGGCGTTTTTCTGGGTGGCGCTGCCGGAGCGCCGCCAGGCTACAGTATTCCTGGCGGGGTTGACGGCGGCGGTCAAACCACGTCGCTTGACGCCAGCATTACCGAATCAAATGCTCTGACGTTGGTTCACCAGAACGATACTTGGGATGGCGCCGGCGCCAATGATGGCTTTCTGCTTTATAAAAACGTGGTCGGCGACTTCCAGGCCTCCGTCTTTGTGACAAACATGGCCCAGGTGGCATACCAGATGTCGGGCATCATGGCGCGTCTGGCCACCTCCGACGGCGCGGCCTCCAGCGGCACTGGTGGCGTGGAGAACTTTATCAACCAAACCGAATTCGAGGAGTTCGGCTTTCTTGACATACTGCGCTTTGACACGAATGGCGTTGATGCCAACTTTGGAACTCCTCCGGCGGTCATACCGACCAACAATGGTTTTCTGATGGTAAGAACACACGGAACAAACTTCACCTTCTACCGCAGGAGCGGCCCGACCAATGCGTTTGTTGGTCCAATAGCCTCTTACACTGAAAATCTGCCTCTGTTCGCCAGCGGCACAAGCAATGTCGTGGAGGTCGGGATATGCTCCGCGACCTATAATGCCCCCGCCAGCGGATTGGAAAGCACCACCTTTACGCAGTTCATGCTGGATCTGGCGACGGGGCCGGTTTTGACGTATTCCGTGGCCGCTGGCAACCTCACCATCGCTTGGGACGCCAGCGATTCCTTCCAGCATTTGTATTCAACGGCGAATCTTCTTAGCCCGTTCGCGGTGGTGTCGAGCGCTGCCATCTCGACGGCCAATGGAATCAGTTCCGTCACCGTGCCGATCGGCGCCGGGAACGAGTTCTACAAAGTCGGGCCTTGAGGCTGGTTGAATCGCGCGCGAAAGTAACCGAATGAGAAAGCCTGATACTATGCTGGAAGGTTTCACGAGCAAAAGGAACTGCGCGCGGGTTCTGGGCATGAGGGGCTTCACCTTGATTGAATTGCTGGTGGTCATCGCCATCATCGCCATCCTGGCCGCGCTGCTGCTGCCGGCGCTGGCCAGCGCCAAGGAGCGAGGCAAGCGCACCCAGTGCATGAGTAACATGAGGCAGATCAATGTCTCGCTTCAAATGTACGCGGGTGAAAACAGGAATTGTTTGCCAAATTTGCCCAGCGACCAAGGGGGCTACTGGGCTTGGGATATTCCGGGATACGCCGCCCAAGCTATATTGAACAACGGCTGCACCTGGCAAATATTCTTTTGTCCAGATCTGGCGAACCGATTCAGTCCGTCGAACGAGTTTGAGCTGTTCTGGCAATGGGAAGGCGGGCCCACCGTGGTTCCTGGCGCCGCGGCCATCAGCCAGTATGCCTTCACTCTGCCCGGCTCGGCCGGCTTCATGCCCGCGAGTCCGCTGGATGGATGTTTCACCAACGTCAACACCAATTTCGGCGTGAACCCGCCTTCGTGGAAATTGGATGTGCTGGAAGTTTCCTATGGCTCCTTGTCAAGCAGGGTCTTGATGGCTGATCCAGTGATAGCAATCTCTTCAAGCACTCCAACCAATTGGACGGAAATTATGGGCAGCTTCCCCGTCCATCACACGACAGCGCACATGGCTGGCGGGCAGCCGGCCGGCGGAAACCTCAGCTTCCTTGACGGCCATTCGGAATGGCGCAACTTTAAATACATGATCAAGCGAACAAGTGAGGAATCGGGCCAGGCGCAAAACTCTCCAGCCGGCCCGGCGTTTTTCTGGTGAAATGCAAGATTTTTCGATCTTTCCTTGCGCTGGCCTTGGCCGTTGCGGCGACTTTGCGGGCTGACTCCGGCAGCGCTCCGGAAGACGCTATCACCGAGATTGCTCCTCCCGAAAAAGATTTCTTTTCAAAGGCAATTTATTACCGCGGCATTCCGATCAAGTCCTCCGGGGAAGTCGCGAATGAAGCATTGCTGGCCGCGCGGGATCGTTTGGCGATCATGCTCGCCAGCCTTCCTGATGTTTGCGGCAACCTTTGCGCAGCCCATGCGGAGCTGCACATCATTGGCCGAAATCAGGCAACCTCCGATCTCCCGGAATGGCGCTTTGCCAAAGGCCAGCCGCGGCCAGAATACAATGGTTTGACAATTGACGAGCGGACGCGGGGCATGGGCGGCAGAATTTCCTCCTGCGGCGAGGAAAATCTGCTCAAGCTGGAAAAGGACCGCTACCTTGGCCGCGACATCTGCATCCACGAATTTTCCCATTGCATTTACGCCGTTGGAATTCCGCGCGAGGTTCGCGGCCGATTCGAGCGGCAGTTCAAAGCCTCGCGGGCCAAGGGGCTTTGGGACAAGGCCTACGCCGCCTCCAATGATGACGAGTTTTTTGCGGAGCTGACCATGTGGTATTTTGGCACTCATGGCGATCTTCACATGACCGGCCCAAAACCGGCCAACGGGCCGGATGGCCTCAAGGCTTATGACCCGGAAGCCTATTCGCTATGGGACGAATTCTTCAGCGGCAGGATCAAAGTTTCGCGCGCGACCCGCGCGGATTCGGCCGCATTCGAAGATGACCCGGCTACGGCTTACCCAGCCGCCGCGACCATTACCGTTGATCTCAACAAGCGCGGCCCGGCTGTTAATCCCCGCATGTACGGTATTTTTCTGGAAGAGATCAATCATGGCGTCGATGGCGGGTTGTATGCGGAAATGATTCGAAATCGCGGTTTTGAGGATGCCAAGCCGCCGGAAGGGTTCACTTTTCGGCCCGGCGCCAACGGTCGCGCTGGCCGATGGATGGCTAAAGGGTACAATGCCGAATCCTTTGGGCACTTTGATTATTTTAATCCTGACGGCACGATGAAGGACTTTCCTTTTTGGTCGCTTATCAAGGAGGGATCGGCGCGGGGTTCCATGAATCTGGACACCAGCAATCCGCTTAATCCCGCCGGACCGCGATCTCTGCGCCTCGATGTTGACGAAGCCAGCCCTGGCCGTCTCGGCGTGGCCAATGAAGGCTTCTTCGGTGTCGGCGTCGCGGCGGGCATGAAATATAATCTATCCTTCTGGGCCCGCGGCGAGGGGTTTACCGGACCGCTTACAGCTTGCGTGGAAGATTCCGCAGACAAGCCTTGCGCTAATCCTGTCACAATGGAGGGCATCACAGCCCAATGGCAGCAGTTCCATGCAACTATTACAGCCACCATAACCAATCCCAAGGCCCGCTTTGTCCTCATTGCTGGCGCGAAAGGCAAAGTCTGGTTGGACATGGTATCACTCTTCCCGGCTGACACCTTCAAGAACCGCCCCAATGGCCTGCGCCGCGACCTCGCGCAGTTTCTGGCGGAACTGAAACCTGGATTTATTCGTTTCCCCGGCGGCTGCGTCGTCGAAGGCGGCTCCATTGAAACCGCCTACGACTGGAAGGATTCCGTCGGGCCCCTGGCGGGCCGCCGGGAACAGTTCGGCCCCTGGGGTTACCGCGAAACCCACGGCATGGGTTTTTTTGAATACCTCCAATTTTGCGAAGACATTGGCGCTGCGCCTCTTTACGTTGGATTTGCCGGAGAGACATGCCACTTTCGCAGTGTGAAGGATGTGCCTATGGATCAAATGGGCTGGGTCGCCACTAATTTTCTGGATGCCATCCAGTTTGCCAACGGCCCTGCCTCATCACCTTGGGGCAAACTGCGCGCCGAGGAAGGACACCCCGATTCGTTTAACCTCAAAATGGTGGAAGTGGGCAACGAAGGACAGGCCGGGACTTTCCCGCCGCGCTACAAATTCGTTTACGACGCCCTCAAGTCCCAACATCCCGAACTTTCCTACATCAACGATTTTTCCTTCATCCGCCGCGACCAAATGGGGGCGGAAACTTCCGACCTTGAGGACAACCATTACTACGAAAGCCCGAACTGGTTCATGTCTCACACCAATCTCTACGACGATCGCGACCGCATGCTTCCGCCCGTCTATGACGGCGAAGTTGCCGTCACATCCGGCGACGGCAGCGACATCCACGGCACCCTGCTTGACGCCTTGAGCGAGGGAGCATTCCTCATGGGCCTGGAACGCGACGCCGACGTGGTCAAAATGGTTTCTTATGCCCCTTTGCTTGCCAACGTCAGCGGACGCACTGGCTGGCACGGCATGATTTACTTTGATTCCCTTCGCTCCTACGCCACTGCATCCTACTACCTCTGGAAATTATTCGGCCTTAACCGGCCTGATTACACCTTTCAAACAGATGTCAACTATACTCCGGACGCGCCGGCTGGCGTTTTCGGCGGCATTGGGGTGGGAACGTGGAACACGGCGGCGGAGTTCAAGGATATTCGCGTCGAAAAGGATGGCCAGGTCTTGTATGCGTCGGACTTTTCCAAAGGCGCAAGCCAGTGGAAGAGCGACGGTGGTGATTGGTCCGCGGCGGATGGGGCCTACCGCCAAAGTCGTGAGGCGGTGGGACTCAGCTACTTCGGCGATGAAGATTGGACCGACTACACGATCACGCTGAAAGCGCGAAAAATCAGCGGCCCGGAAGGATTCCTTATCGTTTTCGGCCATAAGGGCGGGGACAAGTATTGGTGGAACGTCGGGGGCTGGGGCAACCGCGAGCACGCGATTGAATTCAATCAAACCGATGTGGGGCGTCATGCCGCTGGCAGCGTGGAAACGGGGCGGTGGTACGATTTGAAGATACAGATTAGCGGGCGGCGCATCCAGTGTTTTCTCGACGGCAAACTTATCCATGACGTCGGCGCGCCGGTTTCTGATCGATTCTTTGCCCTGGCTGGAGGTGATGGACGGGCCGGTGAAATGGTTTTCAAAGCCATCAATGTCTCCAAAACGTCTGTCAGCGCAAGGGTTAACCTGATTGGCGCCGGACGTTTCGAGGGCAAAGGAAGATTGATAACGCTTTCTTCCGAGCGGCTGGCGGACAATAATTCTTTCGAGCAACCAGTCAAGGTTGCGCCCGCGGAGGGCGTCTTCGATGCTGCTGGCGACCACTTCAGCTATCAATTTCCCCCAAACTCGCTCACGATAGTAAGAGTCCCTATTCAATGAAATCGATTCTTCTCACTGCTTTGGCGATTTTGTTTCCGTTTGCATCCTGGGCCGATGACGCTCGTCCCAGCCCGCAACAAGGCCGCCGCAACCGCGCCAGCGGGCCGGAGCAGGGCGTTTATAAATCGATTATCACTCCGCAATGGTTCGCCCGCGACGCCAAGTTTTGGTACATGAACGCTCTGCGCGGCGGGGCCAGGGAGTTTATTCTGGTGGATGCGGAAAATGGCGTGCGGCAGCCCGCCTTCGATCATGCAAAACTCGCCGCCTCCCTTTCCAAGACCGCCGAACAGGAATTCACGGCCGACCGTCTCCGGTTCACCTCCATAGAATTCAGCGATGATGGCAAGTCCATCAAATTCAGCGCAGCCGGCAAGTCTTGGAGTTGTGATTTGGACTCTTATAAATGCGTCCCCGAAGAAACGCACGCCTCGCTCATCCCTGCGCGGCTCCCGGCAATTGCTTCAGCGGACGTTCGGGATGCCACCGTTGCCGCCGACGATGAACTGCATCCCGCGGCGCCTCAACCGAATCAAAACGAGAATCAACGCCAGCGACCGGGCCAGGGCAGGGGGCGTCGGGGCGAAGGCGACCGTTCACCGGATGGCAAATGGGACGTGTCGGCGCGAGACTACAACCTTTGCCTGCGCGCCTTGCCGGATGGCGCGGAAGAGCAAATCACGCGCGATGGAAAAGAGGACCACGCCTATGGGCGGGCCGAATGGTCCCCCGATTCCAAAACACTCGCCGTCTGGCAAATCGCGCCAGGGGACAGAAAGCTGGTGTATCTCACAGAATCTTCCCCTCCGGGCGGAGGGCGCGCGGTGGAGCATTCACGGCCTTATGACCAGGCAGGAGATAAGTTCACTACTTATCAATTGAGCCTCTTCGACGTGGCCAATCGCAAATGGATCAAGCCCCAAATAGAACCGTTCGAGCACGAATACGAATCTCCCGTCCTGCATTGGAGCATGGACAGTTCTCGCGTTAGCTGGCAGCAGGAAGATCGCGGCCATCAGCGCATGAGACTCATCGAAGCGGACATTCGCACCGGCAATGCGCGCACCCTTGTCGATGAGCGGAGCAAGACCTTCATCTGGACTGCCCACGCGGAAGGCCCGGCTCGATACGGCTTCAGGATTTTCACCTTTTTGGAGAAGACCGACGAAGTTCTGCACCAATCCGAAAAGGACGGCTGGCGGCACATTTATTTGATTGACCCGAAGACCGGCGAGAGCAAACAAGTCACTAAAGGCCAATGGATCATACGAGGCATCAGCAGTGTGGATGAAGACAAGCGCCAGATATGGTTTGCCGCCAGCGGCGCGCATCCCGGCCAGGACCCCTATTTCATCAATTACGGTCGCGTCAATTTTGATGGCACCGGCCTGGTCATGCTGACCGAGGGCGACGGCAACCACACCATCGCTTACTCGCCCGACAAAAAATACATTATTGACACCTACAGCCGCGTGGATATGCCGCCTGTCAATGAGCTGCGCCGCGTTTCGGATGGCAAGCTGGTGTGCAAGCTTGAGGAATCGGACATTTCGGAACTGACGGAGCGCGGTTTCCGGACGCCGGAGGTTTTCACTGCCAAAGGGCGCGACGGAGTGACCGACATCTGGGGGATCATCACCCGGCCAACCAACTTCGACGCCGGCAGGAAGTATCCCGTTTTGGAAAGCATCTACAACGGGCCGCAGGATTCCTACGTTCCAAAATCGTTCAGCGCGGCGGGCGGGCGTTGGAATCCGTATGGGCGGTTGGGATTCATCGTCGTTCAATGCGACGCCATGGGCACGGCCAACCGCTCCAAGGCCTTTCACGATGTCTGCTGGCGAAATCTTGGCGACGGCGGGTTTCCCGACCGCATTGAGTGGATAAAGGCGGCTGGAGCCAAACATCCCGAGATGGATTTGACGCGCGTTGGCATTTTCGGCACCTCCGCCGGCGGGCAGAACGCGGCAGGGGCGGTCATTTTTCACCCGGAATTTTACAAGGCGGCGGTGGCCAACTCCGGCTGCCACGACAATCGTCTTGACAAGGCATCCTGGAATGAGCAATGGATGGGATACATGCCACCCGGCAGTATTTGGAGCAAGAGCGACGATAATTGGTATTCCAAATCCTCCAACATAGACAACGCCGCCAGGCTAGGCGGCAAACTTTTCCTCATCGTCGGCGAACTGGATGACAATGTTCCTCCGGAATCCACCCTGCGCCTGGTGGACGCCCTCATCAAAGCGCGCAAGGATTTCGATTTTTTGGAAGTCCCCGGCGCCAATCATGGCGCCGGCAGCCCGATCACGCAGCGCCGCACCCAGGATTTCTTCGTGCAGAATCTGCTGGGCAAAATGCCGCCCAACAGAAACGCCGGCGAAAGCGGCCTGGCCGACCCCGTGAACTGAAGCGCGGCTGCGCTCGAAATTTATGAAACAGAGCATTTCTAAAGGCGCAGGACGGGTGGCCGGACTTTGCGCCATCGGCATTTTGCTGGCCTCTCCCAGGCCGATCCACGCCCAGGGCCGTGGAAACGCGGGACCTCCGACGCTCGGCCTGACCAACGGCTTTATCGAACTGGATACTCCTGACTTCAAACTCAAGCTGGTCAAGGATTCGCAAACCGTCGCAGCGTTGGAGCCGAAAGGCGTCGCCGGATACGATTTCACGCCACGAAGCAGGGGGCGGCGCGGAGCCTCCTCCACCAACGTTGTCCATCAAGCCTTCGATTTCACACCGGCCGATCAGTTGACCAACCGGCAGGCCGATCGTTTTTATCACCTCGGCGACCTGACTTTCCGGCTGCGCGCCCAAGACGGGGGCGCATGGGACAATTTTTCCACCGCAGCGGCTCGAAAGCCCGTCACGGCTCTTCCGGCAGCCGCTCCGGTCTTGGCTGCAGCCGACATTTCGGCCACGCTGCCCGACACTTGTCCCGTCCGGATTATCCGCACTTGGGCGCTGGAGAACGGGCGGCTGGCGCTGCAATTTGATGTCAAGAATAAGTCGAATGTCCCGGTTGAACTCGGCGCGCTGGGCATCCCGCTGATTTTCAACAACAACGCGGGCTACGATGGCGACAAGGGAAGAGTGCAGGCCCTATCCGCGTTTTCCGATCCGGCCATCGGCCTGGATGGCGGCTATGTGCAAGTCACCCGTCTGAATGGACATGGACCGGCCCTGCTCATCGTGCCCGAGGGCAAGACTCCGTTGGAAGCGTACGAGCCATTGCAGAACGATAAAATCGGCGACCTTACGCCAACGACCCAGACGTTTGAGGCGTTTTATGAATGGATGGTCCATAGCGCCGCTTACGCTTCCAATGAATGGAAAACAGAAGGAGAAAGATGGGTTAAAAGTCACGGCCCAGGCGGAAACTACGCCAACTCCGATGGCAAAACCGGCGAGCCGTGGAACACTCCCACTTCGGAAACCCTGGCTCCAGGGGCTTCCCGCACCTTCGGCCTCAAGTTCCTCCTTTCCCCCGAAATCCGGGACATCGCCACGACTCTGGCCGCCAATGACCGGCCAGTTGCCATCGGCATTCCAGGCTACATTCTGCCGATGGGGATCGAGGCCCGCTTGTTCCTCAAGTATTCCGGGCGCGTGAAGACTATCGTCGCCGAGCCGGCTGGCGCCATTGAAGTCAAGAAGAACGCTTCCGCCAAGGCCGGGTGGGTTGAATATGCGCTTCAAGGCAAAGCCTGGGGACGCTGCAACCTGCGCATCGAATACGCGGACGGCTTGGCGCAAACCATAAGCTACGATGTTATCAAGCCGGAGGCGCAAGCCCTGGCGGATATGGGGCATTTCCTGTTCACCAAGGACTGGTTCACTGATGCCAGCGATCCCTTCCACCGCGCGCCGTCGGTGATGACTTATGATCGCGGGCATGACCGGATTGTGCTGCAGGACAGCCTGACTTGGAAGGCTGGGTTGGAGGACGAAGGCGGGTCGGGAGGATGGGTGTCCGCAACCATGAAGGAATTGGGCGAACCGGTCAAGGCCGAGGTGGAGAAGGAGGAGCAATTCATCGATGGCGTTTTGTGGGGCGGCATCCAATACAAAGAAGGCCCGAAAAAATATACCGTTGTCAACAGCATGTTTTATTACCAGCCGGATGAAATCACCAATTATTACACCAACGGCCTTCGGTATGAAGGCTGGACGGCTTGGAGCAAACAGCGCGCGCTCACCGGAGAGCGGGACCGCCCCAGGGCCTACAACTATCCGCACGTAGTCGCCGCCTATTGGGCCATGTACCGCCTGGCTCGCAACCATGTGGGACTGGTCACCAACCATCCCTGGGATTGGTATCTGGAGCAGGCCTATCAAACCGTTCATTCTCTGACACACGGCCCGGTCGGCTACCTTGATGTGGGCTTGATGGAGGGCGATGTTTTTGTGATGCTGCTGCAGGATTTGAAACGCGAAGGCTGGATGGAGAAAGCCGGCGAATTGGAGCAGGCCATGAAGGCGCGCGCGGATCGGTGGAATATGGAGGCATATCCGTTTGGCAGCGAACAGGCCTGGGACTCCACGGGCCAGCCTGAGGTTTATGCTTGGACGGAGTACTTCGGTTATCACGAGAAAGCGCAAGTTTGCCTCGACTCCATTCTTGGCTACATGCCCGCATTGCCGAGTTGGGCCTACAATGGCAACGCCCGCCGCTATTGGGACTTTTACTATGGCGCTGCTCCACCCGGACAACTGGAACGCCAGATTCACCACTACGGCTCAGGCATCAACGCCGTCCCGGCGCTGTCCGCCTTTCGCGCGCATCCGGACGACTTGCACCTGCTATGCGTTGGCTATGGCGGAGCGATGGGCGCTCTGGCCAGCATTGATCAGGACGGCTTTCCTTCCGCCGCCTTTCACGCCAATCCCGCCATTCTCAAGTGGGACACCTACACCGGCGACTGCGGGCCGAATTTCTTCAGCCTCGCCATCAACACCGGAACCTACCTGATAAACCATCCCGATTTTGGCTGGCAGGCTTTTGGCGGCGACGTGAAAATCAGCGGCGACTGGGTGACGACGACGCCGCAGGACGCCTTCCGCATGAAATTCTACGCGGCTCCGCTGGGCCTGTGGCTGACCCTCGACGCGGGGACGTTCGAGAGTGTGTCGGTCAATACTAAAACACACGCCGCCCGGGTGGAGCTTTCCCCGGCTGCCCCCTACACCCCCCAAGCCCGGAGGCGGATCGAACCGCCGGCAAAAGTAACTGGGGTTTCCAATTTCCAACTGGATCACGGGACGCAAGAGCGGGGCGCCTGGGTGATTCCCCTTTCCGCCAGATCCACACGGGTTGATTTGACGGGCGTCCCGCCAAGGAAACTCTAAAGCGGACAATGGGCCGCCGCGGAATATGACATCAAACCCGGGCGCTGGCGCGGGCGCCCACTGCATAAAGAAAGGCGGCCCGCGCGAGCGCCATGAGATTTTTTCTCAATTCAATTGGCAGCGTCAGCGCGCAGCGTGCGGATGCCATAGACGGCTCCAATTTCGTTGCCCCCAGTGGCTTCGAAGCGGACAGTCACCTTCTGCTTGCCCTCCACCAGGCTGGCTGGGATTTTGTACTCGACATCGTAGAACTTCGTTTCGCCTCGAGCCTCAATGGTCTGGCTGCCCACTTTCTGGCCGTCCACGAGCACGTCAAATGACCGCTTTCTCCACTCGTCCGCGTTGTAAGTGCAAACCAGGGTCATCGGATGTTTGGCATCCACTGGGAGATCAAAGGAAAACCACTTAGTGCCGCGACGGCCATAGCGGCCCATGGTCTGCTCAACGGAACTTTCCTCCGGGCCGGAGGATTGCATGTTGCAGTCGCGCTCGGCCTGCATCTGGCCGGGCTGGGCTAAGCCGACGGTGGCCAGCCTGATCTTTTCCTCGCGAGCTTGCTGGGCGGCGAATTCAGCGGATTTCTGTTTCCACTCGGATGGCGTGAAGGTGTCCCAGTAAACGGCGTAAGTGCGCTCGTGCAAACGATAGAAGGGCACGAATCGCACGTCTTTGTCACGGCCAACGCCGGCGGATTGGAAATCACCGGGCTGGCCAGCCACCGGTTTGAGCCACTCTGCCACCGGAGTTTCAGCGGTGACCAGCACCGGCGCGTCATTAGACAGCCCCCGTCCGCGTCTTCTTTGTTCCGGGCCGAGATCGCCGGCCAAAACCAGCGGTCCCCACATCAAAGCGACGCGGCGAGAGTTGTCCGGCAATGGCTCTTGGTGAAGTTGTTTGGGCAGAACCAATGCCACCTCGTCGCCATTTTTCCAAGCGCGTTTGATTTCCACATAAGAGCCTGGCGGAGGCAGCTTGGCCAGCGGCTTTCCGTTGAGTTTGACGCTGAAACTTTCGCCCGCCCAGGAAGGACGGCGCAAGGCCAGGGTGAACTTCTTCGAGGATGCGAGGGTAAATTTCAACGAGGCGGATTCGCCTTCAGGAAAGGATGTCTCCACAGCCAGTTTGACTCCGGCTTGAGACCAGTCGGCGGTGGAAGGGGTGTAGAAATTCACCCAAAGCTCGTCGGCGGATTGATAATAAATTCCGTCTCCGTGCAGGGCGTGGCTTTCCATGCCGGTGCCGACGCAGCAGGTAAAGCTGTCAAACATATCTTGGTACTCATGCGCGACCCCGCGGCCCACCGGAACCATGTAGCAGGTGCGGCCATCCTTTGGGTCCATGGAGGCAAGGACATGATTGAACAAAGCTCTCTCCATGAATTCGGCATAGCGGACGTCGGGTTGAAGGGCGAAGAGCTTGCGGGTCATTTTGAGCATATTATAGACGTTGCAGCTTTCGTCGTCGCGGCCATCCACGTCCTTGCTCAATTGGTCAGGCGGATCGAAGTACTCGTTATGACCGTGGCCGCCGGTGGCGTAACTGTGGTGGAAGACGACTTGGTCCCAAAAGAATTTGGCGGCCTCTCCGTCGGTCTGATTGCCGGTATAAATGTAGCGGGAAAGCTCTCCGAGCATTTTTGGAACTTGGGTGTTGCCGTGTTTGCCGGCGAGAATGTCGTCATGCAACGCCAAAGGATTGACAATGGCCTTGTGTTCAAACTTGTCGGAGAGGGCCAGCCAGCGAAGGTCGCCGGTGTCATGGTAAAGATCGGCCAGGACTTCGTTCATCCCGCCGAATTCGGTATTGAGCATGCGTTGATCCTGGGCATCGGTGAGGCGGCCCACGATGGATTCCACCCACGCTGCGAATTTTATTTCGACGGCCAGGGCTGTGGAATTTCCGGTGTAATGATAAGCGTCGCGCAAGCCGGCGAAAATCTTGTGCTCGACGTACCAAGGGGACCACATTCCGTTCAGATCAAAGCCGCCGGATTGAATGACGCCGTTGGTGATCTCCGCAAACCGCGCTTTGCCATCTACCAATTCATTTCGGTTGCGGCGATTGGCGGCCGCATTGGTGGTGGTGTTCTTGCCGCGGGGGGCATCGGCCAAGAGCGCGCCAAGGTAGCCGTCGCCTTGTTTATCTTGGATTTCCTTCAGTTCGCTGACGATGTAGTCGGCGCGCTGCTTGAATCTTGGATCGCCGGTGGCGGCAT
>VFSW01007888.1_pt1 | contig 15383 bp, 35 predicted proteins | sample 5358111 | NCBI WGS metagenome assembly VFSW01 (sample SAMN11554181, study PRJNA540505) | mine drainage metagenome | isolation source: sediment from site ElyBrook_90M | place: USA: Ely Copper Mine, Vershire, VT | collected 2017
GCCCTAAAATTATCCGGCATCGATTTCTAGCCCCTGAATACGCATTTCTTCAGCCATCTTGCATAGAACCAGAGCCCTGCGGCCAGCCTCTCCAGCCGCCTGCGCCACCTTATTAAAGTCAGGCGACCGCTTCTCATACACTGACGCCCAGAGGATACGTTGAATGGCGTTAGCCTCCATAATCAGCTCCTGACACGCCTGATGGAGCTGATACATCGCCACTTTCTCTTCGTCCTCAGTCATTAGCGTTCCTTTCCAACTCTTTATTAATGAACTCCATACGCTTCATCAACTCTGCATGGCGCTTATCGTCCTGCACAACCTCCAACGCCTCAGCTAACGCCTCTTTCTGCCTCGTAAGTTTAGCTGTGGCGCGCCTCATCGTTCTAGCTGACGCGCCACGCTTCCATTGCTTCTGAAACAAGTCATGGCCTTTATCTTCCATTCTTTGCTTAGCAAGCAATGCTTCCTTAGATGTTATGGACATTTATCCTCATAGGCGTCGCTACAATCACAGTCCTCAGGACGCTCGCCGCGTTCGCCTCCCCACACCCAACCATTGCCGTGACACACTGTGCAGTCAGGATGTGGGGGGCGGTCACGCTCAACCATAGGGAGCATATTCCTGATGCTAAGCTCTATGGACGCAACCATATTCTTAATCTTAGCCATCTGCGTCTCAAACCCAAGGCGCTCAGCCCTGGCTCTTTCACGTGAAACATTAGCTCCAGGCCATATATTCACGTAATGTCGAAGAACCTCAACCTTTAGATCAAGGCCATCGATTTGGCGCCTGACAGCCGCCTTTTGCTCCTCTGTCATCTCCTAGGCCACTTTCCTCCGCTAGCCATAAGGACAGCAGCAGCTACAACCATCAACACTACTAATAACGCTCCTAACACAACATTACCCTTTCCTTGTAGGCTTCCTTGCGCCACACCAACGGCAGTAGTCGGTAAATCCATAACCATTATGGTAGTCATGGCCAACCTCGGCGCATATCTTCTCTATCTCGGCTAGCTCGTCTCTATGACGCGTTATAAGGTCTCCATGTTCCTTACGCTGGCGCACCAGGGCGTCTTTAACGAGCTTTTCCACTCGGTAACGGCTTATAGCGATTACCTTATCTTCCTCGCTAAGCTCCATCACTTTTTTATCTTTCCTCCAACAACGATTGCAAAGAGGATAATGACGCCAATAAGCAGCACTACTTCCATTTTCTCTCTCCTATTTTGAATATCTAACGATTACGAATAATATTATCCCCAAACCAAGGATAAATGCTCCTATCTGGTTGACGCCTAGCGCTATTTCCATTATCTATGGCCAACATAATAAATAACCGCCAATATGAGGGCGCACAGCCCAACGCCAATTATAAACGAGTCCATGTTATTTGCTCCATATGACATACAAGATGATAATCATGCATATGATAATGACGAACGCCATGGTTATCTCTTAGCTTTATCCGCCACAATGATCATTTGGACAGCAAACATCGCCTTGCTGGCGACTCTACGGCATCTTTCACCCTTTGAAGGCATTTCAACGCCGAATTCTTCAGTCATGGCCTGCTTAATTGTGGTCCAAATCTTATCAAGCTGCTCTTCCTCGGTTAAGGCGCCCTCATCCATGGCCCATTTCCTCCTCTAAAGCCGTTACGCGCGCCTCTAGCGGAGCTATGACACCCTCTAGATGCTTTTTAGACGCCTCCCAGGCGGCATTGGCGACGAGATACGCCCCATCCTGGTCAATGTTGACGAGAGCGACGCCTGTGTTGACCAACTCTTTATGTATAGCCTCCCAGATAGCGTCTAACGCCTCGGGAGTGGGTTGCAGTTTCATCATTTCATTTTCCTAACATCTTAATCATTTGGTATACAAGGAAACTCAGAGCTAGAAAGCACAAGATCATGAAGCTGAAATATTCATCAATCTCATTCATGGGCAGCGTCCACCATGGCTTTCCATACTTTCTTAGATATCTCGCTAAATGGAGTTTGCTCTAAGTCCCTAATAGAAATTAGGACCTTTCGCGCCGCCTCAAGCATCTTCTCATCTGGCTCCTCTGGAACCAGCACCATGCGCGACGTAGCTGGGTCTGCGTTAATATTAGCTTCTATTGCCTCTATCTTACGATCTTTCATCTTAATTATTTCCTTAAGCATTCCTATACGGTCCTCAAGATGCTCAATATAACTATTTATTGCAAAACCAGTCATATAACCTCCCTTGTCTGCGGGCGCTTCCTTAACAAGGCTCCCCGGCGCCCGGTGCAGTAGCCAAGCCATTTCTTCGTCAACATCTTGTTGGTGAAGTAAACCATTGGTTCTTCACCATTCGTGGACACGCCCCAGGCTTGATGGCCACGCTTGCGGACCATTGTAAACTTCATCTTGTCCAAGGCCATCTATGCTTCACCTTTTCCTTTGGGGCATATTCTATAATAGGGTGGGGCAATGTCAGTAGTAGCTCTGTCATTTCCTCCCAATGGGCCATATTCTTTTCCTGGTTCGTGGGCGTAACCAAATTATAATGACGCATAGGGTCAAGAACCTGGAGCTGTTGAAGGTAAGCGTTCTGCATCTGCGCGGCGAACAGTGGGTTATTCCCCGGATGATTAGGGCTATTAGCCATGTTCTGAGCGCCGACTCTATTGCAGTACGCCCACCATTCCATATTTTCCTTGGTTATCATTTCACGTCCTAGACAGGTCCGGCCCTTCCTCAACGAAATTCTTCGAACGCTCAACCCTGACAAATGCAAAACCAACCTTCTCAAGGTCATACAGGATAGACGCTATCAGATCATGGCGCAGCTCATTGTCGGTATCGTCATCGGCGTCTAGAATTCCGTAATTATCAAAGTTATCCTTAATAATATCGGAAACGCTGTCTTTGTCCGTCTGCACTTTACGCTCATCAGTAAGTCTCACCAATTTAGACTCAATCATAACCATCCTATGAACAATATCTGTGTTTTCCTGGATGGCTGAGTATATGATTGGATTTTGCACGAATACGTCATGAAGCTGCTGGATCAACGCCTTAGCGTCAGACTCCAGCGCCATAAGCAGTCCTTTTTCTGTATCATTCATTCCCCACCCCTCCATTTATCAAGAGCTTCGAATATTGATCTTAGGTTCTTTATTATCTCTTTCACTTCAGGGTCATGCGTCCCATTTTGCTCTAATATGAGGCAAAGGTTCCTTGCGCTACGCTCCACAAGCAACTGAACCTCTGGGAATGGAAGGCTTACCATCTCTTCAGCCATTATTACCTCCTAATCAGCGGATTTTCCTCATCAGTAACATCTGTGGCGGCGTCTACCTCTCTAATAGCCGTTATTGTGTCCAGGTCCTTCTGTATAACCATAAGGAATGATCCCATATGGCGCACGTTCGTCTCGCCAGCGCTGGCGTGGATCATATCCATCATCCTCCGCACATGCGTCTCAAGCTGTCGCAGCGCTATTGTTTCCACGCCAGCCCCATCTTTTGCAGCAGTTCGTCATGGCTCTGGGAGCCTATTATCTCGGCGTATGTCGCAAAACACTCTGCTTCACCATGCTCGTTAGCGGGGAACGCCTTGACCTCAGGGCCGCCGTGGCTGGCTATCGCCTCTTCTACAGAGCTTATGACGATGTATGCAGGAGGCTCAACAACGCACCTGTCGCATAATCCAGCCTTGAGCATTCCACATTCTGGCCTCGGAGCACTCTTTATACTATATAGCGCTGCGTGGCCCTTCCAACCAAGAAGGTTGCGTTTGATTAACTCTGCACTCATAGGTATCCTGCCTCCACTAGGGCTTGGTGGATATCGCCAGCAAGCTCTTCCTGACCAGTCATGGTTTCATGATCAGAATATAGTTCTAGCCCCCAGTCATCAGAAATGACCTTAATTATGACCTCTTTGGCCGTGGGCGGCGTCTCTCTGCGCAGCTTATCCAGCGCCTCTATCTCCCTCCTGAGACCGGGAAGAGTCCCTGAAACGGTTCCGCCTTGGCCCAGAAGAGCCAACATTAGCCCTCTGGCGCTAATTGCTATCCGCTCCAGAGCTATCGCTTCGCTTTCGTTCATAGTCTATAATCCTTATCTTTTCCCTAATTTCATCCAGACCATTCGCTATTTCACGCTCGCTACCGTACACGGACTTTGTCACAAACGTTCTTGACGCCCCCTCAAGCGCCACAAGGGCGTCAACCAGGGAGTTTTCGTTAAGCGATACAAGGTTTTCTGGAGGAACCTCCCGCTCCTCTGGGAAATCCCTCGCCAAAACATATAAATAATTCACATCGGTAAGATGCAGCACCTTCGGCAAGCGAAACATGGCTTGGGCGCAGGCGCTAGTGACCTTATCCCAGACGTCGGGAACCATGACATGCTCCACAGAACTTCCGCATACGCAGTTGTTAAGAACATCATGGTCTATAGAGAACACGATTGTAATGGCGTCAGAGACGCTATGGCCCGTGATTTTGATAGCGCCGCCCGTGGAGACCACATCGCTCCTACTGAACCGTATGATCACCTTTTCTCCCTTCCTGCGCTATGTGCGCCTCTAGCATCTCTATCCTGGCGGCTTGTTCCTTGATCAGGTCCTGCATTGTCTCTACAAGGCCGCCAGCTTGCTCGATATTGAACTCTATCTCAGACTTGGCCAGTTTTAGCGCCTGCTGCTGCTGTTCTGGCTTTGCGGCTCGTATGGCCAAGTTCGTGGCTTTGGCCAGCGCGCGCACTATGCCGACAGGGCCGCAATCGGCTTTAGTGACGATAAACCATAAGATTTGCTTATACAGAACGTCTGACTCTTCTATCATTTCCCTCTCCTGTGGCTTCGCTGACGGGTGAAAGTACGGAAAAATTTTGCTCAGCTCGCTTGTGGAGAGCGCAGCTTCCGCTACTTTTGCTCGATTATGGCGTCCACCAGCTCCAAAAACAGAGCTGAGGCGGTGTGCGCCTTGTCTGCGAACTCCTGAGTGGCCTTAAGATCGCCGGTTCTCGCCGCGCCGTCCAGGGCTAACTTGGCGCCTTGAACCATAGAAGTAACGAGCGCCAGGGCCGTTTCCAGTTCGTTAATGTCAGTGGATGTCATCTCTTCTCTTTCTTTGCGAATTCTTCTTGACATGTCATTGATAAGTATATACATTCTTGCACATCGTAGCCTAAATCGTCTATCCATCTAAGGGTGGACGTCACGATATTCCCCATCTCCTTTTTCAGCTCTTTCTCGTCAATGGCGGAAGAGCGGGCTTGGCGGCAGATGTCCCCATAGACGACGCCCAAGCAGACTATTATCTCGGGCAGAGAAAGCTTGTTCGATCCCCAGGTGACGCGGCCAAACTTTAGAATTTCCGCTATGCTGCTCGTCATTCTGCTTCCCTTAGGGTTAAAACTATATCGATGAAGGCGACCATAGCGAACGCCAGGGCCACCATACCAAAGTCATGGTTCGTGGCGTGCATGGCCCCCTCTTCGTATGAGGGAATGGCCATGAAGGCGAGTGAGAATAAGACGCCTTGGAGGGCTATCGTTATCATGGGGACGTAGGGGGTCATTTCTTTTTCCAATTCTTGATCGCATACGCTCTGGCGTCTGGAACCAAAGAAACCATTTCCAGGAACCTCCAAGCCCATTTTGGGGCAGGGTGACGCCTGCTAACCCGAGTCCATGAATATACGGTGTCCACGGATATGTTGGCCCATCTTGCGAACTGAGCGGCAGTCACCCCATACTGTTTAAGCAAATCCTTGAAGCGTCTGGCCTCGCTTTCGCGCCATTTCCGCTCCTCAGGCGTCAGTTCATCATCATTTCCAATTCTACGAAAGTCAACCTGTATTGGCATTTTTCACCTTGTATACGTGGGTAGTAAAACGTTGTAAGCGTGGGTAGTAAAACGTTGTACAATGGTACACCACGTTGTACGCGGGTGTCAATATGCAAAGTGTTTTCCCGGTGTTTTGGGACACTTGTTGTACGCTGGTACGGTATGGGTTGGTGTTTCACGTGGAACCAGGGTGGTATTTTGCATGTTTCCTGGTGATCGTCCGCATACTGCGAAACATGCAAAGAAACTCCCCGTAAGAGAACCTTTTGCCGTTGAACTCGACAAAATACGCCAGATTAGGGTCCAACGGATGCGTCCAAACGCCTAGGGCTGTAGCGTAAGAACCTTCATGGTATTCCCTCTGGTTGTCACCCATGCTAAAAACGCGCCAGATCGTCTCTGGATAGGGGTAATTTATCATGGCTACCTACCTAGCTAAAAAGTTGTTTCAGCCGTGTAAACCCCCTCTGAGGCCGTTTTAGACACTAGCCGTTGCGTATGGGGAGTAGTGTAGCAGAGATTTGGGGAGATGTATAGTCGAATCGGACAACAAAATGCGGCTGCGCCTAGGGAAAAGTTGGGGAGTGCGTTTTTTAAATTTTTGCATGGGGGTAAGCTGGGGGAACTGAACGATTTATGCTGTGAGGCGCTGGAAGGTGAAGCGGTAATTGTGGAAGGGAAATAAGGGGATGGGATGGTAGGTTAATGTGATGTGTGAGGAAAGTTGGGGAGTGGTGAATTGAGAAAGATGGGACTCCAGACTGGGTCCCGCGTCCCACGCTGACCCTCCCCCACCACCCACAGGTTGCTTAATGTACTACACGTAACCTATGGCTGTATACACTCTAGCATAAGTAGATGGAATGTGACATAACACTCAACTATAAGTAAACAATTCACACATCTACATATCTAGATTGTACGATTTAATCAATTCTATCCGGGTATAATACCAATCCAGACCGTCATTCGCATAAGCTTAATTACGGAATATGCAAAAAAGTGATTATTAACTAGGCAATGTAAGAGGTATTTACATATGCATTTTTGCATAGGTGATCAATTTTGTCATGCATTTTTGCATACCTCTCACCATACGCGCCTTCTCCGCTTATCACGCCTTTCCCTCTCATGTTTCACATGAAACTCACCTATGTGCGTTCACCTATCCTGATACTCATACATTCACATACCTATTCATTCTAACATCTAACTGTCTTTACATTCTTATAGCAGCGTTCTCTAAGTTCCTTATGTCTATGTGTCTCTTAGAGAACGCCTTAGCCTTTACGGCGCAAGCGCCTTTAACATTCAACATATCAAACATCTAAACATTCATATTATACTATTCACGCTTTTATCACGCTATCAAACATTAGAATGTTCGCATGTTAACCATATGTATAATGTACGCGCGCGTCATGCGTTCTTCCATCGCCTCTCGCCTCTCGCCAACGCCTTTCCACTTATGGTACACACGCCACGTTGCGCCCACACTGGCGTTAATGGCCTTAGGTATGCTGACATAGCTCCACACTGTTGCGCCTATCTAGCATGCCTTGAACGGCGTTCTATGCGTACTCCGCAGTCTACGCTTGTTGCGCCGCCTCTCGCCTTGCTCTGCGCCTCTTGTCACGGACCACGCGCCTTGCTGACCACGCTTTTCCCCACTGGCCAACTTTGCCCACTGTTCTACCCATAAACATCAAGTGAACATCTGTGCGCCTTTGTAAGCGTTATCAACCATTTGTATTGTCACACACTGCCACGCTTTTCCCCCAATCTTGGGCGCGGATTTGGCAGCTCTGAGCACACGTGAACATTCATCTGGCTCTTTTGTTCTGCTTATGACCACAAGTTATCCACAGCTCTTATCTTTTTTCATCCGATTCGGATGTTTTTTTCTTGAAACGAAGCGCGTTTGGGCGTTTCTGGGGATTGCCCAAGGCGAGACGCCAAACGGCAAGCGGTTAAGAGGCTCGGAGAGAGCCCAAGACTAGCCGCATAACCAAAGCGCCAGATTAGCGCGTAAGCCTAAAGCATCGCAGCGCATACGCCCACAATCGCCAATAGCTACGGACGTGGCCAAGACTGGCGATAACTCTAACGCAACCGCATGACACTGAACAGTTTACGCAGTGCTCTTTCTCATTGTGAATATGACTCGTTAGCCGTTTAAGGTTAATGGGCGATTGATCACTAAACCAAATGTAAGCTGTGTGCTTTCATTCTTGGTTAGCGCTATGCTGTCGTGCTCTGTGAGCATTGCCCGCGCTTTCCAGGTAATGAGCAGTAAACATTGGATCAATGAAGCGTGTGCTATGGGGCGCACGGCGCAATGCTAATTGCCCGCTCTGTGTTTATCCCAACGTTTCAATGAACCATGGTTTAGTAATGAGTCTTGAATTGCTGGCGTCAAAGAAAGACACAGCAATGCACTATAAAAACTATGTGACACTTCCTAGTATGCTCAACAAAAATAGAGCAATATCAATGCGTAAACCTATCATAGTTGCGCATAGAATACTAGAGAATAATTGCGGAACTAAGATTATTTTTTCTAGACGCAAGATTAGACCTTACAGAGCAAGGCGCTATGTTGTTGGTCGCGTCGGAGAAATGGTGATGCATAAGCAATGCGCCTTAGAAACGCGCATGAATTTCGGCCATAACAAACTTTCAAATGATGGAATGTTGTAATGGCGAATATTCTCGAATACAGAGAACCAAAATTCGCGGGAATGATACATGGTTATCACATCTACTGTGATAGCTATGCGCAAATGTGTGATGAACCATTAGCTGAATTCTGGAATGCAGATAAAGCTAAGGCTAAAAAGCTTATCAAGCGCGCTTGGCGTCAACATACGCCACGCATATGTAAAAAGCGCTTGGCGCGTAATCGTTGTAGCTTCCTAGATAGCTCAAAACGTGGTGGCGTTAGATAGTTAACCTACGCCAGCAATTCTAGGCTCATTACACTAGATCAATCTCCTAATAACTAACGGCTTAATTGATGCTTTCACCTAGGCGCTATCAACTCAAGATAGGCGAATAGATGATTTTACAACCTATGTGGCCAAACAAAAGGCTATATCGTTACAACTTGCGTAAAAACCCTACAGAGACGCCACGTGCACGCGCATTCAGGCTAATACAGTATGGCCATGATGCACGCGCACAAGGCGATAAAGAAATGGCAAGGCATTGGCTCAACCTGCATAAGCAATATAGGACTTCCTATTATGCTAAGCATTTGGGGTTAGATAATGAACTTGTTTAATCCTAGCACATACGCCACGCGCACACATGAGATTATGGCGCAACAGGAAAGACGCGTTACCATAAGATTACGTATCATGCGCGCCCTACGTTCCAATAATGACGGCCGTTTATTCGACCTTCATGCGCGTCATGCGGCGTTTAGTGAACGCAATTCATTCTATACTATGGTTATGCTGCGCCGCCTAAGGCGCGACACATACGGGATATAGGGAATTGCGCCGCTAAAGCAATTCCTAAAACTACAATCCGCAATACAGCGCCTAGTTGTAAGCATCAATCGCTATAACGGCTAACGAGTCGCTACACTGTAGCGCCTTTGACTGTACGCCACACGCGTATAGAAAGGGCGTATAATGAGCTTAACAGAATGGACTAAAGGCGCCTTGCCTGTTGGTGAATATCTGGTGACAGTTATATTTGACGGCCATGCTCCGACAAGGGAATGGACTACATGCATTCCAAAACCGGCAACTGCTATCATGGTTATTGAACCAAGAAAGCAACCGCGCTTGACAACGCTTATCCTAAACAATGCTTTAGGTTCACCTGCGTTATTTACTGAAATGCTTAAGTTTGACGCTAGGTATACAACGCCAAAGCTTGTCAACTCTAAAGCTAACTGTCGCGAGTCAGTTATAGAAGCGTTTAAAGAGAAGATTAAGGCGACTAAGCATAGCGGATACTGCGTAAAAGTGTGGTATGGATTAAGATAACAAACGCCAATGGCGTACAATCTAAGGCGCTATAGTGTATCATGGGGAATTTCCTGTTGGTTAACTTCATAGTCTGCGCGTTGTAGGCTATGCGGTTAACCAATATGGAGAAAATGACATGATTAAACTTCTAATGTACGCCGCAATTATAGCTACATCCATTGTATTGCTTTCAATAGATGCATCACTAGCATTTGCATGCATCACAGTAGCTATAATTCTACGCTACAACCCTAAACATCTAAGCGAACTTGAGAAGCCTGCGCCACGCGTCATGCTTCCGAAGTCCGTGTTAACGCCAGTTGCGCCGCCTATCCCTGTTAAACCAATTCCTAAGCCTAGGCTTAAACGTAAGCCTATGTTCAGAGCTACGGCTAAAGAGCATAGGGGAAAGGCGTTAGAGATAATAGCGCAAAGGATGTTACGCCATGGTAATTGACTTCTTATTATGTGGGGCAATAACCATGTGCTTGATGTTCTTTGCTTTCTTTAGTGCAATCCTGATAATGAGCTAGGGCGAATATGAGATACATAATCATAGCCTATGAAGGTGATGCTGAGTTTAGCTATAGTGAGCACAGTAACTCACGTATAGCGCGCCTTCTATGTTGGTTCCTAAATAGAAGAGCTAGAAGCAAATCTATGGCGGAAAAGTACACGGTTTTCTATATCCTAGATAAAACCAAGTTGTCATGACAGCAAAACGATAACGCCTACGCCTTAGGTGAAGTGTAACTTCGCTACGTAGACGTTATCTTGTGTTGTTCGCACAATATACCATATATATGGTATGCGGTTTTAGATAAAGCAACACTATTCTAGCATTATCAACAGGAAAATTCCCCTAAATGTTCTTTGACATTGTTTAGGATTGCCTAGCCGTGTGTGCGATACATGGTTAGGTGACTTATAAGCTCATATATAGCTTAGGCTGGATATGGGCTTGCTATTGCTGGCGCCATTCAACAAGAAAGGTGTACAGCATGCGAAAAGTTGAAATTACCTTTGACGAAAAAATGGCTTCTGCAATTAGCGCTCACGGCGCAAGCACGCAAGCGGCGTTATGGCGCCTTCAATGCTACGGCATTGATAGCGGTTATGTGGATACGGTCAAAATCTACGCAAGCGACGCAGACCAGATTGACGCGTCCTATTGGCGCCCGGATGGAACATGCGCGTGCACGTTACACGCAGTTTGGACCATGGCAAGGGAAATGGAAGTCACAGAAGCTATGCGCAAAGGTGACTTTTATTCACCATTGGGCGGATGGATGACACATCAATGAAATACACTGTGCAAATCCAAGCTGATGACAAATGGTATAGCGTTTTTCACTCCAATGAGTATGACCAAGCAATTCAAAGAGCTGTGTCATTACTTATCAGAGGAAATGCAGCGCGACTACTAACCAATTAACCCACACTAACGCCAGCAATAGCAAGTCCGTATCTAGCCTAGCATGCAATCCTATAGCCTCATTGCGTTTCTCTCACACAATCTATCTCAAGAGGAAATGCAATCATGTCTAATAACAATCCAGCCATCATTGACGCCACGTATGACGTTGTTAGCGAAAAGGTTAATGACGCCAAACGGAGCATGGCCCAAAGTGAACCTATCTATGACGGGCGCCGTGTCAATGGCTCATACAAGGTCAATCCTGACCGTATGGGTGATGTAGACTGGAGTATGTCTAAGCAGTGGATGACAAGGCCGGACGATGAAACGTTTGGAACATTTGCTGAGCTGTTAGAAGCCGCTGAGCATTGGGAAAGAATTTCCCATGACAACACTGTCAACATTCACCAGATTGTTGTAAGTGATAACATGGAAATTATTATCCCTAATCGTGAGGGAAAATATATCCCTGTAGATCCAACGCATTTGGCCTTTACACAGCTTTGCGCCGCCGCAGAAACGCCCATACCTGCAAACTATTTGCGCAAGTTGCCCGACACAGCGCGGGCGGCTAGAATTCTGCGCGAAGGGTTAAAGGATGCGGCGCCTGACGCCAAGATAACGGCGTACACTGCGGATGGGGGAGAGGGCGATATCAGAGAATTGCGCTCGCTGGCGTTCACTCCAGAAACGCGCACAACTAACGCTGCCTTGCTGCGCGCCTTGCGCCCATTGCTCGGGGATTTGACAATCCATAATCCCTTAGAATGGAAAACACCAGGGGAAATAAACTGGGATAAGTTAGAGCATAATCCGCTCAATACGGAAAACCAGAAGTCTCTTTTCCTTGGTCCGGAAGATATGCAGTGTTTTGTCTGCAAAGACCTTAATCCGGTTGAAATTGGCAAAACTCGCCTTGGGTTGCCCGATATCTTCTTTCCCGGCCTTATGTTTGGCGGAAGCGAAGTCAAGTCACAGTCAACATGGTTTACAGGTATGATGCTGCAAGGCGTATGCTGTAACCTGTCGCTGCGTGGCGTGATGGGGAAAAAGACGCATAGGATTAACCATACTAAAAATGGTAATCTGCGCATCAATCGCCAATCTGACGAAATATTTGATAGCGCTCTAGACGTTTCAACCTTCATTAAACAAGTTGTTGGAATGAAGAACGAACGCATCAAAGCGATAACCGACTCCAAAAAGAACGATGACAAAGACGAGGCGAGAATGCATTTCTTGCAGCGTCTTTTCATCCGCCCCATTGGTAAAGGTGAAACGCAGAAAATAATGCAGATTGGCTTCAATGCTAATCAGCATCCTATAGAGACTGTGTTTGACGCCCATGAAGCTCTTACAGAAGCGGCAAAGACTATCCGCATACAAGAGAAGCGGAGAGAATACGAGTTTGCTGCTTATAGCTTGCTCGCTAAGTTTTCCGACTAACATCTAACTAGCCTAGCGCAATGAGGCTCTAAGATTGCATGCGTAGTGAGATATGAGCTTATTTCTGTGGGCGGCGCCTTTGTTTCACATGAAACGGAGGGTTAAGCCATGATTACATCTGAAAAACCGCTGTACTATTATATAGCGCTTAAAATGAACGCCATGCGCAACTGTGAGAAATTGCAGCATGAGGCAGAAGAGCGTCGCAAGGCGTTTCAAGCCAAAGGCGATAATCACAACGACATGGAAGCGCGTAAGCAAGTTGATCATTTCTATGATCAAAAAAATGGCCATGAATACGCCATTGAACGCGCATGCAAAGCGCATATGCCTAGCGGTAGTGGTTTTGATAAGGGAACTGAGTTTGACTTTGAAAAGTCAACAGATGACAAGCTTATCTTTATCACATCATTCCATCATATGAATGGTAACGGTTATTATTGTGGGTGGAGTGATCACACGGTAATAGTGACGCCATGCTTTGGTGGAATTAACGTCAAAGTCACTGGTAAAAACTACAAAGAAATAAAAGACTATATCGCAGAAACTTTCCAGACATGCTTGACTAATGTTGTCGATGCTGATGGAGAATTGGTTCTATAATGGATACAAATATTCAAGCTATCGTAATTCTTGCTATGGCAAAGCCATTGAAAGAATTTGTGTGTCCTCTGTACATGAGAACCATTGAAGAAATGGCGGAAACGCCAATGGCGAATAGGGAAAGATTTTTCGCCTTGCGCGATACAGCAAGCATAATTGAGCATATTTGCCTGCTACGCGACGCTGATGCATGGTGCGAGTTCATGCAAAACGAAGTCAATCCAAGCTATCAACCGCATTACTATTTTCAGATATGAAGGCGCCTGCCCACAGAAATAAGCTCATTTCAACCAAGCTAGAAAGGAAATACTATGGTTAGTGGAGAGGCATATACAAAAACCAACTTCATAGCCGCTTTGCGCTCAGAGCTTATCAAGCGCTATGATTGGACTAAGAATGAAGCGCGGCTAAATCATTTCATGGAAGGCGTTAAGGATACGATCTATAGCCGTGGGGATAGCCGTTGGAATAAGGACGGTGAAGCCTCAGAGGCGGCATGGAAGGCCATAGGCGGCAAAGGTAAGCCTACGTACAAAGCGCTAAGGGCGTTACCTGAATAGCTGGGATTATCCAATTGGGCGAAATTCGCCCAATTTAGTAACCCTAGCAAGAAAGGAAAGCGCATGGTTTATCAGGTTGAAGAAAGAACTACGTGCAAAGTCACAGTTGACGGTGAAGAGAAGATGCAGATTGAACGCAACCACCGCACGGGAATTTTTGAGTTGAGAATTAAGATAAAGGAAGGTTGATATATATATTCTGAAATGACTTACGATGAAATTCTAATGCTCAAGGGATTGATACAGTACGCGTTGGATACCTGCCAAAGGTAACAGAACAATGTTAACGCCTATGTCGCAGCGTAGGCGTTAGCGTGGTTATGTTGCGTAGCAACGCTATGTTTCATGTGAAACGAAAGGAAAGGTTATGAGCCTACGCGTCAAGCTCCATAAGGACGGACAAGTTACGATATCAGGGATACCATACAGGGATATCAAATCTATCCTTACAAGCGCCAGTCTCCACCATTACGACAATCCATATAACCCCATGCCTGAAGTGGGGGAACTCGCAAGCATTATTGCTGAAAACAACGCAGAAAACCAAGCATGGCATGATAATCAGCACAAGTTAATTAACTATTTGTTAAAGGAATTAGATGACGCTGTTAGGGGAGAATATAAGAAGGCGCCAGCGACAAAGGCGCAGCGCCTAAGGAAGGTGAAAGAGGATAGGGACTTTCGCAGAAGGGTAAATGAACTGTTTGACGAATAAGTCCTAGGCGTCCAACAGAGGAAGGACAATGCTGTCAGCTAAGGAAAAGGCGTTACTCCGTTCATATTGGAAATGGACGTATCACGCCATTAAGATAACCGCTAGCGTCGAAGTTTTGGCTAAGAAGTCCGCAGGAGGCGCATGGGGCGTATTAGAAACTGCGGAGCAAGCAAAGAAAAGCGCAGAGAACCTTATGAGGCGCGAAACAACTTGGAAACATCCCAAGTTTGAACAAAACTTTTTCTCGCCTGGAACGTCTAGAAAGGTAAGGAAAAGATGATAAAAGGTGACATTGTTCATAAAATGTCAACGTATTATGATGATGATATATCTATTTCTTATGAAGAAAAAAGAAGTAGATGTGCGGATTTGGAAATAAATGAATTCACGTCGGTTCCGTATTCAGTTCTATTAAAGGCTGATGAGCTAAAAGAACTGATAAATATTTTGCAAAAGGTATTTGACTACATGACGGAGCATCCATATCAAGAAAAGTAACGCCTAAATGTTAGCAGCTACGCGTTGTAGCTGTTAGCGTGTAGTCGTTAACTCAAGAAAGGAAAGACCATGGTTCAAACAGTTGTTAATTCAACTATGGTTGCGCATCTATGGGCGGCGCAAACACAGGATGAGGCGCGCACGGCAAATAATTCCATGTCTTTTGTCGGGTCAGCTTTATATTCATATGCAATGCAAATAGGAAATATCGCCAAGCGAGATGATATTTGCATTGTTCTTCTAAACGCTAGCGCGCGCAATCGTTCTACCACTACATCACAGCATTTCAACCATGCGCAAATGGCGACTAAACAATACGTTCATAACTATATTG
>VFSW01007889.1_pt1 | contig 15381 bp, 12 predicted proteins | sample 5358111 | NCBI WGS metagenome assembly VFSW01 (sample SAMN11554181, study PRJNA540505) | mine drainage metagenome | isolation source: sediment from site ElyBrook_90M | place: USA: Ely Copper Mine, Vershire, VT | collected 2017
GCGCCCTACTCTCGTTCGCTCGGCGCCGTTTCTAATCGCGATTGATTGAGACCTTGGGCGTGGTCTTGCGGTGCTGGTGTGATGCGCGACGAAGGCAGCTCCCGGACTTCATCGGGATTGAGACGGAGAGTACCCCAGGTTGAGCCACAGTGCGTACAGCACGGACGAAGGCAGCTCCCGGACTTCATCGGGATTGAGACATCCTTCACGTAGGTCATCACGACCTTGACATGGACGACGAAGGCAGCTCCCGGACTTCATCGGGATTGAGACTCGATCACATCGTCGGTGAGGGTACAGGGCCTACCGATCCGGGTGCTTGCGGAGCGCCTGGGATGGAGCGAGGTCGAGACGCAAAGAACCGAACTGTTCCGCGACGAACTCGTGCAACGGTTGACCGTGGTAGCAACCCCTGGATGATTCTTCCTTCGAAGCGCCGCAATCGGGCATGACGCGTAAACGGTCTCGCGCAGCGATCCGCGAACCCTCAAACCAGTGCCCGCGCGGCCACCTTCACTGCACGGTCGACCGCCTTCATCTTGCGTCGCACATCGCGCCGTCGCGCAAACCGATCAAGGCTGTTGCGGTACCGCAGATAGCACATGAAGGTCTCGGCGAAGTCCTCCGCGGGTGAGGTCGTCGCGTACTGCGAGACAAAAACCGACGGGTCGAACGCCGGGGGCGATGCCCATTCGTCCAGGTACCTCGCGCCAAAGGTCTCGTTGAACCACGGCTTCCTGAACAACCTGGGATCAAGCCACGCCCATGCGTGCCCGAATTCGTGCCGCACGACGTCGGTCAACGTGTGGCCTTCCTTGCGCGGTGCGACGCGCGCGTTCACGGGCACGTAGATCACCCCGCCACGGAATCCGAGCAGGCGGTGGTGCTGGGGCACATCTCGATCGTAGACGTACCCGAGCTTGTCGAAAGACGGCAGGGGAGCGCGCTCACAGTCGACCGCGTCGAGGTAGACGCCGTCGGCGAGCAGCCCGATCTCTGCGAGTTCACCTCGCACCTTGTCAAACGCCCGATCCAGTTGGGGCATCGAGACCGTGCCGAACCCGCCCAGGGCCGCGTTGGACGCGCGGTCGAGCAGATACGTGAAGACGTTGCTCGCGGTCACCATCGCGAAGTCCTCCACCGATTGAAACCAGTCAGATCAGCACGCTGGTTCGAAGTCGCACGGGCGATGCCCCCCGGTTCTTTCGTTGGCGCCGCTACTCCGCGTCCTCTTCTTCCATCGTCGCCGCAGTCACAACGGGCCGCGCCGACATGGCCGTCTCGATCAGCATCCGCTGTATCTCAGGCGTCGGCAAGCGCAACTGCCGAACGAGGTGCTCGACCATCTGCCGTCGGAGGTCCGGCGCCGTGAAGTCGATGTGGCGGGGCGGGGCGGGCCGTTCCGCCATCGCTTGATGCGCCTGCTGCGAGGCGTCCAGCCGGGCGAGGTCCCGTTCCTGTTCCGCAAGCTGTCGACGGCGGCGTTCGTCCGTCGCTTGTTCACGCTCGAGAAGTTCCCTGGCTTCTGCCTCGGCGAGCGCACGCACGGTGGTCTCCCGGGCTTCTTCCAACCGACGTCGCTCCTCCGCGCGCTCGCGGGCCTCGGACTCCGCCACACGGACGCGCATCGCGGCGAGGGCCGCGTCGGCCGAAGCGACACCTTGCGCCGGTTCGACCCGCACTGCCACGACGGCCTCCGTCCGCGCGGGGTGCACCGGCAGCGTCCGGGTGAACCACAGCGTTGCAAGCGCGGCCAGCGCCGCGGATGCAATCGCCATCCAGGTCGCGTTCCAGCCCGCTGCGAGGATGTTTGCGACGAGACGGCCGATCCACACGGTCTGCTCGCGGGCCTCCGTCTCCTCGGCGAACCAATCGTAGTGCGTACCGCGTGGGCGATGATCCTCGGTCATGACGTCTTCCTCCACCAGATGGTAGACGCCCGGTCCCCCGGATTCCTGACAACCGAACCGTTGATCGATCGCAGGCGCCGCCGCAAAGGAAGCGCTCACGGGTCGAGTGCGTCCGGGCCCTACCTACCTACCCCACCGGATCCACGAACACGTTCTTGCACTCCGCTTCCTTGAAGGTGATCACGCGAAGGTCAGGGTTGGCTTCAGCCATCTTCTTCAGCCACTCGGTGCATGCACCGCACGGTCCGAGACGCGGTGAACCATCCTTGAGTCCCAACACAGCCACCGCCTGGATGTCCGAACGCTCCATGGTGGGGAGCGCGACCAGGGCACTTCCGATGGCATTGCGTTCTGCGCAAAGGGTTCCGGTGGGCAGGGAGACCTCGAGGTTCACGCCGCGAAACGTAAGCAGTGAGCAACTCTCGGGATCGCGAACGACGACCACGGCGAGCACCTCCTGCTTTCCCTTGCGAAACCAGAAGAGCTTCTCGTCGTCCTCGGCCAGTTCTGCGGCGCGCGTCGGACGCGCCTCGATGTAAATCTTCCGCCAGTCTCGCATCCCCTCGATCGCGGGCCACACGGCCTCGTCATTCTGATACTTCTCAGCGGGGACGGCCGGTTGCTGTCTGAGGTGATCGGCATCCAGCGGCGTCGCCACGAAGCGTAGATCCTTGCCATCGCGTTCCGGCCAGATCCGAGGGTCGGGCACCACCATGAGGTGCGGCGAAAATTCCTCGAGGCCCCGCACAAGTCCCGCGATCAGGGGTGTCGGTCCCGTGTTCACCGAAAGGGACACGCGGAAATGCTTCGTCCACTCACCCCGCCTCTTCTCGACCACCTCGCGGCGGCGAGACGCGAGCTCCCCCGCAATCTCGCGCACGAAGCCGGGCAGTTCGTCGAAGTTGGTCACCTTCGGCGTGTCAAAGTGATGGTGACTCACAGAGAAATTCTTTTGGAGACAAGTGCGTTGGAGCAGCATCACCAACGCATTGCCGATGCTCTCGGTGGAGGGGCCGCGGGAAGGGGCGTCGAGGCGTCGGTCGCCGGCGCTGGCGATCACCACCGAGACGTTTGGCGCGGCCGCGTCTGGAGCGCGGAGGCCTTCGACCACGGCAGCCAGCAAGGGCACCCTGAGTGAAACCAAGGGCGCTGTTGCCAGCGTCGCTGCGTCGACCGAGTCAGGCCGCCACGAAAGACGTCTCTCAATCTCCGAGGCCTTCCATCCAATGGGCACCGGGTTGGGGAGTTGCACCCGGTCGCCGACGATTGTCAGGTCACCGGGCTTCGACAACGCCTTTCGGGCGACCTCGCCGGCCGAGAACGTGGCGTGCGAGACCTGCAGCGCGAGCACATGACCGTCGCCCACCGCGAATTCGAAATACAGATCGTGGTGGCCGACAAGGTGCACGATGGCGTGCAAGTCGAGGGGTTCCATTCCCATGACCTACCACGACCCGAGGCGCCTGCCTGTCAGTTCTCGAAATACGCGTTCGCCGCCCAGCCCACTGCTTCGGTGAGCGCCGCTGCGGTGGATGCGTTCACCGCATTGCCAATCCCGGGGATCTACCCCACGAGCAACTGGCTGAGCGCACGTCCGCCAACCATCGCCGAGAATGGGAGGATGAGCTTCGCTGCGGCGGCCTTGCCGATCGACACACCATGGAGGTCCGCGATGCCGATGATCATCGTGGCTTGGATGCCGGTGAGCAGTGGCGCGTCCGAGCCGGGGATCTGCGCGAGCCCCGCACCGACGCTTGCGGCTGCGAGGGAAGCTACGTGGATGACACCGTGAGCCTTTGAATTTCGATTTGCCATGGTCGAAGTGACGCCGTCGCCCGCGCCTCCCTGACACCCACGCGACAGAATCGTGGGCCGGTCGCCTGGATGAATTCGTTCCGGGCACGGTCAGACGCGGGCGATGCGCGCCGTCTGTTCCCTCGGAGTCCGACGATTCGCGATCCGGCGAACGCAGCTCCGAGGAGCATCATCATGACGACGCACAGAGGCAGCTGGTCTCCCGTGAACCGCGCGCCGGGTCAGTCGGCTGAAGACTGGAGGGCGGCGTCGCACAGCGCGCACCGCGCCTCCTGGAAGGCCGCCAAGATCGCCCGGGGCGAATGGTTGAGCAACGAGGACTACGCGCGCAACAGCAGCGCCGCGGCTTCCGCCCCCGCTCCGGTTGCCCAGCCGGTCGCAAACGCTCCCTCCGGTGAACCGACCCCCCAGGGCGCGGCGGTGGAAACGAGCGGCGTTGACTGGGCCGGTCACGGTGCGGCGGCAGCACAGACTGCGATGTTGACGGCGGTGATCTCGTTGGCGAGCGACGTGATCAAGGAGGGTGCGAACGTGGACGTCGGCGCCACTGCGGCGCGCGCGGCAAAGTCCGCAGCGGGCGCCGCGGCGACGCACGCGGCCCGTTCGGCGGTGCGCGAAGGCATCAAGCGGGTGGTCGAGAAGGCCGTCACCCAGGGGGTTGCGGGAGCAGTTGCGCGTGAGGTGGCCACGGAGATCTTCTCGGCCACGATGCGCACGGTCGCCCGCGGCACGGTGATCGGGTCGGTGGCGGCCCTTGCCGTGGACCAGGCGATCGACACCGGGAGGCTGTGCATGGGCAGCATCGACGCAGGCGAGTACGGCAAGCGCTCGGCGGGCAACGTGGGCAACGCGGCGGGCGCGACGGCAGGAGCGTTGGCGGGGAGTGCGATCGGGACGTTGATCTTCCCGGGCGTGGGTACCGCGGTTGGTGGCTTCGTGGGCGGACTTCTCGGCAGTCTCGGCACCGGCAAGGCGATCGACAGCGTGTGGGGTTAGGCGACTGCCACTTCGTCTGCCCTACGCCGCTGTCCGGCAATCGCCTTCCACAGGTTCCCCCGTCACCAGGTTGATCCGCCGCACCTGCGTCACCCCGTGGATCGGTTGCACGTTCGCCGACGGCACCTGCCACCTTACGCCGGGCTGTTCATGAACCAGATCGTACATCCCGCCGCGTGGCGTGTATCTGTACCCGATCACGGTCACCTCACGGCAGCCCTCGGCGGTGACAAGCATGGCCTGCTCACCGCCTTGGATGACGTCGGCGAATTCCGTCTCCGTATCGACGATCAACGGTCTTCCATCGGCGTCGGGGGTCACCGTGCGGTGGGTCGTGCCTGCAAGCGAGGTGCGCAGTGCTTCGAGCGCCCGGAGATCGTCGGCATCACCGTCCATCGTCGCGCGCTCGATGGCGCGGGTGAGCACGTCGTCGAAACGCTCGGCAAGCTGCTGCGTCAGGCGCAGGCTTCCATGTGCCGTATCGAAAATGCACACGCCCTGGCATACGCCGGCACCGAGAGGCGACGTCTTCGCGTGAAACAGCCCGATGCCCACGTCGGCCTCGCGAACCCCGATCGTTTCGCAGAAGGACTGGTGGATCCAACTCGCAATGCGCTCGGTCGCAGTGACCCGGTCACCGAAATACCAGCACACGCCGGTGGTCGCGTAGAAGTGCGTGATCTCGCGCGCATGCCATGGGGACTGCGGACCGTACAGATGCTCGGTCTTTCGACCGCCTCGCTGCTCGACGAAGCCCTGCACGCGATGGCTGACCTGCACCGGCGCTTCTGCGACGAAGCCCGTCACACCTAACCGCAGTGCCAGCACGCCGTCGAACGACGGAAACACCATCGACTGATGCACCGGACGTGTGCTCGCGAAGCTATCGGGCCGCGCGACGATCTTGCCGTTCCGCGCATCGAGACGGGTGATCCGATGACCCCGCGCAAGGTAGTGGTAGATCGCACCCGGGTAGGCCTCGCGGAGCATCTGCGAAAAGCTCACGTTGCCGAGCCCGGTCTGCCGCGTGTCTTCAATCGCGAAGTTCTTCTCGCACCCCCTGCGGATGGGAAACTCATGGTGCGGATCCGACTCGCCGCGTTGCTTCAACGGGTAGAGATCGTCTGCGATGCCCGCTTGCGGATCGAGCTCGTTGTCGAGCAGGTCGCGAAAGGTCGCGGGGAGATCAGCGTAGGCGTAATGGTCCGCTCCGTGGCCGTGCACCCTGGCTTCCGCGGCGGAGCACAGGGCGGCGGCGTATTGGAGGTAGCGGTTCTGGAGGTACAGCCACGCGGGTTCGATCGGCCGCGCGAGGTAGCGTGGCAGGGCATGCGCGTCGGTACCCATGGTGCCATCGGAATCGACCAGGACGCAGACGGACTCCGACCGACGACCGGCACGTCCCATGCGCTGACGAAAGGCCCGCATGCTTGGTGGAACCCCGAGGCACACGACCAGGTTGATCTCGCCGATGTCCACGCCGAGTTCCATCGCGCTGGTCGCAACGACGCCCCCGAGACGGCCGGTTGCGAGGGCGCTCTGGATCGCAGTGCGATCCTCGGATTCGAGACCTGCGCGGTAGGGTAGTACGCGACCGGCAACATCGCGGCCGGGGTCAGAGAACGTCAGGGGATGGGAAGGATCGTCCGGATTGTGCCCACCGTGCCGGAGTGCTTCGGCCGTGAGCGTCTCGACCATCTTGCGGGAGTCGGCAAAGGCCAGAAAGCGTTCGGGTCCGCGGGCCAACGCGGCGATCAACCGGCCGTAGCTCCCGAGGCGAGCATCGCCGCCGACGGCATGCACGATCGTGCGCTGTGGTGCGGACGCGCCATCGTCTGCAGCATCGAAAGCCGTGACTTCGCGACCCGTGAGGGTACGGAGGAAGGAGGCTGGGTCCGCGATGGTGGCCGTGGCGGCGATGAGCCGGTGCGGGCCCGACGAGACCTGCAACCTTCGAATGAAATACGCCATGTTCGTGCCGAAGACGCCGTCGTAGACGTGGGCCTCATCGAGCACGACCAGGGCGAGGTGCGCGAGGAAGTTCTTCACGACCTCGTCGTGCTGCCTTGCGAGCAGCCACGCGTGGGCGACGTCGGGGGTCATGAGTACGATGCGGTGCTGGCGCAGAAGGGCGACGCGCTGCGCCGTCGGAACGCCTCCGTCGATGAAGGAGTGCGAGAGGCCGAGCGGGAAAAGGAAGTCCGTCCACTTCGCGGACTGGTCCTGAACGAGGGCGCGCGCGGGATAGAGCACCAGAGCGCGAGCGGATGGGTCGGTGAGTACGGCATGTGCCGCGGTGGACTGGAAGATGAGGCTCTTGCCGGAGGCGGTCGGCGTGGCGACGCAGAGGTCACGGCCGGCGAGGTTCGCTTCGAGGGCGCGCGACTGGTGGCTGTACAGGCCTAGTGGATGGTGCGTGCGAAGGAGTGCTTTCACCACGGGATGGAGAGAACTGGGAGGCGGGGCGTAGAGGGGAGCTCGCGCCGGGATGGCCACGGAGCCGACGGTCGAGAATCCGCATTCGTCGAGGGCCGCGAGAATGCCGGGCAGGAGGGATGACGAGGACGCCTGGGCGGACGATGCGACGGTGTTCATGCAAGGGGGGACGCAATCCGTCAGGGTCGTCTGACAGCGCCCTTGACGATCCCCGGCGCGATCCTTGTAGAGTACCGATCGTCAACAGGGTGGGCAGGCGTCGCTCGTCGGAATCGGACGCGGCGAGTGTCAGGATGGGCGTCGCCCGGTCGTCTCTCTCGGGAGTGGAAACCAGCATGCCAGATCATCGGCTCCTCCTCGTAAGCCTTGGCCCCATCCAGGAGTTCATCGCTTCGGCGCGAAGGTGCAGAGATCTGTGGTTCGGGTCGTGGCTGCTGAGCGACCTGAGCAAGGCTGCCGCGCGAGCGATGGCAGCAGAACCAGGTTGTGGGATCGAATCGCTGGTCTTTCCGGGGGCGACCTCTCTCGCCGCTCTCGACGCAGGACGGGACACGACGGTTGCCAACAAGATCCTGGTTCGGGTGGAGGGTGATGCCGAACGCGTCGAAGCTGTCGCCGAACGGGGACGATCCGCCATGCAGGAGCGTCTTCGACAGCTTCGGGACAAGGCATTCGCGAAGGTGGGCCAAGGCGATCCGAAGCGTTCTCATCATTTCAAGGAAGAGACGGCGCGGCGACAGGTCGATGACCTCATCGAATACCTTTGGGTGTCGGTGCAGGAGACGGGCGGACCGGAAGCCTACAGAGATGCTCGGTTGGATGCGGAGCGGGCGCTTGCGGCGCGCAAGAACACCAGAACCTGGCCGCAGCCCACGTGGGGGCTGAAGGACGTTCCCAAGTCTTCACTCGATGGCGTGCGCGAGTCGGTACTCGACGAGGATCTCTTTGACCCACCAGTGTCTGGCGGGCGTCGCGATCCGGCGCTGTCGCCCGAACAGCGGCGGGTGCAGTACGGGATCCACGGGTCTGAGCGACTCTGTGGCGTGGGCCTGCTCAAGCGCCATGGCGTGATGATGGGCGAGGTCGGATCCATCGGGCGCGAGCGCTTCTTCAGCACCTCACACCTTGCGGCGCAGCCCTTGATGCAGCGGATCATGAGCGACGCGAAACGCTCGGATCTAGAAAAGAAGTGGATGGAATTCGTCGGCTACCTGGCGGCGTTCGATGGTCTGCTGGAGAAGGAGTTCAGCACCGGGAGCCCGAAGAAGAGCGAATTCTTCGGCAGACTCGACGGCGTTCTCCTCTTTGAGTCGCGCCTTTCGGAGGTCCTGAAGGAGTGGAAGCTGGACGTGCATCTGCCGAAGGCCCTCAAGCTGCAGCGCGAATTTCTGAAGATCGCGGCGGATGAATCGTCCGCTGAGCCGATCCCCTACTTCGCGATCCTTGTTGCCGACGGCGATCGGATGGGTGCCGTCATAGACCACCAGCCGTCCTTCGGGGATCACCGAAGGCTCTCGATCGCGCTTGATGACTTCGCGCAGCAGGCTCGCGATATCGTCGAGCAGCATGGAGGCAGCGCAATTTACGCGGGTGGCGACGACGTGATGGCTTTCGTACCGTTGCATCGCGCCCTGGCGTGTGCCGAAACACTCGCGCAGCGGTTTCGAGAGAAGCTCGGGTCCTGGCAGGACAAGGATGGCAACGCGCCGACGCTCTCCGCCGGCTTGGGCATCGTCCACCATCTTGAGCCGATGGACGTTTCGCTCAAGGTGGCCCGGGATGCAGAGAAGCTCGCGAAGCGGTCGGGACGCAACGCGCTCTGCATCGCGGTCGACAAGCGTTCGGGGAGCAAGGTTGAAGTCGTCGGCCAGTGGGCAGAGTTCGTTGAGATGGTGAAGGCGCTGCAGGACCTCCTCCAGAACGACCTGATCTCGGACAAGGCCGGGTACGAACTCTCGTCGCTCGCGCGATTGATGGACTCGGCAGACCCCGGGGACGTGGCGAGCCTGACGAAGATCCTCGACTCGGAGTCTCGACGGATCCTCGGGCGCAAGCGAGCCGCTCACGGCAAAGAGGAGGTGCAGAAAGCTGCGCTTGAACGGTTGAAGGCCCAAGTGAAGGGCAATCCGAAGAGATTGGCGGATGCGTTGTACGTCGCCGAGCAGTTCGCGCGTGCAGCGCGGCAGGCCGGAGAGGTGACGCCGTGACCTACTGGTACCTAGAGCCCCGCGATCCACTGGTCGTCCGAGACGGTCGACCCAACAGTGGACGGAGCGGTAGCAGCACCCTCCTCTTTCCATACCCATCCGCCGTAGCCGGCGTGGTGCGAACACGTACGGGATCAGACCCTCAAGGGCGTTTCGTGATGCATGGCCGCACCGACGAACTCCGTCAGATCGCAATCCGAGGGCCGCTGCTTGTCGATCCGACGAGTCACGCGATCCACGTCCCAGCCCCGCGTGACTGCGTCGTCTTCGGTGACGCTTCCAAGCAGGTGTTCATTCGGCCGCTCCGTCCATGGCTCGCTCCAGAGAGCGTGCGGTGGGACGGCGCGCTTGGGCGGGACCTCCAGCCATTGGTCCTCGACGATGAGCCCGTCACCCGAGGGAAGCCCATGTCCAACGTCTCTTCATGGTGGTCGTGGGGATCGTTCGCCTCCTGGCTGGCCTCTCCGATCTCGTGTCAGAGCGACTCGCTCGACACGCTTCTTCCAGGCGCTCTCGGCGCCCTACCGATGGAGTCCAGGGTCCACGTAGCGATCGGTGCGCAAGGCACCGCGGAGGAAGGGAAACTGTTCCAAACGAGTGGATTGCGATTTGCGAACCGGCAAGGCAAACCGTTGGCAATTGGCGTACAGGTTGACCCGGGCGTGGTGTTCACGGGCCGCGAGTTGTCCGAGGGGCACGGTCCGTTCGCGGGTGAACGAAGGCTCGTTCGTTGGACGAAGGCAGAGGCATCATGGCCGGCACTTCCGTCCGAAGTCTCAACGTATCTCGGTCAGGGTGGAGAGACGGTTCGTGTCCGAGTGGTCCTCCTCACTCCTGCAATCTTCGCGGAGGGATGGAAGCCGGGGCGCGAAGCGGGCCAACTCCTGTTCGCTCGTGCGGGCGTTCGAGCGCGGCTGGTCGCCGCGGTCGTGCCGCGCCCCGAGACGATCTCGGGGTGGGACTTCGCCACGCAGCGGCCCAAGGCAACGCGTCGGATGGTGAGCGCCGGGAGCGTCTTCTGGTTGGACCTTTCGGGAACACCGAAGGAGCGCCTTCAGTGGGCAAACGATGTGTGGATGTCGAACGTGAGTGATGATCCGCAAGATCGCCGCGACGGCTTCGGCCTTGCGGCGGTGGGGGTGGCGTCATGAGGAAGGCACCATCGCCACCGAGTGCTCCCGTAGTGAAGGAATTGCCAATGGGCTGGGTCGTTGAAGAACGAACCTATCGGTTCCTGACGCCGGTGTTCGGCGGTGGTGTTCGGGTTGAGGGGCACCGCAAGCACGCAGACCCGCGGACACCTGTCCGTGTGCCTTCGATTCGCGGACAACTACGGTTCTGGTGGCGTGCTTGCAATCCTCGCCGGTGTACGACAATCGAGACTCTTCATACGGCCGAAGGTGAGGTTTTCGGGCTGGCTTCCGACCCGAGCCCTTTGTCCATTGCTGTCCTGAAGCAGCCCGCGTCCAGGACCGAATTGCGTGTGTTGCTTGACGGTGATCAGTTCCGCGCGGTCCCTGGAATGGACGACCTTGCCTACGGTGCTTTCCCGCTTCGCGACCCCGATCGTTCTGCGCGCCACGGCGTCCTGCACGAGCATCGCGGTGACTGGATCGTCGGGTTTCGTTATCCCGAGAGGCTGCGCGATGACATCGAGGCTGCTCGTTGGGCATGGGCGCACTTCGGCGGACTCGGAGGTCGCACGCGTCGTGGCTTTGGAGCAATCGTGCAAATCACAGGTCCGTTGCCGTCGATCGAGGACGGCTGGGGAAGCTTCGTCGGAGGGGTAAGTGTGCCGTGGCCGCATCTGGGTGCGGATTCGTCGATCTCCGTCGTGGAGTCGAAGGAAACCTACGAGAGCGGCATGAAGGCGCAGGCGACCCTTTTGAGGAAGCTCCGTCATTTTCGTCAGGGCGGTGACTTCGGACGGCGCCGTGGCGAGGGCCAACGACCTGGGCGCTCCTACTGGCCTGAGCCCGACGCGATTCGGCGGCTGTTGAAGACGGCGAGTGTCGCCCACAAGGATCCGGTCAACCGCGTGGACAAGTTCCCGCGAGCGGCTTTCGGACTACCTGTGATCTTCCATTTCAAGGATGGGAAGCAGGGCGATCCTGACCAGACGACCCTTGTCCCTGTGCCAATTGGGAGCAAGGAAGTGAAGCCAGGGAATCGCCTCGCTTCGCCGCTCCTGTTGCGCCCCCACATGCAGTCATCAAACAGGATCACCGCCATGGGCCTTCGCATCGAGCACGCTGCGCCCGAGCGCATGGTGCTCGTCAGCAAGAACAACAAGAGGGGCTTCGAGGTGAAGGTTCGACTCACTGCCCAAGAAGCCACCGAACTTGCCGTGACGAGTCCTTCACCCTTCGTTTCCAAGTCTGGCAGCCAACCGGCGACGGACCCGATCGCCCGGTTTCTAGAGGAGATCCGATGACCACACGATTGTTGTTCATCCACGCCATGTCGCCGATCCACTGTGGAACGGGCCAGGCAATTGGCGGAATCGACTTGCCCATCGCGCGTGAAAAGCCGACCGGGCTGCCACTTGTTCCGGGCTCAAGCATCAAGGGCGTTCTCCGCGCCGCGAAGAAGATCAGCGACGCGACCCACCTTGCCGTTTTCGGCCCTGAGACCGAGTTCGCCTCGGACCATGCGGGTGGCGTCCAGTTTGCGGATGCGAGCTTACTGTTTCTTCCCGTCCGTAGCGTACGGGGAACCTTCGCCTGGGTGACCTCGCCGTATGTCCTCCAGCGCTTCGCCAGGGACGCCCGGGAAGTCGGAATCGATCTCGGCGCAATTCCTTCGGAGCCCCAGGAGAAGGAAGCCATTGTCACCAGCAAGACACTCCAAGCGGACGGGAGGGTGATCTTCGAGGATTTCGACTTCACTGCCCGCGAAGATTCCAAGTTCGCGGCGCTCACCGGCCGACTTGCGGAGTGGATCTTCCCGCAGGGACCGGAACGTGATCGCTTCAAGCTTCGCGCCTGCCTTGTCCACGAGGACGTGATGTCCCTGCTGCTTCAGACTTGCACCGAGATAACGGCTCGGATCCGATTGAAGAACGAGACGAAGACGGTCGAACAGGGCGCTCTGTGGTCCGAAGAGTCCCTTCCCGTCGAGACCATTTTGAGCGGTCTGGTGGTTGCTACCCCGACGCGGCAGAAGGATGGCTCGACGCCAACGGCCAACGACCTTCTTGAGTACGTGAAGAAGGTCACCAGCCAGGGTGCGATACAGCTTGGGGGCAAAGCCTCCGTGGGCCGCGGCGTCTGCCACCTTACACTGGCAGGAGGCTGAGCGATGCCGACCCTCGATCAGACCCGGGCAAAGCTTGCATTCGCCGACATCACCGAGGTGAAAAAGCTCGATGAAGCCGGACGGAAGAAGTACGCAAGCATGGTCCACGCGATGCCTTCGTTGCTGCGATCGGCGGGACTCAGCCAGGCACTGCACTTCGTCCAGTCTCGAAAGAACGACGATCAGAAACGCCTGGTCGAGCACTTTGCGAAGCAACTCTCGCGCTTGAACGCCAAGATCAAGACGAGCGACGATCTCCTGCGGGAGGTGCGGGAGTCGGAGCTGTCGATGTATCTCCGGATGACCCAGGAGGCCCTCGCATGTGCAAACTGGTACCGCCGCTTCGTTCAGGGTGAACTTCGGATCGAGGCGGGGTCGAGCGATGACGAGCGTTGATGGTCGACGCCGCGAGGTTGCCGGGGTTGGATTCGCACCGTCGACGCATGCTGGTCTCTGGCTCGACAAGGCGCTTCCCGTCCTCCATCCCGAGTTGGATGAAGAGAAGGACGCACTGCGCAAACTCCTGGAGACAGTCTGCGGCACACACGTGCCTGATGGATACCGCGAGGCTGTCAAGCAACGAGAAGATCTTCTGCGTGGTCTCGACGGCGGCATTGAGGGCGGCATCACGCGGGTCTGGAAAGCCGCCGTGCTTGGACGGATGATCGTCGGTCTCGGCGCGCAATCGGTCCGTGAGACTTCGATTGCGCTTCAACACACCTGGGGTGTTCCGCAGATCCCAGGAAGCGCGCTCAAAGGCCTCGCCGCTTCCGTTGCCCATCGTCGAGGCGGCGAGACGTGGTGCAAGGGTACGGAACACGCACCGGGCGGCCGCGACCATGAAACGCTGTTCGGTACGACCGAGTCCGCCGGGTGCGTGGTGTTTCACGACGCGTGGTGGTTGCCTGGAAGCGAAGGCAGTCTGCCGATCGATCTCGACGTGATGACCGTCCATCACACCGAGTATTACGGCAAAGGGAAGGCGATTCCGGCGGATTGGGACGAACCCATTCCCGTCCCATTCCTGACGGCTTTTGGCGAGTACCTTGTTGCGTTGTCCGGTCCGCCGGAGTGGGTGTCATCCGCATTCGGGTGGCTCGAAATCGGACTTGCGGATGATGGCATTGGCGCCAAGACGCAAGCAGGTTATGGGCGGGCCGTTCTTGCCGCCCGTCTCTCGGAGAGGGAACAACGGGACGAGAAGACGCTGGCGTCGTTGCGAGACCTACCCTCCCAGCATCGCGGCGCATCGACGGCCGCAACCAGCGTTCAGAGACTGCTGCAGGCAAAGCGGGATGGGGTTGACCCAGGGAGGGTGCAGGACGTCGCTCGCTCGCTTTTCGAGAAAGATCCACAGTTCTGGAAGGGCTGGCGAACCGAGTCGAGCCGGACCGACGACGACCGCACGTTGATGGCATTTGCGAGCGCGGACAAGGCGGCCGCTGTAGTTGTCCAAGTGACCGCGCCGGCAATGCCTTCGCTCGCATGGGTCGCGGCCGAGGCTTGGCGAACGAAGATCAAAGGGCGCGATGTCGTGATTGCTCGGATCTCGGGGAAGGAGCTTGAGCCGCGGGAGTTCAGACTTCTCCGAACGGGAGAGATTGCCGTGGACGAACAGGTCGAGCGACTGTTGACGAATACCTCGCCCGAGTTGCCCGCCCACGTGGAGGTGCAAGTGAAGGGAAAGGGAAAGCTCGAAGGGCTGCGACCGAAGGAAGCGTAGGCGGTCTCACAACCGCTGCAGCAATCGCGCCAGGAAACCCAATCGAGCTGTCTTCATTTCAGATGGGCACCTTCGCTTCAATCCGATCGCCCGTTGCCCTGAAGAACCGCCGATACGCCCTCCCATCCCACTCGTGAACGTTCAGCGTTCGGGTGTTCCGCAACTCGCCGGCCATTGCCCACACCAACGGCCACGGCGCCTTGAAGCCGATGTGCAGCTCCCCGACGGGCAGGCGACCGACGAAGCGTTCGATCGCCGGCACTACTTCCTGCGAGTGCATCATGGTCCACGCAGATGGCGTGAACATGCTCCATCCTTCGTTCTGATCCGTGCCGCACCGAACGCCAATCTGGTCGCTCAGCTTCTCGTCGCACGCTCGTGGGAGAACCTTCCGCCCGTTGGACCACCACACGCGGTTTCCGAGGATCAACTGGATGTGACCCTGTGCATTCTTCAGTCTCCATCCAAGCGCCGCAGCGAGAACGGCGGGTCCCGCGAGGCTGAGGTCCATCCTCCTCGGGAGACCCGGCACGGTCGATTCCACCTGCTGAATCGCTTCTTCGGCGAAATCCACGACGGCCACTAGATTGTTACGGGTGATTTCATCCGGCAGCGCGATCGAGCGCCAGCCCGCACCTCGGGTCGGGGGCTCATGCTTCGTGCTCCCAGCATGGAAGTGCAGCCGAGGGATGGTGGCCTCCTTGCGCCATGGAAGATACCCGAAGGCACGCTCGACCGCCTCCTCCGCGCTGGCAACGCCGCCGTATCCCTCACCGTCTTGCATGCGCGGGTTCGATGCCACGAGCATTTCGCCGAAGCGCATGTGGGTCCGCTCTTGCGCGATGTCCAGCTTCCACCGCAGCGTGTCCACCACCGACGTCGTGAAGTCTCCCGTGGCCAGGATGTTGTGTGTCGGCAGGACGCCCGTGAACTCGCTCACTGCCGCGAGCACGGTGGCAAGGTGGAACGACCGGCCCTCCACCCGCCCGACCCACCC
>VFSW01007890.1_pt1 | contig 15381 bp, 13 predicted proteins | sample 5358111 | NCBI WGS metagenome assembly VFSW01 (sample SAMN11554181, study PRJNA540505) | mine drainage metagenome | isolation source: sediment from site ElyBrook_90M | place: USA: Ely Copper Mine, Vershire, VT | collected 2017
ATATTGAGGTGGCGCTTTCGATCATATACGGGAGGCGGCTTGCGTCGGAATACTCAGAATGACGTAATGAGTAAATATAGTGTGGGTAATCATTTGAAATAATTATTCATCAATCAACAATATATATTCCGTCGTGCCGGTATTTTCGGCACTTGCTTGCTGTTTTGAATGCTGAAAGACAACATGCAGCACAGTGAAATGTGTGCTCGTCAAAGTGTCAAATATGTGCTATCTATTTTACATAATGCCAAACATTCTTCTTATCAATCCCTGGATTTACGATTTTGCCGCCTATGATTTCTGGAACAAGCCGATAGGTCTACTCTTTTTAGCGTCATTCCTCCGCATGAACGGAGCAAATGTTTACTTTTTGGATTGTCTTGATTCTCATCATCCTGATATGCATGATGGACATCTGAACCTTATGCCGAAAAGGAAAATATCCGGCGCAGGAGGATACGCAAAGGAATGTATTCCCAAGCCCGATCCACTAAAACAATTCCCTCGCAATTATCACCGATACGGCATCAAACCAGAAATATATCTGAAATATATCAAATCGATACCTGAACCGGATCTTGTCATGGTCACCTCGATGATGACGTACTGGTACCCGGCCGTTTTCGACCTTGTCGGTCTGATACATCAGACGTTTCCCGGTATACCAGTCATCCTGGGTGGAAATTATGTAACCCTGAATCCCCACCATGCCACGAGGTCGGGGGCCGATTTCCTTCTTGCCGGACCGGGGGAGCTATCGATCCCTGGCCTCCTCAAGAATCTCTTCAATCAGGATATGAGCTTCATCCCTGATACTGATGATCTCGACTCATACCCCTACCCCGCCTTCGATCTTATATCGCATCCTGATCATGTGCCCATCATGACCTCCAAGGGTTGCCCTTACCATTGCAGTTACTGCGCGTCTCACATTATAAACAACCGTTTTCGGAGACGAGATCCCATTCGGGTTGCCGATGAGATCTTATACTGGCATACCCGTCTTGGGATCAGGAATTTTTCATTTTACGATGACGCCCTTCTGGTTACCCCCAATGAAATGGCTATTCCCCTTCTTAAAGAGATCATCCGCAGAGATTTGCCGATTCATTTCCACTGTCCAAACGGTATGCATCTACGAGAAATAACATCTGAATTGAGCATGCTCATGTTTAACGCTGGTTTCAAGACGATCCGTTTTGGGTTCGAAACATCCGATTCCCTTCGTCAGTCGATAACCGGCGGCAAAGTCTATAACGAAGAATTAGAAGAAGCCGTCAGACATTTGCGACACGCCGGTTATCGAAATAATGATATCGGTGTTTACCTTCTCTGTGGTCTTCCCGGACAGTCTGCAGATGAGGTGATTGAGAGCATTCGTTTTGTTCAATCCTGTGGTGCACGTCCGATTATTGCCGAATATTCACCCATCCCGGGAACTGCATTATGAAATGACGCGGTAGCTTCTTCACCCTACCCTATCACCGAGGAACCTCTATTCCAAAATAATTCTTTACTACCCTGCCGGAGTAAATCACTCACCTTTGAAATGTATCAAGCATTGAAACTCATGACACGAAATACTAATTGAGCCCTGATGATGCTTGACAATATATTCTGACATGGATATCCTTGATTAAAGTCATCAAGGAGATAAGGCATATGGGCTCGATCCTCTGGTGGGGGAAAAATATCTTGATTGCGGTATTATCGTTTTTTTTTCTCATATTCGGTGTTGAGACGCTCATTGGCTCCTTTTATCTTAAGAACCCCATAGAATTCATCATATACTTTTTTTCTGCGAGTTTCATGGTGCTAGTAAGCATAGTCGGCATTATCTATCCGGCTATACAGGTAAAGGCGTTATACAAACCTCGGACGCTCGATAATGATTAGAAAAAAGAAATCCCCCTTTTTTTCATCAATATCCGTGAGCCTTGCTAAAGCCCTTAAAATCGGAGAGCTTCGCCGTATTTCAGATCAATCACAGAAACTTGCTTTTCTTGAGTTCGGTCGGCTCATGCATGAAGGCTCTCCCCGAGCGAGCTTCGTAACCAATTGTTCCATCAGCGGTATCCAAAGGAATGATCTGATCCGCTGTCGTGATCGATTTTACCGTCCCGAAAGAGTCATGATATCGATAAGCGGTGATATCGGTAGAAAGGAAGCGGAAGCAATTTATGGAATATCAATTTGAGCGCGACGCCGCGATGAAAAAAAGCGACATTAAGCGCAATTCATGTCATAGTGTACAAGTTTCAAACTTGGTATCATAGGTTGGACTATTAGTCTTGAAAAAGAAAATCGAACCAGTCGTTTTTGAAAAGATCGTTTTCCCCGATAACGATATCCTTATCACTCTCTTCGGCGCACATGACAGGAATGTCAAACTCATCGAGAAGCTCGAAGCGGTCAAGCTTGGCGTCCGCGGTAATGTAATCTCGATAACCGGTAGCCAGCTCTCCGTAAACCTGATTCGAAACATGTTTTCACAATTGCATGAAATCACTCGAAAAGGGTATCCAATTTATCCCGTGGATATAGAATACGCCCATCGTATCCTGTCAGAAGATTGTACGGTGGATCTGGAGCGTATCTTTTTGGACACCGTCTTCATCTCCTCGAAGAAGCGGATTATCACACCAAAAAGTATCGCCCAGAAGCTTTATATCGATGCAATCAGGAACTCGGATATGGTCTTCGGTATCGGACCAGCGGGAACCGGTAAGACCTATCTTGCTATGGCCATGGCGGTATCTGCTCTGTTGGAGAAGAAGGTTAATCGTATTTCGCTGGCACGACCTGCTGTCGAAGCTGGTGAAAAACTTGGTTTCCTACCGGGCGATCTTTCAGAAAAGGTCAACCCGTATCTGCGTCCCCTCTATGATGCCCTCTACGACATGATCGATTTTGACCGGGCATCGGCGCTGATTAATAAAGGTGTGATCGAGGTTGCTCCCCTGGCTTTTATGAGGGGTCGTACACTTAACGATTCATTTGTTATTCTCGACGAAGCCCAGAATACAACATCAGAGCAGATGAAGATGTTCCTGACGCGGCTCGGATACGGATCCAAGACGGTGATTACTGGTGATGTTACCCAGATCGATCTGCCGATGGATAAGATATCAGGTCTTGTTGAAGCTGAAGAGATCCTTTGTAGAACCGAAGGTATCCGATTCATCCGTTTTTCTGAGCTCGACGTCGTAAGACATCCCCTCGTTCAGGACGTTATCCGTGCGTATAATCATCTCGTACGACGGAAAAGAAGAAACAGCGGTTCTTAGAATGTGTACGAGAAGTGATTGGGGGATATTATAGACAGATGTTACCCATGACGACAGATGCCAAATATGCCGGTTTCAATTCATAACCATCAGAAACAATTCAAAATTGACTTGAGTCGGCTCCGGAAAAGCCTGAAAAGACTTCTGAGGGAACTGAACTGTGATAACATGGCGATCGATCTCCTGCTTGTCGATGACAAAGAAATCCAGAAACTAAACAATGCTTATCTCAACCGGAACCACCCGACTAACGTTCTCTCCTTCGCAATGACGGAGGGAGAATTCGGGACTATCAATCCGCAAATCCTCGGGGATATTGTCATTTCCTTGGAAACGGCGTCTCGTGATACCTTGAACAGCCATATTGATCTTATGGATGAATTGGAGTTCCTCATTATTCACGGTCTTCTCCATTTAGTTGGGTATAATCATGAAAACACATCTGTCGAAAAAGCAACGAATATGAACGCACGTGAACGGGAGCTCTTTTTTCTTCTGAGGGGTTACTATCTCGATTGAAAATGCTAACTATCTTATTGGATTAGTATTACTTGCCCAGGATGGATGCTATTCTTACGAGCCAGACTGTTCATGTCGAGCAGTTTATCAAGCGACATATTATTTTCGCGAGCGATCTTGTTCAGACTGTCACCCTTTTTTACTGTGTATTTCTTGGCTTTTTTTGATTCAGCTTCCTTTCCCGATACAGACTTGATCACCGCTTTTTCCTTCCCCTCGACCTTTTTACCGCTGCTTCTTTTGGATCGTTGAGTTCCTTCGTCGTGACCCGCATCAATGCGAAGCATCTGACCGATTTTCAACGTATCATTATCCATGAGATTTGACTTTCTGAGGTCAGTAACGGTCGTGCCATACTTCCGTGCCAGAGAAGTAAGGGTGTCGCCCTTCTGGACCTTATGGTGAATGGTATTATACACAGTCGTAACTTTCATTTTTGAGGAAGCGCCTGTTACCTTTGTAGTCTGGATCGGTACCTTCAGCCTCTGGCCTGCTACCGGACGGTGCTTCTTTGAAAGATGATTATAGGACGCAAGCATGGCCACGGATATGTTGTACTTGCTCGCGATGGAGGCAAGTGATTCTCCCCTACGTACCTTGTGCCTTATAACGGCCCGCTTTGACGGGTATGACGCACGGGGTTTCTCTGTCTCGGGAACCTCGTCAAGCACATTGATGAGTCGCTCTGCCATCGCAGTCGGAACTTTCAAGATATAGGGCCTATCTGGCGTAATCCTATGCCTCAGTTCGGCATTAAGGATATTCAATGTTTCCTCCGGGGTCTCAAGTTTCTGGGCTATATCCTGTAGACGCATGCATTTGTTAACCTCTACGTTCTCATAGGACAAGGCGTCCATCTTCGGAGTGCCAAGATCTATGCCGTATTTTTGCGGATCTTTTATGACTAAAATCGTCGCAAGGAAACGAGGGACATAGCGTGCCGTTTCGTAGGGAAGCTTCTGATAAAGGTCCCAGAATCGATCGAGATAATTGATATGCTGCGATGCTATCGTTCTCATCACCCTTCCCTCACCGCAGTTGTATGCTGCAAGAACCGTCAACCAATCACCAAACATCGCATGAAGTTCCTTGAGGTAATCAATAGCCCCGCGCGTCGATTTTTCGATATCCATTCTTTCATCCACCCAATCGTCCCGGTTTAGGCCGTATTTATAGCCGGTCGAAGGGATAAATTGCCATAGACCAAGCGCCCGTGCGCTCGACAGTGCGTTTATTTTGAAACCGCTTTCCACCAGAGGGAGCCACGCAAGTTCCTCGGGTAGACCGGCCTTTTTAAGTTCCTTTAGAATAATGGGGCGATACATTGCCGACCTCTGATAAGAGGAAATGAAGAATTCTCGTTCGACCGTCTGAAACTGACGGATTTCCTTTTCGACATCGGCATTAGTAATAACCGGAATTTCACTGCGCTTCCCCTTCGCAACGTTCTGGAGTGAGTTGTATATGCTGAGGATCCTTTTCGAAATCATGAGACGAAGGTCATCTTTTTGTCGGGCAATATCAGGATTACCGTTGGTATCGAGAAGAAGGGCATAGGCTTGATCGAGCATTTCGATGGCGTTTTCCAGATCGCCATTCCCCCAATATTTGTGGGATTCATTCAGAAGCACGAGGGCTTCTTCCATGATATCCGGTTCTGTTTCTTCCAGATACTCTTTATTGCCTTCTTGGATTTGTTGCTTTTGGTGATTTAGCTTGGAGTGTGGTTTTGACGACTCGTTGTTTGGGGCGGTTGCGACAGTTTTTTTCGGAGATTGTTCCTTAACCGGGGAAAGGCGCTGCTCTGATGCTGATAGTTCGCTTTTCTCAAGGTGTGGGGATGCTATTGCTTGAGAAGGCACCTCTGGCGGCGTTAGAGGCAGTTCCTGCCGTGTATCTTCGCTCTTATTATGGAGCACATCTTTTTCTATAGATGACTCAGAGATAGGAGAAAGCTGCTTTTCTTGAGATGGCGAAATATCTGGCTTCTCCCTTTCAGCCGGAGCTGCGCTCTCTGCAACTATCTGTGTGGGCATCCCCGACTGCTGCGGAATTGGCCTGGCTACACATCCGATCAGCAGGATAATGAACGTCACGCAGACCTTGATTTTGGACATAGTATCGGACTCCTTGTGTCAGATATGCAAGCAATGAACCATGATATCCCGCCTCTTGAAAGGTAAACCAATGTTTCAAGCAATAGCTCTATAACATACTTCTTCCCATCTCCAAAATATTAATGTCCCTGCAACACGGTGAGGCATCAGGCCAGCTTACTGAAGCAGATAGGCCTCGATGAACTCATCAATGTCACCATCAAGAATCTTGTTTACGTTGCCTGTCTCAAGATTAGTCCGATGATCTTTTACCAGCTTATAGGGATGCAAGACATAGGAGCGGATCTGGCTCCCCCAGGCGATACCCTTCTTAGTCTTATTGATCTCCTGAAGTTTTTCATTCTGCTCCCGAAGCTTCATTTCATACAGGCGGGATTGCAGATATTTCATCGCCATCGCCTTGTTTTTGTGTTGCGAACGCTCATTTTGACACTGAACGACGATTCCTGTCGGTATATGCGTAATTCTTACTGCGGAATCCGTCTTGTTAACATGCTGGCCTCCTGCGCCAGTAGAACGATATGTATCGATACGGAGATCTTTCTCATCGATTTCAATGATGATCTTGTCGTCTACCTCGGGATAAACAAAGACGGATGCAAAAGATGTATGGCGGCGGGCTCCAGCATCGAAGGGAGAGATTCTTACCAGCCGGTGGATGCCAATCTCGGCCTTTGCATAACCGTAGGCGTAATCACCCCGTAGCGTCCAGGTCACACTTTTTAGACCTGCTTCGTCGCCAGGCAGATAATCGATGATTGTTGCTGCAAGGCCTCTTCGTTCCGCCCAGCGCAGATACATCCGCAGGAGCATTTCCGCCCAATCCTGGGCTTCCGTACCCCCCGCTCCCGCATGAATAGACATAATGGCATTCATGGCATCCTGCTCGGACGCCAGCATCATCTTGAGCTCATCACTCCTGACGGCGGTACCAAGTCTTTCGACTTCGCTGCCAATATCTTTCTGCGCTCGTTCATCATGCTCTTCCAATGCAATCTGATACAGTTGGTCGAGATCGTCAACATTGCTAACCAGCCTCTTCCAGTTTGTGACCATATCATTCAGGCGACTCTGTTCCTGGAGAGTCTCCCTGGCCTTGTTCTGATCATTCCAGAAATCTTCCCGAAGAGATTCCTTTGCGAGTTCTCGGATGCGCAATTCCTTTTCAGGGATGTCAAAGACACTCTCCCAAATGTTCAATTCTCTTTCTCAGATCGATAAGTGTTTCACGAATTTCTTCCAACATGCTCTTTCCTCCTTTGCATCGTTAAAATAACTAAGACCACAAGGGTAGTTGCACAAAGATAAACGAACAGATCTCCATATGCCGCATAAAAGGTTTTCTCGTCAATCATTTTCACGTCCCCTGTCAGGATCGTTCTTTCAAAGATATCCGTATTGGAAAGGATCGTCCCGGTCGGATCTATGATGGCACTGATGCCGGTGTTCGCGGCCCTGACGAGGTAAAGGCGATTTTCAATTGCCCGAAAAACAGTCATGGAAAGATGTTGATACGGGGCGGAGGTCCTCCCAAACCATGCATCATTGGTGATATTGACGAGAAGTTCAGCGTGTCTCTGCTTATATTTCCTTGCAGCATCCGGGAGAATTCCTTCATAACAAATCAGAACACCCAGGCGATCATCACCGATGGTGAGAGGATAGTAACCCTTGCCCGGCTTGAAGTCACCAACCCCTGCCACAATCTTGGTGATGAAGGGGAAAAGGCTCCCTAATGGCGCATATTCGCCATATGGAACAAGATGTACCTTGTCGTAGCGTCTACTTAGAGTACCATCCGGTCTGAGCAGGAAAGCGCTGTTCATATAAGAAATATTGCTTCCATGCGTTTCGTAACTTGGACTGCCAAAAAGAAGCGCAGAGCTGGAAGCCACGGCGGTGTCCACAATTGCTGCATGCATCGCATTGCGTTGCTGAAAATAGAACGGCATAGCGGTCTCAGGCCAGACGATCAATCTGTGTTGAGAAGGGGCCAACTGTAAGGATAGCGATCGGTATATATCGATCGTCTGCCACTGGTAACGGGAATTCCATTTAAGGTTCTGATCTATGTTCCCCTGAACGAGGGTTACATCGAGACTGCGGGTAGTTTTCTTTAATAGTTTTTCAACATCTGCGACGCGAATATGACCATAGGTGATGAGCACCGCGATCACGAAACACGCCGCGACTGACTCGGCAATCAGATACATCCTTCGAGATCTACGCGACAACAGATCGTATAGGGCCGCATTTATGAGGATGATTGCGAACGTTATACCGTAAGTGCCAGTAATATCGGATATCTGAATTATTTTACTATAGAGATACTGCGAATGGGCCATTTGTTCCCACGGAAATCCCGTCAATAGATGGGAGCGTGCATAGTCGAGGAGTGTCCATACAAGCGGCGCCGAGAGAAACAACGGTATTCTCTTTTCGCGTAATAAAACAATCCCAAGGGCAAAAAATGCCGTGTAGAAACTCAAATAGGCGGAAAGCAGCAACATAGCTGCTATCCCGACATAAATGGGCAGATAACCATACTGGATGACAACATAGGTAATCCAGTAAAGGATGCCGACGTGCGCGATGAAACCAGCTAAAAAACCGATCTTGAAGCCCTCTCGGCGCTGAGCACCCTCCAGAGCGAAGAAAAGGGGAATCAACGCCACCCAGGCGAATATCCCACTTCCATACTTGGGAAAGGAAAGAAAGATGAGGAGGCCCGATATGACGGCAAGCGCCATCTTCAATGGGACGATCTTTAAATTCATCATCACGTCATTATACCATTTGCCTGCCATCCGTTACGGTGCCTAATGAAGGTTGATCCTTTCGGGATTTTTTAAAAATGAGGGGAATCTCCTTTACTTATTGAATATCACCGTTCTATTACCCCACAGCAAGCCACGGGGGATGCACCCGCTGGCCGATCCATGGAGTTGCTGTTCCGCAATAAAGAAAAGGGGGCTAACCATTGCTGGCCAACCCCCTTTAGCTATTGGCGGGGTCGATGGGACTCGAACCCACGGCCTCCGGCGTGACAGGCCGGCGTTATAACCAACTTAACTACGACCCCGAAACACAATTTATTCCACTGCTATTGAAACCCGATACTGCCGCTTGCTGCGATACGGACTGGGCGGCCCTCATGATTTCTCAATTTTCATGGTAGGCGGAACAGGACTTGAACCTGTGACATCCACGGTGTAAGCGTGGCGCTCTCCCAGCTGAGCTACCCGCCCCTGGATCACCACCTTTTTACGCAGGTGTTCCTAACAGCTATCAACCCCATTGTCAAGAAATATGTTGAACTTCAGGGGCCGATGCAGGTAGAGAAACTGTGTTTCCGGCAGCATTTCCCTCTACCGGGGGGACACACGCGATTCCGCCCGTCAGTTCGACTTTGTCGGGGTTATTTTCATCAGGAAGAAGTGCAACCTTCAAAACCTCATCGACATGATCAACGAGGATAATTTCAAGATGTTTCAAGACATTGGCCGGAACATCCGCCAGGTCTTTTTCATTATCTTTCGGAATAATGACTTTCCGGATATCTCCCCGATGGGCGGCGAGCAACTTCTCCTTAAGCCCTCCGATCGGCAAGACTCTGCCTCGCAAGGTAATTTCGCCGGTCATTGCCAGATCGCCTCTGACCTTTCGTTTTATAAAGGCAGAAGCAATGGATGTAGCCATGGTTATCCCAGCTGACGGTCCGTCCTTGGGGATAGCCCCTTCGGGGACATGAACATGAATGTCCGTCTCTTTGTAGAAGCTTTCCGGCAGTCCGAACATCGCGGCCCGGGCGCGAACGTACGTAAGTGCCGCCTGTGCTGACTCCTGCATGACATCCCCGAGCTTACCGGTTAGGGTCATTTTCCCCGTCCCCTGCATAATGGAGGCCTCGATCGCCAGAAGTTCCCCACCGACTTCAGTCCAGGCGAGACCAATTGCAAGACCGATCTCATCTCTGCCCTCGGTTTCGCCGTGGCGATATTTGGGCACACTCAAATATTGTTGGACTGCTTTCGATGATATCCTGATCGTCCGTCCTTTACCACCCTCCTCCACGATCTTCTTGGCTACCTTCCGGCAGATAGAGGCGATCTCCCTCTCGAGATTCCGGACGCCTGCCTCGCGCGTGTATTGACGAATGATTGCAAGCAAGGCCCCGTCCGTAAAAAACACTCCTCCATTTTTAAGCCCGTTGGCTTCCATCTCTTTAGGTACAAGAAACCGTTTGGCGATATTCAATTTTTCCGGTTCGGTATAACCGGCCAACCGTATGACCTCCATCCGGTCCTGTAGTGGTGCGGGAATCGTCTGAAGTACGTTTGCGGTTGTGATAAACATGATATCGGAAAGATCGTAGTCAACTTCCAGGTAGTTATCATTAAAGGCATTGTTCTGCTCAGGATCGAGAACTTCGAGGAGGGCGGAAGAAGGATCGCCACGAAAATCGGAACTTAACTTATCTACCTCATCGAGGCAGAAGACAGGGTTGTTCGTGCCGGCCTTTTTGAGGAGTTGAATGATCTTACCCGGCATGGCACCAATATACGTCCGCCGATGGCCTCTAATCTCTGCCTCATCTCTGACACCGCCGAGTGAAAGCCGGACGAATTTGCGGTTTGTAGCGCGGGCTACGGACTTGGCAATCGAGGTCTTACCGACGCCAGGAGGTCCGACCAGACAGAGAATGGGGCCTTTGTTTTTCTTTACCAGGGTCTGCACAGCCAAGTATTCAATAATCCGCTCCTTGACCTGTTTGAGGCCATAGTGGTCCTCTTCAAGGATAGCCTCAGATTCTTTCAGGGTATGAGTATTTTCAGTTTTTTCTGCCCAAGGCATGTCAAGCAGCCAATCAATATAGTTCCGAACTACCGTTGCCTCTGCTGACATCGGAGCCATCATTTGCATCTTTTTTATTTCCTGTTTGACTTTCTTTTGGGCTTCTTCAGAGAGTTTTTTCTGTTTCAGTCTTTTTTCTAACTCGGCAATCTCGTTACGGAATTCATCCTTCTCGCCCATTTCCTTTTGGATCGCCCGCATCTGTTCATTGAGGTAGTAGTCTTTCTGGGTCTTTTCCATCTGCTTCTTGACCCTTCTTTTTATCTTCTCCTCAACCTGGAGGATCTCGATTTCCGAAAGCATAAGCATATAAATCGATTCCATCCTCTCAGGGACGTCACATATCTCGAGAATACGCTGCTTGTCTTCCAATTTGGCACTGATCTGGGCTATAACGACATCGGCCAGCTTTGACGGATCTTCGATGGAAGCGATTGTTCCGGCAATCTCGAGATGAACCTTCTTTGTCATCTTGGCATAAGTCTCGAAGGACTCCCGGATGCTTCTCATCAGAGCCTCAAGCTTTACTCTATTCTGCGCCTCATCAATCTCTTCCAGTTCCTCTGCACGGACCAGGAAATAATCTTCACTGGGGAGATATTCACGAATAATTCCGCGCTTTTTCCCCTCGACCAGAACTTTGACCGTACCATCGGGAAGGCGTAGAAGTTGGATAATGATTCCTATCGTACCTATTTGATAAATGTCCTCTTCGCCGGGATCATCCTTCTGTGCACTCTTCTGAGCCACCATAAAGATTCCCTTTTCGTCCTTCATGGCGGATTCCAATGCTGCAATGGACTTTTCTCTCCCTACGAAGAGGGGGACAATCATATGGGGGAAGACAACAACGTCCCTTAGCGGTAAAAGCGGTATTTCAATTGTACTTTCTTGCAGTTCACTACTTTCTTTATCATACATCATATCGTTTTCCTACGGCTTCGATAGAATCAAGCGGTTTCCGATTTCTTTTCGAAAAGGAGAATCGGTTTTTCTTTGTTCAACACTACTTCCTCGCTGATAACACATTCTTTTACATCATGCGTCGAGGGTAGCTCATACATGATATCGAGCATGGTGTTTTCCAGGATGGCACGCAGGCCTCGTGCCCCTGACTTCCGTTCTACGGAAAGTTTGGCAACAGCTCGCAGGGCGCCCTCAGTAAATTTCAGTTTGACTCCTTCGAGTTCAAACAGTTTCTGGTACTGCCTGATAATGGCATCTTTTGGTTCAACAAGTATCCGGATTAGATCATCTTGCGTTAACTCATTGAGTGTCGAGATCACCGGAAGTCTGCCGATGAATTCCGGAATTAACCCGAATTTCAAAAGATCCTCCGGCTGCACCTCTTGGAGAAGCTGATCCGTCTTCTTTTGTCTTTTGCTTCTGATTTCGGCTCCGAAACCCATTGCGTTGAAACCAACCCGACGAGCGATAATGTCGTCCAAGTCATTGAAGGCCCCTCCGCAAATAAACAGGATGTTGGTCGTGTCTACCTGAATAAATTCCTGTTGTGGGTGCTTTCTTCCGCCCTTGGGAGGGATATTGGCCGTAGTTCCTTCAATTATCTTGAGCAGCGCTTGCTGCACCCCTTCTCCCGATACGTCCCTTGTTATCGATGGATTCCCGGATTTTTTTGAGATCTTATCGATCTCGTCGATATAAACTATCCCCTTTGACGCCCGTTCCACATCGTAATCAGAGTTCTGAAGAAGACTAAGTATGATGTTCTCAACATCCTCACCGACATAGCCGGCCTCTGTCAGGGTAGTGGCATCGGCAATGGTGAAAGGAACATTCAGCATTTTTGCCATTGTTTTTGCCAAAAGCGTTTTTCCGGAACCAGTCGGGCCGATGAGAAGGATATTACTCTTCTGTATATCCACTCCTCCCATATCTGTATGGGAAAACAACCTCCGGTAGTGATTATAAACGGCTACTGAGAGGACTTTCTTTGACCTTTCCTGACCTATGACGTACTGATCTAAAAATTTTGTGATCTCCTTCGGTTCCGGGATTCCTTTTCGAAATTCATCCGTGATCGGTCTTTCACACTCCTCTTCAACGATACACCTGCACAGTTCAATGCACTCATCGCAGATATAGGCGGTCGGCCCTGCAACCAACTTCTTGACTTCATTTTGGTTCTTACCGCAGAATGAGCAGAATAGAAGTCCCTGCGCATCTTGCTGATCTCTTCCTTTCTTCACCATTAACTACCCCTGTCGTTTTAAATTTATATTTTCTTGACGATTATTTCATCGATGATACCGTATTGCTTGGCTTGCTCACCGGTCATGTAATAATCCCGTTCCGTATCGGAAGTAATTTTCTCTATGGGTTGACTCGTCAGATCTGCCAAAATGTGATTCAGCTCTTCCTTGAGCCTAAGAATCTCCCGCGCTTGAATGTCGATGTCCGTAGCCTGTCCCTGAAACCCGCCCAACGGCTGGTGGATCAGTATTCGCGAATGGGGTAGCGCATATCTTTTTCCTTTTTGCCCCGCAGCAAGAAGAAGGGCACCCATGCTTGCGGCCTGTCCCATGCAGACCGTAGAAACGGGCGGTTTTATATACCGCATTGTATCATAAATGGCGAGACCCGAACTGACATGGCCACCGGGACTATTGAGATAAAAAAAGATCTCCTTATCGGGATCTTCCGATTCAAGATAGAGCATCTGAGCTATAACCAGGTTCGACACATCATCATCAATAGCCGTTCCGAGGAAAATGATTCGATCCTTGAGCAGCCTTGAATAAATATCATATGCCCTTTCCCCTCTTCCATCCTGCTCAACCACCATGGGTATCAAGGTCATTTTCCTTCCTCCGTTCCTCCGTTTCTCGTCACCGTGGACACCGTTATGGTCGCTTTCGATGAAAGGAATTCATACGTTTTACGATTCAGGATCTCATTTCTGATATTGTCAAGCAAGTCATCCTTCGCAAGTGATGTTTTTAACGATTCGTAGTCCTGTGCCTTTTGTGATGCGATCTCTCGGATTTGATTATCGACTTCCTCCTCCTCAACCGCCAGCCCCTCTTTGTGGGCAATATTCTTGATAAGCAAAGCTATTTTTACGTTCTTGGTTGCCTCTTCACGAAACTGATCATGGAGTTTAAAGGCGAATTCTGCGGCTTTTTTCGAATCCATACCACCCGATACCATTCTTCGCTGCATATCGGACATCATAAAATAGATCTGCCGCTCAATATAGGACTCCGGGATGTCGAAATCATTTTTCGTCAGAAGTTTTTCGCCGATACTCCTTTCAAATTCAACAGAGACCCTCCGCTGCTTTTCCTCTTCCAAACTCTTGCGAACATCGGTCTTAAGGGCGGCCAAGGATTCGTATTTGTCAAAATTCTTAACAAAATTGTCATCGATCTCCGGGATCCTCTTAACGCGTATCCCTTTGATATTCACCCTGAACTCGACATCCTTTCCTGCAAGATGCGGAACATTATAGGTATCCGGAAATTTAACAACAATAGCTCTTGCTTCCCCTTTGTTCAACCCGATCAGTTGGTCTTCAAAACCCGGAACGAATGTCTTTGATCCTACTTCCAGCAAATAATTCTCCGACGCCAGTTCTTTAAGCGATTTTCCGGCAATGGAACCGGCAAAATCGAGCGTTACAAAATCCCCTTCGGCTATTCCCCGCTCTTCATTCAAATCTTCCATGGTAGCGAACATCTGACGGATTTCCAGAAGTCTCGCCTCAAGATCCTCTTCCGTGACTACGGGTTCTTCCCTCTCAAGTTCAAGTCCGAGATAATCTTTTGGGTCGATGACGGGTTCTACTTCGATCGTGGCTGAAAAAGTAAAATCCTTTTCCGCTTCTATGCCTTTCTGTTCAATCTGCGGGTGTGTCACCGATGGAATCTCTTTCTCCTTCAATGCTTCCCAGTAGTACCTGTTCACCAGATTGGTCACGGTTTCTTCCTCGGCCTGTTCCCGATAGTAGCTTTCGAGGATTTCTCTCGGAATCTTGCCCGGTCTGAATCCTCTTATCTTTGCGGTCTTGCCGACCTTTCGATAAACCGTATCCAACTCGCTTTTCACATCCGCCCATGGAATGTCGAATGACAGTCTCTTCTTTACGGAACTGATATCCTCGATCTTTACGGCGGCACTGATATCGCTCACTGCAATATTCTCCTTATAAAAAAATATTTTGTCGGATGATCCATATGATTGGTGCGAGAGAGGGGAGTTGAACCCCTATCCGCTCAGGCGGGCTGGATCCTAAGTCCAGTGCGTCTACCAATTCCGCCACTCTCGCATGGTAGAATCATGTTTTAAATATACATTACCAGAACGATTGTCAACCTCCATTCTCGGACGAACATGGAGAAGATATCAAAAAACCGCCCTTTGGCGGTTTTTATTTTTTATTGGTCGGGGCGAGTGGATTTGAACCACCGGCCCTCTGAACCCCATTCAGATACGCTACCAGACTGCGCCACGCCCCGACACGAATCAGTTCAACTATTGTGGTACTTACCACCATCGAGAATCCGTGTCAAGGGTAATGAGCCATAAAATGTAACGATTCAGTCTTGAGTGGGGCGTGGAATATTTTTCTGGACTCGGCGAAA
>VFSW01007891.1_pt1 | contig 15380 bp, 12 predicted proteins | sample 5358111 | NCBI WGS metagenome assembly VFSW01 (sample SAMN11554181, study PRJNA540505) | mine drainage metagenome | isolation source: sediment from site ElyBrook_90M | place: USA: Ely Copper Mine, Vershire, VT | collected 2017
ACATGGTGCAGAACCATCTGCTGCAGCTGCTGTGCATCATGGCCATGGAGCCGCCGGCGAGCAGCGACCCGGACTCGGTGCGCGACGAGAAGTTGAAGGTGCTGCGCGCCCTGCGGCCCATCACCGGCGAGGAGGTGCTGACCAACACCATTCGCGGTCAATACCGGGCGGGCGCGGTGCACGGACAACCCGTGCCCGGCTACCTCGATGAGGCGGACGTGGCGGCCGACAGCGTCACCGAGACCTTCGTGGCGCTGAAGGCGCAGATCGACACCTGGCGCTGGGCCGGCGTGCCCTTTTATCTGCGCACCGGCAAGCGCCTGCAGGACCGGCTCACCGAACTGGTGGTCACCTTCGACGAGGTGCCGCATCCGATCTTCGACAAGCCGCCGGCGGCGAATTCGGCCAACCGGCTGGTGATCCGGCTGCAACCGGATGAGAGCATCACGCTCACCATCGTGGCGAAGAATCCTGGGGAGGGCATGCAGCTGAAGCCGGTCGACCTGTCGCTCGACCTCGGCGAGACCTTCAAGACCCGCAGCCTGGACGCCTACGAGCGCCTGCTGATGGACACGGTCAAGGGGAATCTGACCCTGTTCATGCGCCGCGACGAGCTCGATGCCGCCTGGCGCTGGATCGACCCGATACTCGCCGGCTGGCGGAAATACGGCGACCGCCCCAAGGGGTACGTGGCCGGCAGCTGGGGGCCGGCCGCCTCGAGCGCGTTGATCGGCCGCGACGGCTTCGCGTGGCAAGATGAAACGTGAGCCCGCCGAGCGGCGCTATGCCGATCTGGACGCGCTGGCCGCCGACGCCGCGGCCCAGCTCGCCGTGGAACTGGCGCGCGCCATCGAGGCGCGCGGCGCGGCCAGCCTGGTGGTGTCGGGCGGGCGCACGCCGGCGCGCCTGTTCGAGCAGCTGCGCACCCGCGACATCGACTGGAGCCGCGTGTGCATCGCCCTGGCGGACGAGCGCTGGGTGGCGCCCGATCATGCCGACAGCAACGAGCGGCTGGTGCGCGAGACGCTGCTCGCGGAGCGCGCCGCGGCGGCGCGCTTCCTCGGCCTGAAGAACGGCGCGCCGACGCCGGACCTGGGCGCCGTGGCGGCGTGGGAGACCTTCGCGCGCGTGCCACGCCCCTTCGACGCGGTGCTGCTCGGCATGGGCGAGGACGGCCACACCGCCTCGTTGTTCCCCGGGTCGCCGAATCTGGCGCCGGCGCTCGACCCGGCCGCGGTTCCGGGCTGCGTGGCGATGCGCGCGCCGGTTGCGCCGCAGGCACGATTGAGCCTGAATCTGGCGGCGCTGCTCGACTCGCGGCGCATCCGCCTGCTGATCGCCGGCGCCTCCAAGTGGCGCACCTATGCGGCCGCGCGCGCCGCCGGGACGGCCGAGAGCATGCCGGTGCGCGCCGTGTTCGCCCAGCAGCGCGTGCCGGTGGAAATACTCTGGTCCCCTTGAACCCAAGGAACGAGCGAACGTGACGAGCAATCCCATCGAGCCCCGCCTGCCGCAATTCGACCTGGAGAGCGGCGGCGCCTCCCTCAGCAAGGAGGCCCTCACCAAGTCCTTCCTCGACGACCTGATCTATCAGCAGGGGAAGTTTCCGGCGCTGGCGACCAAGAACGACTATTACATGGCGCTCGCCTACGCGATCCGCGATCGCATGCTGCAGCGCTGGATCAGCACCGCGGCCACCTACACCGCGCAGGCCTCGCGCACCGTGGCGTACATGTCGGCGGAATTCCTCATGGGCCCGCATCTCGGCAACAACCTGGTGAACCTCGGCATCTTCGACCGGGTGAAACAGTGCATGAGCGAATTGGGGCTGGAGCTGGAGGACCTGCTGCAACAGGAAGAGGAGCCGGGACTGGGGAACGGCGGCCTCGGCCGGCTCGCGGCCTGCTTCATCGACTCGCTCGCGACGCTGGAGATTCCGGCCCTCGGCTATGGGATCCGCTACGAGTTCGGCATCTTTCACCAGGAGATCGTCGACGGCTGGCAGGTGGAGAAGACCGACAAGTGGTTGCGCTACGGCAATCCCTGGGAGCTGATCCGCCCGGAATGGGCGGTCGAGGTGAAGTTCGGGGGCACCACCGAGCAGTACATCGACGAGCATGAACGCCTGCGCGTGCGCTGGGTGCCGCACCACACCGTCAACGGCGTGCCGTACGACACGCTCATCCTCGGCTACCGCACCAACACCGCCAATACGCTGCGGCTGTGGCGCTCGGAGGCCCCCGAGTCCTTCGACTTCGCGATGTTCAACAGCGGCGACTATTACGGCGCAGTCAACCAGAAGGTGACCTCGGAGAACCTCAGCAAGGTGCTGTATCCGAACGATGAGCAGGTGCGCGGCAAGGAATTGCGCCTGGAGCAGCAGTTCTTCTTCGTCTCCTGCTCGCTGCAGGACATGTTCCGCATCCTGCGCACGCAGAAAATTCCGGTGGAGAAATTCCACGAGAAGTTCGCCGTGCAGCTCAACGACACCCACCCGGCCATCGCCATCGCGGAGCTCATGCGGCTGCTGGTGGATGAACACGTCCTGCCCTGGGCCGAGGCCTGGAGCATCACCTGCAAGAGCTTCGCCTACACCAACCATACGCTGCTGCCGGAGGCGCTCGAGCGCTGGCCGCTGGAGGTGTTCGGCCGCATCCTGCCGCGGCACCTGCAGATCATCATGGAGATCAACGCCCACTTCCTCGAGGAGGTGCGCATGCGCTTTCTCGGCGACGAGGCGCGCATCAGCAGGCTCTCCCTCATCGATGAGACGGGGGAGCGCTACGTGCGCATGGCGCATCTCGCCTGCGTCGGCAGCCATGCGATCAACGGCGTCGCGGAGCTGCATTCCGATCTGCTGAAACGCGACGTGCTGAGGGATTTCTACGAGCTGTGGCCCGAGAAATTCGGCAACAAGACCAACGGGGTCACCCCGCGGCGCTGGATGGTGCTGTCCAATCCACGGCTTGCCGACCTGATCACCGAGCACATCGGCGACGGCTGGATCAAGGACCTTGCGCAGCTGCGGCGGCTGGAGGAGCTCAGCGGCATCGCCGAATTCCGCGCCCGCTGGCGCGAGATCAAGCTGCAGAACAAGCGCTCGCTCGCCGAGCGCGCGCATGCCCAGACGGGCATCCGCGTCGATCCGCTGTCGATGTTCGACGTGCTGGTCAAGCGCATTCACGAGTACAAGCGCCAGCACCTGAAGGTGCTGCACATCGTCTCGATGTATCACGCCATCAAGTCCGACCCCTCCGTCGACGTGCTGCCGCGCACCTTCATCTTCGGCGGCAAGGCGGCGCCCGGCTATCACCTGGCGAAGCTCATGATCAAGCTGATCAACTCGGTGGGCGACGTGGTCAACCGCGACCCGCAGACCCGCGACCGGCTGAAGGTGGTCTTTCTGCCCAACTTCAACGTCACCAACGGCCAGCGCGTCTATCCGGCCGCGGATCTGTCCGAACAGATCTCAACGGCCGGCAAGGAGGCATCCGGCACCGGCAACATGAAGTTCTCGATGAACGGCGCGCTCACCATCGGCACCCTGGATGGCGCCAACGTGGAGATTCGCGAGGAGGTGGGGGAGGATAATTTCTTCCTCTTCGGCCTGAGCACCCCCGAGGTGTATGCGTTGAAGGCCCAGGGCTACCGGCCGATGGATTACTACGAGGCGAATCCGCACCTGCGCGAGGTCATCGACCTGATCCGCAGCGGCTATTTCACGCGTGGCGACACGGATCTGCTGAGGCCGCTCATCGACGGCCTGCTCCACCACGATCCTTACATGGTGCTGGCGGATTTCCAGTCATACATGGACTGCCAGGGACGGGTGGCGGAGGCCTACCGGGACGCGGAGCGCTGGACGCGCATGTCCATCCTCAACGCGGCGCGCAGCGGCAAGTTCTCCTCGGACCGCAGCATCCGCGAATACTGCGAGGACATCTGGCGGGTCAAACCGGTGTCGATCGGCCTGCTGACACATGCGGCAGCAAGAATCGCATAGTGCGGCGCAACGGCTCGGCCGCGCCCCACAGCAGCTGATCGCCGACGGTGAACGCCGATAGGTACTCGCCGCCCATGGCGAGTTTGCGCAGCCGGCCGATGGGCACGGTCAGCGTGCCGCTCACCGCCGCCGGCGTGAGCTGCCGAATCGAGGCCTCGCGTTCATTCGGCACCACGCGCACCCAGGGGTTGGCCGCGCCGATCAGGCGCTCGATCTCGGCAAGCGGCAGATCCGCCTTCAGCTTGATGGTGAGCGCCTGGGAATGGCAGCGCATGGCGCCCACGCGCACGCAGATGCCCTCGACGGGCACCGGATGCGCCTCGCTGCCCATGATCTTGTTCGACTCCACCCCGCCCTTCCATTCCTCGCGGCTGCGCCCGTCGCCCAGGTCCTTGTCGATCCAGGGTATGAGGTTGGCGGCAAGCGGCGCGCCGAAATGGGTGGTGGGAAAATCCCCGCCCCGCATGGCGGCGCCGACGGCGCGGTCCACCTCGAGGATGCCGGCCGCGGGGTCGGACAGCATCGCCGCCGCCCCGCGATGCAGCGCGCCCATCTGTTGCAGCAATTCGCGCATGTTCTGCGCCCCGGCGCCGGAGGCGGACTGATAGGTCATGGCGGTGATCCACTCGACCAGGCCGGCACGCAACAGTCCGCCCACCGCCATGAGCATGAGCGAAACGGTGCAGTTGCCGCCGATGAAATCCCTCACCCCGCGCGCCTGGGCCTGCCGCATCACCGGCAGATTCACCGGGTCGAGCACGATCACGGAGTCGGCGTTCATGCGCAGCGTCGAGGCGGCATCGATCCAGTAGCCGCGCCAGCCGCCCGCCCGCAGCCGCCCGTGCACCGCCTCGGTGTAATCGCCCCCCTGCGCGCTGATCAGGATGGGCAGCCGCGCCAGGGCCTCGAGGTCATGCGCATCCTGCAACTCGGCCACCGGCCGGCCGATGTCGGGGGCGGCTCCGCCGGCCTGCGAGGTGCTGAAAAACTGCGGCTCGACGTGCTCGAAATCCCGCTCCTCGCGCATGCGCTCCAGCAGCACCGAGCCGACCATGCCGCGCCAGCCGATCAGTCCTATGGGGGTCATGATGACAACATCACCTCGCAGGCGGGGGGACGACGGTTGTAGTGGGAGGACATGGCGTGGCCATAGGCTCCGCAGTCGGCGATCAGCAGCACATCGCCCTCGCGCGACGGCGGCAACCAGCGGTCGGCGCCGAACTGATCGGCGCTCTCACAGATCGGTCCGACGACGGTCACGCGTTCGCTGGCCGGCTCCTCGAGCCGGGTGAGGTTGTGGATCTCGTGGTGCGCGCCATAGAGCGCGGGCCGGATCAGGGAGTTCATGCCCGTGGCGACGCCCACGTAGCGCACCTCGCCCTTGCGCTTCAGCTGCGTCACCTGGGCGACCAGCACGCCCGCCCGGGCGACCAGGAAGCGTCCCGGCTCCATCCAAAAGCGCAGGTGCGGATGGCGGCGTTTGAGTCCGGCCACGCCGCGCTCCAGGGCCGCGAAATCGAAGTCCGGGCGGCCGCCGCGCTCCGGCACGCCGATGCCGCCGCCCAGGTCGACGATGCCGACCTCGGGGAAACGCGCGCTGAGCTCGCCGAGCAGAGCGCCGGTCTCGAGCCAGTTCTGCACGTCGAAAATTCCGCTGCCGGCATGGGCGTGCAGCCCGGTCACGCGCACCGCGGCGCGACGCGCGAGCGCGGCCAGCTCCTCAAGCTCGCCGGTCGGGATGCCGAATTTGGACTGGGTGCCGGCCGTGCGCACATGGTCATGATGGCCGCGGCCGACGCCCGGATCGATGCGCAGGAACACCTCGCGGCCGCGAAACACCTCCGGCCAGTGCTGCAGCGGGTGCAGGTTGTCCAGGGTCACCTGCACGCCGCGGGCGAATCCGTACTCGTATTCGGCGCGCGGCGCGAAATTCGGCGTGAACAGCACGCGCCGCGGGTCGAGCCCGGGCACCTCGGCGAAGGCGAACTGCAGCTCGCCCTGCGAAACGCATTCGAGCATCAATCCGGCGCCGTAGAGACGGCGCAGGATGTCGGGATGCCAGTTGGCCTTCATCGCATAGGCCCAGCGGTCGACCGAGCCGGCGCCGCGCAGCGCGGCCACCGCGGCGTCCAGCGCGTCGCCGTCGTAAACGAAGGCGGCGCCCTCGCGGGCGGCGATTTGCAGCAGCCGGGCGCGCTTCTGCGGCCGTTCCCACCAATGCGGCGGCGGCGTGGCCGGCGTCGAATCGCTGGCGAACAACTGCTGCCAGGTGGGACCGAGAACCTGGTCCGAGCCGATGCTCTGGATGAGACGCTCGTGCAGCTGCTGCACGAGACGGTCCCCTTGCGCCTCATCGATCACGAAGGTGAAGTTCAGATCGTTGGCGGCCTGGGTCACCAGGTAGATCTTCTGGTCCTGGAACAATTCGAAGGCCGCGCCCAGCTCGTGCAGGATGGCGCGAATATTGTGGCCCACCAGGCTGAGGCTGGCGCAGGGACCGAGGATTTCCACCCGGCACAGCGTGGCGAGCGCCGCGCGCAGCCGCTCCAACACGCCCGCATCCAGGGTGTTGGCGGCCGAATCGAGCGACACGGTGACATTGGTCTCCGAGGTCGACACCAGGTCCACCGACAAGCCCTGCTGCTTGAAGACCTGGAAGGCATCGGCGAGGAATCCGACCTGATGCCACATGCCGGGGCTTTCCATGGAAACCAGCGTGATGCCCTTCTTGATGGCGATGGCCTTGACCTGCGCGGCGCTGCCGGCCGCCTCGGCGGACACCACCGTGCCCTCCAGCCCCGGCGCCTGGGTCGCATACACATGCAGGGGAATGCGGTACTGGCGCACCGGCAGCACGCAGCGCGGGTGCAGCACCTTGGCGCCATTGCTGGCGATCTCCTGCGCCTCGTCGTAATGCAGCGCCCGCAACAGCCGCGCGCTCGGCACCGAGCGCGGATTGGCGCTGAACATGCCCGGCACGTCGGTCCAGATCTCCAGGCGCACGGCGGCGAGTTTGGCGGCGAAATAGGCCCCGGAGGTGTCCGAGCCGCCGCGGCCCAGCAGCACGGTGTCGCCGTCCTCGTTGGCGGCGATGAAGCCCTGGGTGATGATCAGTTCCGGCAGTGCTCCCCAGGCCGCCTGCAGGGCCGCATCGGGAGAGAAATCGCAGGTTGCCGACAGCAGTCCGGCGCGCTCGTTGGCGCCATGCCGGGGCTCGGCGCGCAGCACCTGACGCGCATCCACCCAGCGGGTGGCGATGCCCTGGGCGTTCAAATAGGTCTCGCCCAGCGCGGTGGCCAGCAACTCCCCGCGCGCCATGATGGCGGCGCGCCGACGGTCGTCGACCGGGCCGCCCTGCGCCACGGCGTCGGCCTGGGCGCGCAGGCTCTCCAGGCATTGCTCGAATCGCGCGCTGGGCACCACCTCGAGTTCACCGGCCAGGCGACGATGCAGGCGGTCGATTTGCGCCAGCGCGGCGGCCTGTTTACCCTCAGCGGCCGCTGCGATCAGCGCCTCCAGACGGTCGGTGACGCCGGACAGCGCCGAGTGCACCACCACCGGGCGCAGTCCGCCCGCCAGCCGTTCGCGCAGCACGCCGGCAATGTTGCGCCAATTGGCCGCCGAGGAGACGCTGGTGCCACCGAACTTGAGGACCACCCAGGAATGATGAGGGGATGACACGGGGTCGTTTGAGGAGCCGACGGTGCGAACCACCGCAGCGACCTTCGGGCTAGTCGTCTTCGAAGACGTCGCGCAGTTCGCGTTCCAACTGCCGCTCGGCCAATACATCCTCGACACGGCTCCAAGCCGCCTTGCCCCGCTTGGGCGGGGCTACCGCCTTGGCGCGGCGTTCGGCCCGTTCCAGCAGGGGTTCGAATTCCTGGGATTCCTCGGCATCGCCGAGAAACTCCTCGTCGAGATCGAAATGCTCGTCAGCGCGTTCACTCATTTTTTAAAAGAAAAGCTCTTGAAATCAAAGGGATCTTTCCACCGAATCGAGGAACGCTGCGCACTATAGCGGATTCTCGCGGACGTTCAACCCATGCACGCAGATTCTGCGTCCGGCCCATGGACCCGGCCCGTCAGGTGCCGGTGCGCGCCTTGTCCGCCCGGGCCGGCAAGGCACCCTGCGCCACGGCGCGGTTGACCGCCGATACCACCGCGAGCAGCGAGGCGGTAATGATGTTGGCGTGCATGCCGGCGCCGAACAATGTGCGGCGGGTGCGGGTGGTGATCTCGATGTAGGCCACGGCCTTGGCCCCACTGCCGCCGCCGCGCGAGTGCTCCTCATAGGATAAGACGTCGAAGGGCAAGCCGATGGCCTGCACCATGGCGTCAATGGGGCCCGCCCCCTGGCCATGCCAGGTTTCCAGCCGCCCACCGACCTCGATCTGCAGGGCCAGCCGTTCGCTGTCGGCACCATCGGTGGAGGCGGCCAGTTGATGGGAGCGGTAGGTGAACGGTGCCTGCAAAGTCAGATATTCGCGCTCAAAAAGATCCCATATCTCTTTAGAAGTCAGTTCCTTACCCGTAATATCTGCAGCAGCTTGCACCACTTGGCTGAACTCGATCTGCAGGCGCCGCGGCATCACGAGTTGATAGTCGCGCTCCAGCAAATAGGCCACCCCGCCCTTCCCGGACTGACTGTTGACGCGAATGATGGAGTCATAGGAGCGGCCGAGATCCGACGGATCGATGGGCAGATAGGGCACGTCCCACAATTCTCCCCCGGCACGGGCCGCCAATCCCTTCTTGATGGCATCCTGATGGGAGCCGGAGAAGGCGGTAAACACCAGATCGCCCACATAGGGGTGACGGGGGTGGATGGCCAGCTGATTACAGGCTTCAGCGCAGCGAGCGACCTCATTAATATTTGAAAAATCGAGTTTTGGATCAATGCCTTGGGTATACAAATTCAAAGCAAGTGTCACAATGTCCACATTGCCGGTGCGCTCGCCGTTTCCGAACAGCGTGCCCTCCACCCGGTCGGCGCCGGCCAACAGCCCAAGTTCCGCTGCCGCCACCCCCGAACCGCGATCGTTATGCGGGTGCAGGCTCAGAATGAGGGCATCCCGGCGCGCCACGTGGCGGGCGAACCACTCGATCTGATCGGCATACACATTGGGGGTGGCCATTTCCACCGTCGCCGGCAGGTTGATGATGGCCGGACGCTGCGCGGTGGGCTCCCAAACCGCGCTCACCGCGTCGCAGACCTCGACGGCAAAATCGAGCTCGGTGGCGGTGAAGCTTTCGGGACTGTACTGAAACACCCATTCGGTGTCCCGATGCTGCTCGGCCTGCTCGCGCACCCAGGTCGCGCCGCGCACGGCGATGTCGATGATTCCGGCCCGATCGAGGCGAAATACCACCCGTCGCTGCGCCGCCGAGGTGGAGTTGTAGACATGCACGATGGCCCGCCGCGCGCCGGCCAGCGCCTGGTAGGTCCGTGCGATCAGATCGGCCCGCGCCTGGGTGAGCACCTGGATGGTGACATCATCAGGAATGAGACGCTGCTCGATGATTTCCCTCACAAAATCGAAGTCGGTCTGCGAGGCGGCGGGGAATCCCACCTCGATCTCCTTGAAGCCGACCTTGAGCAGCATATCGAACATGCGGCGCTTGCGCGCCGGGTCCATGGGCTCGATCAGGGCCTGATTGCCGTCGCGCAGATCGACGCTGCACCACTGCGGCGCCGCGCGCAGCTGCCGATTCGGCCAGCCGCGATCGGGCAACTCGATGGGGGGAAAGGCGCGATACTTCGACGACGGATCCTGCAGCATGACGTTCTCTCACTGGTTTCTGGCCACGGACTCCCGCGATCGGCCTGACGGGCGACTGCAGCGGGCGGGGATCTTTCGGTCTTGTGAGCGCCGACCGATGGCGCATTGGAGTTGCGCCTAGCGGCGCAGCGACAGAACAACAAGAGCCGGCGGCGAGACCGTGCTGCCATCCACTCCGATTCTGCGGCTTAAACTACGCATGCTGCCTTAAATCTAGCACCGAAAGGGCGCCAGGCGCAAGCAGGCCCGGCAAGGGGCTGGCCCTAGTCGGGGGCGGAATAGGCGCGCTGCTTCCATTCAGCGCCGCCGCCAAACCAATGGGTCAGGGCCGACCCCAGGGTGGCCGCCAGGTAGAACCCGGCAATCAGCGGCAGCGCCAGCGCCCACAGCGGCGTGCGCCGGTAGCGACGCAGGGTGGGCTGGTAGCTGGCCAGCGCCAGCAAGCAGGCGGTGGTCGCCGCCACGCGCCGCCACCCCGAGGCATGCCAGGCCTCGAACAGTGGCAGCCACCACACCAGCACCAGGCCAAGCACGGTCACCAGCAGCAGCAGCCCGGAGTGGCGCAGCTGCGTGAAGGCGGTGCGCGCGATCATGCGCCACAGGTCGAGGAATCGCGGGTAGGGACGTATGGAGCGGGCCAGCGTGGAATGGCCGAGATAAATGGCGCCGACGGGCTTCACCGCCCGCGCCAGGCTCACATCGTCGATGAGCGCGCCGCGGATCGCCGCGATCCCGCCGATGTGCGTCAACGCGGCACGGCGGATCAGCACCGTGCCGCCCGCGGCCGCCGCGATCCGCGCACGCGGATCGTTGACCCGCGAGAACGGGTAGAGCATCTGAAAGAAATACACGAAGGCCGGCACCAGCGCCCGCTCGGCGAAACTGACGCAATTCAGGTGCACCATCTCGCTGACCAGGTCGAGCGAGGCCTGCTGCTGATGGGCGACCAGCGTGGTCAGATGCCGCGGATCGTGCACGATGTCGGCGTCCGTGAACAGCAGCAGCGGCGCCCTCCCCGCCTCGATGCCCTGCTGCAGGGCCCACAACTTGCCCGACCAACCGGGCGGTTTGGGCGGCGCCGCGACCACCGTCAGCGCGGGGGCGGCACCGGCCGCGTCCGCCGTGCCGTCGGTGGAGCCGTCATCCACCAGGATGAGGCGAAAGCGGCCGGCATAGTCCTGGGCGAGCAGGGAGGCGATCACCGCGGCGATGGTCGCCGCCTCATCGCGGGCCGGGACCACCACATCCACATCGGGGGTCGCGGGCGCAGCCGCCGGCGACAGCTGCGGCTGCGAGCGCCAAAAGCTCCCGTGCAGGAAAAACAGGTACAGCCAGACGGCGAGCACCAGCAGCGCCAGCATCGCGTTCAGCCCGGCGGCGGCGCCGCTAGACCCAGCCCTCGAGCCGGGCGCCCACCAGCGCCGCCAGGACCTCGGCGTGCCGGTCATCATCATTGAGCGATGGCACCAGGGTCAGGCTCTCGCCACCGAGTTCGACGAAGGTCTCCCGGTATTCGATGGCGCACTCCTCCAGCGTCTCCAGGCAGTCCACCGCGAAGGATGGCGAGGCGATGGTGAGCTTGCGCAGTCCCCGCTTGGCGAGCGCCTTGAGGGTGTCCTCGGTGTACGGTTGCAGCCACAACACCGGGCCGAAGCGCGACTGATAGCAATGCGAATATTCGCCCTCGGCCAGACCGAGACGGGCGACCAGTTGGCGGGTGGTGGCCTCGGCATGCGCCTGGTACGGATCGCCCTCGGCCACGTAGACCGCGGGAATGCCGTGATAGGACAGCAGCAGGTGGGAGCGTTCCCCGACCTCGCTCCAGTGGCGTTCGATGCGCGCGGTGAGCACATCGATGTACCCCGCATCGTCGTGATAGTCGTTCACGAAGCGCATCTCGGGAACCCAGCGCCAGCGCTGCAGCACCCGGGTCACGGCATCGAACACCGAACCGGTGGTCGAGGAGCAATACTGCGGATACAGCGGCAGCACCAGCAGCTTGCGGCAGTTCTGTTCGGCCAAGGCGCGGATGGCCGGGGCGATGCCCGGGTTGCCGTAGGTCATGCCGAGGACCACCCGCACCCGGTCGCCGAAGCGCAGGCGCAACGAGGCGTCGATCTTGTCCGTCAGACGCTGCGAATAGACGGCCAGCGGGGACCCGCCGCTCATCCAGATCTTGCGGTAATTGCGCACCGTGCGGATGGGGCGGAATGGCAGCACGAAGCCGTAGAGCACGGGCCACCAGATCCAGCGGGAAGTGTCGATCACCCGACGATCGCCGAGGAATTGCCGCAAATAGCGCTGCACGGAGAAGTAGGACGGCGAATCGGCGGTGCCGAGATTCACGACCAGCACGCCGATGCGTTCGGGGGTCGACGCCGACGGCGGTGCCACGGCGCGATAATAGGCCATCGAGCAGGTCCTTAAACGATTTCCGGCGCACAGTATACTGCCTGTGGCCTGATCCTCCGCACCGTTGTGTAGTTGCCTGAACATGATGTCATTGAGCCCCGCCGAGCGCGAAGCCCTGTGCTTGAGCCTGAGCGTCGCGACCCGCAGCGTCGTCTTCAGCCTGCCCGCGGCGCTCGCCCTCGCCTGGCTGCTCGGCCGGCGACGCTTCCATGGACGCCTGCTGCTCGATGCCTTCGTGCACCTGCCCCTGGTCCTGCCCCCGGTGGCGGTGGGCTATCTGCTGCTGCTGCTGTTCGGCGCCCGCGGGCCGCTCGGCGCGGCATTGCGGGCCTGTTGCGGCATGACCTTCGCCTTCAACCGCAACGGCGCCGCCCTCGCCACCGCCGTGATGTCCTTCCCGCTGCTGGTGCGGGCGCTGCGCATCTCGCTGGAGGGCGTGGATCGCGGGTTGGAGGACGCCGCGCGCACCCTCGGCGCCGGAGCCTTGGACCGATTCACGAGCATCACTCTGCCGCTGATGCTGCCGGGGGTGCTGGCGGGGCTGGTCACCGCCTTCTCGGCCGCGCTCGGTGAGTTCGGCGCGGTCATCACCTTCGTCTCCAACATCCCGGGACAGACCCGTACCCTGCCGCTCGCGCTGTACAGCGCATTGCAATCCCCCGGTGGCGAAGCGGCCGCCGCGCGGCTCGCCGCGCTGTCGATGGCGCTCGGCCTCATGGGACTGCTGCTGGCCGAGTGGTTGACGCGGCGCGCGCAACGCCAACTGGGGCGCTGATGCTCAGCGTCGATGTGCGTCTGCGGCGCGGCGCCTTCCAACTCGATGCGCGCTTCGAGCTGCCCACGCCGGGGGTGGTGGCGCTGTTCGGGCCCTCGGGCTGCGGCAAGAGCACGCTGATCAATGTCATCGCCGGCCTGCTCCATGCGGATGCCGGCCGGGTGGCGCTGCGGGGAGAGGACTTGCTCGACACGGGGCAAGGCCTGTGCGTGGCGCCGGAACGGCGCCGCATCGGCTATGTCTTCCAGGATGCCCGGCTCTTTCCGCACCTGAGCGTCGCCGGCAACCTCGAGTATGCCCGGCGTCGTGCCCGCGGCCCGCGGCATTTGGATGCCGCGCGCATCACCGATCTGCTCGACCTGGGCGCGCTGCTCGCGCGGCGCACGCAGCAGCTCTCCGGGGGCGAGCGGCAGCGGGTGGCCATCGCGCGGGCGCTGCTGTCCCAGCCGCGATTGCTGCTGCTCGACGAACCGCTCGCCTCCCTGGACGTGGGCCGCCGCGAAGAGGTGCTGCCGTATCTGGAGGTGCTGCGCGATGAGCTGGCGCTTCCCATGGTGTATGTGAGCCATCAATTCGACGAGGTACTGAGGCTTGCCACCCACATCGCGCTGCTGGAGAACGGCCGCGTGATCGCGCAGGGCGGCATCGGCGAGATGAGCCTCGATGCGCGCCTGCGGCAGCGGGTCGGGCCGGATGCGGTGGGCGCCGTGCTCGACGGCGAGGTCACCGGCAGCGACGGCGGCGCGCTGGCACTGGCGCGGGTGCGCGTGGGCGGCGGCGAGCTCAAGGTGCCGGCGCGCGCTCCCGGCGTCCGCCGCCGGCTGCGCATTCAGGTGCTGGCGCGCGACATCATCGTCTCCACTCGGCCGCCGCAGCATCTGAGCGTGCGCAACAGCCTGCAGGGGGTGGTGGCGGCGGTGAGCACGGATGAGGGCGGAGCGGATCTGATCGCCATCGACATTGGCGGGCAGACCCTGCTCGCGCGCGTAACCCACGAGGCCACGCGCGAACTCGGGCTCGCGCCGGGCCTGCGCGTCTGGGCGCTGATCAAAGCCGTGTCGCTGCGCGCGCATCCCTATGGCGCGCCGCCCGCCTAAGGAACGAATGTGCGCTTCAGCGCGCGCGGGTCCCCAGATGCAGTATGCCCACCACGTGGTCATCCGCAGCCAATCCCACCGCGGCCTTGACCGCGGTATCGTAGGCAGCCGCCCCGGTCTTCCACATCACCCCGAAGCCGAGCGCGTGGGCCGCCAGGAATAAATTCTGCACCGCCGCCCCGCTGGCCAGCAGTTGTTCGACTTCCGGCACCCGTGGGTTGTCGCGTTGCGGCACGCAGGCGGCGATGATCAGCGTGGGGGAAGCCAGCAGCTTGGCGCGCTCCGCGGCGCGCTGCGCGTCGTTCCAATTCCCGACCGCCGAAGCCTTGGCGGCGGCGGCGGCGGCGGCAAAGCGCTCGCGGCCGGCGGCGTCGAGCACCAGGAAGCGCCAGGGGCGCAACCGGCCGTGATCCGGCGCCTGCACCGCGGCGCTCAGAATCCGTTCGAGCTGCGCGGCCGTGGGACCCGGCGCCTCGAGGCGCGCGGCCGACCGGCGACTGTCGATGGCGGCGAACAATTCCATGGCAAGCCCCTTCAAGGATGTTTACAAATCAGACAGAAAAGCAGCCGCCCCGCGGCGGTGACGGCATGATACCGTTTGCAGCTGTTTCAAACCCCCCTCTCAAAGGAGCCGTTCATGAATCGTTTCCTCATTGCCTCGGTGGCGGCGCTCGGCAGCGCGGCAGCCCTGGCGGCCCCGGTGACCTATGTACTCGATCCGCACCACACCTATCCGAGCTTCGCCGCCGATCACATGGGCGGATTGTCGGTCTGGCGCGGCAAGTTCACCGACACCACCGGCAAGGTGGTGTACGACAAGGAGGCGAAGACCGGCTCGATCGACGTCACGGTGAACATGAACTCCATCGACTTCGGCATGGAGAAGATGAACGAGCATGCCAAGTCCGCCGACATGTTCGACGTCGCCAAATACCCGACGGCGACCTTCACCGGCAAGTTCACCCAGTGGAAGGGAGCGACGCCCACCGCGGCCGAGGGCACCCTGACCATGCACGGCGTGACCAAGCCGCTGACGCTGAAGATCGACTCCTTCATGTGCAAGCCGAATCCCATGACCAAGAAAGAGGTGTGCGGCGCCGACGCCACCGCCTCGCTCGACCGCAAGGATTTCGGCGTGTCCTATGGTGAGGCCTATGGCTTCAAGATGGGCGTGACTCTGCAAATCCAGGTCGAGGGCAGCCCCGCCGGCTGATCCTCGAGTCGAGGGGGCGCGCGCCGCCCCGCCCCGCCCCGGGGAGCCCCCCCCCCCCCCCCCCCCCCCCGCCGCCCCCCCCCCCCGCCCCCCCCCCCCC
>VFSW01007892.1_pt1 | contig 15379 bp, 13 predicted proteins | sample 5358111 | NCBI WGS metagenome assembly VFSW01 (sample SAMN11554181, study PRJNA540505) | mine drainage metagenome | isolation source: sediment from site ElyBrook_90M | place: USA: Ely Copper Mine, Vershire, VT | collected 2017
GTCAGGTAGTCGCGAATCTTCCAGTCCTCAATGACGAGGTCCTTGTAGCCGCGCTCCTTGAACCAACGAGACTTCCAATCCGTGGTGATACCCAGACGGAAACCGTAAGGATTAACTTTCTGGCCCATTACTTCGTCTCCTCAGGGGTCTCGTCCGTCTCGTCGCTGGACGTCGCCGTCTCGTCGACCACCATCTCGTCCGCGGTGGTCAACTCCGTGACGTCAGCGCCGACCTCGACCGGACTCTCGGAGACGACGTTCTCTTCGAGCACCGCCGTCTCCTCAACCATCTCGTCACTCGCGGCGGCGTCACTGCGTCCCCGACGCGACGACGCAACTCGGCGAGCACGCGACGCACCAACCTGAGCACTCCGGGAGGCCCGGACGACTTCCAGGCGGTCGTCGTCCAACCGGGCCACGATCACCGTGATGTGACAGGCGCGCTTGCGAATCTTGCCCGCTCGACCACGCGCGCGAGGCTTAAAACGCTTCATCGTCACGCCCTCGTCGGCGAAAGCCGCGGCGACGTAGAGGTCCTCGGCGTTCAAGCCGTCGTTATTCACCGCGTTGGCCACAGCCGACACCAAAACCTTGAGCACCACGTCCGCCGCTTCGCGAGTCGTACCCTGAAGGATTTCGGCGGCCGTCTGCACGTCGCGACCTCGAATGAGGTCCAGCACCACGCGAGCCTTGCTGGCCGACATGTGGTAGCCCCGCAGGACCGCCCGGGTCCCCGGACGCTCGTTCGTCTTCGCTCCACTCATTAGCGCCGTCCCGTCTTTTCCTGGCCTGCGTGGAACTTAAAGGTTCTCGTCGGAGCGAACTCACCCAACTTGTGTCCCACCATGGACTCCGAGACGAAGACCGGAACGTGACGACGTCCGTCGTGAACAGCGAAGGTGTGTCCGACCATGTCGGGGATAATCGTCGAGCGACGACTCCAGGTCTTGACGACCTTCTTTTCGTTGGCCTCGTTCAGCGCGTCCACCTTCTTGAGCAGGTGGGCGTCGATGAAGGGCCCCTTTTTCAGGCTACGTGACATTGTTTACCTACCTCCGCGAACCGCGTCCGCGGCGACGACGAATGATGAGAGAGTCCGACGGCTTGGGCAGTCGGGTGCGACCTTCGGGCTGACCCCACGGCGACACCGGGTGACGACCACCCGACGTCTTACCTTCACCACCACCGAGGGGGTGGTCGACCGGGTTCATAGCGACACCGCGAGTCTGGGGACGGATTCCCTTCCAGCGGTTACGACCCGCCTTACCGATCTTGATGAGCTCGTGCTCCGAGTTACCGACTTCGCCGAGCGTCGCACGGCAGTCAATCGGCACTCGTCGCATTTCCGTCGACGGCAGACGCAAGACGGCGTAGTCGCCGTCCTTCGCCACCAACTGAACACTCATCCCGGCACTGCGGCCCATCTTGCCCCCACCGCCGGGACGAACCTCCACGTTGTGGACGGTCGAACCGGTCGGGATGTAGCGCATGGGCAACGCGTTGCCGTTACGAATGTCGGCCTTGGGGCCCGACTCCACGACGTCGCCCACCTTTAGGCCCTGGGGGGCAAGGATGTAGCGCTTCTCACCGTCGGCGTAGTGCACGAGGGCGATGCGACAGCTGCGGTTGGGGTCGTATTCGATCGACGCAATCTTGCCGGGAACTCCGTCCTTATTGCGCTTGAAGTCGATGATGCGGTACTGCTGCTTGTGACCACCACCACGGTGACGCGAGGTCTTACGACCGTAGGAGTTGCGTCCTCCGGTCTTGGGCTTGGGATCGAGCAGCGACTTCTCCGGAGTCGTCCGGGTGATCTCAGCGAAGTCCGAAACGCTCTGAAAACGGCGTCCCGGGCTCGTTGGCTTACGGTGTCGAAGGGCCATGGTCTTCCTTAGCTCTCGAAGAGGTTGATCGAGTCGCCCTCGCGCAGCGTCACAATGGCGCGCTTGGTCGACGGGCGAGTCCCCACCACGCCGGTCCGGCGATTGCGGGTGGCCTTGCCGGGGCGGTTCAAGGTGTTGACCTTCTGGACCTTCACGTTGAAAGCCTGCTCGACGGCGTTACGCACGTCGATCTTGGTGGCTCGCGGGTCGACCACGAAGGTGTAGGTACGCTCTTCCATGAGGCGGGTGGACTTCTCCGACACCACCGGGCGAATTAGCACGCTCATCGCGTCACGCATCAGTTGCTCTCCTTCGCACTGGGCAGACTGGCGTCGGTGAAGAGCACCCAGTCAGAGTTCAAGACGTCGTAGGTGTTGAGTTCACCGGCATCCAGGGTGACCACCTGGGGGATGTTGCGGAACGCCAAGCGGGCAACGGTGTCCTCACGGGTCAAGACGATCAGGACCTTTCCGGTGAGTCCGAGCGCCTGGAGGGCCTTCGCGGCCTGCTGGGTCTTCGCACCGGTCCACTCAGAGAAGCTGTCCACCAGGGCCACGCGATCCTCCGCGGCCCGGTCCGACAGAGCCGAGTTGAGGGCCAGACGAATCATCTTCTTCGGAGTCCGCTGTTCGTAGCTGCGCGGCTTGGGCCCGAGGGCAATACCACCGCCCGGGTAGTGGGGGGCCCGGATGGTTCCCTGACGGGCTCCACCAGTACCCTTCTGGCTGAAGGGCTTCTTTCCTCCACCGCGAACTTCCTTACGGGTCTTAGTGGACTGGGTGCCCGCTCGGCGAGCAGCCAACTGAGCCTTCACCACTTGGTGCATCACGGCCACGTTCGGCTCCACGCCGAAGATCGAGGGCTCGAGGTCGACGGTGGCGAGTTGCGCACCGCTCAAGGAGCGGCGGGCGACCGAACGACGAGCCGGCGCCGGGCGGTCCTTCTTGACCGGCCCGCGCAGCGTAAAGACGTCACTCATCGAACGCCTCCCTTCTTCATCGGATTCTTCACCGAGGTGCGCAGTACGACGACGCCACCTCGGGGCCCGGGAACGGCGCCCTTCACCAGAACCAGGTTGCGCTCGACATCGACCGAAATCACCTCGAGGTTCGTGGTCGTGACCTGTCCGCCACCCATCCGGCCCGCCATGCGAGTGCCCTTAAAGACACGTCCCGGCGTCGAACACGCGCCGATAGAACCCGGGGCGCGGTGGTGCTTGTGGTTACCGTGCGCCCCACCCTGGCCCTTGAAGTTGTGGCGCTTCATACCACCAGCGAAGCCCTTTCCCTTCGAGACCGCGGTGGCGTCGATCATCTCGCCCTTCTCGAAGACGTCCGGAGAAATCTCCTGGCCGACCGAGTAGGCCGACACGTCGTCGAGGCGCAACTCCACCAACTGCTTACCGGGCTGGACGCCGGCCTTGTCAAAGTGCCCCAATTCGGGCCTGGTCAGCGTCGAGGTGCGGCGTACTCCCCACGTCACCTGGACGGCGCTGTAGCCCTCCTTCTCGGGGGTCTTCACCTGCACGACGCGAGCCGGGCTGACGCGCACGACGGTCACCGGGATAGCCCGGTTCTGCTCGTCCCACACCTGGGTCATGCCCACCTTCTCGCCGACGATCGCTTTGGTCGCCACGTGTGCCTCTCTTCTTCCACTGTGTTCTGTGCGTCGAACTCCCGACACACAGACGCTCCGTTCGGGCTGAACCCGAACGGAGCGCTCGACTGGTTCGGCTCGCGGTTCCCTCGAGGGGCCTGCGAGCACATCACTTCTTCCACCTAAGTGGGTTTCTAAGCCTACACCACGCTCCCCCGGTCCCGCAAAAGGGATCCGGGGGAGCAAATGGCTAGTTTTGACGAATCTTGATTTCGATGTCCACGCCGGCGGGCAGGTCGAGGCGCTGAAGCGACTCGACTGTCTTGGCGGAGTGGTCGACGATGTCCAAGAGACGCTTGTGGACCCGCATCTCGAAGTGCTCGCGCGAGTCCTTGTGCTTGTGCGGACCACGAACCACCGTGTAACGGTGCTTCTCGGTCGGCAGCGGCACCGGTCCCTGAACGCGGGCGTTGGTCCGCTCCACGGTCTGCACGATCTTCGCGGTTGACTGGTCCAGGACGCTGTGGTCGAAGGCCTTCAGCCGGATTCGAATCATTTGACGGTTGTCGGCCATGACTCGCCCTACTTCAGGATCTTGACGACGCGACCGGAGCCGACCGTACGACCACCCTCGCGGATCGAGAAGGTGAGACCCTCCTCCATCGCGATGGGCTTACCGAGCTGCACGGTCATCTCGGTGTTGTCACCGGGCATCACCATCTCGGTGCCCGCGGGCAACTCGATAGTACCGGTGACGTCAGTCGTCCGGAAGTAGAACTGCGGGCGGTAGTGGGCGAAGAACGGCTTGTGACGGCCACCCTCCTCCTTGGTCAACACGTAGACCGAAGCCTCGAAGTCGGTGTGAGGCGTGATCGAACCGGGCTTGCACAACACCTGCCCGCGCTCGACGTCTTCCTTCTTCGTACCGCGCAACAGGGCGCCGAGGTTGTCTCCGGCCTGTCCCTCATCGAGGAGCTTGCGGAACATCTCGATACCGGTCACGGTCGTCTTGGTCGTCGGACGCAGGCCGACGATCTCGACTTCGTCACCGACCTTGACCACGCCCTGCTCAACCTTGCCGGTCACCACGGTGCCACGACCGGTGATCGACATGACGTCTTCGATCGACATCAAGAAGGGCTTCTCGGTCGCGCGCGTGGGCTCGGGGATGTACTCGTCCACCGCCGCCATGAGCTCCATGACCTTGTCGCCCCAGGCCTGGTCTCCTTCGAGGGCCTTCAGCGCGGAGACGCGTACCACCGGCACGTCGTCACCGGGGAAGTCGTAGCTGTCGAGCAGCTCGCGGACTTCCATCTCGACGAGCTCGAGGAGCTCTTCGTCTTCGACCACGTCGGACTTGTTGAGGGCCACGACGATGAAGGGGACACCCACCTGGCGAGCGAGCAACACGTGCTCACGGGTCTGGGGCATCGGGCCGTCGGTCGCCGAGACGACGAGAATCGCCCCGTCCACCTGGGCGGCACCGGTGATCATGTTCTTCACGTAGTCGGCGTGACCAGGCATGTCGACGTGCGCGTAGTGGCGGTTCGGGGTCTCGTACTCCACGTGAGCGATCGAGATGGTGATACCGCGCTGGCGCTCTTCGGGAGCCTTGTCAATCTGGTCGAAGGGGGTGTAGGCCGAACCGGGGACGCGCTCGGAGAGCACCTTGGTGATGGCCGCGGTGAGGGTCGTCTTACCGTGGTCGATGTGACCCATCGTTCCGATGTTGACGTGCGGCTTCGTGCGCTCGAACTTCTGCTTTGCCATTGTCGGGGACTTACTTTCTGTCTCGTGACCCTCTCGCGGTGAGAGAGTCGGTTGGTTTGCGGCCCTCCCCGACGACGGTTTGGACCTGTGGTGCTGGTTTCCCAGCCTGTTACGCGCCAGTCGCCTTCGCGACGATCTCCTTAGCAATCGACTCGGGGACTTCCGCGTACGAATGGAACTGCATACTGTAGGTCGCGCGACCTTGGGTGCGCGAACGTAGGTCAGTAGCGTAGCCGAACATGTCCGCCAAGGGGACGAGAGCTCTAATAGTCTGCCCGCTGCCCTTTTGCTCCATGCCCTCGATACGCCCACGGCGTGACGACAGGTCGCCGATGACGTCACCCATGTAGTCCTCCGGGGTCACGACTTCGACGGCCATGACCGGCTCAAGGAGCACGGGGCTGGCCAGTCGTGTCGCCTTCTTAATCGCCAACGAACCGGCAATTTTGAAGGCCATCTCCGAGGAGTCGACGTCGTGGTAGGAACCGAAGGTCAAGCGAACGCGCAGGTCCACCATGGGGTAGCCGGCCAAGACGCCCGACGTGAGGGCTTCGACGATTCCGGCGTTCACCGGACCGATGTACTCCCTGGGAATCACCCCACCGGAGATCTCGTCAAGGAACTCGTAACCTCCGCCGGGGCCGGTGGGCTCCACGGTGAGGACCACGTGACCGTACTGACCCTTACCACCGGTTTGACGAACGTACTTCTCCTCGACCTTCTCGACGGTCTTTCGAATCGTCTCGCGGTAGGCCACTTGGGGCTTACCGACGTTGGCGTCCACCGAGAACTCACGCAGCATGCGGTCGACGAGCACCTCGAGGTGCAGCTCGCCCATTCCAGAGATCACGGTCTGACCCGTCTCTTCGTCGGTGCGAACACGAAACGTGGGGTCTTCTTCGGAGAGGGCGTAGAGCGCCTTCGACAACTTCTCCTGGTCGGCCTTTGTCTTCGGCTCCACGGCGACGTGAATAACCGGCTCCGGGAACTCCAGGGTCTCCAACTGAATGGGGTGGTCCGGGTCACTCAGGGTGTCTCCGGTCGTGACCTGCTTCAGACCCACCGCCGCGACGATGTCACCGGTACGAATGGTGTCCAGGTCCTCACGGTTATTGGCGTGCATCAAGAGCAGGCGACCCAGGCGCTCCTTGCGCGAACCCTTCGTCGTGTTCACCACCGTGTCGCCCTTGTCGAGCGAACCCGAGTAGACGCGCAGGTAGGTCAACTTACCGACGTAGGGGTCGGTCATGATCTTGAAGGCCAGCGCGGCGAAGGGCTCGTCGTCGTCGGCCTTACGCAACTCCTCGTCCTCCTTGCCCGGCTTCGTACCGGCCGTCGGGGGCAGGTCGAGCGGGGAGGGCAAGAAGTTGACAACGGCGTCGAGCATGGGCTGAACACCCTTGTTCTTGAAGGCGGAGCCGTTCAGAATCGGCACGCACTGCCCCGCGAGTGTTCCCTGGCGCAGCGCGGCACGAATCTCGTCGGGCGTGGGGTCCTCGCCCTCGAGCATCTTCTCCATCAAGGTGTCGTCGAAGGTGGTCAGCAGGTCCAAGAGATCGGCGTGGTACTGCGCCGCCTGCTCCTGGTACTCGGCGGGAATCGGAACAACTTCGAGCTTCTCACCCTTGTCGTCGTGGTAGACGGTGGCGTTCATCTCGATGACGTCAATGATTCCGAGAAAGTCCGCCTCAGCCCCAATCGGCAGCTGGGTGACGGCCGGCCGGCAGTCCAGGCGGTCACGAATCATGTCGACGCACCGGAAGAAGTCGGCCCCGGTGCGGTCCATCTTGTTCACGAAGCAGATACGCGGAACGTTGTACTTGTTGGCCTGGCGCCACACCGTCTCGGTCTGGGGCTCAACCCCGGCGACGGCGTCAAACACCGCGACCGCTCCGTCCAGAACGCGCAAGGATCGCTCCACCTCAACGGTGAAGTCCACGTGTCCCGGGGTGTCGATGATGTTGATGCGGTGACCCTTCCACTGGCAGGTGGTCGCCGCCGAGGTGATGGTGATACCGCGCTCTTGTTCTTGGACCATCCAGTCCATGGTGGCGGCACCTTCGTGCACCTCACCGATCTTGTAGTTCTTACCGGTGTAGAAGAGGATGCGCTCAGTCGTCGTCGTCTTACCGGCGTCGATGTGCGCCATGATGCCGATGTTGCGCACCTTGTCCAGGGGGAATTCACGGGCGGACATTATTGGGGATCTCTCTCTTCTTTACCAGCGGTAGTGGGCAAAAGCCTTGTTCGACTCGGCCATCTTGGCCATGTCCTCGCGACGCTTCACCGCCGCGCCGACGCCGTTCGCGGCGTCCACAATCTCGCCGGCGAGGCGCTCGGCCATCGTCTTCTCGCGACGCTTCTTCGCGAAGTCGGTCAGCCAACGGATGGCCAAGGTCGTCGCGCGGCGAGGACGAACCTCGACCGGGACCTGGTAGGTCGTTCCACCGACGCGGCGGCTACGCACCTCGAGTTCGGGGCGCACGTTCTCGAGGGCACGCTTCAGCGTCGCGACGGGGTCAGTTCCCGTCTTCTGCTCGACCATCTCGAGCGCCGTGTAGACGATGCGCTCGGCGATGGTGCGCTTGCCGCGCTCCAAAATCTTGTTGGTGATCTGAGTGACCAGAATCGACTTGTAAATCGGATCGACCGGCACTTCGCGGCGAACCGCGGGACCCTTGCGTGGCATCGGTTACTTCTCCCTCTTGGCACCGTAGCGACTACGGGCCTGCTTACGGTTGCGCACTCCCGAGGTGTCGAGAGCTCCGCGAATGATCTTGTAACGAACTCCGGGGAGGTCCTTCACACGTCCTCCGCGGACCAGAACAATCGAGTGTTCCTGAAGATTGTGTCCCTCACCAGGGATATAGGCCGTCACTTCCACGCCCGAGGTCAGGCGAACACGGGCCACCTTACGTAGCGCCGAGTTCGGCTTCTTAGGCGTCACGGTGTGCACGCGGGTACAGACGCCCCGACGTTGCGGGGCGCCCTTCAGTGCCGGGGTCTTGGTCTTGGCGACCTTGTCCTGGCGGCCCTTTCGGACCAGCTGTGCAATTGTGGGCACGCGGAACCTCTTCTAGTTTGTTCGTCGACATTCGGGCCGTGGAAAACTCCAGGCGTGGGGACTGCTCAGTCTAGGGCACAAGCGGGTCCTTCAGCAAACCCGATGTCGTGCACGGTTCACGAGTCGAGAATGGCCCGGATTCGTGAGCCCAGATCACTCACGTGGGGCGGGCGCAGACAGGAGTTGTGAGAGCCCGGGATGGATTCGACCGTCAGCGGGTTTCCACCACGATGTCGCCACCCCTGTTCGGTGTGCTCGGGGTCGTGACGGGTCACGAAGAGGTGAGTGGGGCCCGCGAAGGCGGGCATGGGGGCGATAAATCGTCGTCGCATCTGTCCGAGAACGAACTGTGCTTGGTAGAGCCGTCCCCCCCGAGGGCGGACCAGTCCCGCCACCGCCGCCGCGAGAGCGATGGGAATCACCGGACGAGGAAAACGCAGAGGTCGGTTGGTCGGTACGACTCCGGAGCCGCGAGCGCCCGTCATACGTACCTCCGGCCGAGTATCGATAATGAAGAGGTGGCTGACTCGTCGGCCTCGCCGAGTGAGTTCATGGGCCACCTCCAGGGCGACGAGCCCCCCCATCGAGTGCCCGCCGAGAACTAGGTCTCCGGTCGGCGCAACCTCTTCGATGCGCTGGGTCAACCGTCGCGCCTGAGATTTGAGGGAGTACTCCGGTAATCGACGCTGCTGAGCCGCCCGGCTCTGGAGGGCGATCACCGGTTGGTTCTCGCCTAACTCTTGGACGAGGGGCACAAACTGAAGGGCCACTCCGCCCGAGCCAGAGATAAGGAAGAGCGGGGGTCGCTCCCCCTCCAGACGAAAGGGAACGACGTCACCCACCGGCGCTCCCGACAAAAGCCCGAGGGAACCTACGAGAGTCGGTTCGACGTCGAAGAGTGGCCGAGTGAGAGGGAGATTCGCTTCGTCGCGCAGGGCCTCGAGGAGTTCGGGCACCTGCTGGGCCACTCCGCCGGCTCGGAAAAAGTTATCGACCGGGTCGACGTAGCGACCGAGGATACGGGCCCACACCCCACTCGCGAGCAGGTAGTTCTCTCTCCACTGCGCCCCGGTCCACCCGGCCGGGGACGTGACCCGCTTTCGACGGGTCACGTCCCTCGCCACGGTGTTAGAGGGCCTCTTGACCCAGGCCGTCTTCGGGGTGAGCGCCGTCGTTCTCGGGTAGAGCCGACTCGTCATAGCTCGCTCCGATATTGAGGAAGTTCTTCAAGAACTCATCCTCACCGTCGTCGGCGCCCGCGCGAACCTCGCCGAGCAGTTCACCCAGGTCGAAGTCGTCGGCCGAGGTGTGAGCCCACTCGGGCATCAACTCGGCGTCGGGCATCTCGAGTCGGAGGTTTTCACGACTGTAGTAGTCGAGCCCCGATCCCGCCGGGATCAACTTACCGATGATGATGTTCTCTTTTAGCCCGACCAAGTGGTCCCGCTTGCCTTCGATGGCCGCTTCAGTCAGCACCCGGGTGGTCTCCTGGAAGGAGGCCGCCGAGAGCCACGAATCAGTTGCCAAAGAAGCCTTCGTGATACCCATCAACTGGGCTCGCCCGTCGGCCGACTCGCGACTCTGGGCCTCAAGCTCATTGTTGGTGTCGTTGAAGACCTTGACGTCGATCATGGCGCCGGGTAGCCAGGAAGAGTCCCCGGCGTCAACGATCTGAATTCGCCGAGTCATCTGACGAACAATCAGCTCGATGTGCTTGTCGTGAATCGACACACCCTGGTCACGGTAGACGTTCTGGACCTCTTCGACCAGGTACTGCTGGGTCTCACGAGTACCACGGAACTTCATCATGAGCTTCGGATCGAGCGGACCGTCGTGCAGAGGTGTTCCCACCTCGACCTCCTCACCGTCTTCGACGAGGAGGTGACGGGCGATGGAGACAGACTCTTCTTGCACCTCACCCTCGTTACCGACGACGGTGACCTTGCGCTCTCGCCCGATGAGTTCGATGCGAACAACTCCGGTGAACTCCGCGACCTTCGCGGCACCCTTCGGCGTACGAGCTTCGAAGAGTTCGACGACGCGGGGCAACCCGTGGGTGATGTCCGACTCGGTCACACCACCGGAGTGGAAGGTTCGCATGGTGAGCTGGGTTCCCGGCTCACCGATGGACTGAGCGGCGATAACTCCCACCGCTTCACCCAACTCCACCATTTGGTGGGTGGCGAGAGAGAGCCCGTAGCACGCGGCGCACACTCCCTGCACGGCGTCACAGGTCAAGGTGGTGCGCACGCGCACCCGCTCGACTGCGGCGTCGTCGCGCAGGCGATAGACGTCGTCCATCATGAGCATCGTGCCGGCCTCAACAACGGAACCGTCGGAGAGGACAACGTCCTCGGAGAGCACGCGGCCCCACAACTTCGTCTCGAGGTGAGCACGGCGACCGGGCTTGTCTACTCCGACATTCTCAATCCACATACCGCGAGAGGTCGCGCAGTCGTACTCCTTCACGATGAGTTCCTGAGCGACGTCGACGAGACGTCGGGTCAAGTACCCCGAGTCCGCGGTGCGCAAGGCGGTGTCGCCGAGTCCCTTACGGGTTCCGTGCGTCGAAATGAAGTACTCGAGAACGGAGAGACCCTCACGGAAAGAGGACTTGATGGGACGAGGAATCATCTCACCACGCGGGTTAGACACCAGTCCCTTCATCGCGGCAATCTGACGAATCTGGGACGAGTTACCACGAGCCCCCGAGTCCACCATCATGCGGATCGGGTTGATGGGCTGGTCGTTCATCGCCCGCTCAGTCGCGTCACCAACCTCCTTGTTGGCGTTCGTCCAGATCTCAATCTCCTGCTGGCGACGCTCGTCGTCGACGATGACTCCGCGGCGGTAGTTGAGCTCCACCTTGGCGGCCTGCTCCTCGTACTTGTTCAGAATCTCAGCCTTCTCCGGCGTCGTCACGACGTCGTCGATGGAAATCGTCAAGCCGGACTTCGTGGCGTAACGGAAACCCAGATTCTTAATGGCGTCGAGGGACTCGGCAACCACCTGGCGGTCGTAGTTGGCCGACACGGCTTCAACGATGGCGCCCACCGAGGTGGCGTTCTTACCGATGAGCTCATTGACGTAGCGAAAGCCCGACGGCAGCGCCTCGTTGAAGAGCACCCGTCCGGGGGTCGTCACCAGTCGACGCGCCGCGCCGCTCAGTTCAATTCCCGCGGCCTCCAGACGCGCATCGAGATTCGTGCCCGGAGTCGGTCGAATCTCAATGGGCGTGCGCAAGGTGAGCGACTTGTCCTCGAGGGCGTTCTCGATGTCGAACACGTGGCGGAAGACTCGAGGGTTTTCCAGCGGTTGTTCGGCCGGGAGAGTCAGGTAGTAGGCCCCGAAGACCATGTCCTGCGCCGGTTCGGTAATCGGTCGACCCGTCGCGGGGGTGAAGATGTTGTTGGTCGACAACATCAAGATCCGGGCCTCGGCCTGGGCCTCGGCGGACAGCGGCACGTGTACGGCCATCTGGTCACCGTCGAAGTCGGCGTTGAACGCCTTGCAGACGAGGGGGTGAATCTGAATCGCTTTGCCGTCCACCAGAATCGGCTCGAAAGCCTGGATTCCGAGTCGGTGCAACGTCGGCGCGCGGTTCAAAAGAACCGGGTGCTCTCGAATGACCTCTTCGAGAACGTCCCACACGACCGACTTACGCCGCTCCACCATGCGCTTAGCACTCTTGATGTTCTGGGCCGCCTGAGTTTCGATTAACCGCTTCATCACGAAGGGCTTAAAGAGCTCGAGCGCCATCATCTTCGGCAGGCCACACTGGTGCAGCTTCAACTGAGGACCGACCACGATGACCGAACGTCCCGAGTAGTCGACGCGCTTACCGAGCAGGTTCTGACGGAACCGACCCTGCTTACCCTTCAACATGTCCGAGAGGGACTTGAGGGGACGGCCAGACTGACCCGCGACCGGGCGACCGCGACGACCGTTGTCGAACAACGCGTCCACCGCTTCTTGGAGCATGCGCTTCTCGTTGTTCACGATGATGTCCGGAGCGCCCAGGTCGAGGAGCCGCTTCAGTCGGTTGTTGCGGTTGATGACGCGACGGTAGAGGTCGTTGAGGTCGGAGGTCGCGAATCGACCACCGTCCAACTGGACCATCGGGCGCAGGTCCGGCGGAATCACCGGAACGGCATCGAGGATCATGGCCGAAGGGTCGTTCAGGCGGTGACCGTGAGCGTCGCGTCGGTTGAAGGACTGGACGATGGCGAGACGCTTCAAGAACTTCGCGTGACGCTGCGCCGAGAGGGGCTTGCGGCCGTCCTTGGCGTCGATCATCTCGCGCATCACGCGCTCTTCTTCGTCGAGGTCCATTCGGTTGATCAGCTGGATGATCGCGTCAGCGCCCATGCCACCCTCGAAGTACTCGCCGTAGCGGAACTCGATCTCGCGGTAGAGAACCTCATCTTCAATAATCTGGCGAGAGTGCAAGCCCTCGAAGGTGTCGAAAGCCCGTTGAGCTAGATCACGCTCTTCGGCGTAGCGCGCCTTGACGACGTCCAGTTCCTTTTCGGCGTTGCGCTGCAGGGTCCGCAGTTCGGACTCCTTCGCCCCTTCGGCTTCGAGCTTGGCGGCTCGGGTCTCGAGGTCGGCCAACTTCGCCTCAATGGACTTCACCTCGCGCTCGTTGATCTCCTTGATCTCTTCGCCCAAAGCGATACGTAGTTCGGAGAGATCATCGTGACGGCGTTCGGACTCCACGTGGGTCACCATGTGGGCGGCGAAGTAGATGACCTTCTCCAGCTGCTTCGCCTTCAACTCCTCTTTGGGCAGGGTGCCCATGAGCAGGTAGGCGAGCCACGAACGGGTTCCGCGCAGATACCAGATGTGCACGACCGGAGCGGAGAGCTGAATGTGCCCCATCCGCTCGCGACGCACCTTGTCGGAGGTGACCTCCACCCCACAACGCTCACAGACGATGCCCTTAAAACGCACTCGCTTGTACTTACCGCAGGCGCACTCCCAGGCCTTTTGCGGGCCGAAGATCTTCTCGCAGAACAGGCCGTCCTTTTCCGGACGCAACGTGCGGTAGTTGATGGTTTCGGGCTTCTTCACCTCACCCGACGACCAACTCCGGATGTTGGAGGCGGTAGCCAGACCGATGCTCAACTCATTGAACTGATTGACGTCGAGCGGGCTCATGACAACTTCCTTTCAGCGGCGCGGCGCGCGTCTTCCTCGTCCGAACCCCGTTCGGGTCGCGAGATGTCGATTCCGAGTTCGCGAGTCACCGAGAAGAAGTCCTCCTCAGTGTCGGCGAGGTCCACGTGGGCCCCCACCTTGTCGCGCACTTCCACGTTGAGACACAACGACTGCATCTCTTTGATCAAGACCTTGAAGGACTCCGGGATTCCCGGCTCGGGCAGGTTCTGGCCCTTCACGATGGACTCGTAGGCCCGCTCGCGACCCTTCATGTCGTCCGACTTCACGGTCAAGAGCTCCTGCAAGGCGTAGGCGGCCCCGTAGGCCTCCAGCGCCCACACTTCCATCTCACCGAAGCGCTGACCACCGAACTGGGCCTTACCACCGAGGGGCTGAGCCGTGATCATGGAGTACGGACCGGTGGAGCGGGCGTGAATCTTGTCGTCCACCATGTGAGCGAGCTTCAAGATGTAGGCGTAGCCCACCGAGATGGGGTTGTCGTAGGGCTCTCCGGTACGACCGTTGTACAACACGGCTTTCCCGTCGTTAGCGCTCGAGAGCAGCCGCTTACCGTTCTGACCATCGACGTTGAGTCGCTCGAAGGTCTGCTGGATAGTCGGCTTACCCTTGGCGCGCTCAACCTCGTCCCAGTGCGCACCGTCGAAGGACGGCGTAGCGACGTACACGGCCGGCTCGACTCGCGGACGAGTCTTGCGGTAGGGTCGCTTCGCCTGGCTCTGGTCCTCGTGACCCGAGGTCCCCGCCAGGGGCGACGTCTCCACACCCGACCATCCGTGACGCGCCGCGTAGCCCAGGTGACTCTCGAGGACCTGCCCCACGTTCATACGACTCGGCACACCGAGGGGCGACAAGATGATGTCGACCGGAGTTCCGTCCGCGAGGAACGGCATGTCCTCTTCGGGCAGAATCTTCGAAATCACACCCTTGTTCCCGTGGCGTCCGGCCAACTTGTCACCCTCGGAAATCTTGCGCTTCTGGGCGACGTAGACCTTCACCAACTGGTTCACGCCGGGCTGCATCTCGTGGTCCTCGTCACGGTTGTAGACCTTGACGTCGATGACCTTGCCGGACTCTCCGTGAGGAACCTTGAGGGAGGTGTCGCGAACCTCGCGAGCCTTCTCACCGAAGATCGCCCGAAGCAGGCGCTCTTCCGGAGACTGCTCGGTCTCACCCTTCGGCGTGACCTTACCCACGAGGATGTCCCCGGGCTCGACCTCCGCACCGATCCGCACGATACCGAGATCGTCCAGGTCGGCCAAAATGTCGTCGGGCAGGTTCGGAATGTCGCGCGTGATCTCTTCGGCACCCAACTTGGTGTCGCGGGCGTCAATCTCGTACTCCTTCACGTGGATGGAGGTCAGCACGTCGTCGCGTACGAGGCGCTCGCTCAAGATGATGGCGTCTTCGAAGTTGTAGCCCTCCCACGGCATGTAGGCCACGAGAAGGTTCTTACCGAGGGCCAACTCACCGTGGCTCGTTGAAGTCCCGTCAGCCAGCAAATCACCGACCTCCACCGACTCCCCACCGACCACGAGAGGCTTCTGGTTAATCGAGGTGTCCTGGTTCGAGCGACGGAACTTGTTGAGGTTGTACGTCTTCTTCCCGAGCGTGTTGCCGTAGCGGTCCGTCTCACCCTTGTCGTACTCGACGACGATGCGGTCACCCGAGACCAGGCGAACAACGCCGCGACCCTCGGAGAGGACCACGTCGCCGGAGTCGAGCGCGGCGCGCAACTCCATCCCGGTTCCCACGAAGGGGGCTTCGGGCATGATGAGCGGCACGGCCTGCTTTTGCATGTTCGCACCCATCAGGGCGCGCTGGGCGTCGTCGTGCTCGACGAACGGGATGAGCGAGGTCGCCACGGAGATGACCTGCTTGGTCGACAC
>VFSW01007893.1_pt1 | contig 15379 bp, 15 predicted proteins | sample 5358111 | NCBI WGS metagenome assembly VFSW01 (sample SAMN11554181, study PRJNA540505) | mine drainage metagenome | isolation source: sediment from site ElyBrook_90M | place: USA: Ely Copper Mine, Vershire, VT | collected 2017
GCTGGCCTCGCCGGCGAGGCGGACCCGGCGGTCCTCGATCGCCTCCACCGGTGCACCCAGGCGGAGCGATACGCCATCGTCTTCCAGCCATGCCCGCAGAACCTGGCTGGCGGAGTCGCCCAGCCGGGCGGCCTGGGGACCGTCTTCCATGCTCACCAGCGTGACCGCCAGGCCCCGGCGGGCCAGGGACGCCGCCGCCTCACACCCGATGAAGCCCGATCCGATCACCACTGCCGAGCGGGCCGCGGCGGCGGCGTCACGCAGTTCCCTGGCCTGGCGGCGGGAGCGCAGGTAACGGACACCGGAGCCCTCGGCGCCGGGGACCGGCAGCGACTTCGGTGAGGCCCCGGTGGCCAGGAGGCACCAGGCGTAACTGAGGGTCTCTCCATCGGAGAGGGTGACTACCCGGCGGGCGCTGTCGAGCGCCTGTGCCCGGGTCCGGAGCCGGACGTCAATGCCGTGGTCCCGGTAGAAGCCCTCGTCTTCGAGCGGCAAGGCGTCCTCTTGCGATTCGCCGCGCAGGAAGTCCTTGGACAGCGGCGGCCGGTTGTAGGGCAGGTACTCCTCGCCCGATACGAGCACAACCTCCCCGTCGGCACCCGCCTCCCGGTAAGCACGGACCGCCTCGAGGGCGGCCGGCCCTCCGCCCACGACGACCAGCCGCCCTGCCGTCACCGCCGCACCGCCGTCGGCCTCACGCCGTCTGGCCTCACGCCGTCTGGGCGAACGTCTTGACCAGCTGCGCGTCGAACGCGTCGAGGTCGTCGGGCTTGCGGCTGGTGACCAGGTCGAAGCCCCGTTCCGTGCTGAGTACCACCTGCTCGTCGCGCCATTCGCCGCCGGCGTTGCGGATGTCGGTCCTCAGGCTGGGCCAGCTGGTCAGCGACTTGCCCCTTACTACGACCGCCTCGACCAGGGTCCACGGGCCGGGGCAGAGCGCCGCGATCGGCTGTCCAGCCGCCGCGAAGGCCCGCACGAAGCCGACCGCCTCGGGCACGAGGCGGAGCTTGTCGGGATTCCCGACGCCGCCGGGCAGGACCAGTCCCGCGAAGTCGGTCGGCGAGACATCGGCGACCGCGTGATCGGGATCGTAGCTGTCGCCGGGCTCGGTGTCGTGGTTGACCGTCTTTACCTGATCCTTCTCCGGCGCGAGCAGGACCGGCTGGCCGCCGGCGTCCTTGACCGCCTGCCACGGGCTGGTCAGTTCGACCTGCTCCACACCGGCGTTCGCGACCAGGAACGCGATCCGCTTGCCGACGAGTTCGTTACTCATCTGCCTCTCCCCGTCTTCGGTCATGGCGATCCGCGGCCGGACCACCGAGGACCCGCCCCTCCCCGCACAGGGCGAAGCTAATCCTGAGCGGCCTGGAATGCTTAACGGAAACCCGGTGGCGCCACCCTGGTCGAGGCGGTCACCAACCCCGACTACCAGCCCGGCGCCGACCGCCAGGCGGCTGCTCGCCGCCGCGGCCGCACCGTCTTCGCCCGGTGGCCGTTCCGGGAATGGGCTTGGTCGGAGCCCGATCCGACTGCCCGGCTGGGGTTTTTTAGCAGAGCAGCTTCCGGCGGCCCGGTGACGCCGGCAGCTATTGCTGGCCGAGCTGTTGTCGGGAGACATCGCGCAGGTGGGCGCGCATGGCGGCCTCGGCTTCGGCGGGGTCCCGCTCGTTGAGGGCGGTGACGATGCGGGTGTGCTGCTGGTGGTAGTTGCTGCGCCGTTCGGGGCTGGATGTGCGGCGTTTGAGGCTGCCCCAGACCGGCAGTTCGCGGGCGGTGCTCATGACGTCGAACATGCTCATCAGCAGCTGGTTGTGGACGGACTGGGCGATGGCCCGGTGCAGCTGGGCGTCGCAGCGTTCGAAGTCTTCGTAGCCGTCGCTGCGGCCGCCCGCGGCCAGGCAGCTGATGATGCGGTTCAGGTCGGCCTGGGTGGCCAGGCGGGCTGCGAGCATGGCGACCGGCGGCTCGATGAGGAGCCTGGCCTGCATGATCTCCGCGGGACTGGTGTCGGGCGGAGCCCCGTTGAACTGGCGAGCCGCTCCTTCGGTCAGGAACGTGCCGCGGCCGACGTGCCGGGTGATCAGCCCGTCCTGCTCCAGCAGGCTCAGTGCCCGGCGGATCTCGTTGCGCGACGCCGCGAGCTGCCCGGCCAGGTCCCGCTCGGCCGGGAGCTTCCCACCCGGCCCCAGGGCGCCGCTGGCGGTCTGCTCCTGCAGCATGGCGCGCAGCGCCTGCTCGACGGTCTTCACTAGCCCACCATACCGATACGAACCAATTTAGACCAATACTTAGTCCGGCGAATCCTCGGTATTTCTGGTGTTGGTACTGTTCTACATGCAGTCGCGTGTTTATGATCGAGATCTCATCAAACACATTGGATCTATTGGTTCAGATTGGTTCGGGATGAAACTCGTTACCTTCACCACCGGCTCCGCCGACCGCGTCGGGATCGCCGACCCGGAGCACGGCGTCGTCCGCGATGCCACCGAGGTGCTCGGCGGTACCGACCTCGCCGCGGCCATCAGCCACTGGGACACCAACCGGGCCGCACTAGCGGACGCGCTGCCGTCGCTGCCGACCGCGCCGCTGGACTCGGTGCGGCTGCGCGCGCCGCTGCGGCCGGTCCGGGACATCTTCGCCGTGGGCAAGAACTTCCGGGACCACGTCCGGGAGTTCGGCCGCAGCGGCTACGACACCCCGTCCCGGTCCGAGGAGCTCCCGGACAAGCCGATCATCTTCACCAAGGCCACCACGTCGGTGACCGGCCCGTATGACGACATTGACCCGCACTACGGGGTGACCAGGGAACTGGACTACGAGGGCGAGCTGGGCGTGATCATCGGTCCCGGTGGCCGCGGTGTCACTGCCGCCGATGCGTTCTCGCACGTGTGGGGCTACACCGTCATCAATGACGTCACCGCCCGGGACCTGCAGCGCGAACACAAGCAGTGGGTGCTGGGCAAGTCACTGGACACGCACTGCCCGATGGGCCCGTACGCGGTCAGCGCCGACGAGATCGGCGACGTGACGGCCCTGGAGGTGGACACCTGGGTTAACGGGGAACACCGTCAGTCCGCCCCGGTCAAGGACCTCATCTTCGACATCCCTACCCTGATCGAAACCTTGTCGGCCGGCATCACGCTGCTGCCCGGCGACATCATCGCCACCGGCACCCCGGCCGGAGTCGGGATCGGCTTCGACCCGCGGAAGTTCCTTGTCTCCGGCGACGTGGTCGAGGTATCCATCACCCGGCTCGGCACGATCCGCAACCGAGTCGCCTGACCGGCTCATCCTGACCCGCAACCAGGTCCGCTTCGCCGGCACCAAGGCCACGGTGGCCATGCTCGCCGAGCCGACCAGCCCCCGGCAGCACGCCTTCGACCTCATCGGCACCCCGATCCCGCTCACCTTGAAGTAGTCAGAACACCATTCGGCCCGTGGGCAAAACACCAGGCCAGCCGCGAACCCGCATACCGAACCAGCCGTAACTTCGGGTTAGTTAACGGGTCCGGCGCCTGTCGCAGCGCAAGCGACTCGCGCCTACTTGGTTTTCCTGAAGCGAGAAGACAGGCGTGACTCAGGGGCGGGCGTCGGACAGGTGGGAGCCGAGCTGGTCGAGCAGGCCCTGGGCGGGCTGTCAACCAGAGCGGCGCTGTCATCGCACCGGGAGTTGTCGGCGACGAGGACGCCGCGTGCGTCACCTGGACGCTGGGCTCTAGTGGTTGAAGTGCGTGGGGTCGGGTGGACGCTTGCCCCGGAAGGCGTCGGACAGCTCCTTCGCCTCCTCGGTGTGCAGGTAATAAGGCATGAGGAGGTCGTTGGCGACGCGGGACAGCGCCTCGACCCCTCCGGTCCTGGCCGCGAGCGACGCCTTCACGGCCCGCAGCGCGTGCGAGCCGCGCGCCGCGACGGCCAGTGCCATCTCCCTGACCTCGGCGTCGAACGCCTCGTCGTCCACTACCCGGTTCACCAGGCCCATCTCGTAGGCGCGCTCGGCGGTGACCTTTTCGTTGAGGAACCACATCTCCTTGGCGCGCTTGCGCCCGATGAGGTCTTCGAGCGCCCATGTGCCGTACCCGGCGTCGTAGGACCCCATCATCGGGCCTACCTGGCGGAACACCGCCGAGCGCTTGGCGATCGTCAGGTCACATACCACGTGCAGGACGTTCCCGCCACCGACGGCGTAGCCGTTGACCGCCGCGATGACCGGCTTCGGGTGGCGCTCGATCATCGAGTAGACATCGACGACCGGCAGCACGCCGGGGTAGCCGAGGGTGTCCTCGAGCTGGTCCTTCTCGCCCCCAATGCAGAAGAACCGGTCGCCGGCCCCGGTGAGCACCAGCACCCGGGTGCGGGTCTCCCGCCGGGCCTCCTCCAAGACTGCGTACAGCTCGCGGAGCATCGTGACGTTGAACATGTTCCCGTGGTCGGGCCGGTTAAGGGTCACCGTCAGGACGGGACCCTCCTCGGCGACCAGGATGGTCGAGTACTCGGTTGCGTCAGGCATGGCGTGTCCTACTCCGCGTAACGCCGGACGATGGCGGACATGTCCAGGTGGCCACTGTGACGGGTCGCCTCGGAGTAGATCTCCCGGGTGAGCGCGGTGATCGGCAGCGACGAGCCGACGCCGTGGAACATGCCGATCGCGAGGTCGAGGTCTTTCACGACGCCGGTCATGGCGAAGGAGACCGAGTCGAACTCCTGGTGCAGGAAGCCGGCCTCCCGGCGCTTCATGTACGGGGAGATCCGGCTGATCATGGCGAAGGCCTCCTGGCGGGCCACACCGCAGGCCACCGCCGCTGCCAGCATCTCCCCAGTCATCGCGGAGACCACCGCCAGCATCGCGTTGTGGATCAGCTTGAGGCGGGCCGCGCTGCCCACTGGCCCGACGATCCGGGCCACCCCGAGGGCGTCGAGCACCGGCCGCGCGACCGCGACGGCGCCTTCCTCGCCCCCGAGGATGATGTCGAGGGAGCCGGCCAGCACCGCCCCGGTGCTGCCGAGCAGCGGGGAGTCGATGAGCTTGGACCCGGACGCGGCCAGCGCCTGGGAGAGCTCGATGAGCACGTCAGGCCCACACGTGCTGGTCTCCAGGAAGACCTGGTGGTCGGCCACGCCGAGCAGGCCGTCTGGCCCCTGGAAGACGATACGAAGCGCGGCGGGGTCCAGGACGCTGGTGACGACCAGGTCGGCGCCGGCCCCCGCCTCCGCCGGGGTGGCAGCTACCTCTCCGATGCCGAGATCCTCGGCCTTGGCCCGGGTGCGGTTCCACAGGACGATGTCGAAGCCACCTAGCTCGTCCAGTCGTCGTGCGATGGCCGCACCCATCAAGCCAATCCCCAGAACCGCGACCCGCATGCTCGACTCCTTGTTCTGTATCATAGATTATTGATTCCACCTGACTTGGCGCACATTATCGTGAGGAAGCGGTAGCGCTGAACTGCCGCGAACGATGGACTATCTTCAGGAGTCACTAGATGAGTGCACCCCGTGTGCCTACCGGAAACGACGGTGGCGAGGGTAGGAGTCTGCCCGAGGCTGGGAGAACCTCCGGAGAGGTCGGCCCCGGCCCCGTCCGCCGCACGATGATCAGCTCCCAGGTCCGCGAGATCATCCTGGAGCGCATACTCAGCGGGGACTTCGCCGCCGGAGAGCGGCTGGTCGAGACGCGAATCGCTCGCGAGCTCGGCGTCAGTCAGGGTTCGGTGCGCGAGGCTCTGCGGGCCCTGGAGGGACTTGGGTACGTGGAGTCCGCCCCGCACCGCGGTACCCGGGTCCGCCAGGCGAGGACTCGCGAGGAAGCGCAGGCCCTGCGGCCAGTCCGGGCGGTGCTTGAGCAACTGGCCGCGGAGACCGCGGTGCCGGTGCTCGCGCGGCAGCCGGCCGCCCTGCGGTCCGCCCTGGACGCGATGGGCGAGGCCGCCCAGGCCGGAAACGTGCGAGCCTACGCTCACCAGAGCACCGAGTTCCACCGCATCATCGTCAACGCGTCGGGCAACCCGGCGCTCGTTACCGCCTGGGAATCCCTCGGCGTCGACACCCGGATGCTCGCGACGGCGATCACCTCCGTGGCCGACCTGCAGGTCGCGGCCGAGCGGCATGAGCCGATCTACGAGGCCATCGTCGCCGGGGACGTTAAGAAGACGTCGCTGCTGCTGCAGGAGCACCAGGAGTACTACCTCGCCACGGATCTGTCCTAGCCTGGCGCTGTCCCGGCCCGCCCGCGGCCTCACGCCGGCTCCGCGGGAAACATCCGGGGCAGCTCGACGGGCACCGGCGTGAGGCCCTGCTCATGGAGGTACCGGGCCAGTGTCTGCACGCAGGAGCGGTTCGCCTCGACCCCGTGCGGGAAGGCGTCTCCCCCGAACAGCTCGTCCACCTCATCGAGGTCCGCGCCCAGCCACGGCACGCCGACCGCGAGGCCGGTGAGGGCGCGCATCCGCCGCCGGCCGACCTGCTTGCAGGCGTCGAAGGCCGCGACGAGCGACGCCGCGGCCCACGGGTGCCGCTCGTACACGTCCCGCCGCATGGTTACCAGGTGCATGATCGGGAACATGCGGGTGCGGGTGTAGTAGTCACGCTCCACGGTTCTGTAGTCGGGGAACAGCCTGCGCACCGGGCCGGAGCCGCCGGGGTCGAACCCCTGCGGGGGCTGCGCCGTGACGAGCGCGTCAAGCGCGCCCGATGCCAGCATCTCCTCCAGGTACCGGTCCGTCGGGATGCGCTCCAGCTCCAGGTCCGTCGGCGGCGCCCAGGCGAGGCGCTCCGTCCACGCCGGGGAGGTGAGGCCGCCGGTCCGCCACCGCATGTCCGTGGGACGGACTCCGTACTCGTCCCCCAGGATGCCGCGGATCCACACCGCGGCGGTCATCTGGTACTCCAGCACCCCCACGGTGCGCCCCACCAGGTCCTGCGGGCGGTAGATCCCTGAGTCGCGACCGACGTACACCTGGCTGTGACGGAAGTTGCGCGACACGAAGACCGGCAGCCCGACGAACCGGTCGTCGCCCTGTCCGAGGAGCACCAGGTAGCTCGCCATCGACATCTCGGCGACGTCGTAGGTCTGCTCCTGGATCTGCTGGGAGAACAGTGCCGGCGCGTTGGTGTGCACGTGGTAGCGCAGGTCGATGCCCGCCGGGCGCACCTCCCCGTCGAGCAGCGCCAGCGTACGGTCCCAGTACGCCAGCCCACCGTAGTCGAGCAGCACGTCGTCGCCCGATGAGGGGCTCATGACACCGCCCTGGCCTGCCGGTGCCCCTCGAACACGGCCTCATACGTGGACCTGGGGGCGACGGCGTCCCCGATGGCCTCGCAGCTGACGCCTAGCGCCTCCGCCGCGCCGAGCAGCCCGTTGACCGACTGCCGCGCCGTGACCATGACGACGGTGTCGGCGGGCAGCGTCCTGGTCCGGGAGGGCTGGTAGATGTTGTACAGCTCGACCTGCCCGGGCAGGATCTGCCGCACGAAGTGGTCCGCGATGATCTCGACGCCCGCCTCGTACACCTGCGGCATGATCCACTCGAGGTAGGCGTCGGCGATCGTCTCCATGCCGACCATCGGCCAGCGGGTGACCAGCCGCACCCGGGTCGCCCCGTGGGTGGCGGCGTAGACGGCGGCCAGCGGGCCCGTCAGGTCCGCCTGCTCGTCGATGACGACGACCTCGCCGCTGGGAGCGACCTGCCCCGTGACGATCTGCTCCCAGCCGTAGCACTGGCCGGAGTCCGCCCCTGGCAACGCCTCCCCGGTCCAGCCTTGGAACCCGTCCGCGCAGACCCGTGAGCCCGTCGCGACGACGACGTGGTCGGCGGCGTGCTCGCGGACCAGTTCTCTCAGCGTGTTGGCGTCAACGGGCGTGGACACCCGGATCTCGCAGCCTGCCTTCGTCGCCTGCGCGGCCAGCCATGTGCCGATCTCGCCGTACTTCTCCCGGCTGGGCAGCAGCGACTGCAGCCGCACGTGGCCGCCGATCTCTGCCTCCTTCGCGACGACCAGGACCTGATGGCCGCGCCCGGCCGCGACGCGGGCGAACTCCAGGCCCGCGGGCCCGGCGCCGATAACGAGCAGCCGGCGTGACGGCCCCGAGGCGACGGCCACTGCCTTGCCCCAGTGCGCCTCGCGCCCGACCGTGGGGTTGTAGACGCATTGGACGCGCTGGCCCTTGGAGACGCTCTTCCAGCAGTGGTTGGCGGCGACGCACTTGCGGATGTCGTCTTCTCGTCCCTCCGCAACCTTCAGCCCCCAGTCCGGGTCGGTGAAGTGCTGGCGGGCGATGCCGATCCCGTCCGCGACGCCCTCGGTCAGCAGCTGCTCGGCGACGTCGGGCATGGTGATGCGGCCCACCATGAACACCGGGTTGCGGCTCACGGCCTTGATGCCGGCCGCGTATTCCCGCTCCCACCCGGCCTCGAAGTGCATGGGCGAGTGAATCCACTGGTGGTGGACCCCGACGCTGACGTCCACGAAGTCGACGTCGGTGCGCGCCTCGATGTCCCGCACGATCTGCTGGACCTCATCGGATTCCAGGTCACCGGGCCAAAACGACGTGGAGTTGATCCGGAACCCGAGGAACGGGCCGTCGCCGATCCCCTCCCGCATCCGGTTCAGCGCCTCGATGACGAAGCGCAGCCGGTTCTCGTACGAGCCGCCCCACTTGTCGGTCCGCTTGTTGTACAGCGGGGAGATGAACTGCCACGGCATGTACCCGTGGCACAGGTGGAGCTGGACCCCGTCCAGGCCGGCCTGGATCGCGCGGCGGGCCGAGTCCCGGTGCGCGTCGAGGATCTCCTCGATCTCGGCGTCGGTGAGCTCCTTGGGGGTGCTGCCGCCCGGGAACTCCCCAAGCGGCACCTGGCTTGGCGCCATCGTGTACCAGGTGTGGTCGAGGTCGGCGGTGGGGTCCATCTTGTAGCTGGGGAAGCCGCGCACTCCGGTGTGCCGCAGCTGCACGGCCAGCTTCGTGCCGTGCTTGTGGACGGCGTCGGCGACGCGGGCGAACCCCTCGATCTGCTCGTCCTCCCACAGGCCAGGCTGGGCCAGCGGGGCGGCGATCGAGCTGCGGTGCACGTGCGTGCCGCCGATGATGATCAGTCCTGCTCCGCCCGACGCCCGTTCCTCGTAGTACGGTGCGCTCAGCTCGTTGAACCGGGCAGTCTGCGGGCTGGCGACCCAGGACGGGCAGGTCGCCGGGAAGATGATCCGGTTCTTGAGCGTGGTGTTGCGGATCCTGAGCTCGCTGAGCAGGCGGGGGTAGCGGGCCGCGCCCACGGCGGAGCTATCCGCCGAGGTCCAACTCATGACTTCTCCTTCAGCTGGCTGGTTGGCGGGACCGGTCCCCGCGCAACGGTCATCCCGTGCGGGCACCGCGTGCGACGGACCAGGGTGCTGCTAGCCGTTGACCTTCGCCGCGGCGGCCGTCACCTGGGCCGGCGTGACGGTGGTTACGGTCGTGAGGCCGCCGGAGCCGTCCGACTTGACAACGTCACAGGGGCCGGACACGTTGTTGTGGGAGTCGAAGTCCATCGGCCCGCTTGCGCCCTCGTAGTTGATCTTCGTCCCGGCCTTGAGCAGCGAGAGGCAGGAGGAGTACGTGTAGCAGGCGGTCCCCGGCGGGTTGGACACGTGCGGCAGGGCGCCGGTGATACCCGTGTTCGAGGTTCCCTTGGCGTAGTCCATCGCCAGCGCGAGGTCGAGCACGCCGTCGTAGGCGTAGTTCGCGCCGCCGACCGGCGCCTCGTTGTACAGCGACTTGAACCCCGCGGTGAACGCGCTACCCGCCGGGTTCGTCGGAGTGCCGCCCTGTACGGAGGTCACCGCCGCACGGGCATAGGCCGGCGTCACCGCCTTGATCCAGTCGCTGCCGGCCGTCACGTCGGTGCCGTAGAAGGGCATCGTGGTCCCGACCTGGCTGCGCAGCTCGGAGAAGAACGTCGCGGCCGGGGGGGGGTCGAGCTGGCCGAGGATGGCCTGGGGGTGGGTCCCCGTGATCTTCACGATCTCGGAGCTGTAGGAGCTGACGCCTGGCGTGACGTTCACCGTCGTGGTGACGGTGCCGCCCAGCTTGGTGAAGTCCTTGATGAGGAACGGCTCCAGTTCCTGCTGCGATGCCTCCGTCGTGAACAGCACCGCCGCCTTCTTCACGCCCACGCTGATGGCGTGGTAAGCGAGCGCGAGGGCGAGCTGGGAGTCCGACGGATTGATGCGCCAGACCCACGGGTCGGTGTTGTTGTCGAAGGCGGTGGAGCCGCCGTTGAAAAAGTCCGGGATCTTATTCCGGTCGATGATGGACTGCACGCCGAAGATCTCCAGCGTGGTCGGGCCGATGACGGCGACCGGGTGGTTGGTCGCGAGCTCCTGCTGGAATACCGGGACGGCGTCCGCCGGGTCGCCCTTGGTGTCGACCTTGTCGAGTATGATCTTGCGGCCGTTCACGCCGCCGGCCGCGTTGACCGCCGCCGCGCCGACCGCGGCCCCCTGGTACATCGCCTGGCCGATCTGGGCGTACGCACCGGTGTAGGAGGTCAGGACGGTTACGTGGATGTCCCCGCCGGCGCTGCTTGCACTTGCACCGGACGAGCCGCCCGTCGAGGAAGACGATGAGCAGGCTGCTAGCGTCGTCCCCCCGACGGCGAGGACGCTCACGAGAGCCGCGAACGATCGGAAAGAAGGGCTATATCTAGTCATATGATCACCTTTGAACACCTTGTCGGTCGATATCTTTTGGTCGATACCTCGCTGCTGGGGCGGCCGGTTACTTCGCTTACTTGGCATGGCGGGACGCTCACTGTCCCCCGAGATACATCTCGACTAGGTTCGGGCGGGCGAGCAGTTCCGGACCGGACCCTCGTGCGACGATCTCGCCATCGACCATCACGTAGGCGGCCCGGGAGTTGGACAGCGCCCGACGCGTGTTCTGCTCGATGATCAAGATCCCGATCCCCCGCGCCTGGACGGCGAGGATGTGCTCCCACACCTGGAGCTCGACCTGCGGCGCGAGGCCGGCCGTCGGCTCGTCGAGCAGCAGGAGCTTCGGGTCAGCCATGAGGGCACGGGACAGGGCGAGCATGCTCCGCTGGCCGCCGGATAGGGTGCCGGCCTGGCGGTGCATCGCTGCCTCCAGTGGCGGGAACAGCTCGCAGATGGAGTCGATGCGCTCCTTTACCCCGTGGCGATGCGCGCGGCGGCGCTTGGAGTACGCGCCGACGCGGAGGTTCTCCTGCACTGTGAGGGTGGCGAACACGTTCGCGACCTGCGGCACGTACCCAAGGCCCCGGGACACGCGTACCTCGGTGGGGACGCCGGTGACGTCCTGGCCGTCGAACGTGATCTTGCCGCCCATGGTCCGCAGAACCCCGCTGATGGACTTCAGCGCGGTTGACTTCCCGGCCCCGTTCGGCCCGACGATGCAGTTGACCTGCCCGGCCATCACGTCGAACGAGATGCTGCGGACGATGGGCGCCGCGCCGTAGCCGACGCTGAGGTCGGAGACGGACAGGATGGGCGTGTCGGCGGGTGTCATGCCTGTCCCAGGTATGCCGAGACGACCTCGGGATTTCGCCGCAGGTCCGACATGGACCCGCGGCCGATGACGGCACCGGTGGCCATGACGACGACGCTGTCGCAGAACCTCTCGATAAAGCGGAGGTTGTGCTCGATGAGCAGGACGGTCGATCCCGAGCTGCGCAGCGTCTGGATCGCCACTCCCAGTTCCTCGCCGAGAACCGGATTGACCCCGGCGAGCGGTTCGTCGAGCAGTACCATCTGCGGCGCCACCATCGAGATGCGGGCGAACTCAAGCAGCCGCTTCTGGCCACCCGACAGCGCGCTGGCCGGCTTGTCGGCCACCGGCGTCAGCCGTAGCCGGTCGAGGATTCCCCGTGCGCGCTCCTCCAAGGCGATGTCCTCCCGGCGCAGTGCACGGCGGGCGAGCACGGCGCGCCAGACGCCCTCCCGGTTGCCGGCCGGCGCTGCCGCCAGCACGTTTTCCAGGACGGTCAGCCTGGGCCACTCCCGGGCCACCTGGAAGGTCCTGATCAGCCCGGCGTTGCTGATCTTCTCCATCGGCAGGCCGGTGATGTCCCTGTCACGGAGGTGGATCGAGCCGCGTTCCGGCTTGAGCAGCCCGGAGATCAGGTTGATCATCGTGCTCTTGCCAGCGCCGTTCGGTCCCACCAGCCCAGTGATCGAGTTGTCGGCGACGGTGAACGAGCAGCCGTTGACCGCCTTGACCCCGCCGAAGCTGCGCCACACGTCCTCGACGGTGAGCGCAGGCGTCGCCCCGGTCATGACTGCGCCCCGACGGGGCCGTCAGATGGCGTCGCGGCCGGGGCTGACCGGCGCAGCCGGGCCGTCCAGTGGCCGTGCGTGAGGAGCTGTCCGTATCGGCTCTGCAACTCGGGGAAGAGCCCGGCCGGCCGGAACCACAAGGTGAGGATGATGAGCAGCCCGATGACCATGTTCTCGATGGCGGGGCCGGAGTCGGCGCCGCTACCGATCGTGCCCAGGTGGGCGACGCCCTGGACGAACGCGACGAGCACAAGCGAGGCGCCGACGATGGCACCGAGGTTGTTGCCGGTGCCGCCGACGAGGAGCGCCCCGTACAGCAGGAACGTCTCCAGGGCAGACCACGCGACCGGGCTGAAGGCGGTCACGTAGTTGATGAGCAGCGCGCCGCCGATGGAACCGACGATCCCGCCGATGACGTACGCCTTCAGCCGCAGGGCGAAGGGGTTGCGACCGTAGGCCCTCGACGCGACCTCGTCCTCCCGGACGGCGCGCACCGCCAAGCCGAAGGGGCTGCGCCGGATCATCTCCAGGACCAGGTAGACCGCGACCATGATGACGAGGCACAGGACGAGGAAGAACGTGGCGAAGTTGTCGGGCGACAGCGCCCACACGCCGCCGAAGGGCTGCGGCAGGCCGTACAGCCCGTTGTAGCCGTTGAACAGCGGCTTGTACTGGGCGATGAAGGTGTAGGCGATGATCGTGAACGACACGGTTACGATGCCGAAGTAGCTCGCTCGCAGCCTGCGCAGGGCCACGAAGCCGAGGACGACCGACAGCAGGGCGCCCGCGACCGCCGCGGCGAGGACGCCGACGATGAACGACTGGTGCAGCCCGAGCACGTAGCTGACGCTGGCCAGGCTGTTCGCCTTGGGGAGCACGACGACGCCGTATACGTAGGCCCCAATGGCCGGGAAGATGTAGAAGCCAAGGTCGAGCTCGCCGGCGTAGCCCCAGCGGACGTTGACGCCCATGGTCAAGATGGCGAGGATCGCGGCCTGCGTTGCGACGGAGATTAGGTACTGGCCCATGTCAAGCCACCGCCAGGCCCTTGGCCGGGATGAGTCCCTGCGGCCTGAGCAGCAGCGCCACGATGAGGATCGCGAACGCGACGACCTGCTTGTAGTCCGAGGGAATGTAGCTCGCGGCGACCTCCATCGCCAGCCCGACGACGACCGCCCCGACCATCGCCCCGTAGGGCTGGCCGATCCCGCCGAGGATGGCGGCCGCGAACACCACGAGGAGGAAGTCGAACCCCATGGTGGGGGTCAGACCGCCGGCGTCCAGCGCCAGGATGTACCCGGCCAGGCCGGCCAGGCTCCCCGTGATCGCCCAGGTCAGGTTGATGATCCGGCGCGAATTTATCCCGCTGGACTCCGCGAGCATCGGGCTCTCGGCGACGGCCCGTTGCGCCCGGCCGAAGGAGGTGTACTTCAGCATCCCGTGCACCCCGAGCATGACGACGATCGCGATGCCGATGATGATGAGCTGCTCAGTCGTCAGCAGCAGCCCAATGACGTGATGCGGTGCTCCCGCGCTGACCTGCAGCGTGGCGGTCTGGCCGCCGTAGCGGAAGAGCACCACGTTCTGGACGATGAGCGAGATGCCGATCGTGAGGACGAACAGCGTGAGTTGTGCGGCTCCCCGCTTGCGGAAGGGCGCGATGACCGCGAGGTTCATGACCATGCCGAGCACGGCCCCCGCGACGATGGCCGCGATGCCCGACAGGACGACGTTGCCCCACGCCTGGTATGTGCTGTACGCGGCGTAGGCGCCGACCGTCATCATTTCGCCGTGCGCGAAGTTGGGAAAGTTGGTGACGCCGAACTGCAGCGACAGCGCGACCGTGGAGATCGCCAGCACCGCCGCGGTCGCGAGCCCGAAACCAATACCGAGCAGTAGTGCGTTCATGCGTCCCCCGAGTTGGCCAGCAAGCTGGTGAGGTCGGGCCGGTCCAAGGCGGGTACAGGATCGGCGTAGTCGTCCGGGGCGCGGACGTGCAATCGACCGCCCAAGGCAGTCCGGATCGTGGCCAGCCGCATCGGTGTCGGCCTCCTCGTCACTAAATCATCGTTTATTGATGATGCTGGAGTATGTCCCGCTCCGCCGGGCGCAGTCAAGAGCGCGGCACGGCGTCGACACGCAGACGTAACGTAACCGTGATCATGCAGGTGAGACGGTGGGCAGCCGGAAATCGCCTGCGCCCGAGGCCCGGATGCCGGTGGTTCCCTGCTAAACGGGCCGGGCGCCGGGCGCCGTCCGCGTGCTGCCGAACACCGGGTCGCGCTTGTCCACGAACGCCCGCAGCCCCTCCTGCGCGTCACGCGACAGCAGAAGCCGGTTGGACGGGCTGACCTCGAGTTCCAGCCCCGCTTGCAGGCTCGTGCTCGCTCCCTCGCGGGCGGCCTGCTTGATCGCCGCCAGCGCGTCCGGGGCCAGCGCGCGCAGCCGCCGGGCGTACGCCGAGCAGCCACCGGACAGCTCGTCGGCCTCGAACAGCTGGGAGACCAGTCCCATGTCCAGGGCCGCGGCGGCGTCTACCTGGCGGCCCGACAGCAGCAGGTCGAGCGCCCGGCCCATGCCGATGAGGCGGGGCAGCCGCTGGCTGCCGCCGAAGCCTGGCATGATCCCGAGCCTGACCTCCGGCTGGCCGAAGCGAGCCGCGGTCGACGCGAGCCGGATGTCCGCCGCCAGGGCAAGCTCGCACCCGCCACCGAGCGCGAGGCCGTTGACCGCTGCGATGACGGGCAGCGGCAGCGCGGCGATCCTGGCGAGGACCCGCTGTCGAGGGCCGTCCGCTCGCCAGCCCGCTCCGGAGGTGTCGCCGCGGCCTCGCCGATGTCCGCGCCGACGACGAAGAATCGCGAACCTGCGCCGGAGTCCTCCTAGCTCTCGACTGTGTTCTCGGTGCGTTCCGGGCCGGCCCGCCGGTCGCCTGCAGGGCCGCCGGGTGTGTCGCCGGCGATGCGGAGCACCGGCCGCGCCGGGTGGAACGCATCGGCCAGTGCCCGCTCCACCGCGGGCTGGTCGGTCCAGGCCACCGTCCGCATCGGGGGCGCCGCCAGCGTTCCCTGGCCGCTCCAGTGCAGGAGCATCGCGG
>VFSW01007894.1_pt1 | contig 15378 bp, 20 predicted proteins | sample 5358111 | NCBI WGS metagenome assembly VFSW01 (sample SAMN11554181, study PRJNA540505) | mine drainage metagenome | isolation source: sediment from site ElyBrook_90M | place: USA: Ely Copper Mine, Vershire, VT | collected 2017
ATAATATTCGAGTTTCTGTATAACTCAAAACTGTACAGCGATTTATTTCCTTAAAGTTTAAGGAAATTTTAATAATTATACCTTTATTATGTGGTTTATTGGCTAAGGAAGACGCAAACAAGGAGAACAAGGAGCAGCCTAAAGAGCAGCACCAGGAGAAGAAGGCAGCTAGCACCAGCAGCATAGTAAGAATTGCGGGAAGGGACATAGACGGCGAACTGGACATACCAAGCGCACTTAGGGAAATCAAGGGAATAGGATACAATCTTTCACACGCTCTTTCTTTGGGGATAAGGGACACATTCGGAATACCGCTTAATACTACAATAGGTTCACTTGACGAGGCAAAGATGCTTCAGGTCGAATCGATGATAAAGGATCCTAGGAAGGCGAATATACCCATCTTCATACTTAACAGGAGGAAGGACAGGGAGAGCGGAGAGGACCTGCACCTTGTAGGAACTGACCTCATCGTCAAGAACAGGCAGGATATAGAGAATGATATCAAGATCCAGACTTATAGAGGATTCAGGCACAGGTACGGACAGAAGGTGCGCGGACAGAAGACAAGGTCAACTGGAAGAACTGGCGCAACAGTCGGAGTCACAAAGTCGAAGGTCGAGGCTGCAGCAAAGGCTGCAAAGGCCCCTTCAGGAGGACCGGCAGGCGCCCCTGCGGGAGAGAAGTCGGCCGCACCTGCAGCAGCTCCAGCCGGAGAGGCAAAGAAGTGATTGAATGGGAGACCCGATACGAAACAGGAGGACTTATCAGCGTTCAAAGATCATGTGGAACAGGGTTAGGATCGACCACGAGCATGAGATAAAGGAAAGATACGGATTGAGGAACCTAAGAGAGCTGTGGACCGCAAGCACCGAAGTGAGCAGGATAAGGAGGAATGCCAGAGAAGTGCTCTCCAACAAGGCTGGAGAAAACGTAGGAAAGGACATCATAAGCAGGTTAGTAAAGTACAACATAGTAAGCAAGGATGCAAAGGTCGATGACCTTCTCGGAGTAACGCCGGAGGCAATACTGGGCAGGAGGCTGCAGTCAATAGTGCTCAAGGTGGGATTATCAAAGACGATAAAGCAGTCAAGGCAGCTTATAACCCACGGATTCATATCGATAAACGGAAGGAAGGTAAAGTCGCCAGGATACCTTGTTACCTCTGATGAGGAGACAAAGGTAGGATATTACAAGCCGATAGACCTAAGCGCAGCGCCACAGGCTCCAAGCGCACCTGCGCCAACACAGGCGCCTGAAGCAAAGAAGGAGGAATAATTATGCCAGGAAAAAAGAAGGCCGAACCAAAGCCAAAAGAAAAGCAGCAACAGCAGCAGAAGGACTCTGCAAAGGATAATATATCGTATGAAAAAGTGGCAATGGACGCGCAGGAGAAGTACAGCGCGCAAAAGGCGATAAGATGGGGAGTCGCGCATATATATTCGTCAAAGAACAACACAATAATCACGCTAACTGACTTATCTGGATGCGAGACCATCGCAACGGGCAGCGGAGGAATGGTGGTAAGCGCAGACCACGAGGAAGGATCCCCTTATGCAGCAATGCAGGCGGCATACAAGGTAGCCGCAACTGCAATAGAGAAGGGAGTCACTAACATAAACATAAAGATACGAGCACCGGGAGGCCACGGATCGAAGATCCCTGGACACGGAGCACAGTCCGTAGTAAGGTCCCTTGCAAGGAGCGGGATAAAGATAGGAAGCATTGAAGATGTTACCCCTATGCCAACAGACACCACAAAGAGGCCTGGAGGCAGAAGAGGAAGAAGAGTATAGTTGCTCTTTAAGTTTTCCCCGGTGATTCCATGAAGATCGTTATTGTTGGTAGCATATCTTTTATAGAAAAAATGAGAGAGTCAGCCAAGCTTCTCGAGAGCGCAGGCCACAAGGTGATACTCCCCCCATCCGCAATGCTCAACCAGACTAAGGAATACTGGGAGGAGGTTAAGAGCAAGAAGCCCGAGGAGTTCATCAAGGTCGGCAGGGAGAGGAACATGAAGTACTTCGGCGAGATAAAGTCAGCCGATGCCGTGCTGGTGATGAACCTTCCGAAGAACGGGATTGACGGATACATAGGCGCAAACACGCTAATGGAACTGGCCATAGCATTCGAGCACAACAAGAAGATATTCCTTTACAGCGCGCCTTCGGGCGACTTCTTTGCAGCGGAGGAACTAAGCTACATGAAGCCAGTGGTAATCAACGCAGACGTAAAGAAGATAAAATAGCTATTTATAAGACTTATTCGCAAGCCTTAAAAATGAGGATGGGCCAGGTTGACCTATGGCCCACAAACACAGGCTTGCAGAGAGCGATCCGCTTATTGGCGCTTCAAAGGAACTTGCCGCAGTGATAGTCGCCGAGGCCCTGAAGGGCAACCTCACAAGAAGGGACATTGCCGTGGACAGGGACCCGAATCCTTTACTTGATATCGGATCCTCCTTTAGGGGAAGAATAAGCTCGAAACGACTGCGTGTAAGGGGAGGAGTAGTTGGGCTTGCGGTTGATGCCGCGGATGGAGCAGAATACCAAAACGCTCTGTTAAGCTTGGCTCGGGGGCTCAGGGAAGATCGTGACGATTACAGCATAACCAGGGTGGACAGTGAGTGGAAGATCAGGCTAAGGACATGGATTGACGATTTCCTGGAGGGGAAGTAGGCTTAGGCCGGGGGATAAAGGAAGGCAGCGGCGCTGTTCGCAAGGCCTATTATCGTCTGGGGGAATATGCCGAAGAGTATAGTGATTATTAGGCATACTACTATGACGATTTGGGTGAACTGGCCTATCGCAATGGGATGCGCCCCCTCCTTGTTTGCGTACATTGCCATTATCACCCTTGCGTAGTAGAAGACGGAGAGTGCGGTGTTTATTATTCCGAAGATTGCAAGCCAGACAAGGTTCGCGTTTATTGCGCTGATGAAGAGCAGGAACTTACCTATGAAACCCGTGGTGAAAGGCAGCCCTATGAGCGAGAGCATGAATACGCTCATTGCAAAAGCCAGGAAGCTGCTCTCTCCGCTCAGTCCTATCATGTCGTCTATTTCATTGCGGTTCTTCGATTCGAGGATGGCGATTATCGCAAGTATGCCTATGAATATGAACATGTGCGAGAATATCTGGAAAATAGTTGCAGCTATTCCTGCGTCGTTTGCAACGGCTATGCCTATGAGCATGTAGCCGGCCTGGGATATCGATGAATATGCGAGCATGCGCTTTGTGTTCCTCTGCATGAGCGCGACTATGTTTCCGTAGAACATAGTTAGAACGGAAAGCACCGCGACAAAGATGAATATGGGCTTGCTCGCTATGAATATTATTATCAGTACCTGCATCAGTGCGACAAAGCCGACCTTCTTGTTTATTCCCCCGAGCATCGCGTTCACGTAGGCTGAAGAGCCGGTGTAGATGTCTGGTATCAGGACGTTGAACGGGAAGATCGAGGCCTCAAACCCCAGCGCCGCAATGAAGAGAAGTGCGGCAAATGACATCAGCGTGGTCTGCGAATACGAATGGAGCGCAAAGCTGTTTGTATTGCCGTATACGATGACTATCGCAAATGATAGTATCGCTATGGACACCGCGGCCATTATGAAGAGTTTTGCCGCGGCCTCAAGTCCCTTCTTTGAGAGGAGTATTATGAACACCACTGGGAGGCTTGAGAGCTCAAGGCCAATGAATATTGTTATCAGAGATATTGCGGACGATACGACATACATTCCCAGGAGCGCGAAGCTGGATATCAGCGCGAAGTCGCCGTAGTTCTCGGAATACGTGAATGCGATGAGGTTGACCAGAAGCAGCGAGAGGGTGAACATCAGTCCGAAGAACAGGGAGAACGAATTTATAGAGAATGTATTTAGGATTACCTCATTTGCGCCAGTGGAGATTAGGTAGATGAAGCTGAAATGCAGAGCCAGCAGTACTGCGCAGTTAAACGCGAACTGCATCCTCTTGTCCCCGATTATGCTTAGCACCAGGTTGCCCAGCAGCATCGCCGCGGCCAGAATCATTACGATGATTGAGAAGTCCATTAGACTATCACCAGCACGTAGAAGGCCGCAAAGAGTGCAGCGACCCCGATCATCACTATAAGCGCATACAGATTTATGTCCCCTACAGAGACCCTTCTTACTGAGAGGCCCGCAAGCATTGTCAGCCTGCCTATTCCGTCAAATGCGTCGCTTATGTAGGAGTCAAGGAGGCCGGCAGCCTCCCCTATCTCGTTGAAAAATGCGGTGGAGAGATTATAGGCGAACTTCATGATTGGCCTGGTGTATATTATCTTGTCGAACCTATCTGCGCTCACCTTTATCATCCCCCTTGCATATACTGCGTAGCTTAGTATCGCGCCTACGGCTATGAGCGCAAGGAATATCAGGCTGTCATTTACGCCTATATGCAGGCTAAGTCCGGAAAGGAAGGGAAGGTAGCTGCCGTATCCTATGAATCCAGGCACGTAAAGGAAGAATGCCGATGCAGCTATTGTGAATACTGCAAGAGCGACCATAGGGTACACCATTTCCTTTGGCTGCGTAACGTACCTGTTGACAAGGCCGGGCCTTGAAGGGCTCTTTGAAGAATAGAAGAGCCACCTGAATATGTAGAAGCTGGTGAGAAGGCTTATTGCGGATATTATCGCATAGACTGCAATGTTTGCCGAGAGCGCGCTGCTTAGCCCCTCGTTTGCAAAGAAGCCAGAGAAGGGTATGAAGCCTGCAAGGGAGAGCACTCCTGCAAGAGTGGTGAGGTATATCAGCCTGTTTGACCTGAGCCCGGATGCACCGTTAAGATAGTCGCTGCCAGTGGCCTCCATTATGTTGCCTGCACTGAAGAATAGCAGGGCCTTGTAGAATGTCTGGACGAAGAAGAAATATATGGCGGCAAGAAGGGCTCCGCTTCCTATAGCGATGAACATTATGGACAGCTCCTGTATTGTCGAGTATGCTATTACCTTCTTTATCTGCAGCTCCCTTAGCGCACCGAATGTCGCTATTATTGCAGTGACTATTCCTAGGATCAGGATTATCGGAAGCGTTCCGGTTGCCTTGAACAGTGGAAAGAGGAGCATTGCGACAAACACTCCCGCCTTGACCATGGTGCTTGAATGAAGGTATGCAGATACAGGAGTTGGGCCCTCCATTGCGTCGGTAAGCCATTCATGGAATGGGAACTGGGCAGACTTGGTGAATATTGCGATGAGAAGCAGGACCGTTCCTGCATAAGCGCCGGGAGAGGCAAGAAGGGCTGTTGCGGAAATTATGCTGCTGAACTCGAGTGTTCCGAATGTATTCCAGAATAATATTATCGATCCGAGCAGGGCAAGGTCCCCGATGAATATCATAGTGATTGCAAGCCTCGCCGCCCTGTTCGCACTGTCCCTGCCATTCCAGAATCCTATAAGGAGGTAGCTTGTAAGGCTCAGGAACTCCCATGCTATGAAGAGCGTTATGAAGTTGCCGCTTATGGAGAAGAGCGCCATCGCGGCCTCGAATGAGAGAAGCTCTAGGTAAAAGCGCCTCTGCTCGCTTGGAGCAGCCATGTACCCCGAAGAGTACACCATCACTATTGTGCCCACCAGCGTGACAAGAAGCAGCAGCATGAAGTTAAGCGGAGCTACAAGTATGCTTATGTTGAGAGTGTGGCCTCCTAGGCTGAACCATGGCATTACTGCATTGCCGTAGTCTGCAAGAAGAGCAATGAGGAAAGATATTGCGCTTGCGCCTATTGCAATCTGCCTTAATTTTGGAATCTCCTTGTAGAATGCCACTGCTACGATTCCCAGGATCAGGGGCAGAAGTGCAAAGAGTGCCGATATCATATTACCACTTTAGTTTCGAGAGCTTCCTAACGTCGAATTCGGCCCCCCTGTGCTTCATGTAAACGTAGAATGTTATGACTGTTATTATCTCCACTGCGGCAACAGCGAATATCGACATTAGCATTATCACCGCATCCGGATTTACAATTGCGTTGCTTGAGAAGAACCCGACAAGAAGTATTATGCTTGCTACAAATATCAGCTCTATGGATAGCATTATCACTATTAGGTGCCTGTCTGTTGCCACTCCGGCCAGCCCTATGGAGAGGAGCGCAATGCTCAATGCGAATATCCCTATTAGCGGTATCAAACTATCAGCTTGGCGAATTTCTTTATTATCAAGGTCCCTGCGATTGTCACGGAAAATAGGAGTATCACTACGATATAAAGGGTCGGATATCCGTACTGGAATGCAGATGCCGCGGCATTAAGGAAGTTCGGAGTTGGCGCAGATGCCTGTGCAGGAAGGTATACCAGAAGGAGGACCATGAAGGCGAAGAACACAGCTGCGATTATTCCAAAATATTCCAGGCTTATCAGCTTTATGTTCTTCTCCTCGGTTGCAACGGCGACTATAAGATATGTGGAGAGTCCCCCGATGAAGATTATCAGCATGAGTATCGCTATAAGCGTCTGTCCAAGAAGCAAGAATAGAAGTGCGCTTCCAAGGAATGCGCCGCTTAGCGCGATCACCGCCCTTACCAGCTTCTTCTGGACGAAGATTAGCAGCGCGGATATTACCGTCAATGGGGCTAGAAGATAAAAAGCGTATAAGTCAAGCATGGCAGAACCTATTCTAGTTCTTCGGGCCTGGTGAGTAGCTCCCTCTTGTCGTAAACCTCGTAGTCGTAGCTCTTTGTAAGGGTGAGGCACTTTGGAGGGCATACCTCTTCGCACAGCGCACAGAACAGGCACCGCTCATGGCCGACCTGCGGCATTATCTTGTCGCCCTTGTCGGTTGCAACATTGACCATGGTTATTGTCTTGTTCGGGCAGATTATGGCGCATGCGGAGCAGCTTATGCACGTGGCCATGTCAAGCCTGAGCTTTCCGCGGTAGTTGTCAGGAAGGGATTCCCTCATCTCGGGATATTCTGTTGTGTATGGCTTGTCTAGTAGCGTCGTCTTTATTGTCTTTATCATAGGCTCTATCATACCGATCACCCTACAAACAGTATATATGTGATTATAAGATTTATTAATGAGAGCGGTATCAGCCAGACCCATCCAAGCCTAAGTATCCTGTCGATCCTCATCCTGAAGGTCGTGGCCCTCACCATTATTATGAAAATTGATATCACAAATGCCTTTGCAACCATCCAGAATAGTGGCGGCAGGAACGATGGACCAAGCCATCCTCCGAAGAATAGTATCGCGATTATGATGCTTCCCAGAAACATCCTTGAGTAGTCAAGGAATAGGGAGAGGGCGTAGTATGGGGAGCTGTAATCCGTGAGCCAGCCGGCTATGAGCTCGTTGTCGGCCTCCTTGAGGTCGAAGGGAGGCCTCTCGAACTCCGCAAGCATGGTTATGAAGAGCACAATGAATCCTATGGGCATGAGCACTACGTAGTAGTTTGAGGACTGGCTGAGGATTATCTGCTGTATGCTGTACGAGCCGTTGAGGAGCGCTATTGCGGCCACTACTATCAGCGTTGGCAGCTCGTAGCTTATGAGTATGAGCACGGACCTTTGCGCCGCTATGTCTGCGAACTTGTTGCCTGTCGCAAATCCCGCAGTGAATAGAAGTAGAGGCATGAATGCTATGAGGGTGAATACTATCAGCAGCCCGAGGCCCAGGTTTGTCGCCTGCAGGTCCGGGGAATATGGAAGGAGCATCACTATGAATATGGATGCTGCAAGAAGCAATGGAAGCGAGAACGTGTAAAGCAGCTGGTCAGCATTGTCAAGGGATACATCCTGCTTGCTCAGAAGCTTTATCAGGTCCGCGAGGTTCTGCAGTATCCCCCATGGGCCCACGTATGTTGGTCCGTGCCTCATCTGCGCCCTTGCGATAAGCTTCCTCTCCAGCCATCCTACCATGTAGCCGAATATGGAGAATATTATGAACACTATTATTGCGTAGATTATTATTCCGACAATATTGAACAGGAGGTTGGGCGAATTGAGCCATGACGCTATGTCGACCTGGTCCATTACAAGATTTGCCATCATCTATCAACACCCCCCATAACAAGGTCAAGGCTCCCCATTATCGCAAACAGGTCCGCTATCTTCGCGCCCTTTGACATGTGCCTAAGCGCAGCAAGGTTTATGAAGTTCGGGGACCTTATCGAGAGCCTGTATGGCTTTTGCGGATCGGCGACATGATACATGAGTACCTCTCCCCTCGGAAGCTCCCTGTTTACTGTCACTATCCTGTTTACGGGGTTCGGGCTTCTGAGCTTTACAGGCATGCCTACTGCGTCGCCTTCGGGCATAGAATTGAGCGCTGCGAGAACTATCCTTATGCTCTCCCTCATCTCAAGCATCCTGATCTTATACCTTGCAAAGTTGTCCCCGTCGATAAGTGTCTTGGTGTTGAAGTGCAGCTTTTCGTATACGTAATATGGATTGTTCTTCCTCACATCGTAGTCTACGCCTGATGCCCTAAGGACAGGCCCTGAAACCCCAAGGTCCTTTGCCTGCTTCGCGGTGATGACTCCGACGCCCTTCATCCTCTCCGTGAATACTGGGCTCTTTTCTATGTAGCTCTCGTATTCTGCGACCCTCCCCTCCATGTATTCCATCACCTTGACCGTATGCTCCCTGAAATCCGGCGAAACGTCCCTGTTCAGGCCGCCAAGCCTCATGTTTACGTAGAACATCCTTGAGCCTGATGCCTCCTGGAGAAGGTCGAGTATCCTGTCCCTGTCCTGGAATGCCCACATGAACCCGGTGAACATCTGCCCAAGGTCATTGCACATGAGCCCTATCCCAAGGAGGTGGCTTGCAATCCTCTGAAGCTCAAGAAGTATGGTCCTTAGGTACTGGGCCCTCTCCTTCACCTCTATTCCCATCGCAGCCTCTACCGCAGCAACATATACCTCGTCATAAGACATAGGAGCAACATAATCGAGTTTCTCCATGTAAGGCGGGCTTTGCATGTACATCCTTGTCTCAACGAGCTTCTCTACTCCCCTGTGCAAAAAGCCTATGTGAGGCTCGACGTTCACTATGGTATCGCCGTCGAGATCCACCTCAAGGCGTATGACTCCGTGAGTGCTCGGATGCACAGGCCCTATATTTATCCTTGTAATCGTCATCAAAATCACTTCTTTGCAGTTTCATCGGTCCTGTACTGTTCGCCCCACTGGAATGACTTCCTAAGCGGCGGGTCTATGCCGTCCCACTTCTCCAGCAGGAGCCTTTGGGCATTTCTTCCCTTTATCGTTATGCCGAACATCTCGTACATCTCGCGCTCGTACCAGTCAGCGGCCTTGTGTATGTCCATTATCGTTGGAACCCACGCATCGGTTGGGCTGATAGTCACCTCAAGGATTTCGTCCTTTTTCTCTATTATATTGCGAAGTATGTAGATTGCGTCGAGATGATCGCCGTAGTCCACCGCGGTTATCTTTACAAGGTAGTCGTATCCATGATGCTTCATGGTGCTGATCTTCGCCTGCAGCTGTTCTCGCTCAACCTTCAACTACTCCACCTATCTTCTTCTGCAGCTTTATCAGCGCGCCGAAAAGATTCTCCGGCCTTGGAGGGCATCCCGCAACAAAAACGTCGACAGGGAGGACCTCGTCTATTCCCTTCATTATGTTGTAGCTCTCCCACCATGGACCTCCGCATGTTGCGCATTCGCCGAATGCGACAACGTACTTTGGACTGAGCATCTGCTCGTACATCCTCTTTATCTCGGGAACCATTGACTTTGTGACCCATCCGGCAATGACCATAACATCGCACTGCCTTGGAGTTCCCCTGAATAGGAGGTATCCCTTTCTCTCTGCATCTATCCTTGCCGATCCAAAGTCCATGAGCTCTATTGCGCAGCATGCGAGGCCGAACTGCATCGGCCATACTGAATTTGACCTGGACCACTTCACCACGTCCTTTGTAGGGGCCATGGCCTTTGTAAGGTCAGATAGCCTTGCGAACATCGCATTTGGCTTGACCTCCCTGTTCTTGATGGACTGATAGACGAGGCTGTCCATCTCCTTCTTTGCATTAAGGAATTCCTCGCTTGTCTGGTCAATTGCTTCTTCGGTCATAAACATCACTGGTTCTTCCTTGCCATCAACATTACGAAGGCCTCAAATATAAATCCGAAAATAAGCAGGCCCATTATCTCCAGGCTTGAATTGAACGGAATCTTTCGCGCTATAGGCACCCATACAAGTATGACTCCGACTATTATTTCAAATGCGATGAACATCCCGAAATAATGCAGATACTCATTCATTATGCTTATCCTGTTTCCCCTGCTCTCCTCTCCGCTCTCGTACGACGAATCCCTTACGGTGTTCTTTACCGTGTTCTTCCTGAGGCTTATGGATGTGAGTAGCATTGATGCAGGCACGAATAGCGAGAATAGCGCAAAGATTATGACCGCAACTACCGTTACATCCATGAATAATGTTTAGCAGTGCAATTTAATATTGTTTAGTGGTGAAGTCGTATCAGTATGGATGAAGGATCGTGGAGTTAAGTCAACGGGCAAAGGATATCGTAGGAAGGGGATCAATCAAGATACGCGTCATGCGTAGCGGTATGTACCAGCAGATCACATTCAGTGTCAAGAGGGTGCCTTATGGAAACCTCGCATATGTTGCGCTTGTTACGGAGAGGCAGATAGACATGACCGAGCTCTCAAGGGTTGCCGACGATATAGGGCTGCCTGTTGAGGCGCCCAACGGAAAGGCCTTTCCCAAAGGGACGTCTTCTGTTGACTTCGCAGGGTTCTGATTTTCAAAGCAATTCGTCCAATTCGTACAGATCATTCACGATAAGGTCCGGATTTTGGAGCTGGAGATACATTCTCAGTCCCATTCCTGTGAGCACGCCTATGGATGTGCATCCGGCGTTTTTTGCAGTGAGTATGTCAGATGCCGCATCTCCAACATAGGCAGCATTGGATTTTTTAACATTGAGCAAAGTTAGGGCCATCTCCACTCCCTCAGGAGAGGGCTTTCCGTGCTTGACATCGTCTATGCCCAGCACCTGGTCGAATAGGCCCAGGAAGGATATGTCTCGAGCTACTGTGACTCTTGCCGCGTTTGTGAATATTGCAACCTTGTATCCCTTCTGTTTCAGGGATTCTATCGCACTTTTCGAATGCGGTATTTCTGGTATGCGGCCCTTTATTTTTTGGGAATCGAAAAATATCTCGAACCTGCTCCTTATTCTCTTTGCAGTCTCCTCCTGTTGTGGAGTAAGAATTCCGTTTGTTGCTTTGTTGAGGATGCTCTCCGCGTCTGGATCGCCAAGTGTTTCATGCAGCATGCCTGAATTGCCGCACAGTTCCAATGCGTATAGCGCCTTTATGCATGCCAAATTCCCGTTAAAACTTGTCAGGCACCGCATGTGCCACATGTCCTGTGTCTCATATGGATATCGTAGGCCCTCGGAAATGAATTCTGACCGGTATCCCTCGTTTATGATTTCGGAAGAATCTCTAAGGACTCCGTCAACGTCGAATATCAGCAATTCGATTCCTGCTAGTTTTTTCATCGTATTTCCTTGATGCGTTTATTTCTTGGCGCTCCTTCCAGATGCGCATGAAGTGCATGCGCCGTTATGCAGGTGGTTTTCGCATGTCGCCCTTCCGCATATTTTGCATGTCTTGGATGCGACCTTTCCGCATATATGACATAATCCTTTTACATCGGCCATAAAATCTCCATTTAGTCTATCTCAAGAACTCCCTTATAAAGCTCCCTTGCCTTCTCTAGCGACAGCGGTTTCATCCCCTTCTCCTTTGAATACTTGCACTGGTACCGTACGTATGAGGAATTGACCTTGGTGTCCGGGTTTATCAGCTTGCATTTCTCTATGTAATCGAGGATTATCTTTGCCGCATCGTCCTCGCTAAGCCCCTTGATGTTTGTGAGGTACGGTGCGAGCACCAGGTTCACAGTCCTATGGCGCACGTCAGCTATGGGAGTTGCGAGTATTTTGTCTATCCACCTATAGCTTCCCTCGGAAGGACCTGCCTTCACCTTTATCTCTGGAAGCCTTACGGACTTTGACTCGAGTATTATCCTTTTAGGAAGGTCCTTTGCAGGAATGGGGAGCTTCTTTCTTATCTCGTTGGCTGCTGCGGTTTCGACCACCGAAAGGAACTGCTCCTTTGGCAAATAGACTATTCCCTTATCCAACTCAAGGTGCACAAGCGATACTTCAGGGGTCTTTGGGGAGAGCATCAGGAACTGTGAAAAGGGCATTATGAAGCGCTCCTGCGAGTAGCTCACTTCGACCTTGAGCTCGCCGAGAACCTTCATTATGTTGGGAAGAGTGTCGTTCTCAAGCGCCCTCCTGGAGCGCCTTGCCTCGGAAGTTATGTACCGCTCAAGATGGTACTTGTTGTTTAATGCGCTTATCAGCATCCTTGAATATACGTAGCTTATCACGTAGGTGTACTTTATGTCGCTCATGCCCACCAGGGAGAAATCTGCATCACCGACTATGTCCTTCTCGACCCTGAGCTTGCCCGCGCGAAGGTACTTCTCATCGATCCCCTCCTGCGCCTTTGCTATAATCTCCCTCGCCTCATCAGAAAACGGGTACTTATAGGCAAAGTCGAGCTTCTCGGTGTCAAATTTCTGCATGATATATCTTCATCTGCGAAAGATTTAATAATTCCGCAAGGCATATTCCACTGATTGACATGGCAGATGCAACTAATGCTCCTAAAGATGACCAAATGAATGACGCTGAAGATGATGAAGATGATGAAGCTCCCTGGGATGAGCAGACAGACTCGTTCGTAAACGACATCGCCGCCATAGTCTCGCCCAAGTACAAGATAAGCTTCAGGGCGCTTCTTGCAGACCCGGCGCAGTATGCCGGAACTGCTGGCATATCGGACACTTTAAAGAACGTGAAGACTGACGTGGCTTCTTACTTTGACGACCTCATGGAGGAGCTGCAGCCCGAGCAGGAAGAGCTTACAAAGAACATGGAGCAGATAGACGCGCTTTACACAAAGCTTGACCAGGCGATACTGAGCAAGGCCGCAATTGCAAGAGTGCCTTACCTAAAGCCTGCAGGAGTGGATTTCGGAGAAGCTGACCCAGAAACGATAACTATAGGGGAATACAACAACAATGTTGACACTCTTCTTGCAAAGTTCGTGAACATATCAAACTACATAGCAAACATCTCCACAATGTACAAGAAGTACAATATAGGCTCATGGATATTTTCCGGCGAACGCACCTACGCTATTACCGTTGAGCAGCCGGAGAGCATGGTGATAACGGTTGAGAATGCGCAGCAGTACATAGACAGTGCCATAGACGAGGCTTCCGGAACGCTCTTAGGCCCTGCGCCTGAACCAGCTCAGCCTCCAAAGTGAAGTAATAGACATGAAGAGAATAATAGTGATAACCGGGACTCCGGGCACGGGCAAGACTACTGTTTCTGAGAAGCTTGCAAGGACGCTGAAGAATTCGCAGCTCATAAAGGCGAATGATGTAGTAAGGCGGAAGAGGCTCTTCACATCGCATGCCAAGGACGGGGCAATGGTGGTAAAGATGGACAGGCTTGCTGCAGAAATCAACAAGATGGCAAATAGCAGCAAGGCGGACTTCGTCATAATTGAGGGGCATCTACTATGCGACATGAAGATAGACAATGCAGTTGCGATAGTGCTCAGGGAGCATCTTGCGACAATACTGAAAAGGCTTAGGAAAAGGAGATACAGCAGGCAGAAGATAGAGGACAACATAGTGTCGGAGGGAATAGACTACTGCGGGGTTCGCGCTGCTAATCACTATCGCAAGGTTTACGAGATAGAGGGCGGGGAGTATGCGCTTGGCAAGGCCGTGCAGATAGCCAAGGGCAGGAAGGTTAAGGTTCCTGAGATAGAGCTTCTTGGGGAACTCAATGGGCTGCTCGGCACGCTCTGATTTTACTATTTTGCTTATATGGTAAGCCTTTTCTGCAACTCGACATAGACATCGAATGCTAGGTCCCTTGGAATGCGGTTTGTTATTATCCTTGCTCCATTGAGGTTTATGTCCTTGTGCGCCTTCATCTTCTTGGTGATGGCCTTAAGCGCAGAGTCCACCTGTGGGTACTTTGACTTTTCAAGAGCGTATATCGTCGTGTCATTTACCGAGAATCCCAGCGCTGACTTGTGCTTCTCCATGAACTGGTGGGATGCATCTTCAACGAATACGCTCGGGCCCTTGAGCAGCCTTGATGTGAGCTTCTGCTTTGGGGCCATGAGAAGTATCATGCCCTTCCTTCCCTTTATCAGCTGCATGTTGAGATAGACCGTGAACCCCTTCCTCTGGAGCTCATCCTCTATCTGATGGCTCACCTTCCTGAGCTGAGGGAAGGTTATGTCCTCGCTCTTGTCCGGTATCTTTGATTCTATTATGAATGTGTCCATCCCTGATTCCTTTATGAAGCTTGAGAGAAGTCCGTGAATCTTTGTCGACGAGAAGCCGCCCTTGTAGAAGAGGTCTATGCTTGGCTTGTGTACGAACTGCCTTGCAACAAGTACCAGCCTGCCAAGCGATTCGTGAGACACTCCTGCGGCGACATTCCTGTTGCTGTCAACAGGATCTACAACCACAAAATCGGAGTTGAATCGCTTTGTAAGCGAATCGTCCTTTATCTCCTTCCTTGACCTTGCGTCTATTATCAGCGGAAGCTTGAACCTTGATGCAGCCTCAAGCACCTTTGTTATTGAGCCGTAGTGGTAAACCATCAGTTCGCATAGGTATCCGGAGAATCCTCCAGTCCTCACCTCTGCGCCGTATATGCTATGCGCCTTGAGAAGGTACTTAAGCAGGCGCACCTCGTCCCTTTGCCTTGATGTCATGTTTGAATTTATGAATTCCGTATGAAGCGGTGTCCTGTCAACCGTTGTGGACATCTCCTCGATGTTGTCTATCTTTGATGCAGGCACTATGTCGGCCTTAACGCCTACGGAATCCAAATAGAGCCTGATGTAGGGATGCTCAGCGTACTTTATCTCGTATGTTCCCTTTGCGTGCTCTGTTGCCTTCTTTCCGTACTCAAGTCCTAGCTTGACAAGCTTGTCCTTTGGATACTTCTTGCTAAAAAGCATGAATATGTCTATGTCCGCATCGCCCTTGAGGTTCGTGCCCCTTGCTATTGATCCGGCAACCCTGAGTTCAACGTCCTTTGGAACGATCTTTGCCATAAGTTCCATGAGCTGGTTTACCTTGTAGGTTATGTCAGCGACCTCGGCCTCGCTTGGCTTTATCTCTTTCAGAACACGGCTGAATATGTACTGAGCTGCCTCTTCCGCGGACTTATTCATGGTAGAATTTATGAGGCACAAGATATAAATATGGTTAATTGGCCACGTAGCCCAGTGGTAGTTAAAATATATT